>Ga0105054_10000385_pt1 | contig 67452 bp, 56 predicted proteins | sample BON02_FD_78091 | JGI IMG/M metagenome (GOLD analysis project Ga0105054, IMG submission 78091) | Freshwater microbial communities from Lake Bonney liftoff mats and glacier meltwater in Antarctica - BON-02 (megahit assembly) | ecosystem: Environmental > Aquatic > Freshwater > Ice > Glacier...
CAACAAGCCCCGATCGTGCCCAGTCTCTTGTTAGACGAAAATCCCTACGTAAGTATTGATCGTCTGGCTTTTAACGACACCGCATCTGCTTTTGGCCCCATGTTGTGGGGGAATGCGCTCGTTTTTGCCGCTTCCCAACCCAAAGATGGTTGGATAAAACGCAGGCACAGCTGGACCGACCGTGCATACGTCAATACTTTTGTGAGTGGACGCGACCAACAATTCAGTCAATACCAGCGCTTCAAAAAACTGCCTCGGCACCGCTACAATGTAGGCCCCGCCAGTTTTGCTTATGCTGGCGATAGCAGCTTATATTATACTATAAACAACAGGCGTAAACAAAAAAAAACCGGCTACAATCAACTACAAATTAGCACGGCGCATTGGTCTACTAAAAAACAAAAATGGATCAAACCCGAAACTTTTCATTTTAATCTGCCCGACTATTCCACTGCCCACCCCAACATTTCTCCCGATGGCCAAATGTTATGGTTTAGCTCCAATCGACCAGGTGGTTATGGTGGTATGGATCTTTACAGCTGCAGGCGTAAGGCGGATGGGAAATGGTCTGACCCACAAAATGCTGGCCCAACGGTCAACAGCAGTAGTGATGAACTTTTCCCTTTTTTCGCTCACGACCAAAAATTATACTTCAGCAGCAACGGTTGGGGTAGTTTGGGAGGACTGGATGTGTTCGAGCTGGAGCTAAATGACAGCATAGCCTTGCCATTTAATTTGGGTGTGCCCATAAATTCAGCCTTCGACGATTTTGCATTGATTGTTCAACCGGGCCAGGCCAAGGGTTATTTCAGTTCCAACCGTGAAAACGCTGGTATGGACGATGACATCTTTGCATTCATCGGATTTAAACCACGTAAATTACCTGTTCAGTTATACATCATCGACAGTTTGACCCGAGCGGTTATCTCGCAGGTGCAATTGCGTTTACATCCAGATTCAGCCAGCCGCTTGCTTGAAACAGGTCAGCTCAGCTTGGCTTTGTTACCCAATCAAACCTACTTCTTCCAAGCAACTGCACCGAATTACAAAGCAACAAAAAAACAATTTACACTTGGCAAAAAAGATAGCGTCGTTTATATGGAGATGGTTGAGCAAATACGGGCTTGCATAGTCCAAGGAACGATTTCAGATAAAATCACCACCACAACGATCGACAGCGCGCTTTTTGTCATAACAAATAAAACAAAAGGTGATACTGTATTTCAATGGATTACCAGCACGGACGGCTTTTATCGATATATCAGTTTACCTTCAAACCAAATTTTCGTATTATCGGTCACAAAAAATGGCTATTTCGTGCAAAATACATTACTCAAAACAAGCCAATGTAAAGCCACCAAAGCTGTAGTTTACGACTACCTACGCGACTTCGCCTTAGAACCCATTATCATTGGTAAAGCATTTAAAATTGATAATATTTATTTCGATCTCAGCAAATGGAATATCCGGAAAGACGCCGCCAAAGAGCTCGACAAAATCGTTAAAATATTAGAAGATAATCCAGAAATAATCATTGAATTAAGTTCCCATACCGATGCCCGAGGCAATGATGCTTCTAATGAATTGTTATCTGATCGGAGGGCAAAATCATCGGTTGCCTACATCATCAGCAAGGGCATAGCTTCGAATAGAATAACGGCCAAAGGTTATGGCGAGAGCCGTTTGGTGAACCGCTGCGGCAACAATGTAAAGTGTTCTGAAAAAGAGCATCAAGAAAATCGGCGGACAGAATTCCAAGTTGTTGGTTTTCTCTAAACAATTGCTGAGTTTCGTTGGATGATGCGAGCAATCGTTTACAACAAATATGGTGGGCCAGAAGTACTTCAGCTTTCCACTTTACCCCTGCCAATACTTGAAAAGAATGAAGTTTTGGTCAAGGTGGCAGCCGCTTCCGTCAATTCCTGGGATTGGGATAAACTCACCGGCAAACCGCTACTTTATCGCCTTATGTTCGGGCTGTTTAAGCCAAAAAACCCTATTCTCGGTTGTGATATTGCAGGAATTATAGAAAACATTGGCCCGGGCGTCGAAAATTTCAAGGTAGGCGATGCCGTATTTGGCGATATTTCGGAGAGCTGGGGTGGATTTGCGGAATACGTCAGTGTTGCACCCAAAAACCTACGACTTAAACCTGTTGAAATGACTTTTCACGAGGCGGCTGCCATGCCACATACCGCCGAGTTAGCGTTTCAAGCCCTGTTCACTGGTGGAAACATCCAAAAGGGTGATCAGGTACTCTTAAACGGGGGTGGTGGCGGCGCGGGAAGTTTTGCTGTTCAATTCGCTAAAAATGCGGGCGCAGAGGTAACGGTAGTCGATACTATTTCAAAAAAAGAAGCTGTACTGAGCTGGGGAGCAGATTTTTTCATCGATTACCATACACAAAATTTTTGGCAAGCGGAGAAACAGTACGACCTCATCGTAGATATGGTGGCCAGTGAAACACCAAAATCCTATTTGGCCGTCCTCAAAAAAAGCGGACGATATGTAGTGGTTGGCGGCAAGCTTAGTACGCTGATTCAAATCGCACTTTTTGGCCGACTGAGCGCAGCAGGAAGTAGCAAAACACTCGCTATTTTAATACATCAACCCAACAAAAATCTGGAGCTCCTCAAAGCTTGGTTTCTGGCTGGTAAATTTAAAGTACATATTGCTCAAATCTATTCGTTTGAGCAAGTCCCAGAGGCCTTGACCGACTTGCATCTCGCTAAAAAAGCCGGAAAACTGGTCGTACGAATAACCGCTTAAAAATAATTTTACCTTCAACAGTTCACGAACGCTGGCTATATTCAACCTATGTTTAGTAGGCTCATACCCTTCGCTACTTTATTTTTTGGCCTGCTTGGGCCCCTTTCACTGCATGCTCAATTGGTGGGCGGCAACATCGGCCTAAATTATAATACGTTTAGCTGCCGCAGCAACGCAATAGCTGAGGAACGCACCGCCGGTTATGTTGATGGCTTCCAACTAAGCCTAGAAGATTTAGATGCTAAGGGCATGATACTGGGGCTGGCCATTCCGTTAGAGCGATATCAAGGCAGCTTCAGGAAGGTAACGCGCGGGCCATCCGGTGCGCAAGTTGAAGCGGGTTTTACTAAAAGGCTACAACGCGGCGTTGGCTTATATCCGTTGCAGCTGGTATTTTTCGAAAAGCTTCAATTTCAATTGGGCGCTGAACTCAATATACTACTAAATGAGCGAACTACTGAAGCCTATGCCTCTTCCTATCCGGGCGGTTATATGGAGGTACCTTATACTAACACGGCGCGTAAATTTCACAACATTACCACTTTAGGTGCTGTTGAAAAATTCGCCTACCGCAGTCCACTCAAAACCAACTGTTTACTTACGCCTCAAGTCCGCTACCAGTACGGTTTGCAGCTTGATATGTCGGGTGCAGGTTCTATTTACAGTCCACGTGCTGTTTTTGCTTGTGGATTACCCTACAAAATCAACGAAAGCTTTGATTTTTAATTTCTTACCGCTGAATATATTGAAGACTCCCTTATTCATCATCCTTATGATGATTACGACCAGTGAATTGGGTTGCAAGAAAAACTGCGAAAGTACCAATCTAATCTGCAAAGAGACAGCGCCCACCAACGAAGCTTGTGCTGCTTTTTTTAACCGTTGGTTTTATAGTACGAGCACCAATAGTTGCCAGCAAATTGGCTACAGTGGTTGCTCGGTTTATGGTTTTGCTACCCAAGCTGAATGTGAAAGTTGTAAGTGTAATTAAAGGGTAATTTATGTACCTGTTTAACTTCGTTCTATTTTGTTTTTTATTGGGTCTCCATAGTGTTCAGGTCTCCGCACAAATACCCGTTAAAATAAATGGGCAGATTAATACTGCATCGGAGCTAATTCTATTTTCCTCGCCTTATTATTCTAGTTTTCTGGAACTCACAACCGATGGGCGATTTGAAGTGTCGCTTATTGCAGACAGCTTTCCTGTCCCAGTGTCCATCCTAACGACCAAGGCCTCAGGAAGAGTAAGATCAACTTCACCAACGCTTTGGCTTGTAGCTTCAGAAAACCAGTTGACTCTGACTGCGACTAAAAAAACAATGTCTTATACTTTGGCTCCGCTTTATTTAGATCAGGAGGTATCGGAGCAGCTTGAAAATGCCAGAGGGCATACATTTGATAAACTGCTGGTTGACCATGCCACAAAATTACCGGCACTTTATATGCTGCACGCACGTAAAACAGAAATCAGTCCGCTCAAATTGGCCACGCTATTCTCTGCTATTCCTCCGGTATTCCAAGAAGGTGAATATGGCCAAAGTATAACGACCTACCTTGCTGCAAAACAATTCAAAAGCCCAAAAAAAGGAGATAAAATAGAATCTTTCGCTGTACTGACCACAAACAAGGTGAAAAAATCAATCCCTGTCGAACACAACAAAACCAGGTTAGTGGCCTTATTATCTCCAAGTTGTTTCTATTCCTTCCTGTCGATTGACCTATTGGCTCAAATCCACGACCACGCCTCCGAAAAAGTGGAAGTTATCGCTATTTGGAGCGATGCGGATACACAGGGATGGAAACCAGCTAAAGCCGAAAAAGTGAGCCAGCTCGACTGGATGTTGTGGGATCCTTACGCTTATACTTCTTATTATTTTGATGATCGGATATCGCCTACGTTTTTAATCGTAAACCAAAGTGGTGTGGTAGTAAATCGACTCGAAGGCTTCGGGGAAAAGACCATAAAAACGCTCTCCGCCTTGTTGAACACCCCGTGAATGAAGGAAAGCATGAGCTTATCGTTTTGAAACCCGATTTCCGCTGATGTTGCGTTGGCGGCTACACCTAAAGCGGTCAACATCCTGACTTCGCAGCGCGCGGTGTTTGGTTTTTCGTCCTTGCACCCGTTCTCGCCACTTTTTCCAGTTTTTGAGCGTCATTTCCTGCTTCATCAAACGGATTACATCCGCTTCGGTAAGCCCAAATTGAAACGTTATGGCTTCAAAAGGCGTACGATCTTCCCAAGCCATAGCAATAACGCGATCGATTTGTTCGGGAAGTAAATTGTGGGCGAGCATACTTCATTAACCTACCGCTCAGCTTTTGGTTTGCATTATCCAAAATTAAGGGTTGGACTGTCTGACAATTATGGCTCATTTCAATAAAGCAGGACCTTTTTTAACTGGAATTTTACGCGAAATACGAAAACGAAATTCATCGTAAAAAATTCCGAAAAACAAACATCCAGCACCAATAAACAAGGTGTGTAGGCCGATCAATCCAAATAACATCGCTGCCGAAACGCCACCCAAAAAGAAAAAGAGTATGATCCGCAAACGCAGTCGTATGCTCGTCCAAAGCACCCTTTTTTCCTTTTCTTTTCGATAGTACAAAAGTTGGGACAACTCAATGCCCAAGTCGGTAAACAAACCTGTTAGGTGGGTTGTGCGCACCACTGCACGCGAAACTTTGGTTACCAATGCATTCTGCAGGCCCATAGCGAATAGGAGGCAAAAGGCAATCAGATTGGGGTTCCAAGCCATTAAATACGACCCCAATAATCCTACCGACAACAATAAGAGTGCTTCCAACAGAGCAGGTACCACATACATATGTTGCTCATCGCGGCGGCGAACAAATTCAACCACCGAAGTAGAAGTAAACGCACCAGCCAAAAAAAATAGCAAAAATGCAACGTATAAGCCTGCCTCTTTCCAATTTGAATTATAAACGTCGCCGATTAAAAAAGCAAAGTGACCAGTGACATTGGTCGTTAGTCGGGCAACCGCTAAAAAGCCAGCCACATTCACCGAGCCCGCTACAAAAGAAAGTAAGGTTGCAATCTGAAGATTATGCGATGAACTACGGGTTATCCCTTGGTGTCTGAACATTTCATAAATTTCCGACAATACAGCATCAACTGCAAGAGGAAAACAAACCATTATCGCGTATTATTGTTCGATTCTAAAAGAATATCCATGTTTTCATTTTTCAAAAAGAAGTCACCCAAAGAGCAGCTCGCCCTGAAGTACAAAAATTTGCTTGAAGAGGCGTTTCAGCTCTCGCGCACCAACCGCAAAGCCAGCGACCAAAAAATGGCAGAAGCGGAGGAGGTATTACGCCAGCTAAAAGAACTGGGTGACTGAATAAATGGTCTGCTGCGCTCTATGTACTTTGAATGTACTATTTTGCAGGATGAAACGCATTTTCCTTCTCGGGTTGTCCTGCTTATTTGTTGCAGGACTTTCGGCCCAAACCGATACGACCAAAACTCCTGAAAAATCCAAAGGCTGGGATGTTGCAGCACCGCCCGGGGATTGGAACTTTCAAAATATAAAACTGTATACCGACGAAGGCACTTGGATGAATCTGGACGTGAGCCCAGATGGACTGTGGCTCACATTTGATTTGCTTGGCGACATTTTCCGTATGCCTATTGCTGGCGGAAAAGCTGAATTGTTGCGTGGTGGTCTTGCTTTTGAGATACAGCCACGCTATTCGCCCGATGGCAAACAAATTTGCTTCACCAGTGATGCAGGTGGCGGCGACAATGTGTGGGTGATGGATGCCGACGGTAAAAATGCCAAACAAATCACCAAGGAAGATTTCCGCTTGCTGAATAATGGAGTTTGGTCGGCCGATGGCAATTACATCATTGCCCGCAAACACTTTACTTCTGGCCGTTCGCTGGGCGCCGGTGAAATGTGGATGTACCACAAAACGGGCGGCAGTGGCCTGCAGCTTACCAAACGCAAAAACGATCAACAAGACGTAAATGAACCCAATGTATCACACGATGGGCAGTTTATGTATTATAGCGAGGATGTTTATCCAGGTGGCTTTTTCCAATACAACAAAGACCCGAACAGCCAGATATATGTCATCAAACGGTACAGTTTTGCCGACGGGTCTATCACAACTATAACAGGTGGACCTGGCGGTGCCGCACGCCCGCAAGTTTCGCCCGATGGTAAATTGTTGGCCTTCGTGAAGCGGGTTCGGACCAAAAGTGTGCTCTACTTGCACGATCTTCAGACCGGCGAAGAATGGCCAATTTTTGATGGCCTCAACAAAGACCAGCAAGAAGCCTGGGCTATTTTTGGTGTTTATCCGAATTTCAATTGGCTACCCGACAATAAAAACATCGTTGCCTGGTGGGGTGGTCGCATCCACAAAATCAATATTGATAGTCGTGAGCATACAAATATTCCTTTCAACGCCGAACTTCAGCTACAAATAGCCGAAGCCCTGCGCTCGAAGCAAGATGCCGCACCGGATACGTTTACGGCCAAGGTCATTCGCCATGCCGTTACTTCTCCCGATCAAAAAACACTGGTATTTAGTGCACTTGGTTTCCTCTGGAAAAAAGCTTTACCGGATGGCCAACCCGTACGCTTGACCAAAGGCACCGACTTTGAATTCGAACCTGCCATCTCTCCTGACGGCAAATCCATCGCATTTGTGAGTTGGAACGACACCAGCCTAGGTGCGGTACTACGCCTACCGATGGGCGGTGGCAAAGTCCAAAAAATAACCAGCGAAAAAGGCATCTACCGAACACCCTCTTGGTCGCCTGATGGAAAAAACATCGTCTACCAAAAAGAGGGTGGCAGCAACCAGCAAGGCCGTGCTTTCGGCAAAAATGCCGGCTTATATGTGCAGCCCGCTGGTGGCGGAAAAGCTGTTTTTATTACAGAAAATGGCGATTTCCCTCGCTATAACCAAGGTGGTGACCGCATCTATTACCAAACGGGTGGTGCTTATTTTGGCAATCTTACCAAAGAGTTGCGCAGCGTAAACCTCCAAGGTAACGATGAAAAAACGCATCTGAAGTCAAAATACGCCAACCGTCTCGTACTCAGTCCCGACAACCAGTGGGTGGCTTTTATTCATCTGCAGCAGGTATATCTCGCCCCACTCCCGCCCAGCGGTCAGTTGGTGGATGTAGACAACCAAAGCAGTGCTTTCCCTGTGAGCAAACTCACGCGCGATGCGGGAATTAACCTGCACTGGAGCGCCGACAGCAAAAAAGTGTGCTGGACCCTGGGAGAAGCCTATTTCAGTGCGGCGATAAGCGATCGTTTCAGCTTTTTGCCTGGATCACCCGATACCTTGCCCGCCCTTGACAGTGTAGGAATCGCTGTTCGGTTGGAAGTACCCTTCGACAAACCCACTGGCGTGATTGCCTTTACCGGTGCACGCATCATCACCATGAAAGGCGATGAAGTCATCGAAAACGGCACCATCATCATCGAAAATAACCGTATTCAGGCTGTTGGCGGTTCGACATTGGCCGTGCCAGCAGGAGCCAAAATTGTAGATGCCAAAGGCAAAACCATTATGCCCGGAATGATAGATGTACATGCCCACGTGAACGCCTTCAGCGACGGTTTATCCATGCAACAACATTGGCCATTTTATGCGAATCTCGCTTATGGTGTTACCACCGCCCACGATCCATCGGCCAATACCGAGGGTGTGTTTTCGATGAGTGAGCTCATCAAAAGTGGGCACAGCGTAGGGCCGCGTTTGTTCTCAACTGGTTTTATCCTCTATGGAGCAGATGCTGATGTGAAAGTAGACATCAAAAAACCTGAAGATGCCCAGGCTGCTATACGCCGAACCCAAGCTTTTGGTGCTTTTTCGGTGAAAAGCTACAACCAACCACGGCGTGATCAGCGCCAACAGGTAATTGCAGCGGCACGAGAGGCTAAAATGCTGGTCGTTCCCGAAGGTGGATCGACTTTCTACCACAATATGACCATGATCATGGATGGGCACAGTGGTATTGAACACAATATCCCTGTCGCACCAGTGTACAAAGACGTTCTTACGTTGTGGGGAAATAGTAGGACAGGCTATACGCCGACCCTCATCGTTAATTACGGCGGCTTAAATTCGGAATATTACTGGTATCAGAAAACCGACGTTTGGAAGGAAGCTAAACTGCTCAGCTTTACACCACGCGCCATTATCGACAGTCGTTCTCGCCACCGTACCATGGCCCCTGATGAAGAATATGAAAACGGCCATATACTCGTGGCGCAGTCCTGCAAACAACTACAAGACGCAGGTGTAAAGGTTAACCTCGGTGCCCACGGTCAATTACAGGGCTTGGGTGCACATTGGGAGCTCTGGAGTTTGCAACAAGGCGGCATGACCAACCACCAAGCGTTGCGGGCAGCTACCTTAAATGGCGCGCATTATCTGGGTCTCGATCACCAATTGGGCTCCTTGGAGCCAGGCAAACTCGCCGACCTCATCGTTTTGGAGAAAAATCCACTCGAAAATATCCAAAACAGCAACACAGTGACCTTTACAATGGTTAATGGCCGTTTATACGATACAGCTACCATGAATGAAATGACTTCACGCGATAAAAAACGAGGTAAATTTTATTGGGAAAATAGCAAATACAACGCAGCTTTCCCTTGGCACGAAGACACTGAAAGTTTTATGGATCACGGTTGTGGCTGCCACAGTCGGCATTAAGCAATCTGCCTCAGACAGGCCATTTCAGCTGTCCCACTTGCAAATGCGGTTCAGATCGAGCTCTGGTATCAGCCTTTTGGCGATGAGTCCGGCTGCACGGGCGTCTGACAATGCTTCGTGGTGAATGAGGGGGATGTTGAAATAATTGGCCAGCGTATTCAGTTTATGATTGGGTGTATGTACCAATTTGCGTGCAGCCTGCACGGTACAAAGCCGAATGTGTTGCGGCATAGCTAAGTTGAAGTACTCGAAACTTGCCCGCATTACACCGTAATCAAAGGGCATATTATGGGCAATGATAGGCATGAGGTGCATGGTATTGTACATCAAATCCAAAGTTTCGGCTAAAGTAGGTGCTCCAACCACATCTCCGGCGGTGATGCCGTGTACCCACGAATACACAAAACCAGGTGCAGCCGGCTGAATAAGGGTATAAATGGCTTCCTTCTCTTCGAAATTCTCAAAAACAACCATTCCAATCGCACAGGCACTTAATCGGGAATTATTGGCCGTTTCAAAGTCGAAGGCGACAAAATTCCCAGCAGCTAGTTTTTCAATCAACATTTCTTTAATTCGTCTTTATTCCGCAATGGTTTATGCAATAGCTTTAAAGATGCGTAAAAGTTCAGTAAACCAACTAAAACTGCTCTTGCCTAATTATCAATCCAAAAGACCAAACGCTGCTGGGTTAAGTTGATGGCCTTTAATTTTCTTAAGTGACCTTGTTTGGCACGCAAAAGCAAACAGAGCTGGCCGTCGAAGTTGGCTTAGCTGTGCTCAGGCAAAAAATCGCGTCCATGGGTGAGCTTCATCAGCTGTTTACCCAAAAAGGGCCAGGCCGCAACGGTGTATAATAAAGGTGTGGTGAGGGCATTGCGCCCAAATAGTCCTTGAATACGGTAGCTAACGGCTGTACGAAGTTTGAACTGCTTTTTCCAAGCACGGTCGTAGGCGGCATATAGGTCGAGCTGCGGTTGCTCCCGGTGTTCCTTTAACAAGCCATGCAAAAGGTAGGCGGCATGCAAGGCCATGCTCATACCATTACCAGCCAGGGGCGCGATGCTACCTGCAGCATCTCCAAGCAAAAAAACACCCTGATAAGCGGTTGTTTTGGGACTAAAACTCACTTGCGAAATGGTCAAGGGTGCCTCCCAAATAGGTGATAGCGTTTCGAGTTGCTGCTGCAAGAAGGGGTTTTCTTGGCGGATTTTCTGCTCCAAAGCGGTAATGCTGCCCGCAGCTTTTAGGCGCTCGCTGTCGACCAAATAACAAAAACAACTCAAATCATCTTCGATGCGCGACATGCCCGCATAGCCCCCTTCAAAATTATGCAAGGCGATTAGATCAGCAGGCATAATACCTTGGAGGTGCCATTTTACCCCCACAAAATTACGCGTTTGAGGTGTTTGTTTATACAAAGCAGAACGTCTTCCCCAGCTTCCAGCGGCTTGTTTCGCCTGAAAAATGCCGGCATCGGTTTGTAGGCTGAAACCGGTAGACTGCTGATCCACTTGCTGTACGTTACAATTGGCATGTACTTCAACGCCTGCTCGCTCGGCCAGTTCGAGTAGTTTTTGCTCAAGTTTATACCGACTCAGTCCAAAACCGCCCAAGTCCAATGGCAATTCGAGCAATTTAGCGGGTGAACTCAGCTGTAAACGTTTCAAGATGGGCAAGTCCCAGTCTGCCAAAGGCACACCGAGTTCGCTCAAAAAGCGCCAACTTTCGAGGCTAATATATTCACCGCATACTTTATGTGCTGGGTATTGTTTCTTCTCAAAAAGCAGTACCTGTTGTCCGGCTCTGGCTTCGAGTATGGCCAGCGACAAACCCGCAAGTCCGCCTCCAATGATGGCTATATCTGCTGTCATAGGCGTGTATTTTGCGGCCAAATGCACAGTTGGTGCCTGAAGGCCCATCGGTATGCTATTTGGAATTGTATGTTAGGGACTTTTGCAAGTAGTTGCTCCCAATCACTACGTATAAAGGCCCGCTCTACACTCAACGGAGCATCGTGCCTAACGAGATAGGATGCGCCAGGCCAGAGGCGGGTAAGCAGCGCGATACTGTTTCTGGCGAAGCGATGTCGCTCGAGATCGTTGATGATGAGGGCATGGCCTGCGGCCGTTATTTCGTGCAAAAAATCAACTATCTCGTCGTTTTTAAAGTGGTGAAAGAACAAGCTGGCATGAAACAGCACGCCTGGTGGACGCTGCCGCACCGCATCCCGAAAATCGCCGAGCTGCCAGCTAATGCGCGGATGGGCGTACCGTTTTTGTGCAAAGTTCAGGCAGTCCGATTTGAGGTCCCAACCCTCCACTTTCACCAGCTCAGGGAGCTGTGGCAGCAATTTGTGGAGGGTATCGCCCCCGCCACAACCAATATCGATAAAGGTATGGAAGTTAAAATGTGGCTTTAAATCTTCCAAAGCCAAGGCGGAGATGCGGTAGCCACCCAGCCATTGGTTGACCACGGCCAGCTCATGCAAATTACGATGCAAGGCGGCTACTGGTAAATCTTCACCGTCGAGCAGCTCGAGACGGTTAGCGCGCGCTGGGTAATGCCAAAAACTCACGCTGGCATCGGATTTAAAATACGTGCAGTACCCAATTCCATACAAAGTCCTGGCCCAAAGGCCGCCAGCACCATACGTTCTCCGGCTGGTGGTTGGGTGAGTAGTAGTTTTTGCAAGACAAACAAAATAGTTGCCGACGACATATTACCATAATCGCGCAGCACCTCATAAGCCGTAGCCAATTGTTCGGGCTGTATCGCTAAGCCTGTCTGTAATTTTTCAAGAATACTTTTGCCCCCGGGGTGCAATACCCAATGGTGAATATCGGAGGATGGCAAACCCCAGCGCTCCCAAGCTCCTTCCAGCGCTTGATCGAGGTGCTGTGCCAGCAAAGCCGGCACATAACTGCTTAGCTTCATTTCGAAACCGGTACCGCTGAGATCCCAGCTCATGTCGCTTTCGCCCCCTGGTAACAAACTCGCGTAAAAGCCATCCAGCTCCAACAAAGCCGCAGCCGCCTGCTCAGCGCCGCACAACAACAAAGCCGCGGAGCCATCCCCAAAAAGTAAATTCGACAGAAGCGCGTCGTCGTGGGTAGCCTCTTGGTAATGCAGCGAACAAAGCTCGGTGCAAACCACCAAAACGCGGGCGCTGGGTTCGGCTTGACAGATGTAGTGGGCGGTACGCAAGGCATGCATGGCCGCAAAGCAGCCCATAAAATTGACGGTGTGGCGGAAGGTACTATCTGGCAATCCTAAGGCACGGATAATTTGCACCTCAATACCAGGGGCCGATAAACCCGTACAACTGGTGTACACCAAATGAGTTGGTGGCAGGGGATTGCTGTCCAAAACCGGCTGTATAGCTCGCAAAGATAGCTTTAGCGCCTCTCCGCGATAAATCTCCATACGTTTTTGGATAGAGGCATCTTGCCACAGTCCTTGCTGCCAGTATAATTTAGCTTGGCTTCGCTCCGCATAATCTGGAATGGCGGCAAATCGCTGCCGAATGCCTGTGCGGCTCGATAAAAACCTGAGTTTCCGCAAGGCGTCGGTTTCACCTGGATGCCGGGCAGCAACGAAGGCTTCGAAATCGGCTGCTTTGATTTCAAAATCAGGCACGGCGGTGTGTATAGCGGTGAGAAAACTCATAACCCTAAGAATAATATCAGGCCGAAAGCCAAGTTAAGTGCACTGGAAGCCAGCAAATTCATACGCATTGTATTGCGGAAATTGGCTGCAGCGGTATCGGCACGCACCGACTTCCACCACCAGAAAAAATAAAGTAGCACCGGCAGCAAAGCCGTGGCTAGCAAAAATAAGGCTTCCGTACGACCGGACTGCCAAAGGGGATAAAGCAAAGTTGGCCCACCCAATGCAAAAGCAATAGCACAAAAGCGAAAAGTACCTTCGATACCCAGTAAGGCACTCAAACTGAGTACGCCATCCTTTTTGTCGGCTTCATGTTGGTAGATTTGGGTGAGCGGATAACTGCCGCCGAGCACCAAAGCCGCAGCCAAGTAAAGTAAGCCCGGCGAGGCGGCCGAAACCCAGTCGAAATTGGCAGGTACAAAAAGCGCCACCAGCAATATCGTCCAAGGCCCTTGAAAAAACAAAACCGTAAAAAAGCCAGCCCATGGGTATTTTTTTAGTCGTATGGGGCGGTAACTGTATGCCCGGGAAGCCAATATGTAGACCAGTAATCCAACGCCCAACGCCCAATGCTGCCAAAAACCAAGGACCAAAGCCAGAATATCCAGTCCAAAGCTAATTGGCCTAAGCAAAGCAGGCGCCCGAGGCGGACGCTCCATGCCGCCAATCGGTCCTTCATCTTGATCTTGCAGACTGTTAAAAGCATTGCTACTCGGGTAGACCAAAAAATGCAGCACCAAAAATAGTAACCAAAAATGCGGCGCATTCAGCACTGGAACAGCCAGCATCCCCATTAAAAAAGCGGGCAACAAAAACCACGAAAAAGGCAAACGTAAATGGCGGAAGGCGGGGGTTTTCCAGAATATCATAACAAGCGCTGACTAAACCACGGCAGCTCGGCAATAAATAAGTTATATGAATTTTAAATCAATACATCATTCACAATTCAGTACAACGAAGCAGCTTTCATTTGCGCTTTATAGGCGCGCCAAACTGGCCAAAAATCCCTAACCTTAGGGGCAACGATGCCTTTTTTTTGCATGTGTAAGGACTGTCTCCACATCACCCTTTGAAAGTACAACATTTCGCTGAACATACGCCAAGTTGAAACAGTAGCATCGTAAATATGTGCAGGCTCTGCATTTGCACCATTGATTTCAATGACAACTATTTGCTCACGGTCCCAAAGTGCTTCCGGTGAGGGCACCATCACATCCAAACGGCCAAAACGAAAATCGGTCAGCGGCCCTAGCAAACCATCGAAAACCTGACTGAGGGCTACATCTATAAACATACTCGCATCTACAAAAGCGGCGCCTTTACAATGATTTCCAGAAAAGTGAAGCGTCTCCCAACTGCTTTTTGCAGGAATTTTAGCCAGTAGTGTGGCTGGCCATTTTGCATAAAGCGCGCGGTAGCGTCGGGCCCTAGGATGTTGCGCTAACAACTGGGCTACGGATGATTGCCCATCCCCTAGCACACCTAGAGGGACTTTCCATGTCAAGGAAATCACCTCAACCAATTCAGTTTGGGTGTTTTTTGCGACAAAAACGCCAAATTCATAAGGCAACTGTATAAAGGCCTGTAATAAATACACTCCTGAAGGCAATTGCTCCAGGATTTGCGCCAATTCGTTGGCAGTTTCAACCTTAAATACATTACGGCCCCTTTCTCCTTGGTCGGGTTTGAGCACCAACGGCCAATCCATTCCTGACTCATTGGTCAATACCAAAAGGTTATTCAGGGCTAAGGGCAACGTAAACCGCAGCTCCTTAGGTCGGTTTTGCACTGCGAAGCCTTCAAGAATTTCAGCTTTTGAATACGCCAACATACCTCCATAAGCCATACCTGGATTTACGCGCGTAAACCAAGTTAGCCCACCACGCCAAAGGCCTAATAGCGCGCCCTGCACAAACAAAGGCAATTGTATCAACCAATCAGGCCAAAACTCAGCGCTTTTAACCTGATAACTTTTTTCTCTATTAAAAAATGGGTTGCTCAAAGAAAGTATCGTTAAGCGTATCAAAATATTGGAAATGTAGCCTTTTCCCAGTATGGAGCAGTGAGCTTATACTGGTGGTGCGAACTGCGCCCCTATTCATCATTAAATCAATGGTTGGATCGCCGATACCTGCTGTTTTATGAAATGTAAAAATTGCTTCTTGGCTGTAGGTGGGTTGTTGTGCTAGCCAAGCGTTGAACCAAGCTTGTTTTACTTCTGCCTGAGCCGTAGTGTAGAGGGTTGCTGAAGACCAGATATGTGGTTTTTGCGCATCCAATCGGGTCAGTGTAGGATTTCGCTCATCCCAACGAAGCTCCTGAAGCAGCACGGATTCACCTCCAAAATCAACAATCAACAGTGTAAAGGGCTCCATTCCTTCAAAATCATACTGCTCTTGAAACAAAACTGGGTCTCCGTAGCCTAGAAAATCTGGTATGAGTAAACCTCTGCTGCGTTTGTAAGGCGGTTGGTGTTGGTGTTTTTCAAAAGCACCGTTCAGAATACAAAAGGCGTAATTGCGGTCATGGACACCAAACCAAGTACCTCCACCCTTTTCATCCCGTGGACCAAACCAAGTCTGCCCATTTACGGTGTGCAATGCAGGCTGGAGTGCTATTCTACCCGCTGCCTCATCCCGATTTGATGTAAAAATAAAACTTGCTGCTTCATCCTTAATTGGCAGAAAACTTACTGTGCACATTTACGCTCCGCTTGAAACTGCTTTGTTGCATAAGCCACTCCAAAACCAGAAGAAAAAACATAGTCTAAAGAACCGTGACAGGCCACGCGTATCAAAGCCATATGATGAACCATGTGCTCATACGCATACAAAAGTTCGCGCTTCATACTTGAGTTGGCAGGCTCACCTTGCGAAAAAAGATCCGCGTCAATTTGAAGCATACGGTCAGATAAACCCTGCGCCATAAACCGAGAAAGTTGATCTATAAAATCTAATGCAAACTGGGGGTGGTTTTCAAGCGCTGGATTGCGGCTACGGGTATCGTAATTAACCACGCTGGCTCGTTCATCCTGAAAGAGCTGGTCGTAGAACTCTAAAATGTGTCGGACATGCTTACCAATGGTCGCGCCATTCAATGGGGGCAATTGTTTTTGGAAATCTGTATCCGACAAATGCCGCAGAAAAGTGCTCAAATCTTCTAAACATTCCAGGGTTTGATTGGTCAAGATATTCATTTTTTTAGCGTCAATTTGATTTTAACAATGACTTCGTCACCCATAATCATGCTTTTACCCCCGACTAAAAAATCTAATCGGTTTAAAGTAAAATCGGCGGCGAATAGGCCTTGATTTTGGCTAAGCTTCCAAGTATACGGTATATCATAGGTTTTAGATTTACCTCGAATGCTAACATTAAAGCGGGCTGTCTTCTCATTTATACTAATCAACTGCATCCGCAATTCAGGAAAGGAGGCAGCATTAAAATACTCTTTGCTACGTAAATGACTATCCCGCAAACCAATGCCTGTGTCGATACTTTTTACCTTAGCTGTTCCCACAATCAAAAGCGGCAAATTATCGGGGCCTTGGGTTACGAAGGTGCCTGTTACTTGACCAAAAGTACCTTCGACTTCTAATCCAGCATTGCGTATAAAAAAGCGGATGTCGGTTTGTGTAGCCTCCCAGTTTTTTTGCTGTGCAACAAGCTCAACGGAACCAAAAATTCCGAAAAAGAGCGCCAAAATGAAATGTAGCCTCACCATTTGTAGGTGATTCCAAGCATGGCTTGAACACTTTTACGACGAAAGCGGTCGTTCGCAAAAGCTAACTCCTGACTGGTGGTGTATTCAGTAAAAATGTAAGCCATACCAAGTTTTAAACCCCATCGTTCTTGAAGTTGGTACTGTAAACTAAAGTTTGAAGACACGGTGCCGCGGTCGTTATCGCCAACTAACAAAACATTTAAAGCAGTAGGACTTGCATTATAGCTACCGTTGAAACCCAGTTGATCGGTTGAAGTAAATACACCAGCTTGTTGGGCGCCTAAGGTGACACCAACCAAGTCGATGTCGAACACAAAGCTTAATTTTGGGGTGATTTGATATCCCAGAGCCAAATAAAGATTGAAGGCGTGGGTTGCCGCACTATTTAGCGCTAATGTATCCAGTTTCTCGTCGAGGGTTAGCGCAGCAGGTGCAGTAATAAAATTAATATTATTGCCGCGATAGCCATTGTAACGTAGCCCATAACCTAACAAGAACCGGTCTTTTTTACCAAGCCGGTGTTCTCTGCCTAAGCCTAAGGCACCGCTAAATTCTGCCGGAGCAAAGGAAATTTGCGTACTCGCAACCCAAACATTGGGCGAATTTTGCGCCTGAACTGCCGGCAAGGCCAGCATCCAAGCAAAACCTAAACCTAATAAGACTGGAATTTTCATTTTAACATGTTTTTGTGTATGCTTGTTAGTCTGCCAAAATAAAACATCCTGACATCTTCACTCTTAATTTTTTTTTTTGGTGAAATCGCATATTTTTAAAGCGATGAATACAAAAAACACCTTCCAACTTGAAACGCTCCTAGATGCACACGGCGATGCGCTTTACAATTATGCTCGGTTAAAAACCAACGATGCAAATGTGGCGGCCGATTTGGTACAGGATACTTTTGAAGCTGCAATCGCTGGTTTTGCCAAATTTAAAGGAGAAAGCAAGGGTCGGACTTGGCTTTTTGGTATTTTGAAACATAAAATTTTAGATTACTACAAAACCAAGTCTAGGACACAATCTTTTAGCGGCAACGAGGAGGAGGATCTGGATATATATTTTGATGACGCTGGCGGTTGGCGAGCTGGCATGGTACCTATCGAGCCTCCTGCTGCTCTATTAGATCAACCAGATTTTTTGAAAATTCTCTATGACTGTTTAAACAAGCTACCTGCTTTATGGAAGTCGGTGCTTGTAAGTAAATACCTTGAGGCAAAAGAAACCAAACGCCTTTGTCAGGAATTGAACCTGAGTACGACCAATTATTGGCAGGTTAACCACAGAGCTAAGTTGACCATGCAGCAGTGTCTGCAGTCTAATTGGTTTCAATGAAAATAAATCTTTCTTTTTTGACTTGGCTGAAGATTTCGTGTCGCGAATCAACCCGCCTAACTGAGCTCAAATTGAGTGTCGGCATCCATTGGTGGTTGCAAATCAAGTTGAGGGTGCACCAGCGTATGTGCGTCGTGTGTAAATATTATGAGCAGCAGAGCTTGCTCATCGACAAAGCTTTACAACACCAAAATGCCCCCCAAATTTACAAGCTCGATGAGGCCTCCAAGGCTAAAATCCGGCAACTAATTGCCAAAAAGAGCAAATAGCCTAAATTGATCGTGCGCGCGGGTGGCCAGCACCCTACACAAACTGACCCGCGCAAAATTGCTGCGGTATGCCTCTTATATCTCCCATCAATCCTTAATGGCAGCAATGATTTCACCCACTGATTTTTAAACCAAAAAATGTGCAGCGAACCGGTTAAAATCACTCAAAAACCGCATGCGCCGCATTAGGGCTGTTTCGTTATTACCAATTTTTCAGTAGGGAAACCCAAAGATTTTGCTTGTGCAACCAAGGTTTTAAAAAGTGTCTCATCCATTTTCGGCTCCCGATTCAAAATCCAAAGGTATTTGCGGTTGGGAGAGCCTACTAAGGCATAGCGGTAATCGAGGGTATCGAGTGCAATGATCTGGTAAGGCGCTTTAAATGGCCAGAAAAACTGCACCAAAAGGCGACTATTGTCCCCCACCGTTTCTACGAAGGCTTTTCCCTGAATGTCTTTCACCGACCCATCGGTACTGTCGATGCAGTGGTTGTAGACTTCCACATAGCCTGCTTTGTTCAACGTATATTCGGCATAGGTTGCAGTACAATTACGCTGGGGCCGAATAGGGAAAGTGGCAATTTCGTACCAGCGGCCTTGATAACGATTCAAATCTACATTTGAAACCGTAGGTAACTCTTGGGTAGGGGCGCAGCTAAACATAGTCAGGAGGGCGATAGCCAGTATAGTATTTCGCATCCACTAATTTCGTTAAATTTTAGCTGAAATTGTCTGAAGAAATGTCTTTTAATTAGTGGTTTGCTGTAGCGGGGCAAGTCGAGAATTTAGACCTTAACTGCTCATAAGTCAACTTGTTTTGTGTCTTTTATTGCCGACCTTTGAAAGTATATAGTCGTCAGAATGATGTATTTAACCAGATTACTTGTACAGGTGAGTTTTTTGCTCCCTTTTTTATTTTACCAAAACACCTCAGCAGAAGGCCTTCCCTTTTCTACTAATTCTTCCCACCTAACCATCTGGAATGGTGCAGCGTATGTTCCTTTTGTTGTTAAAGGAATTAACCTGGGCGTAGCAATACCTGGCACTTTCCCTGGTGAGCTGTTGGTAACCCGGGCACAATATGTCGATTGGTTTGTTCAGATTAAAGCTGCCGGATTTAATACTATTCGCTTATATACCTTACACTATCCTCAGTTTTATGCGGCACTCGATTCTTTCAACCGCGCCAATCCTCGGAACCCGCTTTACTTTTTCCAGGGTGTATGGCTTGAAGAGGAAATTCCCGATTACGATGAGAACCTAAAAAGTATCGAGCCTTTTTTTGCGCTGGAGGCAGAAGACAACATAGACTGCGTTCATGGCAGAAAAAGTATAAACCAGCGCCAAGGCAAAGCCTGGGGTGATTTTACCGTAGACGCCAGCGACTGGCTGATAGGGTGGATTATTGGTCGCGAAATATATCCAGGCGAAGTACTGCATACCAATCAACTCTACCCAAGCGAAACAGCTTATGCTGGCAACTACTTGTCAATCTCCAACACCCAGGCCACCGAAGTATGGATGGTGCGCATGCTCGACCAATTGTTGAGCTATCAGCAAACTAATTATCAAACCATGCGGCCGGTGAGTTCCTCTAGCTGGCCTACGCTCGACCCCATGCACCACCCTTTTGAACCCAACCGGGAGGAGGACACGGTTGCTTTCGACTTATCAACCATCGATCATAGCAAAGCCCCAGCAGGCTATTTTGTAAGCTATCACGCATATCCATATTACCCTGATTTTATAAGTCAAGAACCCAAATACCAAGGTTATAGCGACTATTTAGGTCAAAATTCTTATCTCGGCTATCTCATCGATCTCAAACAACATTACGAAGGTATACCCCTGATTATCGCTGAATATGGCGTTCCCTCGAGTTGGGGAATTGCCCACTATGCGCAAAGTGGAATGCATCACGGCGGCCCCGACGAAAAAGAACAGGGTGAGCTAGGTTTGCGGCTTTTAGAGAATATATTACAATCCGGTTGCGGTGGTGGCATACAATTCGCATGGCTCGACGAATGGTTTAAGCGAACTTGGTTGATGGACCCGCTGGATTATCTCACAGAACGTAGGATTATCTGGCACAATTTAATGTCGGCAGAACAAAATTTTGGCCTGATTGGCTTTAAAAAGTCGGTACGTGAGCTGGAGCTACTCACTACCTTCCCTGCCAATGCCCCCATTGCTAAAATTGAAGGTTCGGCTGGATTCAGCTTACTGGAACTGGATATTTTTCTCAACGAACCGCTACGCAACTTAGATACAATTTTTGTAGCCCTTGACACTTATGCTGAAAGTTTGGGTGAACGGGTACTCCCTTCTGGTGACACCCTCAGCCACGGCGCTGAATTTATGATCATGATCACCAACAACAGAGCGGATTTATATGTCACCGAAGCTTACGACTTGTATGGTATTTGGCACAATGTATCGTCTCCAGCCCAATTATATCGCTCCACTGCGACAATGGGAGCACCTTGGAAGATAGTGCGTTTACGCAATAACAATGGCAACCAAGAGATACAATATTCAGGTCGTTTGCAAGCCAATAGAGCTGACCTACCCCCATCGAGCCGTGACGGGGTTGTTTTTGGTGAGAATCTGATTCGACTCAGAATTCCTTGGTCGTTGTTAAATATTTTAGACCCAAGCACCTTTCGGGTGATTCACGAGTACCGCGCCCTACCTGGTAAAGAAGACACGCTTTCTGACGGCTTGCGTCTTAGTTTGAAGTACCGCGACCAATTGTTGGTGAGCCCTAACCGCTGGGTATACCCGCAATGGAACCACGCCCTGAATGCTGCTCCATACGAAAAAGTATCTTATGACATCGTCAAAACCCGTTTACCGCTCATACCGGGTACCGTGGTGGCCCGAACCGACACCTTTGCTACGCTGATGAACAAAGAGCTTCAGGTGAACGCTTTGTTGGGTCTGCTTCAAAACGACCTCTTGCTTGAGCCTGGTTTCACTTCTTCCAGAATCGTAAGTGCTCCTCAATTTGGACAGCTCTATTTAGGAGCGGATGGTAGCTTCTTTTACCAGCCACAAACAGATTTTCAAGGTATCGATCAGTTCAGCTACGAACTGGTGAACGGTGTACACCGTTCGGCAGCTACTGTGGTTCAATTGCAGGTGTCTGATGCCAACAACCGAATCGGTTTTGTACAATTGTATCCCAACCCGACTGCGGGTGAGAGTGAAATACGTGCTGCCGTACCTATGCAGGAAGTCGGGCTCTACACCCCAACTGGTGCATTTTTACAGCGCTGGGAGCCAAATGCGCGTAGATTCATGCTCGATTTAAGGGATTTGGCACAAGGTCTTTACTTATTACGTATTCAAGCCGGAGATGCAGTTGTTTTCAGAAAAATCATCATTCAGAAGCCTTAATCTGGTGGAACCCTATCGTGTGGATCAGGGTTATTTGGACATCCTATTTATTTTATACCTGTGCAAATAGCTACATTACCTATTGGTGGCATGAGCTGCGCTTCTTGCGCTGTGAGTGTAGAATATACGGCCAATAGCCAAGCTGGCATAAACGCCGCTCGGGTCAACTTGGCAACACATACCGTCCAGCTCGAATATGATGATGCAACGGCCCTTCCCCTGCTGCAAAAAAGCCTCGAATCGCTGGGCTACGATTTAGACTTAGCAGCCGAGGATGCGCTGGCAGCGGCTGAAGAAAATCAAAAGGCCTATTACCGTTATTTACGTTTTCAATTTACCGGCGCACTGATTCTTAGCCTGCCCGTCGTGGTACTTTCCATGTTTTTTATGGACTTTCCGTTCGTAAACTGGGCAATGTTAGCTATGAGTTCACCCGTTATTTTTTGGTTTGGTCGAAGTTTTTTCAAAAATGCGTGGGGACAACTGAAACATCTTCAAGCCAATATGGATTCCCTTGTTGCGTTGAGCACGGGTATTGCCTGGACGTTCAGCCTTTTTAATACCATCAATCCCGAATACTGGCTTGCTCAAAATCTGCAAGCCCATGTTTATTACGAGTCGGCTGCGGTTATTATCACCTTCATTTTATTGGGCAGATTATTAGAAGAACGTGCTAAAAACAGTACCGCATCGGCTTTGCGGAAATTGATAGGTCTTCAGCCAAATACGGTACTCCGTTTGGAAAACGGCCAGCCCATTGCACGACCATTGCAGTCTGTTGAGCAGGGAGATGTTCTGTTAATCCGTGCTGGGGATCAAATTCCTGTCGATGGTAAAATTCAGTCGGGTACCGCTTTCATAGATGAAGCCATGCTGAGCGGAGAGCCTGTTGCTGTTTCGAAAACAGTGGGCGACACCTTGTTCGCCGGGACCATCAACCGGGACGGTCGCCTGGAAATGCTAGCCACTGGGGTGGGCAAATCCACTCTTCTCGCACAAATCATACGGCGCGTTCAGGAAGCGCAAGGCAGCAAAGCCGCTGTGCAGCAGTTGGTAGATAAAATCGCAGGAAATTTTGTTCCTATTGTGGTATTAATTGCATTGGCCAGTTTTAATGCTTGGCTGTTTTGGGGCGGAGAAAATGCCTTTTCGCATGGATTATTGGCCATGATAACTGTATTGGTCATTGCGTGCCCCTGCGCACTAGGGTTAGCAACACCTACGGCTATTATGGTCGGTATGGGCAAAGGTGCTGCTCAGGGCATTTTGATACGTGATGCTGCCAGCCTCGAAACCGCAGTTAAAATCACCGATATCGTTCTCGACAAAACGGGAACACTTACAACGGGTCAGCCTAGTCTCGAAGAAATCGTTTGGCGCAAAGCAGAAAAAGATCAGCAAGCCTCTTGGCTGGCTATTCTATTGGCCTTAGAAGAGGCATCCGACCACCCATTAGCGAAAAGCATCAGTCGGCATTTACGGGAAAATCAAATTCATGCTGTTGATTTAGATGACTTTCGTAATCTTCCTGGTAAGGGTGTGTTAGGCACTTTTGCTGGTGAGAGTTGGATGGTAGGAAGTACGACTTGGATGCGGGAAATGGACATACCTATTAGCAATCATTTGCGTTCAGCCGCCGCAAATTTCGAAGCCAATGGTTATACGACGGTTTGGATGGCCCATGGCAATGAAACCTTAGCGGTTTTAGCATTAAACGACCAACTAAAACCCTCGGCTGCAACTGTTATCGCACGACTTCAAAAGCGTGGATTACAATTGCATATGCTCACCGGCGACCAAAATGCCGCCGCGCAAAACATGGCCACCAAGGCAGGTATCCAAACCATCGTTTCGGGTGTTTTGCCTGCACAAAAAGCTGATTATATTCGGGCACTTCAAGCTCAAGGCAAAAAGGTAGCCATGGTTGGTGACGGCATTAACGACAGTGAAGCATTGGCTTGTGCCGACCTCAGCATTGCCATGGGTAGTGGTTCTGATATTGCCATTGATGTAGCCGGTATGACGTTGCTTCATAACGACCTTGGGCGGATAGAAACAGCTATTCTTTTGTCCAAAGCCACAGTAGCTACCATACGACAGAACTTGTTTTGGGCGTTTATATACAATATCATCGGCATTCCTTTGGCAGCAGGCGCTATGTATGCTGTGAATGGCTTTTTACTCGACCCAATGCTCGCCGCTGCCGCCATGGCCTTGAGCTCAGTTAGCGTTGTGTACAATAGTTTGCGTTTAAAATGGAAACATATCAATTAATCTAAACATCGAATCATGAATACTTTAAAATTCAAATCCACCATCAAATGTGGTGGTTGTATAGCAACGGTTAGCCCTGAGCTGGAAAAACTAACGCAAATCAAAAAGTGGGAAGTAGACCTGCAACATCCAGACAGGATACTTACCGTAGAAGGCGAAAATCTGACCGCAGACATCATCAAAAACAGCTTGGCTGCAGTAGGCTATAAAGCTGAGCTACTACCCTAAAACGCTTGAAAAATAAAATCTGGGAAAGCTTCAAAGCTCAAGACATTTGTCGTATATTAGTGGACATATGTTTAAGCCATGAAACAATATCCCATTTTCGGCGAAAAATTCTCCTTACTCAATGATGAGCTGGTTGCTTATCACAGGGAAGCCGTAAATAGTCCGCTCTCTGCCAGCAGCCTAAATATTTTCGAAGATGCGCTCGCCATACGGGCCCTCATCAGGTCGGGCATTCCTTATCGGTTATTTGCCAAAATACAGGCTATGCTGCCTTTTTCAGAGCAAAACTGGTCTCATTTTCTAGAGCTTTCTACCAAATCGCTGCAACGGTACAAGGCAGAGCCTGCTTTTCACTTTGGGGGTTTTCATGCGCAGCGCATCCTTGAGGTCACCGAAGTGATGCAGGCTGCTTTGGCCTTTTTTGGAGATATGCAAAAGCTTGATAACTGGTTAAATACCCCTGCTTTTGTCTTTGATAATATCAAACCCATTGATTTACTTCAAGATTCCTACGGAAAAGCGCTCTTATTGGCCAGTCTCCACCGGATGCAGCATGGCATCTTTATCTGAGCATGGAGGTTTTTCGCCTGGCAAAAACAGCTTATGCAAATCAATTAAGTGGCAAAGGAGCTGCTTTGTTTGGAGCGCGATGGAATTCGATAGGTACTGAACTTGTTTATACTGCGGCTAATCGATCTTTGGCCATGGCCGAAGTTTTGGTTAATCTAGCCCTCTCAGAGCTCCCCACGGATATGGTCATGCTCACCATTCAAATACCCAATAAACTAGGTTATGCGGTGCTTGAACCAAAAGTTTTACCGCCAACCTGGAACCGTTTTCCGCCAACCACGGCTGCCCAACTTTTGGGCGATCAGTTTGTGCAACAAGGTGCGTATTGTTTATTGCAGGTACCGTCAGTGGTTACTCAAGGTGATTTTAATTACCTCATCAATCCCGCACATGCTGATTTTTCGCTACTCATCCTAACAGATATTCGGCCGTTTCCCTTTGATCAGCGGTTATTGCGTTCTCCTAGTTTGAGCTAGAATTTTAGTTAAGGTCGAGATGTAATGGCTGGCACATCTAGCCGGATAAGCTCATCACCTGGTTGATAAGGCAAATACGTCAAAATCAGCTGGAACATCTCGTCGGTGGTGCGCATATTGCCCTTTGGCTCCCTAACTTCCTGGGGCGGTGTAAAGGGGTTATTGGGATTTTCACGTGTATTATCAAAGACCCCTTCTACGTAAACAGTCGTCCCTGCCGGTAGCTTCAGCATCTGTGGAAACGTATAGTTATATTGCCAGCGGAAATCCCACTTAGGTATTCGAATCAATGGGATCGTGTCATTTTTTGGCGTTATAGCATAGGCCCAGTAGGATTTACCCAATAAGTGCATGTGTGGGTTCAGGGTTAGTAAACTGATATCTTGAGTGACTTTGGCCTGTGTTCGAAACGTTTTAATTGTATTTGGCGGTATCACCAATGCAGGCACAATTTCAGAAACCCCTAAGGTACCGAGTTGAATTTCTTGGGTTGGGCGGATGGGTGGTTCTTGCGTAAAAAATAAATTGAGGCTTGCTGCATCTTCTGTATCCACCGGAGAGGCGGCATAGTGGATGTCGCGAAGCAGAAAAACACCCTTTTTGGCTATTGGCCATCCTCCGATGCCCACTGGATAAACCACAGGCTGCATCCCCGGCAGATAATTCATCACACTTGGGGTCAAAGCGGGGTAACTACCGTCGTCATTGGGTAAGTCTAGGCGCTGATATCCTTCTTCATAGCCCATAAGCATTGGGTCTATGTGACGGATACCCCCAAAAACATTGCTCTTCTTCTTGTCTTCGTAATTAATCATATGTCCATTCATATGATGCACGATGCGCCGGTGCCCTGGGACATACTCGACTGCTTTAAGATAGGTGGCTGCTGGTATTTCAAAGGGGATTTTAACAATCCAGAAATGCTCCTCGTTGTCCCCGAGTATCTGAACTGGTTTATCGATGGTGACTACAAAATCCGGCTTACCCAAGGTGGAGCCCTCCGGATAAACAGGCGGTTTTGGCGCCAAAGAGGTATCTCCTATTGGGGTTTGCTGCTCTGCCCAGCGTTTAAATAAACTTATCTCGTTATCAGACAAGTGACGTTGGCCAATAAAGGTGCTGTAGTTAATATCAGCGGGCCAAGGTGGCATATACCTGCTCTCGGTGACCGCAGCTAACAAGTGTGCGCGCCGACTTGCCTCTACAAAGGTCATCAACGAAAAAGGACCTGCATGACCGGGTCGATGACAGGGTGTACACTCCCGGTAGACTAGGGGTGCAATGTGCTCCGACCAAGTCACTATTTCGGGGAGCTGCTCATTTTCTGTTTTTTCCGCAGCATCATCACAGCTGCCCAAAAAAAAGAGCAGCGCTAAGGTTGAGGTGGCTCGATAAAACAGCCGACGGCTTGTATGTAGGAAGTTGAGGTCCATTCGCCTGCAAAATACGAGCTAAGCGCATTCTCCAGATAGTGTTCTGTTGCTTTTCTGCGTTTTGTGCCTAGACTAATCGCCCAATTATCGATAGCACCATAATAAAGTAGTTTCTCTCCGGCATACACAAATACTTCCGGGGTTATAGTAGCCCCCATCCAGCGAGTGAGTTGCCAGGTGGTATCGCGGTAAACGGGTAGCTTAATTTGAAAACGTTGGATAAAAGTTGAAACACTAGCCTTGTTGTCGTAATCTCCGGGGATGATGGCCGTAAACCGTACGCTGTCCTGGCCATATAAGGCTAGCAAACGGTTGGCATGGGCAGTGTAATTTTCGCTGAGCGGGCATTCAGGACCATAGAAAAAAAACACCTGTAGCTGTGCTGCTGGCAACTGCGAAAAAGCCACGATTGTGCCGTTCATGGCCAATAAATTTATATTTTCTGGCCGTGTAGGCGATTTACATTGGAGCAATACGCCAAGGCAGCAGCACAAAAGCAGGGATTTAGTCACGGCCTTTCAAAAAATCACGATAACCACGCTCTTCTAGGTCTTGGGCATCATCCAGTACCTTATCGCGCAGTTTTTCTTTAAATTCTCTTACCCTTTGTAAGATAACCGCGTCATGGGTGGCCAGTATTTGTGCTGCCAAAATACCTGCATTCCGAGCGTTACCCAAGGCAACAGTCGCAACGGGTACGCCAGCGGGCATCTGCAAAATAGATAATACCGAATCCCAGCCATCGATGCTGTTACTCGATTTGATAGGTACGCCTATTACAGGTAAAGGGGTTACAGATGCAACCATCCCGGGCAAATGTGCTGCGCCACCTGCTCCAGCAATGATCACTTTGACACCACGTCCCTCTGCTTTTTGGGCATAATCGAACATGCGTTCCGGTGTTCTATGGGCCGAAACGATGGTAATTTCATATTTCACGCCAAGCTCATCGAGCACAGCGGCTGCATCTTGCATGACGGGCAAATCACTGCTGCTGCCCATGATGATGCCAATACGTATCTCGTTCATTTGCTAATAACTTTAATCATTTTCTGAACCTGATTGGCCAATCTTCTGGCTTCTTCTAGATTGTGTCGTACTACCGTAATGTGTCCCATTTTCCTGTAAGGACGGGTTTCCCGCTTGCCATAAACATGCAGGTACACGCCCGCTTCAGCCAATACACTTTCGGCACCCTCGTAAAAAACTGGACCACTATAACCTGCTTCACCAATTAGATTAACCATAACAGCAGGACATTTTAAACCTGGGTCGCCCAATGGTAAGTTTAAAATACCACGCAAATGTTGTTCGTATTGGGAAGTAAAACAGGCTTCAATCGTAAAATGACCACTATTATGCGGACGTGGGGCTACTTCATTAACCAATAAGTGGCCCTCGGGCGTGACAAAAAATTCAACAGCCAGCAAACCACAGATGCCAAAAGCTTCGATAAGGCCGGTTGCCATCGTTTCTGCCTCCGTCAATAGCGCTTCTGATACGGTTGCTGGACAAACCACCTGTTCAACCAAATTGGCATCGGCATGAAAAACCATTTCACAGGCTGGGAAACAACGAATTTCGCCGTGGGCATTCCGCGCTACAACCACTGCCAGTTCTTTGGCAATATTTACCAATGCTTCCGAAATACATGCTGTATCAGGTAAAGTATTTAAATCGGCGGCAGTGCGAACAATCTTAACTCCTTTGCCATCGTAGCCAAAACGGGTCGATTTCCAAACGAAAGGTAAAGTTTGCTCGCCTTTTTCAACGGCAGCTTTAAGATCTGCACTGCCCTTCCAGACTTTGAAAGCGGAAGTAGGGATATTGTTCGTTTTGTAAAAAACCTTCTGCAAACCCTTGTCCTGAATCAATGCCAAGGCTTCCGGATCGGGATGTACCGTTACACCTTCTGTTTTTAATTGCCGCAGTGCATCGGTATTCACATGTTCAATTTCAATCGTCAGCACATCGCATTGGCGACCAAAGGCCAAGACAGTATCATAAGCTAACAAGCTACCCTGCTCAAATGAATTCGCTCCCATCCGGCAGGGTGCATCAGCAGATGGCTCCAGTATACGGGTTTTGATATCAAGTTTACGGGTATCATAGAGCAACATTTTGCCCAATTGTCCGCCCCCAAGTATGCCTAGGGTGAAGTCGGTAGAGAAAATCGGTTTCACCCCGTAAATATAGCACGGCAAGGCTGTAAACCATTGCCTTTCGTCTGCTAATCCCGACACTTTGTAGTCCGACCGGCACCCTTTCAACGGCCTATATTTTTTGTTTACACCAAGCGCACTTAGTTCGCTCGAGCTTATTTCAAACAAATTTTAACAAATAAGAAACAATGGAAACTTTATTTACGTTAATAGTTTCCATAGTTTTACATCGCAATTGATAAAATGGAATTAGAAAACCAGATATTGACCAAAACCAGAGAGCTGTTTTTTAAATACGGCGTCAAAAGTATCACGATGGACGACATTGCCAACAATCTAGGCATGTCTAAAAAAACCATTTATGCTGCTTTCCCGGACAAAAAAGCACTCCTTACCCAAACAATCACCGATTACCTTCGTTTTCACAAGGCCGAAACGCAATGTCAGTGTGCCGTTGCTGAGAATGCCGTGGAGCGAATGCTCCTTGCTGCTGCCGGTGGCGTAAACTTCATGGAGAAAATCAACCCCATCTTTTTGTACGATATGAAAAAGTACTTCGGCGATGTATGGTCGATCTTTGAAGAATACCGCAACAAAGAAATCCGGGCCGAGATCAAAAGCTGTCTTACCCAAGGCCAAGAGGAAGCACTTATCCGCAGTGAGCTAGATTTAAATATAGTTGTGAGCATGCACATGCAACATGTTGATATGATGGTTGATCCTGAGTTATTCGGCAGTATCAACAAACCACGCAGCGAAGTAATAAAAACAATACTCATTACTTTTTTAACTGGTATATGTACCCCAAAAGGGATCAAAGCCATGAACAAAATTCTGAAAAACAACGACCCATTTTATACTACCATTTAACACATCCCATATGTTAGCCCGACGATTAAAATCCCTCTTACCCCTCGGTCTTTTGCTGTGCTTGCTTATAATAAGTAGCGTTGCGCAAGCACAAGGCAGCTTTTCGGTCGATGAGGCTGTGAAGTATGCACTCACCAATAGCAGCACAGCTAAAAATGCTGCACTGGATGAGCAAAGTGCCCGTGCCAAAGTCCGTGAAATTACTACTATCGGCTTCCCACAGGTGAATGCCTCCTACAATGTTAGTAACAACTACATTATTCAGAGTGTTATCATCCCCGACGGGGGAGTCTTCGGTGGAACACCGGGACAGCCTCTCGCCCTCAAATTCCAACCCCAATATGGTGGGCAGGCTGTATTAAGTGTTAATCAGCTCATTTTTGATGGTTCCTACATCGTTGGTTTGCAAGCCGCCCAAACCTACCGCGAACTTGCTTCACGTGCTAGCGACATCAGCCGTACCCAGGTTATATATAATGTGAAATCGGCCTATTATAATGTGCTTATCGCCCGCGAGCGGAAGGCGCTGCTAGATATAAATGTAGCCCGTCTAGATTCTACTTTATCAGAAATGCGGGTAATGCTCGCTAACGGTTTTGTTGAGAAATTAGATGTGGATCGGTTGCAGTTGCAACGGAATAACTTGGTTACCGACCGCGATAATGTTACCCGATTGGCCGATGTTGCCCTTGCGCTCCTGAAGTTTCAAATGAATTTCCCAGCGAAAGACCCACTTGAATTGCGCGATCCGCTGGCACAGGTAATGTTAAATAACGACCTATTAAATGGCAGTGCAACCGATTACAATAAGGTGCCTGAATACAAACTATTGCTTACCCAAAAAAGAGCTGCTGAGTTGGAGCTTAAAAATGTGAGAGCAGGCTATTTGCCAAGCCTAGGCGCACAAGCTACCCGTGGCGCATTGGCCGGCTCAAACAGCTTCGACAGGGTACTTGATCCAAGCGGCGATTGGTATGCCTTTGGTGCCATCGGACTAAGTATTCAGGTCCCGATATTCGACAGCTTCAGCAAACGTTATCAAGCACAACAGAAAAAAATTGGGGTGCTCAAGGTTGAAAATGGCATGCAAGACATGCGTCGTTTCATTGATCTAAGCATTGACCAAGCAGGCATCAGCCTTAAAAATGCAGTTGAGATGATCGAAAACCAGAAAGACAACCTACTCCTTGCCGAAAACGTATTGGAAGTAAGTCGTAAAAAATACGCTGCTGGCGTTGGTTCCAACCTCGAAGTCATAAGTGCGGTGTCAGATTTCCGTCAGGCACAAACCAACTATCTCGGCGTGGTATACAGCTTACTCCTTGCCAAACTTGATCTAGAAAAAGCAAAAGGTGAACTTATCCGATAATCCAAACAAAAAAATACCCACTACAATATGAAATCACGCATCCTCGCAGCTCTTGCCCTCCTCCTTGTGGCCTATGCCTGCACCGATAACAAAACCAGCGAAAAAGCTGCAGAACTAGAAGACTTGCGCAAGCAGCAGGCAACCATCACCACCGAAATTAAAAAACTGGAAGCAGAACTTCAGGCTACCGGCGAAATTAAAGTGGCCAGCAAAACGGTACTCGTTACCGAAGTCGCTCCCGTAGAATTTATAAGCTATATTGATGTGCAAGGCCGGGTAGATGCCCGAGAAAACGTAGATGTAACTGCAGAAAGCATGGGCATCATCAAATCAATCCAAGTAAGTGTTGGTCAATCGGTCAATAAAAATCAAGTCCTTGCCGAACTCGATAATGACGCAGTGAAAAAAGGTCTCGAAGAGGTGAAAAATCAGCTCGACTTTGCTGCAATTCTCTTCAAAAAACGCGAAAACCTCTGGAAGCAAAAAATCGGCAGTGAAATTGAATATCTCACCGCCAAAAATCAAAAAGAAAGTTTGGAATTGCGTTTGGCCAGTTTGAACGAACAATTAAATATGACCCGCATTAAATCACCCATAACGGGAGTTATAGATGACGTAAATATTAAAGTAGGACAGGCCGTACAGCCGGGCCTACCCGCTTTTAAAGTCGTTAATTATAACGATTTACGTGTTGTTGCTGAGTTGGCAGAAAGTCATATCAGCAAGGTTAAAAAAGGGGATAAAGTCAAACTGTACTTCAAAGATCTCGACAAAGAAGTAGATGCCGTAGTCAGTTTCACCGCCAAAACCATTAACCAAATCAACCGGACTTTCCGTGTTGAAGTACAGTTGACCGCCAATAGCCGTGACTATTATCCCAACATGATTACGCTCGTGCGCATCAACGATTACACCAATGCTGCTGCGCTTGTCATTCCTGTTAATCTCATTCGCCGTTCTGAGCTGGGTACGTTCGTATTTGTTGCAAATACCACAGGCAAACAAAAAGTTGCTGAGAAACGGAGCATAACCACTGGCAAGAGTTACGGTGCCAATATCGAGGTGCTGAGCGGCTTGACTGCTGGTGAATCGGTGATTTCAACCGGCTATACCGACCTCAACGAAGGCCAGATTATCAGTTTCTGATCCCCAATCCACTAAAACGCCCCAATGAGCGCACCGAAATACAAAGAATTTAAACCCACCAGCTGGGCAATCGACAATAAGGTGAGTATTTTCATCTTAACGATTATCATTACCCTGGCCGGCATTCAGGTTTACAATACGATACCCAAGGAACAATTCCCGGAAATCGTTATCCCGACCATCTATGTAAGTACGGTTTATCCGGGCACTTCTCCAGCCGATATGGAGAACTTGGTAACGAAACCCATCGAGAAAGAAATCAAGGCTATTTCTGGTATCAAAAAAATGACTTCCAACTCGTTGCAAGACTTCTCGAATGTAATCGTAGAGTTTGGCACCGAAGTAAATGTGGCGGAAGCCAAGCAGAAAATTAAAGATGCTGTAGATAAAGCGCGGTCTGAATTGCCTGCCGACCTGCCACAGGATCCCATTGTGCTTGAAATCGACTTGTCGGAGATTCCCATCATGTATGTAAACATCTCCGGAAACTTTGATCTGGCACGCCTCAAGCAGTACGCTGACAACATCAAGGACCGGATTGAAAGTGTAAAAACCATCAACCGGGTAGATCTGGTGGGCGCACTCGACCGTGAAATCCAAGTGGATGTGGACATGTACCGCATGCAGGCTGCGAAAATCACCATGGACGACATTGAACGCGCCATCAAATACGAAAACATGACCATCTCGGGCGGTAGCGTAAATACCGGCCCGATGAAACGTGCCATTCGTATTGTGGGTGAGTTTAAAGAAGTGAGTGAATTGGAAAACATCATAGTGACTGCATTGCCAGGCACACCCATTTACCTCAAAGACATCGCCACTATTAACGACGGTTTTAAAGAGAAAGAGTCTTATGCACGTTTGAACGGCGAAAACGTAATTACGCTGAATGTCATCAAACGATCAGGTGAAAACCTCATCGCCACTGCGGACGATATACGCGCACTCATCGAACTCGAAAAGGAGAAACTTCCAAAAGCCCTCAAAATCACTATAACTGGTGACCAAAGTGTGTTCACACGGACTACCGTTCACGACTTGGTAAATACCATCATTATTGGTTTTGTATTGGTAACACTGGTGCTTATGTTCTTTATGGGGACCGCGAATGCCATGTTTGTTGGCTTATCGGTACCCTTATCAAGTTTCCTCGCTTTCCTTTTCATGCCGAGCATTGACTTTACACTCAATATGATTGTACTGTTCTCCTTGCTCATGGCTTTGGGCGTGGTAGTGGACGACGCCATTGTGGTTATTGAAAACACCCACCGTATTTTTGCAAACGGTCGGCGTAAGATTAAAGACGCTGCCAAAGAGGCTGCCGGTGAAGTATTTATGCCTGTATTGGCTGGAACACTCACAACGATAGCGCCCTTTTTGCCTTTGGCCTTCTGGGGTGGCGTAGTTGGCAAGTTTATGTTCTTCTTACCCATAACGCTGATGCTTACCCTGATGGCCTCCCTTTTGGTGGCCTATATCATCAATCCAGTTTTTGCAGTTCAGTTTATGAAGCCAGAGTTCCGGAATGAAGATGATTTCGCGAAAAAGACCAAAAAACGAACCCTAAACATTGCTTCACTTGGATTTGCAGCTTTGGCTGTAATTCTTTACCTCAGCGGCAGCTATGGCATGGGCAATTTCCTGCTATTTGTTGTAGGCTTACTTTGGCTGAACCGCTACGTTTTATCGCCTGCCATTATTAGGTTCCAGGATAAACAATGGCCGGTTGTACAAGGAGCTTATGAGCGCTTATTGCGCTGGTCACTTACAGGCCGCCGTCCGGTTGCCTTATTGGTGAGTATGCTGGGTTTGTTGATTGCCACCTTCGTAATCACCGGCATGGCAGCTAATGCAGGTCGTTTGAAAGTCACCTTCTTCCCCGAAGGTGATCCGAACTTTGTATATACGTATATTACCTTACCTGTGGGTACCGACCAGGCAGTAACGGACTCTATCACCAAAATCGTTGAGGAGCGCGTTTCAAAGGTTATTGGTAAAAATAACCCCATTGTTGAGTCGCTCATTGCCAATGTAGCGATTGGTGCCGGCGACCCTATGGCAGGCGACAATGCCACTTCACCCAACAAGGGCAAGGTTACCGTTGCCTTCGTAGAGTTTGCCAAACGAAATGGCGAATCCACCGTCCCTTATCTTGACTCCATCCGCGAGGCCATCAAAGGCATAGCTGGGGTTGAAATTGCTGTAGATAAGGAGCAAAACGGACCGCCAACGGGTAAACCAATCAACATCGAAATCGGTGGTGACGACTTTGTAGTATTAGGTGAAGTGTCGAATAAACTCAAACGTTATCTCGACTCTATTCAGATTGCTGGCGTTGAAGAGTTAAAGAGTGACCTAGAAATAAGCAAACCTGAACTACTCATCTCTATTGACAGAGAACGTGCTCAGCGGGAAGGTTTGAGTACAGCTCAAATTGGATCAGAAATACGTGCAGCAGTTTTTGGAAAAGAGGTCAGTAAATTCCGTGATGCCAACGATGAGGTACCCATTCAGTTACGTTACGCAGTAAACCAACGCCAGGATGTGGAGCAACTCATTAACACCCGCATTACCTATCGTGATATGAATGCAGGTGGTGCCATTCGGCAGATTCCACTTTCGTCGGTGGCCAAAATCGAATACACCAATAGTTATGGCAGCATCAAGCGCAAAAACCAAAAACGCGTGGTGACCATGTCATCGAACGTTTTGAGCGGCTATACCGCCAATGAGGTAGTCTTTGAAATAAATAAAGCCATTGCAGATTTTGACACACCAGAAGGCTATACCATTGTTATGACGGGTGAGCAGGAAGAACAAGCCGAAACCGGCGCTTTTTTAAGTTCAGCTCTACTCATCTCTATTGGTTTGATATTTATGATATTGGTGTTGCAGTTTAACTCTGTGAATAAGAGTTTAATTATTCTTTCCGAAATCGTTTTCTCCATCATTGGTGTACTCCTCGGTTTTATCATCACCGGTATGTCAATTTCGGTAGTAATGACTGGTATCGGCATCGTAACACTGGCGGGTATAGTTGTTAAAAACGGTATCCTCATCGTAGAGTATATCGATGTAATGCTCGAAAAACCGGGCACCTCCTTGAGAGAAGCAATTATTCAGGCAGGTAAAATCCGCATGACACCGGTAATGCTCACCGCATTTTCGACCATACTCGGTTTGATACCATTGGCAGTAGGCTTAAACATCGACTTTGGCACTCTGTTCAGTGAGCTAAATCCACACATCTTTTTTGGAGGTGACAGCGTGGCCTTCTTTGGACCGCTAAGTTGGACTATCATTTTCGGCTTGTCATTTGCTACTTTCCTCACTTTGATTCTTGTTCCGATTATGTACTATATCAGTTATAGAAATCAAGTCAGAAGAAAATTCATCATGCGGAAACTAAAACGGCTCGCTTACCGTTAAATATTTATTCGTTAGAAAATAGCAAGTCATCCCGGTGTATTTCCGGTAGTTTTTCATAGGTTTAGTTTGGTTAACCCGTGCGCTGTAAAGCGTGCGGGTTTTTTATTATCTCATAAATTCGGCAGAAATCACCACTGTAATTCCAAAAACACCTACCATAAACAGGGTATTTTCATGCATTCCAACGGTATTTATCCGCTGTTTACCCCTAATATTTCAGAATAGCGTCTATTTTTGGAGCCGAAGATTAATTCCTGTGCATACCAAATTATTACACTTTTCGCTGTGGCTCGGCCTGCTGTTGGTTGTTGGCAGTAGCTGCAATCGTGTGATGTGTGTGCGAGGCGGTGGCATAAAAGAAAGTGCTGAGCGCACAACCACAATATTTACGGGAATACAGCTCCGCTTCGACGGTCATGTCAATGTTAGTCAAGGCAACCGTACCGAAATTATAATCATCGCACCTCCTCATATTCAACCACTGATAAAAACTGAGGTTATTGATGGCCAATTGATTATTAGTACCAGTAAATGTTTGCTTTCAGCGGCTAAGGATGTCGATATATTTGTTACCCTGCCGAGACTCACCGATCTTAAAATAATTGGTGATGGGCAGATCAATGGTCTAAATAAATTTTCAGCCGTCGATTTGGATGTACAGATTGAAGGAGGGGGAAAGATCAAATTATTAGCTGATTTATCATCGGTAGAAATAAAGCTAAATGGCAGTGGCCTTGTTAATTTGGCAGGCAAGGCAGAAAGCAATTATATGGAGATTAAAGGCAGCGGTAAACTTCAATTATTTGAGCTTAACAGCGATTTCACCTATATCGATCTGGATGGTCCAGCAAATATTGAAGTCTATACCCGCAATAATCTCAATATCCGCGCTAATGGAAATGGCGAAATTCAATACAAAGGCAAGCCTGCTGTTGAGCATCGTTTCCTAGGTAACGCCAAGCTGATTGACATGAATTAACGTCCCTTTTTAACGCCAGAAAAAAGCCGTTTTAAAGTGTAAAACGGCTTTTTTTGGATTGGCCTTAACAGCAAGCTTTAGAAGCTTACCTCATTTTAAAAAGTTAAGAACCGCAGCATTAAAGGCTTCTGCGCCTTCGAATTGTACAAAATGGCCTACTTTAGGCAATAAAACCAAGGTATGATTTGGAATATGTTTCGCTGCGGCTGCAATACTTGCGGTGGTACCTCCATTCAGATAACGGTTGGGAATGAGTTGATCGTTTGCACCAAAAATTACCAAAACTGGCATTTTCAATTCGGGCAAACGGTTGTAAATAGGCTCATTCACCATTCCTTGCACGCCTTTTGGAATGATATAACAATACCAGTCGAAATCTACAGCCGTTCGCATCGCGAGTCGATCCCGTATCATAAAGTCGGCATCATCTGGAAAATTATAAAAGTTGCTGTGGTAGTTCTGAACGATGGCTTTGGCTGGGGTAAGTTTGGTGCCACGCGCGGTGACTACATCCCGGAACCAAGCTTTTTCGCCCACGTCAAAAGTTTCAAATCCTGCCGGGGAAGCGAGAATAAGTCGGCTAATTCGTTCTGGGGCTAAGAGCGCTGCGGTAATGGCAATCTGACCACCCATGGAATGCCCTATCAAGGTGAATTGTTTGAGCCCGAGTTTATCTGCCATCAGCAATACCAGTTTGGCATTAAACGCCATTCCGCCTTCGTACTCACCCTTCGTAGATTTTCCATAACCTGGCAAATCGATGGCAATACAGCGGTAGTTTTTCGATAATTCAGCGAGCTGTTTTTTCCAAGCTGGCGAGTAGGAGCCCAAACCATGAATAAACAACAGGACTGGTGCATTGGCTGGCCCTTGTTCCATATAGGCCAATTGATATCCCTCATCCAACTGTATCTTATTTACAGGGTAGGGATAATCCAATTCTTCCATTGCTTTTAACGGCATATAGCTGAATGGACGGGCACAAGCACTCAAAAGCAGTGCGAAAATGAAGAGTAGGTTCAGTTTTTTCATCATTCGACCCTTAAAAAATTAACCACCGATAAACCATTAAAACTGTCCAAGGATCTTCAGGGCGGCTGCTTTGATTGCCATTCATGACTGGTGAATCGTAAAAATTTCCTAGGCTGAGATAAGCCGCATGTAGTTCCAGATCCATAAATACTTTGGGTACATAACGCAGCTTAAAATTGACTTCAGTACCCAAAATATTGCCACCACCGGCTGGCTTCACATTCGAAAGTGCATACGCCATACCTATTTTTGCATCCAGCTTATTGGGTTTAAAAGAGTGGTGAAAATTTAATGTGCCACCACTCAACCCGTAACCGGCATTCGAAATATCGTTGACAGCAGATACAAAACGATTTACAACGTTACCATGTGTAAAAAGCAGATAGGCGCCATGGTTGATAAAGATGGCGGCAGGCGTTCCCCAGGTATTCCCTGTGATTACCCCGTTGTAGGTGCGGTCATTCGGGTTTTTATCTCCAGAGGTGAATATCATGTCCGACATAACCACATCTTCGTTGGTTTGTCCGTATTTGTAACCTGCCCTTAAATTGGCACCCACACCCATGATGTCAAACAAACGGCTGTTATCCGCGGCCTGACGGATTTGTCCAAAATTGCTATTCACATAGCCCGAAACCAACCAACGTCCCGTATGAAAACCAGCGTTGTAAGACCCATTGGTTCCCAACCAAAAAACATCAGCTTTAAAGGGTATTGCTCCTAATCCAAAACGGTAAGCGCCATTCATTTCTGCCAACGACGACCCAGGGCCGTTTCCGATAGCACCACCTTGTCCATTGCCCCGATCTGATACGTACCATAAGGACAAAGCTTGGGTCCAACGTTTAGTCAAATCCCTTTCGTAAGTAGCCATGGTTAAGGTGACGTCGTCGTTCAGGTGAATATTGTTTTCATAGAGCTGATAAAAGCCTAGGCTGTATCGTTCGAAATCCAAATCACGTCTAATGTTTATTCCTACACCATCTGTTCCCCAATAACTCAAGCGGTATCCCGTGCTCATCAACTCATCAAATAGCACACGGTAGGGATTGGCTGGATTGTCAAACATCCGCTGCAAACCCAAGTTAATAAACCAGCCATTGCCAGGTATAAACTCAAGTTCCACATTTTGTGTCTGCAAATTCACCATATCACCAGCAATGGCTGCGCCTTGATTACCAGCAGCTCCATAACTATTGTCCCCCCAGGTCCAGTCAATTTCGAAAGAGGTCCGCAATATCACCTTACCATCCAATAAGCGAGGCTTATAAATGAAAAAAGGCAATAAGCGCTGCTCAAAATAACTCGAGCGCCCTTTATGGGTAGTCGAAGTATTGGAGCCAAACATCCGACCAATTACCTGCCCTTGAAAAAAAGGCTGGGTAACCTGCAGATTGTTGTTTACCCATTGATTATAAAACAAGGCGAACACCTGCAGTTCTTTTTCCTCCTTTTGCGGCACCGGCCGGTCGAGCCACTGAATGCCACTGCCTGAGTTTTCTTGGGCATATGCCGACAGTCCAAATAAAATCAAACAAAAACCTAAACGTAGTTTTTTTGCCATATCCAAAAGATCTAAAACAAAGATGGCGGAATGAATCCGCCACCTTTGTTTGTTTGTGATTAGTTAGAGAGCCTTCTGAATTTCTGAAGGTTCCAGCCTGGCTGTAAGCCTGGGCCTGCGGTTGTACCGAAGCCTGTAGCTGGTGTAGGGCCTGTAAAGCCCGTGAGCGTTGGGTTTGTCTGAAGTACTTCGTAATACATACTGTCAGGACTAGCCGTTGAAACCTCGAAAATACCTTCTGAAGTCACTGCTGAAGGCGTAGACTGGTTCAAAGTGATGGTATAGATATTATCAACACTAGATTTATTTGCAGTCCAAGTACCAGAGAAAGTAAGTGCAGTACCTGCAGTATCAAAACTTTTAACTTGATAGGTGTTGTTGGCACTGAAACTCGCCCACAGCGAATCTGAATTCACCGGTGGAAACTTGAGCAAAAAGGCGATATCAGCACCCACCGACTTCCATGTTCCGATAATCGGATTTGCTGGTGTTGTTGGAACTGGTGTAGTCGTGTCATCGTCTTTCGTACACGATGAAAAGGAAACTACCATGGCCATCGCCAAAATGAACAGAGAAAACGTTGTTTTTTTCATAGAAAATAGCTTGTTTGTTAAGTTTACATTAAGCTAAGGTTTACGCCTCGACTTTCTTGTTTTTGTTTGTGCTTGTTATTGGTCGACTTAAGCACATTTAAAGACAAACTTCATCTATATCTATCTGTATATCTTTATACTACATCAATTTCAACTAACATCGACTTAAGCTTTTCAAAGACGGAGGGCGCCCATTTTTTTAGTTCATCTACCAACTGAAACAATTGCGACTTACGGTGTTTGTCCGTCGCGACGGTAAAGGCCGCTTCCTTGAGCTGTTGTAAAAGCTCGTCTTGTTCCAGGTGACCTTCTCTAAACAAGGCCAAGGCATAATACCAGCTCAATGCGGGGAGGTAATGTTGTCTTTTTCGGTAATGCTGTTCCTTTTCCATGAGCTTGTTCACCCGAACAATCCGAATGAGTTTAGCGAACTTTTGTTGGAGCAACAGTGCTTGCAGATAGCTACTAAAAAGGAGATGCCACCGTTGTTCAAAAACCTGCTCTTTGTAGGCATTGAGGAAGTTTTCGGCATACTTTTCTCCTTCCTGAGGTTGGGCCGTTTCGTTAAGGCAGCGCACGAACAAGGCGACAAAGCCCGTTCGGTTGTGGAAATTATTGTAATGTTTAAGTTCCTGGAATGCCTGCCGCATTAACTCGAGTGCAGCCTTTGGCATATTCTTTCGCAAGAGGATGGCGCTCAGATTATTGATATAATAGATATAATCTGCATTTCTACCCCGTATCGACAAATAACCATAAGCGGCAGCTTCCTCTAGTTGATCAAGCTGCGCATGTAATAGCAGTCGGTTGCTGTAATAATTAGCGAGTATACGTTTTGAATAAAACTGTCCTTCACCAAAGGCCACTTCTAGCTCATCATAAAAAGGCAAAAGTTGTTGGTAGCTCCGGTGATTATAATGCCAAAAAGTGAGTCTAACCAGTGCAAAATAGCGGTTCAAACCGTCCAATGCTTTGTCCCGAAAAACCTCCCCCAACCAATTGGCCCAATCACGACTGGGCAGTACACCTTCTTTGTATTCCAAAGTAATCTCCAGACTGGCCTGATGTAATTCCGTATAAATAGCTTTTGAACGCTCGTAAGCCAAGGTGTGATTTGTAAGCCACTCGTTTACAAGTTTATGTTCTCTAAAGCGCATCCGTATCAATAAATATTGCCGGAAATTGAGCATCAGGTCATACACTTTAACGAAATAATAAGCCGATGGGGTAAACTTGAGCAGCGTCAAAAGTTGCTTTTCCGTATCGGCATCAACCGTATCGGTCATTATGCGGCTATCCAGCTGGTTGATGTGCTCAAAGCTGAGATCGACATCGATGGCTGCCAATTTGTGCTTAACCCATTGAATAAGCGCAAAATATTTGCGTTTGTCGATCTCAGCATCGAAGTGGACCAGCTGATTGTGCACCACTTTTTCTACCATCTGCGCCAGAATGCTTTTGTTCTCTTCGTCCTGAAACTGATGAATTTCTTTTAAATAATGTAGTTCATGCGGCAGCAAAACCGCTACAAATTGGTTGAATACTTGCAGTTTCGGCTTCATAGCTTACTGACCGCTTTCCAAATACAAAAGGGCGCGCTCCAACATGCTATCGAAACCGAGTGCAGCCTGGGCAGCGTCGAGGTCTACTTGAATATGCGGCGGAACGCCCGATTCCCAATTAAAGCGTTGACCACTCCCATTCGTTTCGGGGCTCAGGCTTTGTGAAACTGAAAAACGATAGGTCCATCCATTGGGAAGCTCTCCGCCATTCGGCACGCCCAAGCCACCACCGGTAGTATCGCCAATCAAACGAATATTTGGGAGTGCGCGCATGTGCAAGCAAAACATGGAAGTAGCGCTATAGCTCCCGCGGTTGGTGAGAACAGCCATATTGCCGGTAAATTTAAGCGGCGATGCAGCGGGAATAACCCGTACTGCTTGTTCCGGGCCAAAATCTTCCGGATTCGGGCCACTTTTAAGCCGACTGTAAAAACCAATTCGTTCTACATCAGTAAAACGTCCGGCCAAGTTGTGGGCATTTTGAATGGCACCGCCACCGTTCGACCGTAAATCTAAAATTACGCCATCTACATTGGCCATTTTTTGAAACACAAAGTTCAAGTCGGCGCTGCTAAATCCGCTGGAAAAAGAACGGTACGTTATTAAGCCGAAACGTTTGCCCAAAGTATCTAATACCGTATGTTGAAATGGCCCCGTGATGAAATACTGTTCAATATCTCGTAAAAGATACCTTTCTAACAAAAGTCGGCCGTCGTAATTCTCTGGTCGCCCTAAAAAAATGGGATAATAAACGGAATAAGTAAACGGGCTCATTAAGTTGACATGTCCATCGCGTAATTCGTTCATCATATCGGCTAAAACGCGAAACAGTGCCTCCTGCGACATATCTGGGCGAATAAGCGGACTATATTTAGTGTATACCGAGTCCCAATCCACTTCTTTATAGCCCAGATAGCTATATTTTGTCCGTATCTCCTCCCAGAGGTATTCAAAAGTGTCTCGTGGTGCTTGTTTAGGCTGTTCCCCTAAAAAGGCGTCGGTACAGCCCCAGAGCACGGAAAGCAACATAATAAATAAGACTATCTTTTTCATCGGCGTTGTTCTGGATGCGGGTCGAGTTTGATGCGTAAGCCTACTAACAGCTGACTATTCGCTGAACGCGTAGCTTGGTTATTATAGTTGTAGGCATAGCCGGTCCATTGCCATTGTAAACTGAGCGCATTGCCATTCTTCAAGAAATAGTGGCCATACAATTGGTTTTTCACATAGAGGTAAGAACCGGGTAAAACAAAACGGGCATTGTCTTCCAAATCTTGCAGTAAACCGGCCACTGGGTCATTACCCAAGGTGTTGGTCAAACCAACATAAGGCGTTCGCAGATGAAGTGCCGCCACGGGCAATTCGAGCTGCCAACCTAACCGGATGGAGCGATAGGCCCTGCGGGTATAGTTAAAAATCCAGAAACGATACGTTTTGTCCGATTTAAGTCGAAATGGAAATTCCAATCGGCTCACTCCTCCCAAGCCAATCATCGCATCATATCCCAGGCTGCTGTTACCCAGTTCTGGGTTTATCCTGATTTGCGTATAGCCTTGGGTTCCAAAACCAGCATACCATTGTAAACGACCAAGAGGCGCTTTCACCCGCCACAACCTGACACTGTTTAGCTGAATACCAAAACACTGCGCTGTATTGGCACTAAAACTCCCGCGTTGTTGATTGTTCGTATTTCCTAGATAAGCTTGTCCCTCCACGCTCCACAAACTGTTGGCTTTGATGCGATCATAACCAGCACCGAGACTCCAGCCGAATCCAGCATATACCCTCGGAGATTGTAAAACATCATTAAAACCCATAAAAGCACCTCCCGCTTGTAGCTGAAGACTTTGATTGGCTTTTTGTTTTTTCTTTTCGGGCAGCCGTAAGCCGGCCTGCAAGCTTGAGCTGAGCAGAAAAATGCTAAAAAATAGCACTGCTGTCAGTCTACTTTTCGCATTGGGCATCTTCATTTATACCTTTCCCCTTTCACCAAAAGCCTTCACCCCTTTGGTCGCTAAAATTTCTAAAATGGTTTTGCGTAGCTCATCCGGATTAAAGGGCTTCACAACCACCGCATCCACCCCTGCCAAAATAGCATCGTGTTCAACTTCTTTAGGTAAACTTGCTGTGAGAGCAATAATCGCGACCTTTTCACCGCGCGCGCGCAGCTTTTGGGTGGCTTCATACCCATCCATGACGGGCATGTGCAAATCCATCAAAACCAGACTGTGTTTCTGTGCATTCATTTGGTCCAATGCTTCTGCACCGTTAGTCGCTACCTCGATAGTTGCTCCCCATCGCTGCAAAAAGGCCTTGGCTACCATAACATTCAATGCATTGTCTTCTACCAATAATATGTCTAGTCCTTGGAGTGGTTTACCTTGTTGATCGTCTTGCAAGTGATCGGCAGGCTCTTTTCCAATTTCCTGCACCAGCTCCATACTTTCAGTAAGCAGGAAATCAAAATAAAAGCGAGAACCTTTGTCGGGCTCGCTTTCCAATTGTAACCGTGTGTTCTGATATTCAAGTAACCGCCGTGCAATAGATAGTCCCAATCCTGTACCACCAAAACTTCTGGAAGTAGAGGAGTCAGCCTGGGTAAAACGCTCGAAAATGAGTTGTTGCTTGTCGGCCGCAATACCAATGCCTGTATCGATGATTTCAAATCGGACGTGCATTTTATCGGCTTGTCTCGACAACAAACTAACCCTTAGGCGCACGCTGCCTTCTTTCGTGAATTTTATGGCATTGTGCAGGAGATTAACAATCACCTGACTGAGCCGAGTTGGGTCGGTGAGTAGTCTTCTCTCGAAATCATGGTCAATTTCAATCTCCATGGCCAAGCCTTTTTCATCTCCTTGAGAGCGGAGACCAAGAAAAATATTTCTACTTAAACCCGCAATATCAACTGGAATAGATTCCATGGTGATTTTTCCAGCTTCTATTTTATTGTAGTCGAGTATATCGTTGACTATGCTCAATAGATTTCGGGCTGCAAAAAGTAATACATTGAGCTGCTCTTGTTGGTTGGCACGCGGTTTATCCATCAAAAGGATGTGCGCCATACCAATGACTGAGTTGAGGGGTGTCCGAATTTCATGACTCATAGTACTCAAAAACTCAGATTTTGCTCGCAAAGCTTGTTCTGCATCTTGCCGCGCTAAATTGAGTTTTTCTGCAAAACGGTAGCTTATAATCAGCGACTGGAGAAAGAAAAACACGATATAACCGACGAACAACAACACCCTATCGAGCATTAGAATGCCGAAGTATTGGACGTTGATTAACAGCATAATGACCAGCACTACAGCTGCGCTCCAAAGTGCATACCCTGAGCCGAGAACTTTATTTCGGTAAGCTTTTATATAAACCCAGAAAAGGTAAAAGGTAAAGGCAAACATTAGCACCAGAAAAACATTCAGGGTTCTGGTGAAAATTTCTGGTGGGGTTAAGATGACCAAAGTTGCCAAGACAATATCTGCAGCCACTACTACCCGGAATACCCAACCATTTGTTTCATTTGGGTATAGCTTTAGGGTATAAACACAAAAAAATACGATGCTAACAAAAAGAGACAAATACTCTAAACGTACGGATATATACCAGCTGAGATTAGGCAAAAGTTGATGCAAGATATAATTGTTTGTGCCAACGATGCGGTAGCTATACGCTAAACAGAACAAGGCAAAAAACAGCATGACCTTGTCGTGTCGGCCAAAACGAAACAAACCCAGGAAAAACAATCCCCCCATGAGTAAACAACCAAAAAGTATCAGATCATAGGCGTTGTCCAGTCTTTTTTTGGTGGCAAAAGCTTCAAAATCACCTATGCCTATTGGCTTATACGGACCGCCCTTTGAATGCCAGAAATTGGCTACGTGAAGAACCAAATGCAGGCTATCAACACCTTTAGGAAGTTGCAAAAGTTTGCGCTCCCACCGTGGTATTGCCTTACTTTCCACGCTATCTGGGCGTCCATTCTGGAGTACCAGTTTTCCATTCAGGTAGAGTGAATAGCTGGAATAAACATCTGGCATGTCGAGCACCAACCTTTTTTCACTTGGCTTGAGCAGCACTGTAAGCTGATAGCTCGCAAACCCCATTGGGCTTATTGGCTTTCCTTTTACTTTAAGTTTGTTCCATCGGTATGGAAAGCGTGCTAAATCGGCGTTTGGTTGTGGCGAAAGTGTTGGATCTATCAGTTCCTCCCAATAAAAATGCCAGTCACCACTGAGGTTTACCGTTGTTTCGTTTAGGTTATATTCTCGTAAATCTGCTATTCCATTAACTACTGACTGTGCAAAAAGAACATTCACCGGTATGAAGCATAACAGCAGCAAAAATAACCAAGTACGTAGTTGAGCCATTGGTAAAATATAAAAGCAAGCTACGAACTAAAGCTGTAGCAAATAACTACAAGACAGATTCGCGCCCAAAAATGAGTAAGCACCAAAATTGTACGCCCTACTAAGGCAATGGACTTCCTACCGGGACGGCGCAATCATGACCAGGCTGACCATGTTCAGGATTTAACTTTTTGTTCGATGTACTAGGACTAGCTGCTGAGGCTGGCAATTCTAAGGTAGCATTCGGCTGGGCTGTGGCAGGTGCAGGGATTTGACCGGTATTTACTTGTGTGGTGATTTCTGAGGGCCCACTGGCTGGGGTGTTTAGTGGTGCTCCAACGGGTATTTCACAACGGTGGCCCGGTTGGCCATGTTCTGGATTAAGTGCTGTTGAACTATTGGTCGGTGTAACAGGAGCACTTTGTTGTTCAGGCATCAAAAACTGAGGCTCTTCTTCTGTCGATACCTGACCGCCGATTGCTGGCGCAGGTTTGTAAGTTTTGGCGGGTTGTGTGTCGCAAGCTGTCAACAGGAGCGCGCCCAAAGAGAGTAGAATAATTTGCTTTAGCATGGAAAGAAATTCAGTCCTACAAGTTAAGTCCTTTCAGGCTAAAAAAATGCCTGAAATGTCTTAATCCTGTGAAATACGTTTAAACCAGTCGTTTACGGTCCAACTTACCTGAATCATTTTTTGGGATCTCATCCACAAAAACGAATGATTTCGGTACTTTAAATTTGGCCAGTTCACCAATACAATAGGCTTTGAGTTGCGCTTCATCCAGTTTCCCTTCCGTTTTCAACACAATAAAAGCTTTGCCCACCTCTCCCCATTTTTCATCTACCACCCCTATTACCACGGCTTCGCTAATTGCGGGATGGGTCAGTAGGTATTTTTCAACCTCTGCAGGATATACATTTTCTCCGCCGCTGATGAACATATTTTTTAACCTATCCACCACATATAAATACCCTTCATCGTCTCTGCGTAACAAATCGCCGGTATGAAACCACCCATCAGTTATAGCTTCGGCCGTTGCCTCGGGGTGTTTCCAATAACCAGGTGTTACCACATCCCCTTTCAGCCAAAACTCACCTGTTCCTGCACCTTTAACTTCCTTGCCATCTGCATCTACCAAACGTGTTTCTAAATAAAAATTTGGAAAACCAATGGAGCCGATTTTACGTATGACATCCTCTTGGGGAAGGGAGGTTACATTCGGGCCAACTTCCGTGAGACCATATCCTTGCCGGATTGGCACCCCTTTTTTATTCCAAGCTTCTATCACAGGAATAGGCAAAGCCTCTCCGCCAACGATAAAATAGCGCAAATGGCTTAAGTCAGTCGCTTCGAAAGCCTGGCTTTCGCTCAGCATTTTGATCATGGTAGGAACTACCATAAACACATTTATCTGCTCTCTTTCGAGTAGAGCCATTACCAGCTCGGCTTCGAACTGTGGCAATAGAACGACCGTTGCCCCAAAATGCAAAAAGGGTGTGGTAAGCACATTCCAGCCACCGGTATGAAATGGCGGCATACACATCAATGTGCGGTCGTTGCCTGTAATTTGTAATCTTAATGCGGTATTCAAGCTGTTCCATACCAACATTTTGTGGGTGTACGTTGCCCCCTTTGGGAAACCTGTTGTACCGCTGGTGTACAAAATAAATACAGGGTCATTCTCTTCGAGCTGAACGGCGACAAGCTCGGCAAACAACTGCTCATCTCCCATGGCCGCTGTTATCTCTTCCATATTACACCAACCAATGCCTTGCGCCTGGGGTGCATCTTCTAAAAGCGTTTTATATTTTGATGTATATACCAACAAAACGGGCGCAGCATCACCAATGAGATAATCAATTTCGCGTGCTGCCAACCTATAATTAAGTGGGACAAGCACAATTCCAGTTTTTTGAGCGACCGAAAACAAAACGATATGCTCTAAGCTAAATTCGGCTAAAATGGCCAATCGATCTCCCCGTTGAAGTCCGCGTGCTTTTAAATAATTGGCTAAGCGAGCAGCAGCTAAGTCCAGTTCAGCATAGGTCAGCGCTCGTCCGGTGAGGGCTTCTTTAACAGCAATTTGTTCAGGAGTGTATAAGCGCCAGCGGGCCGACCAATCGAATTCGGTTATCATATTTTAGTTCTTTTTGACCATTGATAGAGCAGCAATCCGGTGAGGAGACTTGCTGAGATCGCCAATGCTGCCGGAATTGCAGGATTTTTCACACCAGCTTGCATATAGGGTGTAAGCTCAGCATAATACACCCCAAAATGCACCAATAAAGCAATGAGCGAAGCTGGGGCCACCACATTGAGTGTAGCCTTAGGCAAAAACATACCAAATAACACCGGCACAAAAGCAGCAGCGAAGTAGGCATATACCCCATTTTGGGCAAAAATAGCAACGCTCAGATTAGGCGAAACAAGTTGTTGAAAGCTAAAATAACCACTTGCGATAGCCAAAACAACGATTACCAGTTTATTCAAAGCGATACGTTTTGCATCCGTCTGTTGCAGCAGTCCAGGAAAAAATGCCGGCAACAGATCATTTGAGACTGTGGTGCTCAAAGACTGTATTAATCCTTCTAAAGTTGAAATTCCGGCTGATATCAGACCAAGTACAACGACTAAACCAATCCAAACCGGAAATTCTGAGACGACATACGTTGATAATATGGCATCAGGTTTTATCGCAATGCCGTTTAGCGTTAAATCCGGAAACATCAAACGCGCATACAAACCAGTAAAAACGACGGCGAAAAATATCAGTTCCACGACCACCGCTACCGTTAAAAAACGATTGACGTCCTTATCGTCTTTCAGCAGAAGTGCTTTTGTGATGATGTGCGGCTGGCAGACAATGGCAATGCCAATCATAAACTGCGCAAAGCCTATCTCAAACCAATCCCGGAAAAGCACACTTTGCGGATTCGTCGACGCGATTAATACTGGGTCTATGGCTTTCAGCTTTTCTAAAAAGCCGTGTACGCCTTGGCTAAAATGTTCGTAGCCAGATCCAAGTAGTAAAAAAGCTACCAACAACATCAGAAGGGCCTGAATCATATTGGTGTACACCATGCTATTGGCGCCACCAAACATCATATAACCAAAAACAAAGACCACAATGCCAATCAACACAGTCGTTGGCGACAAGTCGAGCGCCTTGGACAATATCTGGGTGAGACCGACATTAATCAGTACAATAAAAGTGATAAGCAAAAGGGCCAAAACCGCAAAAAATAAGGCGTAGTTTTTACTTTGATAGCGACTACCCATCCATTGTGCTAAGCTGAGGGCTTTTACATTTTGGCCATACCTCCGGAAACCCTTACTTAAAACTACCAATGAAATAAGCGCACCAATCGGCATCACAATACCATAGCTGATCACACCACTCAGACCATAAAGCGCAATAAATCCTGGGTTAATGATAAAAGTTGCAGCACTCGTCATGCTTGCCGCCAAGGCCAATCCTACCGCAATTGGCGAAAAAGTGACATTGCCAACAGCATAATCTGCCAAACTTTTAACCTTCAACGCTGCCCTAAAAACAATAAACAGGGTAACGGCCATATACAGGCTGATGAGTATCCAAGTAGCGGTTACCATCCTAGAATTGATTCAAAAAGTGCTGCATATGGTTCAAAAACAAATCAGGCTTTTCGATAAAGGGGCTATGCCCCGTGTCCTCCATGATGATTTCCTGGTAATTACCACCAACCGTTGCGCGTTGTTCCAATACATAGCGGGTTTGACCGAGCATAGGTTGTGGCGGATAAATGGCTTCACCCGGGTAGTTGGGTACGTAACCCAATTTTCCCAATGTCCCAAAATCAAACAAGCTGTTATCGCTTACGATTAAGTCATCGGAGCCGCGCACCCATAAAATGGGGATGTGCGCCGTTTTTTCGATGAAATCACTTACGCTTTTACCCAAATATTTTGGAGAGGAGGCGTTAATCGGCCCCCATTTACCTGGCGCAACAAACGGATACTGCTCAGAAGGGACAAAATCACCTGGATAACGCTCAGGACCAATCTTCTCAGAAAGTACGCTTTCTAGTAATTCATCTTCCCAATGGGGAACAAAGGGTGGTTTCCAGTAAAAGCTATTCATAACTACCCTTGGACTTGCTTGCGGATTTTCGCTACTCCTATCCTTGCTGGCAATAAGTCGGGCAAATTCAGGGTTTACAATTCCTCCTCCCGAACCAGCAAAATCAGAGTAACAGGGTGTTCCTTTTTCATCCTTGGTGCCTCCAAATCCAAAGGGAGAGGCAGGATTAATCAAAATTCCACTCAAAAAACGATTGGGTGCTGCTGCCAACAAAGGCCAGATAATACCGCCACCCAAAGAGTGACCAATCACATGACACTGAACGATACCGTAGTGTTCGAGTAAAGCCAACAAATCATCTATAAAATCTCCGAAACCCCTACTTGCATCAATCAGTAGGTCTTCTGTATTGCCGTAACCCCGAAGATCTGGCGCCAAACAGAAATAAGACGCGGAAAACGCTTCCCCAACTTCTTTCCAAAAAACCGACGACGAGGCATTGCCGTGGATAAATAGCAGCGCTGGTTTATCTGCTTCGCCGGCTACCAAAAGCTGTTGATGTAATCGTTTGGTTTTAACATTTACTGAAATCATAGTTAGCGGTTTAAAATTTCAAAAACGGAATGCGGCGGCCGCAAAGGCCAATCCGCCCCCACTACCGATTAGAAAAATGAGATCTCCTTTTTTAATATTCCCACTTTTAGCGGCAATATCGAGGGCCATTGGAATCGCAGCAGAGCCTGTATAACCATGTTTTTGCATGATATAGGTCGCCCGATCGTGCGGCAAATCCAAAATATCTAGCGTGGCCCAAATGCTGTTGATATTAATCTGAGTAATGAAAAATTGGCCAATCTCTTCAGGTGCAACACCAAGTCGGTGACACAAGGATAAGGTCATTTCGCTCCAATAGGTCGGGTTAAGCTCTTTCGGGAACTTATGGACAAATTTCAACAGTTGGTCGTGTTTAGCAACAACCTCCGCCGTAATAGGTTGATGGGTTCCACCTGCATAAATACCCATCCAATCGGCATATTGCCCTTCGGTACGCAATTCGCAGGCTAAAAAGCCCCTATCGGTGTTTTCAGTTGCAGTTAACACAACTGCTCCAGCACCATCTGCAAAAAGGGTAACCGTTTTTTTGTCGTGTAAATTGAGGTATTTGCTCATGGCATAGGCGCCTATCACTAAAATCTGTTTGTAGCGCTCATCGGCAATGATGTATTTAGAAGCAACATCCATTGCCGTTACAAATCCAGCGCATGCCGTGTTTAGATCGAAGGTACCTGCTTTTTTTGCACCCAAGCGGTCTTGCACTACGGCTGCGGTAGCTGGTGAAATATATTCAGGCGTATCGGTGGCTACAATAATAAGGTCGAGCGCACTGGCCGAAATTCCTGCCGATTCTAAAGCTGCTAAGGAAGCCGAAACACACAAATCAGCCGTTGACTCGTCGGGGGCGCACCACCGTCTTTCCTCGATATGGACGTTTTGCCGAAGCCACGTATCCACATCTTCACCAAGTATTTCGTTAAAATATTGGTTGGTAACAACCCTTTCTGGCACATAATGGCCTGTTCCTGTGATTACTGCTTTGCGCATAATTTTACAGACTTAAGGCACCATCTACGCTGATGCAGGTTCCGCTGATGTACGATGCCTCTTCAGAAGCCAAAAAACAATATATGTTCGCAATGTCTTCGGGAGTACCAAGTCTATTCAGCGGTGTTTTTGATTTCATCATGTCAATTATTTTTTCAGGCATCGCCGCAACCATCTCCGTGGCAATAAATCCAGGCGCAACCGCATTTACCAATATGCCCTTTTTCCCAAATTCACGGGCCCAAGTTTTGGTCATGCCGATAACACCTGCTTTGGTAGCTACATAATTAGTCTGCCCAAAATTCCCATATAAACCAACAACCGAGGAGGTATTGATAATGCGTCCATAGCCTTTTTCCACCATAAATGGTGTAATCGCTTTGGCGCAATTAAATACACCCGTCAAGTTTACGTCAATTACCTGCTGCCATTGTTCCTCCGTCATTTTGGCAAGGGTGGCATCGCGGGTAATACCGGCATTGTTAATTAAAATATCGATTTGGCCGTAGTCTTGGTTCACTGTTGCCGCTGCTGCTAAAACAGGAGCGAGCTTAGTCGTATTCACCTGCATATACCGATGTCCTGTTGATATCGCCATAAGTTCCGCAAGTGTTTCCGCTCCTTTATCATTTTGGACATCCCATATCACCACTTTTGCTCCTTCAGCTGCGAATTTGATAGCTGCTGCTTTCCCAATACCGTTCGCACCACCCGTAATGATGGCAACCCGGCCTGTTAATCGTTTCATCATGTCGCTTTTCTTTTCTGAAAGTTAAGCTTTCGACTGCCCAACAGATGGCAAGCGCCTTTATGACTTAACTCGACTTAAGACAATTAGAAGAGAAATATTCACGCTAAACATCTCATAATCTTAACTATAGCTCGTACAATTTATTACCCGACTTAAACAGAATATACACTACCATTAGTTTATGATGGCATTTTTTGCTTCCCAAGCAAGTCGCTAGAGCGCAAATTATTTTCGGGAAAGGTCTGAAGCCTCGGCACAAAACACGCCAAGTTCAAAAAAATAGTCCTTAAAAAAAGAGTCTTTCAAGAGGTGGAACAAACCAATTACGTTTCAATAGTAAATATTAAACCCTCCTTAACCATAAGCGATGCAACCTCAGAACAACTTTGTGCGTCATTAAAACCGTAGCCCAACTACAAAGACCCCATTAGACCCTAAGTATCCTTCACCATGAAAAAATTATTTGCTTTACTGCTCTTGTATTCCCTTTGTTTTCACACCGCCTTTGCTGGCGGCACACTCCATGCCGAAGACGTACGTGTACAAAAAATGTGGGCCAAAATTCAAAAAGAACTACGGATTCCTGCCAAAGTCGTCACGCTTTACGAAGGTGAAAAACCGGAGGTGCATTTCACCTTCGATTCAATCGGAAACCTCCATGTACTGGAAGTTAAAAATGCTACTCCTTTTCTCGAAAAACAACTCCGTTTGTCATTTGAAGACATAAAAAATGCAGGAACACCATTAATGAACGGACAACGCTTTTCAATCCAACTGAAACTGCAATAAATTTTTTTTCATAGATCAGATTTCGCTTTGGCGGACCAGTCGGGAGATAGGTCCGCTTTTTTTTAATTAAAAAAAACCCCGCAAATGCGGGGTAGAAAATCAATGTGGTTCTTTGGTATAATGGGTCAACGCCCAAACGAAGCCACCCAAAGCCACTACTGCAAAAATAATCCAACCAATCATAGAATAAGTTTGAGGCTAAGTTAAGCGAAGCCTATGGCTTCTCCAAACTGTAAGCCTCAGCCGAACTAGTTTACCACCGACTTGCGTACCTGCCAGCGTATAAAATACCAACCTAAAGCAGCCAACAAAAATAGAACGGAAGTTTGGTAGACCCACATCCTCTTATATTCAGTCAAGGTGACCTATTTAACAGAAAACAGCAGGGCACTGCCTACGACCAAAATCATTCTTGCCCGTATTACTGCATTTCCTTTGTCGATTTTGTTGGTTGCTGGGTAAATAAGCAAAAACCCCAGACCAAGCGTGAAAAGTGGCATTGCCTAAAGTGATTCGGCGTACACCTCAGCAGGTATCGTAATTAGGTGTGCCGGTGAAACAAGGACGGCAATTGCCAGATTCCAAATACCCAGCATTTTTAGGTCAATTCCATTTTTAAACATTTCCAATGCATTGATATATTTAAAAAACAGCTTTGGCGATTTGACGTGTCGCCTCACTTCTACCCATGGTGTAAAAATGCAATACAGGTGCACCTTTCTCTTTTAGAGCTTTACATTGGCTGATTGCCCATTCAATTCCAATCTCTTTTACTTGTTTGTCATCTCTGGCGTTATCTACCGCCTCCGACAAAGCTTCAGGTATATCGATATGAAAAACCTTGGGTAATACGGCGAGTTGCTTTTTAGTTGCTATGGGTTTAATTCCTGGAATAATAGGCACATTAATTCCTGCTTTTCGGCATTTTTCAACAAAACTAAAGTAAGCATCGTTATCAAAAAACATCTGTGTAGTTATGAATTCCGCACCCGCCTCAACCTTCTTTTTAAGCCACGCCAAATCCGATTTCATATTGGGAGCGTCTTGGTGTTTTTCGGGATAGCCGGCGATACCTATGCAGAAGTCGGTATGCACGGGATTAATGAGGTCTTCGTCCTCATATTGCCCAGCATTCATCCTTTTTACTTGGTTGAGGAGCTCGAGCGCATTGGTATTGCCCTCGGGTTCTGGGGTGAATACGGTTTCGTGTTTCAGGTTATCACCACGGAGCACAAGTACATTATCGATACCCAAAAAATGTAAATCAATGAGGGCATTTTCGGTTTCTTCTCGATTAAATCCGCCGCATATGAGGTGGGGTACGGCATCCACTTTAAACTTATTCATGATAGCCGCACAAATGGCGACCGTTCCAGGGCGTTTTCGAGTAGTAATGCGCCGGAAAGTACCATCGGAAAGGGGCTTCATGATAAATTCTTCCCGATGATAGGTAACGTCAATAAAAGGCGGGTTAAACTCCATGAGTGGTTCAATACCCGCATAAATCTGGTTGATCCCCTGCCCTTTGAGCGGAGGAAGTATCTCAAAGGAGAAGAGGGTGTTTTTCGCCGTGGATATGTGTTCGGTGATTTTCATACTTAATAGTTTAATACAGGTGCTAACCACTTTTCAGCTTCTGCCAAGCTAATGCCCCGTCGATCGGCATAGTTTTCTACTTGGTCTTTAGCAATTTTGCCTACACCAAAATATTTGGCCTCCGGATGCGCCATATAATAACCGCTCACTGCGGCGGCAGGCCACATGGCATAGTGTTCGGTAAGTTGCAGTCCAATACGTTTTTCAACGTCTAGCACTTTCCAGATGGTACCTTTGTCGAGATGGTCGGGACAGGCAGGATAGCCTGGGGCAGGACGGATGCCCCGGTATTTTTCCGCAATGAGGTCATCGTTGCTCAGTATTTCACGGGGCTCATAGGCCCAAAATTCTTTGCGGATCTTTTTATGTAGATGTTCTGCAAAAGCTTCGGCCAATCTATCCGACAAAGACTGGAGCAGTATGGCGTTATAATCGTCGTGCGCGGCTTTCATGCCATTTACCCTTTCTTCGGCGCCAAAAATACCAACAGCAAACAATCCGAAATGGTCTTGCAAACCTGTTTCTTCAGGTGCGATGAAATCGGAAAGCGCGATATTAGGTAAGTGATTTGCTTTTTTGGCTTGTTGGCGTAGAGTAAGGAATCGGGCCTCATTCCCCCCTTTCCCCTGGAGAGGGGCTCGGGGTGCGGTTTGTATTATTATATCGTCCCCCACACTATTTGCTGGGAAAATGCCCACTACTGCACGGGCATCTAGCCAGCTTTCTTTGATGAGGGTTTTGAGCATATGCTGTGCATCTTCGAATAATTTGCTAGCGGCTTCTCCTACCACTTCATCGTGCAGGATGTTGGGGTATTTTCCATGTAGCTCCCATGCTTGAAAAAAGGGCGTCCAATCGATATATTGGGCTATAGTTTGTAGCGGATACACTCTAAATTCATGTATGCCCTGCTGGGCGGGGATTATTACATCTTCTGCCTTCCAAGCGATAGGAAAAGGATTAGCACGTGCTTCAGCTAAAGTCAGCATGGCCTTTTCACGACCGCGACTTAAATACCCTTCTCTTAGTTTATCGTATTCCGTGCGGGTATTGGTGATGAAGGCCTCTTGTTGTTCAGGGCTCAGCAGGCTACTCACCACAGGAACAGAGCGGCTGGCATCGAGCACATGCACCACAATACCATTAAATGCTGGTGCGATTTTTACAGCAGTATGAGCCCGTGAAGTCGTTGCGCCTCCTATCAAAAGTGGCTTTTTAATGCCTAATCGTTCCATTTCGGTGGCTACAAAGACCATTTCGTCCAGCGACGGGGTAATTAGGCCAGACAATCCAATAACATCAACGTCATGCTCAATGGCTGCAGCTAGAATTTTATCACAGCTGACCATCACTCCCAGATCTACCACATCGTAATTGTTACATTGTAACACCACACCTACAATATTTTTACCAATGTCGTGAACATCTCCTTTTACGGTAGCCATCAGAATTTTGCCTTTCGTCTGGCGGTTTTGTGCTGGATTGGCCAACTTTTCAGCTTCGAGATACGGCATCAAATAGGCTACCGCCTTTTTCATGACTCGGGCACTTTTTACGACCTGAGGCAAAAACATTTTACCTGCACCAAACAGATCTCCAACCACGTTCATACCCGCCATCAGCGGACCTTCAATGACCTGTAAGGGTTTGTCAAATTCATGCCGGGCTTCTTCAACATCCACGTCTATATATTCGTCAATCCCTTTTACGAGCGCGTGGGTCAGCCTGGCTTGAGCGGGTTCCAAACGCCAGCTTTCGTCGCGGGCGGCAGCTTCTTTGCCTGGACCACCTTTAAATTGTTCAGCCAATTGGACGAGGCGTTCCGTGGAATCAGCACGTCGGTTGAAAAGCACATCTTCCACATGCTCCAGCAGTACCTTGTCTACCTCTTCATAAACTTCAATTTGACCTGCATTCACGATACCCATATCCATACCTGCCTGAATGGCGTGGTATAAAAAGGCAGCATGCATGGCTTCTCGCACCTTATCGTTGCCACGGAAAGAGAAAGAAATATTACTTACCCCACCACTCACCTTGGTGCCAGGGAGATTTTCTTTGATCCAGCGGGTAGCATGGATGAAGTCGATAGCGTAATTATTATGTTCCTCAATTCCCGTCGCTACCGTGAGAATATTCGGGTCAAAAATGATGTCTTCGGCTGGGAAACCTACTTCGTTGACCAGTATATTATAGGCTCGCTGACAAATTTCGATACGTCTTTCATAACTATCGGCCTGACCTTTTTCATCGAAAGCCATCACAATTACAGCTGCACCGTAGGCGAGCACTTGGTGGGCGTAATAGCGGAAACGCTCCTCCCCTTCCTTCATGGAAATAGAGTTGACGATGGCTTTGCCCTGTACACACTTCAGGCCTGCCTCAATTACACTCCATTTCGAAGAATCAATCATCACAGGCACGCGGGCGATGTCGGGCTCAGCGGCTATAAGGTTCAGAAAACGAGTCATCGATGCTTCCGAATCGAGCATACCTTCGTCGAAATTAACATCGATGATTTGAGCGCCATTTTCCACTTGTTGGCGGGCAACCTCAACGGCCTTGTCAAAATCATCAGCCTTGATGAGGCGAGCAAACATTTTAGAACCCGTAACATTGGTACGCTCACCCACATTTACAAAGTTGGTGGCCTTGGTGATGGTCACGGGTTCGAGTCCGCTGAGATGCAAAAGCGGCGCTATAGTAGGTTGTTTACGCGGCGCATGTAGGGCTGCTTCGGCGGCAATTTCCCGGATATGTGCTGGCGAAGTGCCACAACAACCACCAATAATATTCACGAAGTTGTTGTCGAGAAAATCTTTGATATTGGCCCGCATCATTGCTGGTGACTCGTCGTATTCACCAAAGGCATTGGGTAAACCGGCATTTGGATGGGCCGAGATACTGTATTTGCTGGCTTTTGCAAGCGATTGCAGATGGGGTCGCATTTGTTTGGCTCCCAACGCACAATTTAAACCTATACTCAACAGTGGCAAATGCGACATGGAATACAAAAAAGCTTCGACGGTCTGCCCTGAAAGTGTCCTTCCACTGTTGTCGGTGATGGTGCCACTCACCATAATAGGCAATGGCGCCAAGGATCGGTCGCGGAAATATTTGTCAATTGCGTAAAGTGCCGCTTTCGCATTGAGGGTGTCGAAAATGGTTTCTACTAGCAAAACATCAACACCTCCATCTACCAAACCTTTCACCTGCTCGTAATATGCCTCTACCAGTTCATCGAAACTGATGCTGCGAAAGCCGGGGTTGTTTACGTCCGGGCTGATGCTTGCTGTTTTGTTGGTTGGACCAACCGCACCCGCCACAAAACGTGGTTTGGAAGGATTTATAGCCGTAAACTCAGCTGCAATTTTGCATGCCAACTGGGCAGAGACTAAGTTGAGTTCATAACTCACCGCTTCCATGCCGTAATCGGCCATCGACACTTTTTGGGCATTAAAAGTATTGGTTTCGGCGATATCTGCGCCGGCTTCGAAATACGCCCGGTGAATATTTGCGATGATTTGGGGCTGGGTGAGCGATAACAACTCATTGTTGCCTTTGAGGTCAGAAGGCCAGTCTTTAAAACGCTCGCCACGGTATTCCGCCTCGGTGAGTTTATAATTCTGTATCTCCGTACCCATGGCGCCATCGAGCACGAGCACGCGTTTTTTGATTTCCTCTTGGATATTGTATTGCATAAAAAAAGCCAAACGTTTTGTTTAGCTCATCCCCGAAGTTCTGGGGTAACGACTTGCAAGTAGCACACAGCCCTTTTCAGCTGTTTTCTGCTTGCTCATCTCCTGCCTCAAATATTTGTTAGTGGCAGCGGAATTGGCACCAGACCAACGCGAGGCAAGTGTCTCGTGTGGCGGTTGCCAGGACTTCAAAGGGCCGTTCCCTCCATCCTTCTGGATAAGCTGGTGCAAACATACAGGAGAATGTGTGAAATCCAAAAAAGTTCGGCAAAAAAGTGATTCGAAACGAAGTAATATCCTTGCTCTCTTAAAATGAAATTTTCATTTTAAAAGATAAACTGATCTTGAGGCCAAAACTTACCAGTCCAAATCCCAACTTTCGCAACTCAATTCATTAAAATGCAAATTATACCTTTAGTTTTCGGAGTACGCTTTAAATAAGCAAGGATAAAGCCGCATCAACCCCTTCTGAGTAGTCCCATTTTGCACACAATCGGTGTTGCTCCAGACCAGGTTGCTTAGCTCGTCGTGCTTAACGGCTCTTAGACATGGTGATGCCATACCGATCATGTTATCGTATTGTTTCAAAACCTTCTTCCAAAAATGTACCATTCGCCTATATAGGCTACCTCCCTTCACCTCAAATGACGTCGTGCCGGTATCCTTGATAAAAAAATTACGATAAATCACGGACCTATATAAATAGCTATATATGTGCCCATTATGCCCATTTTAGTTCTCCAATCACCTTTTGTTAAAGTGACATTTTCTTTTTGCGTCACAGGATTCAACATTTGGAAAGTCGTGTGCTTTTATATTTTTCAAAAATATTTTGTGCGCAGTGTTTTTTTTTATATTTGCTATTGAACACTGCTAGGTGGCCACAGGCATATCGTTTATCCGACCCGGATGGTGAGGCAAGTAACTTAATTCGTATTATGAAAAAAAGCATTCTAGTCCTTTCGCTGTGTCTCTTGAGCCTTTCAGCTTTGGCTGATGGTATTCGTATCAAAAAAAGGAATGGCGGAAGAAATGGGTTTAAAACAGTACTTGAAACCCACGTAAATTCGAACCATACACTTGACTGTGAAAATAAGGGCAATACCGCTTGTAGTTTCGAGATTCCTCCTGGCCTCATTGGCTTTTCCGGAATTCTATCATCTATCGAAGCAGCCATAGAAGCGGGAACTTACAGTGGGGTGGAAACTTTTGGAGACATAACTGTTACCTGGACCGGTACAGGGCCTTATGATGTTGAAATTGAATTCATTTATTAAACTGCCTTTCTATCTACTATGCACTAAGCGGATAGGGTTACTCTTATCCGCTATGTTCATTTGTGGCACCCTTTTTAGTCAGCCACTTTTTAAGCTAGATACAAGCTTTGTACTGCAAAAGTATACCGCTGGGAAATTAGTAGTAAAGGCCTGGAATGAGCAGATAGGAATCCTCAATCAAATTTACGCCGAAAAAGTAAACTTAGTTATTTACAATTTAAATGGAAAAAAAATCAAAGAAATCCAACTTAGCTCAAAATACTTTGAAACGGGTGTGATTGACTTTGCCTTTAACTATCATTCCATTTTCGTTCTAACAGATAATTATATTAGCACCTATGACTTTAATAATAAGTTGAAAAGTAAGCGAAAGAATCAAGATAGTTATATGAAAATAGACATCTGGAATGATGTACTGCTACTTTACAAAAATTACAATTTTCATCCTTTTGATGAAACGATTAAAACCGAATTGATAACACTTGGGCCAGAAAAATTAAATACAATTAGCCGGGCAAGACCTGCTTTTGATTTTTATCCATTTACCCACAGAGTTGGGAAGTTTGTAAGCACGCAAAAAGAAATATTATATTTTGCACACACCTTGAATTATAAGATATACAGGTATTCTGATAGTCTTAAGTTAATTGATTCTATAGAACTAAATAAACCAGACTGGGTTAATTGGTCGCCACTCAGGCAAAAAACAATTGAGGCAATATTCGACGCTAATAAAACTAATATTAAACCGCTAATCCCGGATTTATACAAACAGGACGAACTTATTAGCAGGATAGAAAAAATAATAGCTGATAATGACTTTCTTCTTTTAGTTTACAAAATGCCTGGCGATGAAAAACAGATGCGAAATGTTGATTTGTACAAAAAATTAACTGACAACTCCCTTACTATCGTTGCAAACCAAAAAATAGTGATAGAGCCCTCGCCTGCTTCTGAAATAAAATTCCTGAATCAACCCCGTTTAGCAGACAGTGACTATATGTACCTTTACAAGGGCAAGTTGATTCACATATCACAAGCCTTCATTCCACTGATTGAGGGGTTAACCGAAAACGAGTTATATGTACATACGAAAGATTATTTTTTACGTGAAGACCCTTGTTTTGGGGTGTACATATTCGATATTATTCTTCCAGAATGAAGTTAAGGCACAAACTGTCGTTGAAACGGTAGTTGATGAAATTCTGAAAGCACCAATCACAACAATTTCAACCGAGGCTAGTATAGCTACCATTGATATAAACAAAGGTATCCTACTTATTACCAGCCCTCTAACGTGCAAACCATGCATAATTGAAATGGCAACACATTTTGAAATTCCAGTGGTATTTCTCCTAAATAAAGAGCTAAATGGCGCTCGAGTATGGTACAACTACTTAAAATCAAACGATTTAAAAAATGATTGTTATTTTATTGTCTACCAAAAAGAAATTGTTCTAGAGTCGCCTATGCTCCTTTTTTGCCACGATGGTAAAATCTATAGCGAAACGTACGAGTCAATATTCAACATCAGGCATAAAAAGAAGAAAATAAAGCAGATTAAAAAAATCCTGACTAGTGACCCATAAATACTAAGCAAATTAGTTATCCAGCAAAAAGCGTTTTGTACTGTGATTATGATGGTTAAAAATTGCAGCATTCTAAATTTCAATGTTATAAATACATCAAATAGGCAGTATAAATTTTGTCTGCTTTTGAGTTTAATCCTGCCAGAGAGACTATTTCAGCCACACCAATAACTAAAACGAAGATGGCAACGCGGGCTTCATAATTGAAGCGGGTGAATTGTGGTCCTGTATTTATCTCAATAGTATATTCAATGCACATCACATGCTGAAAGTTCGAAGCTAGGCTTGGCAGCTTTCGTCTGTGAGTCCTGCCTTAGCATAATTGAGCCGTGGTTGTTGTTGCAATTTTCGAACTATGATTTAAAATTACAAGGAGCTCTCTGGATGAATTAGGCCAGATTGAACCATGAGCTTCATTTTAGCAAAAACCAAACGAAGGCGTAACTACCGCTAGCATAAATCAACCATTTAACGCTTGAATTTGGGAAATCATTTTTTTTCTTGTTGTTTTTCCTTACTTTTTGACTTCAATCCACAAACCCCTCCTATGAACCGACAGCTCGACTCCTGGCACAGCCAAGCACTGAACAAACAAATGCCCATTGTTACTTACGGTCACTATGGCTTTTCACTGTTATTGGTACCCACAGCCGCAGCAGATTATTTGGAGTACGAGCGCTTTCAAATGCTCGATTGTTTGAAAGAACTGGTGGATGGTGGTAAAATGCGTGTATTTTCTATCGATAGCATCAACAACGAAAGTTGGCTTAACAACCAGATACCCGCTGAATACAAAGCCGAGCGGCATGAGCAGTGGAACAACTATATCTACAACGAAGTCATTCCCTACATCCACAAAGTAAGTTCACCCGAAACACCCATCATCCTGGCTGGCGCATCATTTGGTGCGCTGCACAGTATGAACCTATTCTTACGTAGGCCTGATTTGATTCAAGGCGTGATTGCTATGAGTGGCGTGTATAATTTGATGGAGTACACCAAGGGTTTTTACAACGATAAAGTCTATTTCAATAGCCCCGCCCACTACGTGCCCAATCTCGAAGACCACAATTTGTTAGAGATGATACGTGCTGGTAAAATAATTATAACCACCGGCAGTGGCGCGTACGAAGACCCCAACGCTTCCCATGATTTTGGCAGCATACTGAATGGCAAAAGTATTCCCCATGAGCTCAGCATCTGGGGGCAGGAATGGAAACACGACTGGCCAACCTGGCGGAAAATATTGCCTTATTTCTTGAATGAACGTTTCTGAGTAGCAAAATGCGTCAAATCTAGAAAAAGATAATACTGTCTTTTTCTAATTTAGATGTTTTTATCTATTTTTGCTGCATCAAACCAGTCCACCATGCTAAAACCAGCTGTTAGTCCCGAAAAGGCAGTATCCTTAATTCAGTCAGGCGACCACATTTACATTCAGGCTGCAGCAGCTGCGCCGGTACATCTCGTGCAAGCATTAACCAAACGTCACACGGAATTGCGCGATGTACAGGTCTACCACATGCATACCGAGGGACCAGCTGATTATGCCTTGCCTCAATACGCAGAGAGTTTTCAAGTCAACGCTTTTTTTATTGGAGGTAATATCCGGCAAGCTATTCAATCGGGCTATTCGCAATATATTCCGGTGTTTTTAAGCGAAATACCACTTATGTTCAGGCGCAACATCCTGCCCATTGATGTAGCGCTCATTCAGGTTTCACCACCCGACCACCACGGCTTTTGTTCGCTAGGCGTTTCTGTAGAAGCTTGTCATGCCGCCATCGAAAAGGCACGTTTGGTGATTGCTCAGGTAAATAAAAAAATGCCCCGCTCCCATGGTGATGGTCTCGTGCACGTCAGTAGATTTGATGCCTATTGTGAAGTGGATGAATTTTTACCTGCACATGATTTGGGCACACCCGACGAGATTGAGACCCGCATTGGACAGCATGTCGCCAGTCTGGTCGAAGATGGTGCTACCCTGCAAATGGGCATAGGGGGAATCCCAAACGCGGCCTTGTTATTTTTAGGCAACCATAAAAATCTCGGCATACACACTGAAATGTTTTCGGATGGTATTTTACCCCTGGTAGAAAAAGGCGTGATCAACGGTCTCAATAAAAAAATACATCCAGGGAGAATTGTATCCACTTTTGCGATGGGTACTCAAAAACTCTACGACTTCATCCACGACAATCCACAAGTGGCCATGTTGGATGTGCAATATGTAAACGATACAGCCGTCATTCGACGCAATCCAAAGGTTACCGCCATCAATTCGGCCATCGAAATTGATATCACCGGTCAGGTTTGTGCCGATTCTATTGGTTACAAAATGTATTCAGGGGTGGGCGGTCAGATGGACTTCATTCGCGGCGCCTCCCTTTCCGAAGGTGGCCGGCCAATCATTGCCTTGCCGTCACAAACACTTAAAGGCGTTAGCAAAATAGTACCAGCGCTCAAAGAAGGTGCGGGTGTGGTTACAACACGAGCACATGTGCATCATGTTGTCACAGAATTTGGGGTTGTTGACCTTTACGGCAAAAACCTCAAACATCGCGCACACGCCTTGATCAACATTGCCCATCCCGACCACCGCGAAATGCTAACTGAACAAGCCTGGAACCGTTTTGGACGCTGATAGTAGCTTATTGGGCAGAAAATAAAACGTAGGGGCAACCTTTTGCGGATGACTGCTGTTAGCTTTATTTAAAACCTAATACACCATGGCAAAAATAAATCTGGGCGCTCATGTCGTCCATACCTCTGGCGATATGCCGAAAACCGGTCAAAAAGCACCGGAATTTAACTTAACCGGCACCGATTTGAACGATGTTCAATTGTCTGCATTTGCAGGCCACAAGGTTGTTCTGAACGTATTTCCGAGTATCGACACCCAAGTTTGTGCGGCTTCGGTTCGCATGTTCAATAAATCAGCCATTGCTCTAGAAAACACCAAGGTGATCAATATTAGTCGCGACCTACCCTTTGCCTTTAAACGTTTTTGTGCAGCTGAAGGACTTGACAATGTCACTAACCTAGCCGAATACAAAAATCACAATTTTGGACAGGCCTATGGCTTAGACATGGTTGATGGCAAACTAGCGGGTTTGCTTAGCCGTGCTGTATTGGTACTGGATGAAAACGGTAAGGTTGTGTATACCGAGCAAGTACCCGACATCGGTGAAGAGCCCAATTACGAAGCTGCTTTGGCCGCTTTGAAAGGCTAATTAGTCTAAAAAAAAAGGTTGATGCACTGCATCAACCCTTTTTTGTGTTCAAATTCAGCCTTATTTCTTTTGGGCTGCTTTTTTGGCTTCGGCTTTTGCTCGTGCAGCTTCTTTTTTGGCCAATGCTTTTTCCTTGGCTTTGGCTTTGGCGGCTTCCATATCGGCTTTGGCTTTGGCTTTAGCCTCTACTTCTTTTATGTCGATTTTTTTGAACTCGAAGCCCTTCTCCTCTGCCGTTGGTCCCCACATTTGGGTATGATCATGCTCAAAACCACGGTCGGCTCGCACCAATTTTTCCGCGTAAATATCGATAGCGGTGGTGACGTAATAGGCGTTCAACTTTCCGTAGCGACATTCCTTGCGAATACTGGCACCGCTATATTTAGTATCACCTTTTTTAGAGAAAATGATGGTACACGCTGACATTCCGGTGAGGTCTACCTCTGGGTCGAAGCCATCAAATGGCATAGGTTTTTGCCATTCGCCAGCGAATTTCTGCATGTCGGGCAGCTCGGCCAGCTCGTAAATCACGGCTTCCCATTGTACCGCATTTACATCGGCAAAACGGTAAATCCGTTGACTAATGACTTGTTGTTTGTCGTCGGTGATCTCCTCATAAAACCACAGTGCATCGGTCACCAGGTTTTCAAAGATGGGCACTACATAAGCATGTGCTGCTTGTACGGTTGAATCTCTCCGGGCCTGGGTTTGGTTGCTGTACTGACCAGCAAACCAGGTAGTGAGTGTTTTGAGGTCTTTCGAGAATTTTGGCGGGTTGGCTTGGATGGGCTGAATAGCGCTCAAACCAAGTAACACCAGCAGTAAAAGATATTTTATCATTTTGGTCGTGTAAATCATGGGATTTAAAATTACAACTGTATACTAAACTAAACAGCATTCTCCCTAATTTTCTTATTTCGGAAGCATTTTAAGCTGATTTTCAGCATAGTTGAGCCACTTTTACTTAACCTTAAGTTAAAGTAAGCGATATATTGATTCGTAATCCGCTGATTTTCTGGCAAATAAGTATCAACAAGGCAGTTGTGCAAAAGTCCAAAATGGTTGTGGACAACGGCGGTCGATTGTTTTCAAAATTTGTAAAGTCGCTGAACACGCTACAGCCCAAACCACTTCTCACTTAACTTGCTATCGGAGGTAAAGCCGGTAGGAGGAAAGTTTTTCGGGCATCTGTCGTGCAAAAGCTGCGAAAAACATTGAAAACAGCATTTAGACTATGGTTGAGCTAATTTTACAAGAGAACAAAGACCGCTTCGTCCTGTTCCCCATCAAACACCCTGATATTTGGGATTATTACAAAAAATCGGAAGCCAGCTTCTGGACGGCTGAAGAAATTGATCTTTCACAGGATCAAACCGATTGGGAAAATAAATTGAATGCGGATGAGAAGCATTTTATCAAACACGTTCTTGCGTTTTTCGCTGCCTCCGACGGTATTGTAAATGAAAATCTCGCCATCAACTTCCTCAATGAGGTGCAGTATCCTGAAGCCCGTTGTTTTTACGGTTTCCAGATAATGATGGAGAACATCCACTCGGAAACCTATTCGTTGCTCATTGATACCTACATCAAAGACCCAATTGAAAAGGACTACCTCTTCCACGCTGTTGAGCACTTGCCTTGCGTAGCTAAAAAAGCCGATTGGGCACTCCGTTGGATCAGCAATGGTTCATTTATGGAGCGTTTAATTGCCTTTGCCGCTGTCGAGGGTATTTTCTTCTCTGGCAGCTTCTGCTCCATCTTCTGGCTGAAGAAGCGTGGTTTGATGCCAGGTTTAACTTTCTCTAACGAGCTCATCAGCAGGGATGAAGGTTTGCACCGTGACTTTGCCTGTTTGTTGTATACCCAGCACATGCAGCATAAAATGGATCCAGCCCGTGTAACTGAGATTATTACCGATGCCGTTGAAATTGAAAAAGAATTTGTGAGCGATGCCATACCTGTCCGGTTGATTGGTATGAATGCCGACCTCATGTGCCAGTATATTGAGTTTGTGGCCGATCACCTCTTGGCAACCCTCGGCCTGCCCAAGCACTACCATGCCACCAATCCATTCGATTTTATGGAATTGATCTCTATGGAAGGCAAGACTAACTTCTTCGAGAAGCGCGTTGCCGAATACAAAAAAGCCGGTGTCGGCACCAGCAGAGAAAAGCAATCCTTCAGCACAGACGAGGATTTTTAACGCCAAACCCTAAAGCGCCCCAAAATGCAAGTAATCAAAAGAGACGGCCGGAGGGAACCGGTTAAGTTCGACAAAATCACTTCACGCATTGAAAAAATGTGTTACGGCCTGCATTCTGACTATGTAGAGCCAATAGAAGTCGCAAAAAAGGTCATTAATGGTCTCTTCGACGGTGTTACCACTGCCCAGCTCGACGATCTGGCAGCAGAAGTAGCTGCATCGATGACCGCACTGCACCCCGACTACGCCATATTGGCCGCTCGGATCGCTGTATCCAACCTCCACAAGGAGACGAAAAAATCGTTTTCGGAAACGATGCGCGATTTGCACCAGTATATCGACCAGAAAACCAACCAGCCGGCCTCTCTCATCGCCGACGATGTGATGGAAATCATCGAACGCCATGCCGACGAGCTGGATTCGGCCATCATCTACAGCCGCGATTATGATTACGACTATTTTGGTTTCAAAACCTTAGATCGTTCGTATCTCCTGAAAATTGAAGGAAAAATTGTTGAACGCCCACAACATATGCTCATGCGTGTGGCCGTAGGCATTCACCGCGACGATATTGACGCGGCCGTAAAAAGTTATGAAATGATGAGTGAGCGCTGGTTTACCCACGCCACACCTACCCTCTTTAATGCAGGCACGCCTAAACCACAGCTCTCCAGTTGCTTTTTGCTCACCGCCCAAGACGACAGCATCGATGGCATCTATAATACCCTCAAGCAGTGCGCTAAAATCAGTCA
>Ga0105054_10000386_pt1 | contig 67441 bp, 69 predicted proteins | sample BON02_FD_78091 | JGI IMG/M metagenome (GOLD analysis project Ga0105054, IMG submission 78091) | Freshwater microbial communities from Lake Bonney liftoff mats and glacier meltwater in Antarctica - BON-02 (megahit assembly) | ecosystem: Environmental > Aquatic > Freshwater > Ice > Glacier...
CCGTATTGATAATTCCCGTATGGATGTTGGTTGTACTGATCTTGAGCTGGTGGGTCTAAAAGCCTAGCCATGAACGGAAAGCTGAACGGGCCACTTGAAGGAACGCTTGTATTAGATTTATCCCGCGTATTGGCCGGCCCCTGGGCTGGTCAGGCGTTGGCTGATCTGGGTGCCAGAGTTATCAAAGTTGAGCGACCCGGTTCAGGTGACGACACCCGCGCCTGGGGTCCGCCCGACCTGGGCACAGGCAAAGACAGCGCCAGCGCCTATTTTCTTTGCGCCAATCGCGGCAAGGAATCCATCGCCATTGATTTCAAAGACCCCCGCGGTCGTCAGATCGTTCTGGACCTGGCGCGCAAAGCTGACATTCTGATCGAAAATTACAAGGTGGGTGGTCTGGCAGCTTATGGACTGGACTATGATTCAGTCAGCGCGATTAATCCGGCCATTGTGTATTGCTCCATCAGCGGCTTCGGACAAACCGGCCCGAATGCACACAAGCCGGGCTATGATTTCGTTATTCAGGCAATGAGCGGCCTAATGAGTATTACCGGCACCGAGCAGCCCACCAAAGTTGGTGTGGCCATTTCAGATTTGGTAACGGGTTTGTACGCTTCGATCGGAATTCTGGGTGCTTACACCCGCGCCCGTGAAACCGGGCAGGGCGAGTACATCGACATCTCCTTGCTGGATTCGCAAATGGCAATGCTCGCCAATCAGGCCTCCAATTATTTAATCACCGGTAAAGCACCGGGCTTTCTTGGTAACGCACACCCCAACATCGTGCCGTATCAAACGTTTGAAACTGCTGATTCCCCGATTGTGGTGGCAGTAGGTAATGACATGCAGTTCAGGTCATTTTGCCAGAGCATTGGCTTGTCAGAATTGGCAGAGGATGCGCGTTTTTGCAGCAACCACCAGCGTGTGCAGAATCGAGAAACGCTGGTGCCGATACTATCCGCAGCACTTGTTAAACAATCAGCTGAACATTGGCTGGGCACGCTTAAAGTGCCAACCGGCCCGGTGAATTCTATAGCGGAAGCGTTTGCTGACCCACAGGTCCTGGCACGCAATAATGTGCTGGAAACCGAACGGGCAGACCTGGGCAAAGTGCCGGGTGTGCGTTCACCCATCCGCTACAAAAACAATCCGCTTGAATCCCATCGGGCACCGCCCGCATTGGGTGACTCAACAGCATCGATCTTAAAAGAGCTGGGAATTGCTGCTGATGATATTGAAAGCTTGCTGGCCGATGGTGTTGTTGAGCAGCAAGAGCACGAGTAAAACTGATTAAAAATCTGCATATCGGTGGTTCGATTTGCTTCTCATTGATTGCCTTCCCATAATGATTGATGCAAGGATTTTTTATGCATGGCTAGCAAACTTGACCAAGCTGGCAAAGTCTCCCTGATCTGCGAGTCGAAGTGCGGCCAGATAGCGATCCCGGTTCCCGCCAGGTAGCCCCAAATCTCGACCGCCCCAAGGTAGCCGATTGAGTTTGTAATGCTTTAACAATATCAGATCGGCGACCAGCCTGGCATGGCGCCCGTTTCCGTTGGGAAATAGATGAATTTGGACCAGACGGTGATGGACCCTGACGCACAGTTCCACCGGCTCATATATGGATTTCCGAACCCACAATTGCGCATCTTCACACGCGTTTCTGGTTTGTACCGGGATTTGCACCCATTCTATTCCGATATTTTTGCCCGTTTTTCGATACTCACCAGCCCAGCGCCAGGTTTGGTCAAACATCTTTTTGTGTAGCTGCCTGACATAGTAATCTGTCAGTAAGTTTGGGAATTTGGATGACCTTGCTCTTAGAGCCCATTCCTGTCCTTGCACAATGTTGGATTGCTCCCACTCGTTTAATTCGTCTTGAGTTGCTATATGCTTGGGTATCAGGTCAGCAATTTCATCTGGGTCGAGAGCCGTTGCGCCAGGGTTTTTTGAATCGCTTAACGCCATAGTTCTTTTGGGTTTTCGAGCAGTTGCTTTTGAAGATCGTTTACTTCGCGGGTCAAGTATTCATCAGATGTGGCCTGGCTTTCAAGCTGCATGGAAGTTGTTAAAGGGAGTACACGTTCCCTTGCTTTTACAAGAGCCCTGTCTTCCAGGGTCTTCTGGAGGGACTTTCTTGGAACAATTGCATAGACGAGATCAGCATTCAAAGCGGCTGCGACTTTTTCCAGAGTCTGCAGCGTGATACTGCTTTCCTTCTCACTTTTCTCGAACTGCGCTTCCGCTGATTGTGAAATCCCCATGCGATGTGCCAGAACGCTCCCGCTGATACCGAGAGATTTCCGAATGGCAGAAATCCACCCATCTCTTGGGGGCGATCTCTTTTCTCTGGGTAAGTCTCTAAAAAACTGAAGCCGTTTATCCAGTTGAACAAGTTGAAGTTTTTGTGATTGTGATTTCACTTTCAGTACCTGCAAGTAATTAAATAAGATATAACTTATTTTTCAATGGATTAATAATAAGCTAAATCTTATATATTAACAACTTAATAATAAGCTATTTCTTATAATAAACTGCCAGTCAGGTTGAATCGCGCGCTATCTGAGATGGAGTCTCAGGACGCATGAAAGAACCTGGCCTCTTAAGTGAATCCGGTCCGAGCGTATATCTGAGTGCATATATTAGGGCTGGAAAATGACTAGGTACACTTGTCGTGGCATACTCTACATTCATTTCACTACAGTGGCGCGAGGACGATATGGCTGATTTCAAGCTAAAAATTAACGGTAAAGATCTGGATTTCAAGAATCAGCCGGATGACATTCCGCTCCTGTGGTTGCTGCGAGACGAAGCAAAACTGGTAGGAACCAAGTACGGTTGTGGCGGTGGTTACTGTGGGTCCTGCACGGTACATCTCGACGGGGTGGCGATACGTTCCTGTTTGGTCCCGGCAGCGACTCTGGAGGGCCGGCAGATAACCACCATTGAAGGGCTTGCCAACGGCGATTCGCTGCACCCCCTGCAACAGGCCTGGATCGATCTGGATGTCCCTCAGTGCGGTTACTGTCAGGCGGGACAAATTATGAATGCCGCTGCCTTGTTGGACAAACAACCGGCCCCGGATGAAGCGGCTATCGATAGCGCCATGGCGGGTAACCTGTGTCGCTGTGGCTGCTATATCAGAATCAAAGAAGCGATTTCGCAGGCCGCCACAACACTGGCCGCCACGACACTGGTCTCCAATGCCACTGAAACAACAACGGAGGCTAAGTCATGAATAATGCAGACAAGATGCTTGCAGATATGGCCAATCGCACAGCCCCGAAAAAACAGGCTTTGAATCGCCGAAGTTTCATTAAATTAAGCGGTGTTGCCGGCGGTGGGCTGGTATTGGGCTTTCACCTCACGGTTAGCGCAGCCGGCACGAAGGGAGCTACTTCAAAGGGAATGGCTACCAAGGGAACGGCTACGCAGGCAACCACTACCCTGAACGCCTATGTCCAGGTTCGCCCTGATAACGTCATTGTGATCGCGGCGAAAAACCCTGAAGCAGGACAAGGCGTAAAGACCTCGCTACCGATGATTGTGGCTGAAGAACTTGATGTCGATTGGGCGCAGGTGGAAGTCGTGCAATCGGAAATTGATGAAGCCCGTTACGGTGCGCAGTTTGCCGGAGGCTCAATGTCCATACCCATGAATTGGATGCCCCTGAGGCAGGCAGGGGCTACCGCCCGGGCGATGCTGCTGCAGGCAGCAGCGCAGGACTGGGGAGTCGCTGCGTCCAGCTGCCGTACAGAGGCTGGCTCAGTGCTACATCCCCAGAGCGGTCGTAGCTTAAGCTATGGCGAGTTGGCGCCAGCAGCGGCCAAGCTGGAGGTTCCCGATTTGGATTCTCTGGTGCTGAAAAAACCATCGGAGTACAAAATTCTTGGCCGGCGTATTACCGGGGTAGACAACCAGGCAATCGTAACCGGTCTGCCCCTGTATGGCATTGACCAGTCTGTTGCTGGAATGAAGTATGCAGTGTACGAGAAGTGCCCGGCCAGAGGCGGCAGTGTAAAGAGCGCCAATCTCGAGGCTGTGAAGAAACTGCCGGGAGTTGTCGACGCTTTTATTCTTAAAGGTAATGGCGATGTCACCCAACTTTCAGCGGGCGTGGCGATTGTCGCCGATTCCACCTGGGCCGCCTTCAGTGCGCGCAAGACGCTGAAAGTTGAGTGGGATGAAACAGATGCTGCTGATGACGACTGGAATAAAATGGTGGCAGAGGCCAAGGCGCTCCAAACACAGACAGGTGAAACGCTGCTGGAGACACATGGGGATGTCGACAAGGCCCTGGCGTCCTCAAGCAATACTCTGGAAGCATTCTACTACTACCCCTTTGTTGCACATGCCCCGATGGAACCGCAGAACTGCACAGCCAGTTTCAAGGATGGTCGCTGTGAGTTGTGGGCACCCACCCAGACACCGCAATCGGCAATACCAGCTATCGCCAGTACACTTGGCATCGAACCTGAAGCAATTACTATGAACCAGACCCGTATGGGGGGTGGATTTGGGCGCAGACTACTGAATGATTTTTGTTGTGAAGCGGCGGCTATTTCACGGCAATCAGGCGTCCCGATCAAGTTGCAATGGTCGCGTGAGGACGACATGGCCTTCGATTTTTATCGCATTGGTGGGTTTCACGCACTCAAGGGTGGCCTGGACGCCAGTGGCCATATTACTGCATGGGAAGACCATTTCATCACTTTTACTGAGGATGGCGAGAAGCCCACGCGCGGTGGAAGCCTGAGTTCAAACGAGTTTCCCGCGCCCTTGATAGATAACACCCGCTTGAGCCAGACGATGAAGCATACCGGGATTCCGGGCGGCTGGTGGCGTGCGCCAGGGTCTAACGGTATTGCTTTTGCGGTGCAGGGCTTTCTCAATGAACTGGCGGTAGCTGCGAAACGGGATCATTTGGAGGTTTTACTGGAGTTGATGTCCACACCGACGCGGGAGGCCGGCGAAAATGCGGGCACGCCACTGGATACTCAGCGCGCCGCGGCCGTCATTGCACTGGCGGCTGAAAAGGCGGGGTGGGGTAAATCATTACCAGCCGGGCACGCCCACGGACTGGCTTTCCACTTCAGCCATTCAGGTTACATCGCGGAGGTGGCCGAGGTGAGTGTTGCCGAGGTGAGTGCTGGTGGTAAGCGCAAGCTCACTTTGCACCGGGTTACAGTGGCCGCCGATGTCGGCCCCATCATCAACTTGAGCGGCGCCGAAAACCAGGTGCAGGGCTCGGTGATCGATGGCTATTCAACCATGGCAGGGCTGGAGGTTGATTTCAGTCGTGGTCGTATAAAAGAGTCCAATTTTCACGAGTATCCGTTACTTCGAGTGAGTATGGCGCCGAAAATTGATGTGCACTTTCTGCAATCAGCCAACCCGCCCACCGGTCTTGGTGAGCCAGCATTGCCACCGCTGGCTGCAGCGGTCACAAATGCCATTTTCGCGGCTACCGGTACCAGGGTCAGGGAGTTGCCTCTGAGTAAAAGCGGGTTTACTGTCTAGCGTTTATGGAAATTTCGGGACGTTCAATCCTCAGTATCCTCTGATGAAACCGGCGCCAGCACCTTTTCCGGTGGTGTGCGAAAATCACTCTTGAAATGGATATCTCTTTGCGGAAATGGAATTTCAATGCCATGTTCATCTAATAGCGTGTGCAGCTCCCACATAAAACTCGCCCGTGTCCGTCCGGGCCGGCGCACACCTTGCCGGCTGACCCAAAACAGAACCAAAAAATTCAATGAATTGTCACCAAAACTAGAAAGCCTGACTTGCGGTGCCCGGTCAGGCATATGGGTCAGCGAGCTTTCCACTTTTGCAACAGCTTGCAGTGCCAGACTTTTAACAAGTTCTTTGTCCGTCCCATAAGCCACACCAAATGGTACACGCATCCGCCCGTATGTTTCCCGCAAGGTCCAGTTGGTCAACTGGGTAGTTACCAATACAGAGTTAGGTACGACTACATCCACGCTATCATTGCTGGTGATTACGGTGGCACGGGTATTGATCTCCTTGACCACGCCGAACAAACCATTGTCCAACTCGACAAAATCACCCACTCGCATGGTGCCTTCAAACAGCAGGATGAGCCCCGAAACAAAATTACTGACAATGGCCTGTAGACCAAAGCCGATACCGACTGACAAGGCACCTGCAATTAAAGCAAAACTGGTGAAATCGATACCTATCGAACCGAGTGCGGCAAAACTGCCCGCCATAATGGCGATGTAGTGTAAAATTCTGCCGAGAGTATAGAAAGCAGGGCTTTGGACGGTTTGCTTTCTTGTTATACCACGGGCAAGAAGGTAACGAATCAGCCAGGAAATTCCAATTGCCAGACCCAGAATAAGCAACATTTTAATAAGGCCGGCCGGGGTGACGGGTGTGTCGCCAATATCGAACAGGTGAAAGTCAGACATTTCATTAACGCGATCCCAGGCGTTACCAAAAGCAAGACCCAGACGTGCACCCGTGCTGCTTAAACCACTTTGCGCAGAGATGAATTCTCTCGTAAGGATTGCCTGAATGAACAGCAGATCATCGCTGGTGCTCCTGATCTGACCAACAAATGCCAGTGTATCGCGCGCAACAGACTGGGCAATCTCAAAATTCTTAACCGTATTCAGACTTGTGTCAGGCGACGGATTGATCAGTGTTGACTGACTGGTCGAAGCCCATAGTTCTACCTGTCTCAGCGCTTCGTCAGTAACCCGACGAGCCTGCGTCATAGCTGATTGGACATCAAATTCGGGGTCCAGCGAACCAGAGCGGAAGTGGTACCAATTGAATTTGACGGTGACCAGCAAAGCCTGAAGCTGTGCCAGTTCGGCCTCGGTTGCGGCTCGTGTCAGCTGTTGTTGCCTAAGCAATTCCAGGCTCGGGTTAGCAGTATCTGCCGAAAGAGCATTCAATAACTGTGATTGAAGAGCCGCTAATTTGCTTGTCATTTCGGTCGTTTTTGCGTCGGCTTCAGATTGTGCCGTTTGCAAGTCGGCCAAAGTTGTATCCGTGTCGACCAAATGAGCTTGTGCAAATGCCTGCTGCACATCTATCAGCTGACTCTGTGTCTCGATAAGTTTTAGGGTTTTCCGTGAATTTTCCGTGCTTACACGTGCGAGTTCATATGCGACTCTGGCCGATACACGATTGATTCCGGCTAGAATCCTTGCCGGTGATTCAGGATTGGTGGAACTGTAGTCACGTAACAATTTGTCCCTGCGATCCTGAAGTAGGTTGGCTTTTCTTTGAGATTGTTCAATCTGCAACTCAACCTGGGTAGCATCGCTTGTGAGTGCACGCCATTGGGCGCGTAAACTTAGCAGTTCGTCTATGAAATATGTCTCTTTGGCCAGTGGTGGATCATAGCGCTGCTCAAGTGGCCCTTGCTTCGCCAAGGCCAGCAGCTCAAACTGGCTTTTGATATATTCCAATCCGCTTTGCGCGGTTATCAGTTCATTGCCATTCAGGCCTTTGGCTCTTTGCTCCAGTGCGTCAAGGAACTTACTTACCCGCTGACTGGTAAGCTCGGCAGATGAACCCGTAAGCGCCGACCACCAATCCGAAGGCAACTCGGCCAGGTCAGGTGCCTGCCAGGTCTCTTCAGTGGTTTCTGGAAGGTTCGGAACAGGGAGTATCTGGGCGGTTGCCGGTATGGGGGCCAGGTAAGCGGCCAGTAGCAACCATGCCGTGAGTTTTAGCAGACGGTTTTGCCAGTTTTTAGCGTTTGTTTTGTACATTTTGAGGCAACTATAACCGATTTGAGTAAATCACAAGCGGTGATAATGACCATATGGCTTTTATTCTACCTGTGTGTGACACTCTGCTTGTAATCCGATCAGTCCGGATGAACTGCACTTCCTGGACAACGACATACTATGATGATTTCGTTCACCGCAATGATCTGGATCGCTTTCCTCGCGCTTATCGCCGCAGTGGTAGCGCTGGACCTCGGTGTTTTTCATCGCGAGCGCCGTGTCATCACGCTGCCCGATTCCCAACGTCGTATCGTTGGCGGTGATTGGTGGCATATTAGCGGTGGGCATTATTGCCTCGACAAAAGTCGTCAGTGACAAGGCCGCATTGATGTCGCCTCTCGCTAAAGACATAGAGAGTTTATTTGTCTCGTCCTATCGACAGGCACGAAGGGCTGTAATTCTGTTAGTTGGCTCCTCTGTTCTTATCATTGGTATAGCGATGGTATTGCTTCCGGGTCCTGCGATCCTGGTGATTCCGCTTGGTCTCGCGATTCTAAGTATAGAATTCGCGTGGGCCAGACGTTGGCTCGCAGAAGTAAAAATCAGATTGCACAAGGCCCGTGAGTTTGCGAACAACAAACTTCGAAAACGCTAGACAGACGGACAAAGAAGCTGAGGGGATAAGATGGATTACATAGTTAGTCTCGCTACAGATCCGGCGGCATGGATTGCATTGGCGACGTTGACAACCATGGAAGTTGTTTTGGGCGTCGACAACCTGATATTCATTTCTGTGCTGTCTAACAAGCTGCCGGAGCACCTTCGTTCGAAAGCACGGAGGATTGGAATTGCAGCTGCGCTCGTACTGAGATTAGGGCTGCTTGCGACCATTGCACTTATTGTCAAACTTACGACGCCCCTATTCGAACTATTTGGACAGCCCTTCTCCTGGCGGGACCTGATTTTCTCACTAGACAGTATTATTACGGCCGTCGGCATGACAACGCATATTCCGATAATGGTCGTAGCAGTGGTAATTGCCGTTGCAACAATGCTGCTTGCGGCAGACCCGTTAGCGAAATTTGTTCACGCCAACCCTACTATCCTAATGCTGGCGCTGGCCTTCTTGCTGCTCATCGGTACCACGCTGATCGCTGACGGCTTCGGCGCGTCTGTGCCAAAGGGTTACATTTACGCTGCGATGGCATTCTCCGCCTTAGTCGAAGGCCTGAACATGATGGCTCGGCGGGCACGGCGGCTAAAGTCTTCCGAAAAGAATGCCGCTCCTTGATAGGCGACAGGGCCAATGACCGCTTCAGCGGAAAGCGGCCATTGGTGACATTGATATTTAACTCCAATTCTAACTCAAACTCATTGCATCACTGAGGATGCATATCGTGGTTATTCCTGTTTCAGGGCTTGATATAAGCCCGTGGCATTGTAGGGTCCTGCTGCAAATAACGATCACGCAATTTGGTCTGACGTGATTCCATCGACATCAGTTTGCCGTCAATCACAACTACCTGTGCCAAGCTGGTTACATCCAGAGGATCACCGCTCCACAACACTACGTTAGCGCCCTGGTTGCGGGTAATCGTACCCTGGCCGTCGGTAACGCCAAACACACTGGCAGGAACGCTGGTCAATGCTGCGATGCCGGCTTCGTGCGGCAGGCCGTTGGCAACCGCATTACCAGCCATCTGACGCTGTTTACGTGCTGAATGGCCACCGGCTCCACTAACAATTACCTGAGCACCAGCGGCATTCAAAATTGCTGCATTGTCCAGGCGTGAACCCAGCGTATCAAAGTTGCCTGGCAGGTTGCTCAGCGGATCCAGCATGACTGCAACGTTAGCAGCAGCTATTTGATCCGCGACCATCCATGCCTGCGCACCACCGGCGATTACGATGTTGAAGCCATAACCATTGGCAAACTTCAGGACCTGCAAAATATCGCTGGCACGGTCCACGTTGACGACGGTCTTTGAGATGCCGTCCAGGTAGGACATCAAGGTGTTGCGACCAGCGCGGGTTAACAACCTATCTTCACTTGATGAAGGAGGATTGTCAGCTTCTTGCATGGCCTGATCGAGCAGCATCCATTGACCATCGCGGGAGCCGCCGCTTAAATCACTTGCGTCACGTCCGATATTCAGGAACAACACAGGACTGCTGACAAAACTGTCGTAGCCTCCGTCCAGTGCTACAACGCGCCCCTGGCCGCCAAATATGGAGCCCTTTGACATGGCGCCCATAAGCGTGAAGGTGATGCCTTCGACTCTGGCGACTGGAATGGCAGTCGCATTAGGGTTGTAGGAAATCGTCACGTCGAATTCCGGACGCATTTCATCGAAATCCAGAGAGTAGTCGCTGGACTCCTCCACCGCTGAAACTTCAGAGTTGCCTAGCTCTGTGACACCCGCAAAAAAGCCGGGAGTCAGCGGCTGTCCTTTGGCTTCAAATAGTTTGATGTCCTTAGGGGCAGACAGGTCTTTACCGATTTTCTTGATTTTGCCGTCTGAAATAAGTACATCAGTGTTTTCGAGAATGCCGTCTTCGGTCATGGTGTGAACCGTGGCGCCGCGAATCAAAATGTCATCATTGGCCATCGCTGCCAACGAGAAAGTGGCGAGAGATGCGATCAGTGCTAATTTAAATGTTTTCATTGGGACACTCCCTGCAGTTGACCTAACTCGAAATCAGACACCGGTTGCAGGGCTGGATTGTTGACGTCATAGACCATAGCGCCATCAATAAATACCTGGCCGGCTTTGGCGTAAACGCTAAACGGGTTCTGGTTCCAGATGACTACATCGGCCATTTTTCCAGGCTCAAGCGAACCGGTTTGATCGGCCACACCCAATGCTTTGGCAGCATTGCTGGTTACCCATTCAATCGCGTGTTCCGGGGTAATGTTCATGCCAACTGCGTTACCACGCGTCATGGCTTTGGCAGCTTCCTGGTTCAGGCGTTGGATACCTTCAGCTGAATCGGAATGGACAATGGCGCAACTGCCTTCAGGGCGATCAACGATTGCGATGTTTTCCTGAATGCCGTCATAAGCTTCCATTTTGAAGCCCCACCAGTCGGCCCACAGTGCGCCACAAACATTTGCTTCAGCCAGTTCGTCGGCGATTTTATAAGCCTCAACGCCATGGTGGAATGCTGTGATGTTGTAGTTAAATTCATCCGCCATATCCAGAATGGTCAACATTTCATCGGCGCGATAGCAATGCATGTGTACCAGAATCTCGCCATTCAGAACACCCGCCAATGTTTGCATTTTCAGGTCAACTTTAGGTGCTTTGGCCTTTTCTTTTTCTTCTTCAGTGCCGTTGGCCATTGTTTCGTCGTAGGCATTCCACTCATCCAGGTACTTTTGTGCATCAATCCACTGTTCCCGGTAAGACGCCATATTACCCATGCGGGTACTTGGCATTTGTTTGCGTGAACCGTAAACGCGTTTGGGGTTTTCGCCGCAAGCCATCTTCATGCCATACGGGGCACCTGGGAATTTCATGCCCTGATAGCTGGTGCTGTAGATGTTTTTCAGCGTAACACCGCGACCACCAATTAAGTTGCCCGAACCTGGCAGGATCTGCATCGATGTAACGCCGCCAGCCAATGCCCGTGAAAATCCGGGATCTTGTGGCCAGATGCTGTGCTCGGCCCAGACATTAGGCGTAGCCGGGTTGGTCATTTCGTTGCCATCTGAATGGGCATCAACACCGGGGCTCGCATAAACACCCAGATGCGAATGCACATCGATCAAGCCGGGGGTTACCCATTTGCCTTTGGCATCAATGGTTTTGACGCCAGCTGGTGCATCGCCTGTGCCAACAAACGCAATTTTGCCGCCCTGAATCAGCAAGCTGGCATTGTCCAGTCGCTCGCCGGTTCCGGTCAAAATGGTGGCATTGGTAATAAGTGTGGTCTCTGACGGCAGCGGCGCATAAGTTGAAGGATAAGGTTCAGCTTGTGCATTGCGGGCAGAAAAAGCGGCGAGAAATAGAATGCCAATTAGCATTGTGTTGAGGCGCATGATTACTCCTGATAAAGGCGCAAAGATCAGCATCTTAACAAATATTTGAGGCATAAAGCACTTTCAATTCAGATGCTTCAATGTCGGCAATTCGTCAGCGTTGGTGCATTTATTGCACATATGTCGGTATCATCCAATCGGAATGAATAAAAACTCTCAAAACACTCAACCAACTTTACCGGATGATCTGCAGGACTGGATTGAGTCCAGTTTGGCGGCCGGAGACAACATTCTTGCCACTTCCAATCAAGGCACGGTGCTGCTGTATGAAAACGCTGAACTGAAGTTAATTGTTAAATCAGCCATGGGGCGTGGCGCCATTCGCAAAGCCCGGCAGGCGGCCTTGGAAAGAGAATATGCAGCCTATAAGAAGTTGGACGGCGTTGAAGGGGTGCCGACTTGTTACGGCCTTCTGGATCAACAATATTTACTGATGCAATTTATAGATGGTGTGCCCTATCGGCAGGGGCAGTGGGTGGATGAAGAAACTCGCAGCCACTGGTTTACTCAACTATTATCGATAATTCAAACGTTTCATGCCCGCGGTGTCAGCCATGGTGATCTAAAATCTAAAACCAACTTGATAGCAGGTGTTGATGGCAAACCCTATGTCATCGATTTCGGCACTGCGTTTATGCACAAAGACGGGTTCCATCCGGTGAATAATCATTTTTTTGAGTTCGGCAAGCGCTTGGATATTAATGCCTGGGTGAAGCACAAGTATCGCGGGAAGTATGGGGATGCTTCTGATGCAGATCGGAAGTTGTTGGATTATTCCTGGCTGGAGTATTGGGTGAGGAGGGTGAGGGGGCGGCCCATGCACTAAGGGTGGTGCAAATTTTTTGCCTTTTTAAAACGGACTCTTTTTAGAGTGGGTCGCATCGGTCACATGGCTTACATCTGGGGACGCTCAAGCACATCCTTGTGACGCTCATCGTAGCCCAGGCCAGCCTCTCGACCAGCGATGCAGGGAGAAGGTGAGACCGGGAACCGGTTGAGAGGCTAGCCTGGGCTATGCACTCGAAGCGTGCCCTGAGTAGTACCAACCGCGTCGCCGCCGTCCTCGCACCAATCTTATAGAATCGGCCCCCTATCCAAACCCATCTTTTAGTCTTTGCAGGCCTTCTTCGATACTGACGTCCGCCCTATACCCGAAGTCGGCTTTGGCTGCGGAGATATCGTACCAGTGGGCGGTGGATAGTTGCTCGGCGGCGAAGTGGGTTATTGGTGGTTCTGATTTCAGCCGCAGGACTTTCCACACGAATTCGAAGATGGTGCCTAATGTTTTTGCGACGGCCGGCGAGATGCTTTTGATTTCTACATTGTGGCCGGCGGCTTTTAACATGCCGGAGATAATTTGCTGTTGGGGTAGTGGTTCGTCGTTGGAGATGAAGTAGGTTTTTCCGCCGACGGCTTTTGGGCCGCTGAGTAATTTGTCGAGTGCTTGCAAGTGGGCCTTGGCGGCATTTTCTACGTAGACCGTGTCGATCAGCTTTTCCGGGCCGGGTAGGCGGATGCTGCCTTTTTTGGCGCGTGCAATCAGGCCCGGTAGCAGGTGGTTGTCACCTGGGCCCCAAATGTAATGCGGGCGCAGCGATACTGTTTGCAGATCGGGGCCGTTGGCGGACATGACCATTTGCTCGGCCAGTGCTTTGGTGGCGGGGTAGGGTGCTTTGAATTCTTTCGGGTACGGTAGCGATTCGTTGCCGCCTTCGATATCACCCCCCGCATTTACAGCACTTGGGCTGGATGTGAATACCAGATTTTTAATGTTGTGTTTGTGGCAGGCTGCGATGATGTTTTTGGTGCCGACCACGTTGGGTTGATAGTAGCTGTCGTATGACCCCCAGATGCCGGCTTTGGCGGCGGTGTGGATGACGGCATCAACGCCTTTGGCGACTTGGTCGACTTGCACGGCATCGCTGATGCTACCCTGCCGAATTTCGACGCCGAGCTTTTCCAGAGCGACGTTGGGGCTGCGTTGGAACGCAATCACTTGATCACCACGAGCGAGTAATTGACGGCAAATTTCGCCGCCCAGAAATCCGCCACCACCAGTCACCAGAATCTTCATCTCAAACTGAACTCCATGTCATCAACACGCAGGCTCGGCAGGGTACTTCTACAACCAATGCGCTGAATCTTAGCCTTCATAAATCTAGTTGTTCCGCGGCCCAAACGGCCAGTTGTTCACGGCCGATTTTGGCGTTGTGCCGGATGTCTACCGGAAACGACTTGTGAAACAGGAAATTGGTAATACCGCTGGTGGCAGGATGGTTGTGTGCCAGCTTCTGCAGATCTGCGCGGATGCGATTTTGCCGGGCACCATTTGCTTTTTCCAACGTTTCTACACACAGCACTGCGGTTTGGTAACCGGCAGCGCCAATGCCCACCAACGCCGTGCGAGCGACTTCGGGATGAACATTGAAGATGGCTTCGATCTGATCCGGGTAGAGCGTGTCACTGCCGTTGGTAACTCGCTGAGATTTACGGCCGCAGTACCACAAGCGGCCTTGCGGGTCGAAATAGCCGGCATCGCCCATGCGGTGCCAGATATCGTCATCGGCCCCGGTGATTTTTGCCAGTTCTGTTTGCTCATCACGTTGCCAATAGGCATCTGTGGTGGTTGGGCCGTGCACAACGACTTCACCGGTAATACCCATCGGTAACTCGAACGAATCCGTAAATGTTTCGATGATGTGATCAGAAATCGGGATGATTTTGACCTGATTGGGTGCCACTGGCCGGCCCACGCAAGTGCCGTGACCTGCCGCTGTGCTTTGTTCGATTTCAGCGCTTAGCTCAGAACTGGATATGCTGCTAACCGGCAGGCATTCGGTGGCGCCATAGGGGGTGTGAATTTCAGAATTCTCGGGTAGCGCCTTTTGCAGTCGCCGAATCGTTGCCACAGGGACTGCTGCGCCAGCGGAGATGATCCGCTTTACGTCAGGCAGCTGAATATTGTGTTCTTCGGTGTATCTACCCAGTACATTCAAAAGCGCCGGCGAGCCGAAAATATTACTCACATTAAAACGGGTTATGGATTGCAGCAGCAACTTTGGATCTACCTTGGCCGGCCGGGTAGGGTCCATATAGGGCACCACCGTGGTCATTCCCATCGCAGGGTCGAACAGGGCGAAGGGTGGGAAAGTAGGTAAATCCACCTCGCCGGGCTGGATCGCAAACGCGTTTTGCAGCATTTCGATTTGAGATGCAAAGTGGCGGTGACGATATACCACGCCCTTGGGGATGCCAGTGCTGCCGGAAGTAAATAGAAGTGCCGCCATTTCGTCCGGCTTGGTATCTGCCAACACACTTGCGGAGACTTTCTGGCCAAGTTGTCGTAATTGTTTGGTATTCAAGCCACCCCAACCGAGTTTGGGGCCAGAGGTAATCAACTTTACCTTGGGCACCCAGCCGAACAGTTTGCGGGCGATCTGGGCTTTGGTAACGCCGATAAATGCTTCGGGCCAGGCTTCATGCAGACAGGTTTTCAGCGGTTTGATGCCGATGCCCGGATCAATCAGAACAGGCACCGCACCGGCCTTGAACAGGGCGAAGAACATAGCAAAAAAATCCAGGCCCGGCGTCAGCATCAGTGCAGCCCGGACGCCGCGCCCGATGCCGTACTCAATTAAGCCTTTGGCGTAATCATCCGACAGTTCATTTAAGTCTGCGTAGCTGACGGATTGGTATTGGATTTGCCCGCCACGTTTGCCGGTTGGATAATGGATGGCAGCATTGGCGCCCTGGCGGTTGGCCTGCTCGACCAGCGCTGCGGCGATGTTGCAGGTATCAGGTTTGCCGGGTTCCGGATTCATTCTGATCCAGGAATTCAGTGATTTTTTGTGTCAGGGGTGCGCCGCCATCTTCCAGAATATAATGACCGCAATCGGGGTAGCTCAGAACTTCAGCTTTCGGCAGGATGCCTTTCCATTTTTTCAGAAAATGCAGGTCAAAAACAAAATCCTTTTCGCCCCAAACCAGTATGCAGGGTTTATCGGCAAACAACGGCAAGCGTTGTTCGGTGGCTTCGATAATTTCAAAACCCGGATCACCCTGTTTGAGGGGAATGTCCTGAACAAATCGTAATGTGGCAATGCGATTGGCCCAGGAGTCATACGGGCCTGTGTATCCTTTGCGAACTTGATCGCTAACCGGTTTCTTGAATGCAATGCGTGAAGCTACACCCGAAAATGCATTGAAAGCCCTGACCAGAAATGCGCCCACAAAAGTATCGCGTGCCAACCACAAGCCAAAAGGCAGTTTTTTCTGCTCAGGTATGGCAAACGCAGCTGTGTTGGCGATTACCATGCTGGCGATCTCATCGGGACTTTTGCTGGCCCAGCCGAAACCGATCATGCCGCCCCAATCGTGAACGATCAGATGAATCGGCCGCGTCGGATTTACCTGTGCTATCAGGCTTTCGATATCGGCAACCCGTTGTCTTAATGTGTAGCTGTAATGGTCGTCATCGGGCTTATCAGATAAACCGCAGCCGATATGGTCGGGCACGATACAACGAAACCGGTCGCGCAGGGCAATCACGATATTTCGGTAGTAGAACGACCAGGTCGGGTTGCCGTGCAGCATCAATACTATAGGGGCATCTTGCGGGCCCTCATCCAGATAGTGCATGCGGTTGCCACCCAGATCCAGCCAGTTTGACTGGAACGGGTAAAGATTTTCGGAAGGCTTGAACAACGTATCAATCACCTATGAAAGGAAGGCGAAACTCATCAGACAACCACTCACCAGACAACCTCTGCCATTGAGCAATTCAGGCCGGAGCCGATTCCGAGTAGCGCAACGCGGTTGCCTTTCTGTATTTTTCCGAGTTCAACAGCCTTGGCCAATGCGATGGGTACAGAAGCCGGGCCGATATTGCCGTACTGAGGATAAATTCTGTGCACTTTCTCAGGTGAAAGATTCAGCAGTTTCATAATGGCATCAGTATGCGCTTTGCTGACCTGGTGAATGATGAACTGGTCTAACTCCTCTGCTACCCAGCCAAGACGTTCTCGCGCCGCCGCAAAAGTTTTGGTGGCCAGCTTCAGGCCTTCGGTCAGCAGCGTGCGGGTGTCAGTGACCATGCGGTCCATCTGGCCGTAACAAAGTTGATTAAACTGGGTGGCGGCACGGGTGACGCTGCCGAGGTATGTATGACCATCAGGTGCCAGTTCCCGTCGGGACATGACCATTGCTGCGGCTCCGGAGCCCAGCGTCAATGATGCAAATTCAGCACGAAACTGCTTCTCGTCGACACCCGGCTCTAACAAGCGCTCAATGGTCGCATTGCTGATCGGGCCGCTGGTTTCGCCATCAACCACCAGAGCGTAATCAACATCACCGCGCTCGATCATACGGGCAGCAATGTCCATTCCATTCAAAAACGCCAGACAGGCATTGCCCACATCAAAATTCAGGCAGCGCTCTCCCAGGCCCAGATTACCGTGCACCATACAGGCGGTGGACGGTTCCAGGTAATCACGACAGACGGATGTATTGATCAATACGCCGATTCGGTCGCGGTCTATTCCAGCCTCTTCAATGGCCTTGGCGGCTGCCAAAGTTGCAGCATCCGAAGGCTGCGTACCCTCTTCCCAAAAACGGCGCGATTCAATACCGGAAATCTTTTCAATTAAATTCGGGTGCATACCCAACCGATTCATAGCAGGTCGCAACCGTTCTGCGATCACTGAAGAGGGCATTTTTATAGGCGCGTCCACTGCGCTAAGAGATTGTATTACAACATTTTTAAATTGCATGCGCGTCCGGAAAGTGAAGCCAGAATTTAGCTGGTGATAGTTGAAAGTGTACCAACTTGACATTGTATCCTAAGCAGGCAATAGTGGCTACATGGTACCTTTATGCTCAACTTATGTATTAGACTGATTTCATTGTTAATTCAGGGAGTTCGCAGTTTGGCATTATCAGGTAGGCTGTCGGCCACAAAGTGGTAGCACAAAACACAAGCAATGACGGTCAATCGACCGGGCAATTATTCGGGGCGGAATCTTTCAGCCTCAAAAGCCTGCCGTTGCGTGAACTTGAAAAACCACAAGGTGATGATGTTCACCTGTGGCATTTGAATTTTGATGTCTTGTCGAATCCATTGAGCGAGGACAACAAGGCACGCTCCAGTGATATGTCGGCCTCGCAACAACGGGCAGTGCGGCGATTTTACCTGCGGCTTTTATTGGGTGCTTATCTGGATTTGCCCGGCAAGGATGTACACATCGAGCGGCGCATCAAGGGTAAGCCGGAATTGGACAAGGCGCAGTCTAAAGGCGAAATCGATTTCAATGATTCCCGCAGTGGTGGCAGCTACCTGATTGGCATTAGCAGCGGCGCGGCCATTGGCGTTGATCTTGAGGATGCGGTGCGCGAAAGTGGCAAGCCGCGAGCGCTGGCGAAGCGTTATTTCAGTCAGCCTGAAATTGACGCGCTGGCAGCATATGAAAAGCAGGATTTGCATCGCAACTTTATTCGTGCCTGGGCTTGCAAAGAAGCCATGGTCAAAGCAAATGGTTTGGGCATTGCCAACCAGCTTCGTCGATTCAGTGTGGAAGTAAATCCCAACAAGTCACCTGCGGTTCTGCAAATGATGGACGACGATCCGGATGCCTGGACATTGGCTATGGCTCAGCCGATGAAAGATACAATTGCAGCTGTTGCCGTCAGGCAAAAAGGCATTCGACTGATAGGTTTCAGTCTTTCATAATCGCCGTTCGAGGGGTCAGCAACGGTGCATCTTCTTTGAGATTTAGCTGGTTGTTGTTGATATCAATGCCCAGCGCATTCCAGGTCTCCTGCAGGTCTGGAAAATCTTCAGAATTTACGTATTTCTGATAAAGGTCGCTGAAAACACGGCTATCTGTAAGCGCATCCAGTTTTTCAAACATAACTTTGGCGCGCCACGTTTCGCTATTGCTCAGGCAGCATTCATCTAATGACGCCAGCGCACTATCGAGAGATTGCTGTCCGTTGCTTGCCTGGCGTAATTGCACATCGGCCATCAGCATGATCGCCGCGCCTGACCAGTAAACCCGCATGGTAGCGGCACGACCTGCCCGGGTTGCCTGAGCCAGAGTGCCGCCGGTGGTGGCTTTTCTGCCGCGCTCGAAGCCGCCGTACAATTCTTGCCAGGCTTGTGTTGCACTCAAGCGGCCATCACGTGCGCGCAATACATTTTGATAGTAAGAAGCAAGGCCTTCCGACAACCAGCGATCACGACTGGAAATATACGGAAGCAGCATATGACTGAACTCGTGCGTGGCAGTCCATTGATTGCGAAATTCTTGCAAGGAGCTGTTTTCATTAATATAAAAGATGGTCGCTAAGCCGCCACCGCGCAACACTTGCCCAAACGTACCGTATCGCCCCAGCTTACCGTTGGGAATAATCAATACCTGCACTTTGGGTTGTGGGAAGCTGCCGAGTGCTATTTTGGCTTCCCAACTTGGCGGTGTATTGTCTGGCTGATAAATTGAAATTCGATCTTCATAGCCTGTAAGCCTCCACGGGGTTGAGAAAGATATGCCCTCCGGCAACATCATATGTACGCTCAAACCCCGATTCCGCGCTCCCCGCCAGAACCATACATCGGCGTTCATGATCAGGTCGCCACCGACTTTCATCACTACCTGGCCTTTGTGAGGCGCCAATGCATTGTTGAAATTGACCTGCCAGTTGAGACAGCTGTTATCAGGTAAAGAGGGTAGGCGAACGGTACCGTCATTTTCGCGGACTTTTACCGGCTGGCTGTTGTGAAGAATATTTTGAGACCAGTTACTGGCCTGATTATTACGATAAATTCGATCCGGAGCGGCGCCATCAAAACACAGCTCAGCATCCACCACCGACAAGTTATCTGCGAAACGCGCTGTTAATACATCGCCTGCGTACAAGTGCGGGCTAATCGCCAGCAACAGGCCAGGAATAAGTAATACGCGCATTTATTTTCTGACAAGTTGAATCAGGCTTTCGTTGGCAGGATTCTTGCCGTGCCGGCCTTTGTAAAACGCCCTGATCTTTTCAAAATCTTCTTCTATGCTCTTTCCCGGGTAAAAAGAACCGCCCAGACCAACCTGTTTCCGGCCGAAGTCGAGATATGCCATGGCAATCGGTACGTTGACTGCTTTGGCGATATGCCAGAAACCTGTTTTCCAATGATCGGTTTTGCTGCGTGTGCCTTCCGGCGCTAACGCCATCACGAATTCATCTTTATCGGAAAACATGTCAGCAATTTGCTTGATCAGGTCTGCGCTTTGACCACGGTGCACTGGCGCGCCACCGATAGCGCGGAAAAACCAGCCGTAAGGCCAGCGAAAAAGCGTATGTTTGCCGATGAAACGGAAGTCCATTTTGAGAGCTTTTGCAGCCAGAATGCCCAAAGGAAAATCCCAGTTACTGGTATGTGGTGCCGCTATAGCGATGTATTTCTTTGATTCAGGGAAGTCTGCGTGCGCACTCCAACCGAGTAATTTGAGTAGCCACTTTGACAGTTGAGAAAGCATTCAGTCATCTTAACTCAGAATTGTCTGGAGGATGAAGCCAGCAAAATAGAACCAGAAAGATGGGCCGGGAAAGTCTAGCGCAAGGACTTGAGGATCAGCCATCCACCGACGGCCAGAAGCACCGTGCCAGTCAATGAGTGCCCCCACAAATACCAGGGCCCGGTTTCCATTGCGATCAAAAAAGCGCCGGACATGCCAAGTGAGCCTCCGCCTATTGCGAAACGGGTTTTTTGACGTGACGTCAGTAACTCGCGCTGCAGTTTTAGTTTGTTCTGCTCCGAATCTGCACTGTTCGTTGCCTCGTTATTGGTTTTGATCAACATGTTGTGAACCAGGTCACGAATCTCTGGGGCTTGAGCCAGCCAGCGCGGCAGGCGTTCACGCAACTCGCCCAATAACATGTCAGGCCGGTTTTTCTCTTTAAGAATGGCATCAAGCTCCGGCTTGGCCACCGACCAGATATCCAGCTCAGGATCGAGTTGCCGGCCCAGGCCTTCGACGTTAAGTAGTGTTTTTTGCAGCATCAACAATTGCGGCTGAATGGTCAGATTAAACCTGTGTGCCACTGAAAAAAGGTCAAACAACAACTTGCCGAAGGAGACTTCATTCAAGGGCCGGGTAAAGTTGGGCTCACCCACTGTGCGCACTGCAGCTTCCAGTTCATCCAGACGGGTGTTGGCTGGCACCCAGCCTGCTTCGATGTGCAAGCTCGCTACCCGTGCATAGTCCTGATTGAATAATGCCACGAAATTTTCTGAAATGTAGTACAGGTCTTTGGGTGTAAGGCTGGCGACAATGCCAAAATCCATGGCGATAAACGTCGGCTCGGCGGGGTCGGTTGCATCTACCAGGATATTGCCGGGATGCATGTCCGCATGGAACAGGTTGTCTCGGAAAACCTGCGTATAAAAAACCCGCACACCGGTTCGGGCCAGCTTTTTGAGATCAACACCGTGCGCACGCAAACCCTCTATGTCGCCGGAAGGTAGCCCGGATACGCGTTCCATCACTAATATCCGTTGCGTGCAAAACTGCCAATAAACTTCCGGGATATACAATTCTTTGGAATCTTTGAAGTTGCGTTTCAGCAAAGAGGCGTTGGCGGCTTCACGCTGCATGTTCAGCTCATCGAACACGACCATTTCAAATTCGCGCACGACATCAAGTGGCCGCACATTGGCGCCGTTGGGTATAATTTTTTCAGCCAGACGTGCAATGCTTTTAAGCAAATCGATATCATCACGCAGCTGCTCGGCGATGCCGGGGCGGACCACTTTGATCACTGCTTCGCGGCCGTCTTTGAGGGTTGCAGGATGGACTTGAGCTATAGAAGCGGACGCCAAAGGTTCGGTATCAAAAGAGGCGAACAATTCATCCACCGGCTTGCTCAGTTCTTTTTCGATAATTTCACGTGCCTGCTCGCCAGGGAAAGGTGGCACGCGATCTTGCAAAAGTGCCAGTTCATCAGCTATATCAGCGGGCAACAAGTCCCGGCGGGTAGACAGTATCTGGCCGAATTTCACATAAACCGGACCAAGTTCCTGTAAAGCCAGTCGAATTCGCTCGCCTCGCGGCAATTTCGACATATCTTTGCCGGACGGCACAAAATAAAGTAACCAGTTGAGCGGGCCGGACAGTCTGGCAGCGCTGTACAGGTTATCCAGCCGATAACGTTTGAGAATCACACCAATATGCCAGATTCTTAGAAACTGGCGCAGGCTGTTTCTCATGGCGTGCGGTCCTTATTGATGTAGCTGCTGAGCATATCGCCAAGTGTGCGGGCTGTGCTTTTGGCAGCCTCTACGCCGTGACGAATGCCTTGTGCGGCCTGATAGCCGGCGGTTTCGCCCAGAACACCTATCAAAGGCGATTCCCAATCCGGATCAAGCTTGCTGAAGATGCGTTCCAGATCGCGGGCCAGGCTGGCATCACCATTGATGGTGACTTTAGATTCCGGCAAACCCCAGTTGACGTCTTCCGGTTCAGCCATGGAAAACAGGGCAACAGGCGTGCCACTGATGATGGTGTCCGGTTCGCCATCTGCATCGAGGCCGACTTTAACATTGCCATATTTGAAGGTGAAAAACAGGGTGATCGCAAGGCCTTTAAGGTCAATTTGCAGCAACTTGCCCTGCAGCTTCTTAACCCGTGAGGGTGATTCGTTGTCGAGATACAAGACCTGATTGATGGCGGTTTCAAGCGTCATCGCCAGCATGCCGGGAAAGGGTGTTTTGTATTCAGCCATGGTAGCCACTGTGGATGGCAACAATGCCACCGGTCATGTTTCGGTAAGTAACATTCCCAAAGCCGGCGTCTTCCATCATGCCGGCCAGGGTATCCTGATCGGGGTGTTTGCGGATGCTTTCTGCCAGATACCGATAGCTGTCCTCATCATCGGCAATAGCCTTGCCCAGTTTTGGCAGGATACTGAATGAATAAGTGTCGTAAAGTTTTTGCAGTGGGTCGAATTCGACTTTTGAGAACTCCAGAATCATGGCGCGACCGCCGGGCTTTAATACCCGTAGCATTTCTCGCAACGCAGCAGTTTGATCCGTGACATTTCGAAGCCCGAAGGCAATGGTAACGGCATCAAACCCGCCACTGGCAAATGGCAGTTTCTCGGCATTGGCCAGTGCGTATTCGATATTGCCAACCACGCCGCGGTCTTCCATGCGCTGGCGACCAACAGCCAGCATGGCATCATTTATATCGCTTAAAACCACACTGCCGCGCGAGCCAACCTGCTTGCTCATTAATGCTGCAATGTCGCCGCTGCCGCCGGCCAGATCCAGCACCCGTTGGCCGGGCTGAATGCCGCTAATGGCAATAAAATGACGTTTCCACAAACGGTGGATGCCCAAAGACATCAAATCGTTCATGACATCGTATTTGCCCGCCACCGACGCGAACACGTTGTGCACCAGACCGGTTTTTTCACCTACAGCAACGTCTTTGTAGCCGAAGTGGGTGGTCGCGCCCGCATCTGAAGAGGCGCCCGACTTTTGCTCACCCGGTGCCTGTACACCGGGCGGTTGCGCATCAGATGGTTTTTTGGGTGAACGCTTTGCGGCGGTCTTTTTCTTTGTTTCTGGTTCCATCCCGCTATTGTACCTGTGAATATCAGAGGATATAACGACTCAGGTCTTCATCGTTGGCCAGCACATCCAGATGCTCATTGACATAATCGGCGTCGATCGAAAACGTCTCGCCGCTGCGGTCAGGAGCTTCGAAGGAAATGATATCCAGCAAGCGCTCCAGGACCGTGTGCAATCTTCTGGCGCCGATGTTCTCGGTTGTGTCATTGACGTGGAATGCAATTTCGGCAATCCGTTTAACTGCATCGTCGGTGAATTTCAAATCCACACCTTCGGTCGCCATCAATGCGATATATTGCTGGGTTAAGGATGCTTTCGGTTCGGTCAGAATGCGGACGAAATCTGCCGCATCAAGCGCGCGCAATTCAACGCGAATCGGTAAACGACCCTGCAATTCCGGAATCAGGTCAGAGGGCTTGGCCAGATGAAAAGCACCCGAGGCAATGAACAACATGTGATCGGTTTTTACCATGCCATAGCGGGTTGAAACCGTGCAGCCTTCTACCAGTGGCAGCAAGTCACGTTGCACGCCTTCGCGCGACACATCCGCACCGGCGAATTCTCCACGTTTGCAAACCTTGTCCAGTTCATCAATGAACACGATGCCGTTTTGCTCGGCAATCTCAAGGCCCTGCTGTTTGATTTCATCGTCATTAATCAGCCGTGCAGATGCTTCTTCGATCAGAACCGGCATGGCGTCTTTGATGCGCATTTTGCGCTTCTGGGTTTTGCCGCCGCTCATGTTCTGAAACATGCCCTGCAGTTGATTGGCCATTTCTTCCATGCCCGGAGGGGTCATGATCTCAACACCCATTTGAGCGGATACATCGAATTCAATTTCGCGATCATCCAGCTCACCGGCCAGTAACTTGCGCAACATTTTCTGGCGCGTCGATGTTTGGCTATCTTTGCCTGAGTATTCTTCCCCGGATCTATTTTCGCCTTGTTCATTTCCGCGGGCAGGCTCATTGGCGAAGCCCACTGATTGGGGTTTAGGCAGCAGAATATCCAGAATCCGGTCACGTGCATGATCTTCAGCCCGCGCGGCGACTTTTCCGACAGCCTGCTCACGCACCATATTGATCGACATATCTACCAAATCACGAATAATGGCTTCAACGTCCTTGCCCACATAGCCCACTTCAGTGAACTTGGTGGCTTCCACCTTGATAAAAGGCGCATTGGCCAGTTTGGCCAGACGGCGGGCAATCTCGGTTTTACCGACACCGGTCGGTCCGATCATCAAAATATTTTTGGGTGTGATTTCATTGCGTAAATCTTCAGCCACCTGCATCCGCCGCCAGCGATTACGCAGTGCGATTGCGACAGCACGCTTGGCATCCGATTGACTGATGATGTGTTCATCCAGTGCCTGGACAATTTCCCGTGGGGTCATTTGAGACATGATTATTTAATATCCAGTGTTTCGATTACGATGTTGTTGTTGGTGTATATGCAGATATCTGCCGCTATCCCCAACGACTTTCTGACGATCTGCTCGGCATCCAGATCCGAGCCATCCAGATAAGCCATGGCTGCAGATTGTGCGAACGGGCCACCAGAACCGATGGCGATCAAACCGTTTTCGGGTTCAATCACATCACCATTGCCGGAAATCAGTAGTGAGTTTTTGCTATCTGCAATGGCCAATAGCGCTTCCAGTCTCCGTAGCATGCGGTCGGTGCGCCAGTCTTTGGCCAGTTCCACCGCAGCGCGCACCAGGTTACCCGAATGCTTTTCCAGCTTACCTTCAAAGCGCTCAAACAAGGTGAAAGCATCAGCGGTAGCGCCGGCAAATCCTGCGATTACCTGATCTTTATAAAGTCGGCGCACCTTGCGGGCGTTTGATTTCATAACGGTGTTACCCAATGTGACCTGTCCGTCACCACCCATGACGACTTTGTCGCCTTTTCTTACCGAGCAAATTGTCGTTCCGCGGTACTGTTCCAAGTGCTACTCCTGTTGAATCTGTCTCTCAAAAGTGGGGATAAGTGACCACAATTACAAGCATCCGGTACACTAGCCCCAAAATCGGCTACAGGGGAATTCGGGTGGATTGGATTAAAGAACTTTTGTGGGCAGTCGGACTGGTCGGGATTCCAGTGGGCGTGTTCACATTGGCCATTGTCTGGTGGGCAATGCGCAATGGGCACCTGACAGGTGAGACTGACGGCAAGGCAGTTGAGCTGAAACTGAAGGCCTTGAACAAGAAAGAGAAGAAAAATAAAGGCGAAGTAGACAAGCGCGATTTTTTTCAGAAAAAGTGGGCAAAATTCGGCGGTGGCTTTTACGGAGTGACTGCTTTTTATACCTATGTTGTCGTCGAAATTACCGAAGTCACTAACATGATTATCAATATCGGCGGGCTGTGGGCGTTTATCAAGCAGATTGATATAAGCGTGCTGGTTTCCATGTTCATCAATGCCATCATGAACTTCGTTGCCGCGATGACCTGGCCGTTTTATTGGTCAGATAAAATGCATACCAATCGAATCTGGCTGTGGTTTATAGCTGCCTATGCGGGTTATTGGGTTGGGATGCAGGTGGCTTTGATGTTGCAGAGGCGGCGTGTGGAGACTGAATCATCGAGTTGATGGATGCCCACCTCTTCGCACCGCACATCCATGTGCTCCTTGCGAAGTACAGTTCATCCTGAACATAACCGCTGGCAGTTCGGTGGTTTCGAAGGGCACCTATCTTTTTGGGGTTTATTCGTGCGTGAATTAAACTCACAGTCTTGCGACCTCTCATTGCATCGCGCCGCCAGTTTAGAAATTTGGTTTCCCGCCAGCTTCGTTGGAAGTGATGTTTAGACCGGCAATCAGAAACTCAACTTCGTTCTCGGCTTTTGGGCAATGCTCTTCAATCTTCGCCAACTCTTTACGAATATTAACTTTCTCCAAATTTTGTACTCCATTTGGTCAATGTATGTACAACCACTAATTTAAGCGGCGCGCCTTTGGACGTTTCCGCGGAAACGCGCTATTGCACTTTCCCGCGTCCGATTGAATGATTTGCTATATACCGGCCTACTCACCAACTGAATGCTCCAGGACTTCAACCACCCATTGATTTATGCTTTTGTCTTCAGCTGTAGCCTTGTTTGCGATCTTACTATGCAATTGGGGTGGAATCCGGAGGTTGAATTTACCGGAATATGCTTTTGTGGGGTATATTCCTTTTTCTTCACACACCTCTAGAAAAACAGCCAAAGAAGCCTTAAATTTACGCCTGAGGCTCGTTGGGTTTTTACCATAAAAATCTGCACTTCCATTCAGCCCTAAAATCTCTCCCCGAAATTCATCAAGCTCAGAATCGTATTCAATTTTTGCTTTGTAGCCATCGACTTCCATAATATTCATGGTGTCACCTCATATTGCTCTAGCCACTTCCGGATACTGGAAATAGTACCATCCACAATCTGAGGTATATAACGTTTGAATTAATCGGCGCCAGCATCGCTGGCGTCCGTGTTTAATGATTTGTTAGTTGCTTGTATGTTGCTAGTCTCGGTCGACCCTACTTCGCAGAGCATCCCAAGCCTTACGCCACAAAGATGCCTCCCACGCTAGAATGCGAGCGACCCATTCGGGCATACCCCCGTCCTTGACAGACGTTAAAGCCGCTGAAGTGGCATCACTATCACTTTGGAACGCCGCTCGATAGATCATCGCCATAAGCTTAAGCTGAATGACCAATAATACGGCAAGCCCGATGTAGCGAATAAAACCAATTTCAGCAAGCAGGAGTTGATGCTCGCTTGGAACGATGTAGCCCGCAATCCAGATGCCAAGACAGCTTAGTGCAACGGCGCGGAGGAGTGCCGCCTTGCCGCGCGAGCGATAGCACCAGAGATACAGTGCGGGTATGAAGATGGTCAAATCCGCAATAATGCCTGCCTCAAGGAGTCGGGCATTCGACCAGTCATCCGAGGTGCCAATGAAAAGGTCAGTAGAAACGACGGCAACGGCAGCAAGGAAAAACCAATGTGCGCGAAGCGCTCTTCTAATCTTTCTTGCGGTGATGGACATGATGCCTCCTTGCAACTAACTATATTGAACGAGCAAGGGTGCTGTTAACGTGAAATATTCTGACTGGAATTTGGTTTATCATATTTAACTCCCTGAAAAACATAGATGTATTATAAGCACATTGTAGGTGGGAAAGTGAGCCAATGTGCTGTTAAAAAACCATTTCCAACACTTGTGAGGTCTTTTGGCGAACGTCAAATAGAAACAGCGCTCAAATTCTAGCGGGAGCAGTGGTTGCATGGCTTACCGCCGGGGCTTCGGAGACAGGAGTCGACGATGAGCGATGCATGGAGGCACTTGAAGCGTCCCCGGCGGTAAGCCATGCGACCGCTGCGACCCACCCCCAAAAGGGTGCTCTACTTCTTCTTAGCCCGCGGATGAGCCTTGTCATAAACCCCGGCCAGATGCTGAAAATCCAGATGTGTATAGATCTGCGTAGTAGAAATGCTCGCATGCCCAAGCAGTTCCTGCACCCCCCGCAAGTCACTCGATGACTCCAGCATATGGCTGGCAAAACTGTGTCTCAGCAAATGCGGGTAAACGTTTTGCGGCATGCCCTGGCGTTTGGCCCAGTAGCGGATTCGCGCTTGTATGCTACGTGTTGAGATAGGGTTGCCGCGGTTGCTGACGAATACGACGGGTTCTTCGAAGGAGGCGAATTGACCGCGTACTTTGCGCCACTCCAGCAAGGCATCAGCCGCCATTCGCCCGACGGGCACCATACGGCCGCGGTTGCCCTTACCGGTGACGGTGACCATGCCGGATGGCAGGTCGAGTTGCTCCCAGCGAAGTTCGGCCAGTTCAGTCAATCGCAGGCCGGAGGAATAGAACAGTTCCATGATGGCCTTGTCGCGAATGGCCAGCGGCGTATCTGCAGGGATATCCAGCAATTGATTGATGCTGTCGGCATCCAGAGTCTTCGGCAGATGGCGCGGACTTTTGGGTGCGCGAACTGCCTTGGCCGGATTCTGCTGGACGATACCTTCTCTTAACATCCAGCGAAAAAAACTTCGCATGGCCGACAGCATTCGCTGCAATGATTTGCCACCAAGTCCTTGCCGGTGCTTTTGGGCTATTAAAGCGCGAATGTGGTGTTGATTGACCTGGTCTGGCGCCGTAATGCTTTCGGTTTCCAGAAAGGCCAACAGCTGATCCAGATCTCGCTGGTAGGCTTGTTGAGTGCGCACAGCCAAGCCTTTTTCATTTTTCAAATGGGCAAGGAACTTGTCAACGAGTGATTTCATTGATCACAAGCTTACACCAGAACTTACAAAGTGGTGTTGGCAGGGTCAGTCGATTGCTGGCTGGCGAACAGGCCCGTCATGGCGACGGGCCTTTAGATCAGTATTAGTGAGTTCAGGCTGTTTTGCGCTGCAATTCAGGCTCTTCAAGTGCCAGACGACTCACAACGACTTCTGCGAGCAGATCCAGAAACATCGTGCCCATGCCAGGATAAAAACGCGCAGGATCACTGCTGCCGATGGTCAGCATGCCCTGGTCACCCAATGGCACCAACGCAGTTGATTGTACCCACTGGGCCCGCGAGCCAAACAGGTAATCGCGATTGTTGCTGTTCAGGCGTCCGCAGGTGCTGCTGCTTTTTTCAAGCTGGGTTTTGAAGGCTTCCATTTCCGGGTCATCACGACGCGTCATGTGGATTGGCGTCTTCGGGCCGGCTTCTACTTCAACATCAAACAGGGTGATATTGATAATGTCGGCCTTAAATTCTGTCATTAAAGCTTCTGTCAACAAGTCGAAAAATGCGGGCAAATTCTGCATCACCATTAATTCGAGCGTTAAACTGTGTAGCCGGCTCATCAGCTTTTCGTTATCTGATGCGACTTGTGTCAATTGGTTAAGGCGTTGCTGCAGTGATTGGTTTTCGCCGCGCAGATACTGTACCTGCTTTTCTATCAGCGATACTGCGGGGCCACTGGAGTGGCTTAATTGCATATCTTTCAGCAGAGCGGGTTCGCGCTCCAGAAATTCCGGGTTCTGGCGCAAAAATTTCGCTACAACTTGTTCCATCGACCTGTTGTCGTTACTCATATAAAAGTCCCTTTGAAAACGTATTCGGCGGGCCCGGTCATCATGATAGGCCCAGTGTCCCCCGACCAGGTTATTATAAGCACTCCGCCGGCTTGGGTCACGCGTACAGTTTCATTTACTTTTCCGGCCTTCCTGAGAATGGCCATTGCCGCACACGCACCTGAGCCGCAGGCCATGGTTTCGGCAGCCCCGCGTTCGTAAACCCGGAGCAGAATTTCGTCCGGGCTGATGATCTCACAAAAGCCAGCATTACAGCCAGAGGGGAATGCCGGATGCCGACTGATGGTGGTACCCAGTTCGGTGATGTCAGTATGTTCCAGGTTATCCAGCAATAGCAGGGCGTGTGGGTTGCCCATGGATACGGCACCTACCTGTATGACGCCCTGCCTGGTTTGAAGTTGATACCAACTCTGCTCTTTTGTGACATGCTCTTTCGAGTCATGCACTTCCGGGACTTGCAGCGGAATCAGTTCCGGGGCAAAAACGGGTTTTCCCATGTCTACCTGCACCAAGCTGTTTTCCAGGCATTGGATATTGACCTCGCCAGCCGGGCCGGCCAGGGTCACTTTGCCGTCAGTGGTTTCATTGTCCATATGCAAATACAAGCCCAGGCAGCGAACGCCATTGCCGCATTGCTCAGCCTGCGAGCCATCTGAATTCCATATCTCGAAGCTAGCCTGTTGGTGTGGTTCGGGGGCGGATCGCAGAATCAGAATCTGATCGCAGCCGACGCCATGGTGCCTGTCTGCCAGACGGGTGGCGATTTGCGAATCAATATGAAAGGATTGTTGGCGCAAATCGAGCACCACGAAATCGTTGCCCAGGCCGTGCATTTTGTGAAAGCTTGTCATCGGTTAAACCGCTCCGGAAAGAGGTTCAGGCGTTTTTCTTGTCTTTGTTTGAATTGATTTGTTTGTCGATATCATCAGGCGCATCAGGCTTGATGGATTCTGTGCCATCGGGCAGATACAGTGGACCACTTAGTCCACAGCCGCTTAACACAGCGGTGAAAATCACACCAATCAATAGAGTTTTCACAGATCGCATGAACGCATATTCCTGTCAGATAAGTCCCAATTCACTGCTACACTATACTCCATGAACAATAGCAAATCAGTACAAGATTCCGGAACTGCCGCAGCGCTTGAGTGTGTTGAGATCAATACCGCAGCAAACCCTGAATACGCAGTTATATGGATGCATGGTCTGGGAGCCGACGGACATGATTTCGAGCCCATTGTGCCGTATCTGGGGATTCCGTCCGGGCTGGCCGTCAGGTTTGTGTTTCCACATGCCTTAAGGCGGCCCATCACAGTGAATAATGGCGCGGTGATGCGTGCATGGTATGACATCATCGAGCTTGGCAGCACCAGCAAAGGGCAGGACGAAGCGGGCATCCGCCATAGTGCAACCGCCGTTAGTGCGTTGATAGACCGCCAGGTTGAGCTGGGAATTCCGGCGTCTAAAATCGTTCTGGCCGGGTTTTCACAGGGTGGCGCGATAGCGCTGCATGTCGGATTGCGTTATCCACAAGCGCTGGCGGGCATCATGTCGTTGTCGGCTTATCAGCTATTTCCGGACAAGTTGCAGGCAGAACGAAGCGATGCCAATGCGCAAACGCCTGTATTTATAGCTCATGGTACTCAGGACCCGATGGTGCCATTTTTTCTGGGTGAGGCGGCGCGCAAGGATCTGGAGAATGGCGGGTGGCCGGTGGAATGGCACAGCTATCCTATTTCACATTCAGTTTCGCAACCCGAGATCACAGATATCGGTCGCTGGCTGACAAGTCTTTTCAAATAGCTCCGGGTGACGCTGATGTCCACAGGCCAGCACAATCAACCTGATCTGCCACAACGCAGCGTTTATCCGCCCTCATTCTGCCAGTGGCGTTTGTTGCTGGCAGTTATTGCTGTCACGCAGATATCCGTTTTTTTGCTGGCCATAGGCCATTTGCCAGGCCTTGGGCTGGGCTGGATCGGCATAGTTTCGATGTATGCCCAGGCACTGGCGCTGATAACCACTATGGGTATTTGTGCCTGCGGCGAGTGGCTCAATCGCATCTCTTCCAGAGGCGCATGGGTGGGCAGCTGGTTGGTCGCCATTGTTGTGGCAACGGCCTTCAGTTACGGGGTTGGCATCGTTGGCACTGTTTTGGGAGTCGGGCCGGGCCAGGCCCAGTTCAGGCTTTTCGTGTTGCAGAGTGTTTTGGCGGTCGCGCTGGTCACGGTTGCGCTACTTCGTTACCTGTTTATTCATGCCCAGTGGAATTCTCAACTGGTGGCACAGTCTGAAGCCCGTGTTCAGGCATTGCAGGCACGCATCGGCCCGCATTTTCTATTTAATAGTTTGAACACCATTGCCAGCCTCATTCCGGATGACCCGGAAGCCGCCGAACGCTCAACCGAAGACCTTGCGGACTTGTTCAGGGGAAGTATGCACCGGGCAGATCGTATGATCAGCTTGTCAGATGAACTGGCACTGGCGGAAAAGTATCTGCAAATGGAAAAACGCAGGCTGGGCGATCGGATTCGTATCAACTGGGAAGTCAGCGATTTGCCCGACCGCGCCTCAATATTGCCTTTAACGCTACAGCCCTTGCTCGAAAATGCAGTCGCACACGGTATACAGTCGTTGCCGGAAGGTGGCGAGATTCGTGTTTTCGGCCGTTGCGAGAACGAAATGGTGGTGATTAGCATTACCAACCCGCTGGGACAGGAACCGGCTAACACCCGGGGACACGGGATGGCGCTGGGTAACATCAGGGAGCGCCTTTCGCTGGCGTTTGGATCGACGGCCAGTTTGATTACCCACAAGTCCGATGATCAGTTTTTTGCGGTGCTGAGCATGCCGTTTATCAAGATTGCCAGTAATGAACAGTTTGGCGCTGAACTCTCTGGGATCGATCGGTTTGGAGAGGATCGGTTTGGAGAAGATCGGCCATGACGATCAAAGTCCTGATCGTTGATGATGAGGCGCCAGCGCGTAGCCGCATGCGCCGCATGTTGAACGCCATGCCGGCTGTGCATATCGTTGGCGAAGCAGCCAGCGGTCAGGAGGCCGAACGGATGCTGGCTGAACAGCAACCGGACTTGCTGCTGCTGGATATTTCCATGCCGGGAATGGATGGAATGACGTTGGCAAAAACGCTGGCACGCCAGCCAACCCAGCCAGCCGTAATATTTTGCACCGCCTGGTCAGATCAAGCTGTGGAAGCATACGCATGCGATGCGATTGATTATCTGGTGAAACCGGTACGCCAGGCTCGTTTGGCCAAAGCAGTTGATAAGGCACGCGCGTATATCGGCAAACAGATCGAGCCGATGTTGAAATCAACGTTGGGCGGCAAAGTGAGACTTTTACCGTTATCGGAGGCCATCTATTTTTATGCAGAAGACAAATACACGATTGTTATTTATGATAAGGGACGCCTGATGATTAGCCAGACGCTATTGGAGTTGGAGGAGTTGCACGCTGATTCTTTGATCAGAACCCACCGCGGTACGCTGGTTGCAAGAGACCGGATTCGCGGTCTTGAAAGCTCATCCAGAGGCGCCCACAAGCTTATTTTGGAAGGCACCCAGGAGCGACCATTGGTGAGTCGTCGCTGTCTCGCGAGTGTGCGTAAAGTTATCAAGGAGCTGACATGATCAGAATCGCAACCCGCAAGAGCCCTTTGGCCATGTGGCAGGCCCGACATGTTGAGGCGTTGCTGAAAAGCGCTCACCCGGGTATTGAAGTCCAGCTGGTAAAAATCGTCACTCAGGGCGATAAAATTCTCGACCGGCCACTGGCCAAAATTGGCGGCAAAGGTCTGTTTCTTAAAGAACTGGAATCGGCGCTGTTAAATGACGAGGCGGATCTGGCAGTGCATTCCATGAAGGATGTGCCGGCCTACATGCCAGCCGGGCTGGTGCTTGACGTTGTGCTCACTCGTGCCAACGCTTATGACGGGCTGGTTTGCAGGCGGCACGCTTCTCTGGCCGACCTGCCTGAGGGCAGCCTGGTCGGTACCTCCAGTCTGCGCCGGCAATCTCAGCTACTGGCGCTGCGCCCTGATATTCGGGTGGCCGATCTGCGCGGTAATGTAGGTACACGCCTGGGCAAGCTGGATGACGGTCAATATGACGCGATTATTTTGGCCTGTGCCGGCTTGGAGCGGTTGGGACTGCAAGACCGAATTACCGAACAGCTGGATGGCCCCGGATGGCTGCCGGCCGCTACGCAAGGCATTATTGGTGTGCAGTGCCGTGAAAATGATGAACTGATACAGGCTTTAGTCAGCCCGTTGGGCGATGAGGATGCTGCGATTGTTGCACAAGCTGAACGCGCCGTGGCAAGGGTGCTGGGAGCGACCTGTCAGGTGCCATTGGCTGCTCATGCAACGCTCGATGACAGAGCGCCGGATGACACCATTCCAGGCATCAGAAAGGTAATGCTTGAAGCGCTTGTGGCGACCCCGGATGGCCGGCATGTGATTAAGGCATCTGGCAAGGCCCCGGTAAGTGAGGCAAATGCGCTGGGCGAGCAAGTGGCCAATGACTTATTAGCCAAGGGTGCCATGCAAATTATCGAGGCATTGTGAGTTGCCAGTGCTGACTGTTTTAATTACACGACCTCTGCAAGCGTCACAATCGCTTGCCAGTCAACTGGATATCCCCGGGGTGCAAAGCGTGGTGATGCCGTTTTACTCTTTTTCAGGGCATGCACCGGATATTGATGTCGCAACCACTATTGCGGACGCGCCGGGGCGGAAGTTGATTATTTTTACCAGCCCCAGAGCCGTTGAATTCGGGCTCGAGCGCATTCCGCTAGTACTGCGACCAGAGGTGGAGTTCGCAACGGTAGGTGATGCCACCCGGCGAGAATTGGAATTGGCTGGCCTGTCAGTTACCTGGCAGCCTGAAAACGGCTACACCAGCGAAGATTTATTGGCCATCGAAGGACTGCAAGATCGTCCTGGAACTGCCATTGTAATGTGTGCACCCGATGGGCGGGGAGTATTGAAACCGGGCCTTGAATCGCTCGGTTGGACTGCCAGCAATGCGATGGTTTATCAGCGTATATGGACTCAACCATCAGCGAAACAAGTTAGTGAAATTGCCGGTGCAGATCATTTGCTCAGTGTTTGGACCAGCACCTCAGCACTTATCGGCGCGCAGGAAAACCTTCCGGCTGAAGCATGGTCCAAAATTCTGGCAGCGCCAGCACTGGCGATTTCATACCGCATAAAGCATCATCTGCAGAAGCAGGGTGCATCAGACGTTTGCATTACTGGCGGCCCCGGCAATGCTGATTTGTTACAATCAATCAGGACTTTTGTCGAACATCAGCACCGCCAGTAGCGTTGAAGATGACTTTATCAGTGATCTGACAAGGATATAAAGCAATTGAATGACGAAAAAGACATTGCCACAACCGATCCGGTAGACAGGCTTTTGCGTGAAAAGAAACCCCAGTCCTCGGGTAAAGGAATCGCCATCCTGGCATTGCTGGTGGCATTGGCTGCAGTCAGTGAGTCCGCCTGGCGCTGGTGGCAGGAGTCCCGCACCGCTGTCGGCGGCGTAACGCTGCACGAATCAGTGCAACAGGTCAGAGACAGCCAACAACAAATGACGCAGTCACTGAACACCGTGCAGGGGCGCGTGGCCGAGTTGGCCAGTCAGGTTAAAACTGATGAGTTTGCCACGCAGACCGATAAGCTGGCCGCGTTGGATAAAAAGGTCGGTAATTTAAACGGCCAATCTGAAGAGGACAAGGCTGCAATGTCGGCAATGCAGGGCAGCATTCGCTCTGAAGAACTGCGCATTTCAGCGCTCGAGGCTGGTTTGATTAATGTCGCTGTCAATTCACAAAACAGCGGCGTTGAGCTGCAGTTGGCAGAAATTGGATTTTTATTGCATGCCGCCAGCGAGCGCCTGCAGTTGTTTGCTGATCCTGATGCCGCGGACCTGGCATTGCAGGCTGCCGACACACAGATTGAATCCCTCGAAAACCCTATGTTTTTGAGCGTCCGTCAACGCATAGCCAATGCACGTCAGGCGTTGGCAGAGGTTCCTCGAGTTGACGATGTAGAGATATCATCCACCATTACTGACATGCAGGCGGACATTGCGAGCTTGCCTTTTAAAGGCATGGCAGCGCCTGCGTCACAAGTTGAAGTGCCTGAAGAATCCGGCTGGTGGGCCAGTCTGAAAAGTACCCTGTCTTCTTTGGTGACGGTTCGCAGACGTGTACCACAGGACGATGAGCTGCTGAGCCTGGACGATAAGGATTATTTACGCCAGGGCTTGTGGTTGCAGCTGGAGTCGGCACGATTTTCATTGATGCGCAACGATGGCGAGGCCTATAAACAGTCTTTGCAACGCTTCAGTGACACATTGAATAAATTTTTCGAAAACGGCGCGGCAGCCGTGCAAAAACAGATACAGGAACTGGCTTCATTGCAGTTGGCCGAGGTGTCACCTGCCATGCCGGATATCAGCGGGCCCTGGACGCAGCTTCAGCAATTACGTGATTCAAGGCGTTTGTTGAACTCGGCCCCAGCGGTGAAAACGGTACCGCCGCAACCGGAAGCTGACCCGGAAACTGGCGACTCAACAGCAAATGATGAGGTGGGCGTCGAATGAAGCGCAGTATTCTCTGGTTGTTGCTGCTGGTCTTGTTAGTGGCTGCAGCCGCGCTTGCACCTGTCTTTAAAAACGACCCGGGCCATGTGCTGATTAATTTTGGCAGTTGGACGGCAGAAACCAGTGTATTGGTGTTGGTGATCTGCCTGATTGTTTTGTGGCTAGTGCTGCAGTTGGTGATGTGGATCTGGCGGGCACCGGTGGTAGCTGCTCGCAGAATGCGCGAGCAACGTGCATTCAGACAGTTGGAAAAGGGTTTGCTGGCATTGACCGAAGGCGACTGGAGTGCAGCGGAAAAGGCGTTGGAGAAATCAGCCAGTGCCAAGGGCAAAAATACCGCCCACTATCTGGCGGCGGCGCAAGCGGCAGATGGTCAGAATGCCGACGATCGACGTGAATATTACCTTGAACAGGCAGACAGCGGCGGCCCGAAAAAACACTTTCTGGTTGAGCTCACGCGCGCCCGTTTATTAATTGAAAACGAGCATTTTTCAGAAGCTGTGCCCATCCTTCAGGGCTTGCTCATACGCCGTCGCAAGCACCCGCAGGTACTTGAATTGCTGTCCCGCTGTTATCGCGAAACGGGTGCCTGGGACGAAATGCAGGCATTACTGCCGGTATTGAAAAAGACCGCTGTGCTCAATGATGAGCAGTCACTAAAACTACAGCAGGAAGTAGCCGTTAAAAAGCTGCAATCGGTAAGTTCGCTGGAAGAACTGCAAGCTGCCTGGAAATTGATTCCCAAAGTGATGCGCCTGCACGCTGCTGTAGCAGACGCTTATGCGCTTAGTTCCACGCGCCTTGGGCATGGTGAATTGGCCGAGCCGGTGATCAGCGCCAGCCTGAAAAATCTTTGGAACCCTGCGCTGGTATTGCGCTACAGCGACCCGGGTGCAGACGACCGTTCCAAGCGTATGAAGCAGTGTGAAAAATGGTTGCTGGAGCACCCAAATGATGCGGGCCTGCACCTCGGGCTTGGGCGCTTGTGTGCCGGCGAATCATTGTGGGGCAAAGCCCGTGAGCACATGGTAAAAAGTCTGGAACTTGAGCCCAGCGCCTTAGGCTACGATGCGCTGGGGCAGTTAATGGAACGCCAGGGCGAACTCGAACTGGCCATGGCGTGTTTCAGGAATGCATTGCGAATGAATCAGGGCCAGCAACCCAAGCCACTGCCCGGTGGCGTTGCCAGGCTTAATAAAATCGTTTCAACACCTTAGCCGCATATTTCGACTTCGCCAGTCAATGGTGATCGGATTTTACGATCGCGCCCTTGTGTGACCCATGACAATTTGGGCTGAAGTCGGAAGTGGTATGGTATGCTTTTAATCAGATGTTCGGTTCCAGAACCTCATATGAATCTGCCTTGCTGTTGGCTGCGGCCGTTTTCAATTGCTGATAAACCCAGAATTTCATGCCAATGTAGTAAATCAAAGCTGGCAAAGCAAATGCCGCAATCGATGCCGGACAATACCTGAACAGGGCGCTGCTTTGATCGGTAAACGGGTTGTAAACCATAAAATAGGTGATTTGCCCGATCACCACACACGCCAGTGCCAGAACATTAAAACCGTTGGAATAATAGTAGCGGCCAGTTGGCGCAGCTTCAAAGATGGATGCCAGATGCAGGCGCTGTTTTCTCAGCAGAAAGTAGTCAACCAACAACACGCCGCCCACGGGCGCATGCATAGTGCCGTTGTAGGCCAGAAATGCATCTCCCATATCATAGAGTTCTTGCGGCCAGACGATGAAAAAAGTCAGCGGAATAATAGTTATCACGATGATCTGCCACCATGCACGTTTGTGCAGTCCAGGCAAATGACGCAGTGCCAGGCCGCTGGCGAACAAGGAAACAGAGGTTGAGGTAATATTGGCCAGTGCCACAAACAGCAGCGCCAGAACGCCCATTACAACACCGCCCAAAGGCACCATCCATTGGGTCGGATCATCTGAGCCGACCACCAGGCCGGAAAACAGGGCGATTGTACAGACCACACCGAATATAAGTCCCAACTGCAAGATTTCGGGATAGATCGCGTTGCGGCGGGTTTTGGTATTACGTGCCAAAAAGCCGATTCCGCCCCACCAGGACATACCCGAGGCGATGCCCAGTTCGAGTGTTACCGCGTAGTTCATCCACGCCACCGGCAATGGGTCGAGTGGTTCGGCCGCCATGATTTCGGCCCAGCCATGACTGCTGATCAGCATATAAAACATGAAAGCGACGATGATGATCAATGCCGGTGTGATAATCGAATTGAATCGACTGAGTAAATGCACGCCACGGGTAGTCAGTAGGTAAGACAACCAGATACCCAACGCCACACCCGCACCTACCAGCCATTGGCCGGGTTCATAGCCCAGTGTCTGCACGATATTTTTGATGCCATTGCCGAACATCACCAGAATCAGCCCGGACCAGCCGAGCATATTGGCCAGGTAGAAAATCAGAATAATCCTTGCGCCATTTTGGCCAAATGAGGGTTTGCAGGCATCGATCTGTTCAATACCGTAGCGCTGGCAACTCATGGACAATGGCGCAGAGATTAAAAATACACCGATAAGATTACCGGCAATCAGGCAAACCATACCCTGCCAGGCGCCTACCAGTTGCGCTGCATAGCCGCCGGTCAGGAATGCCCAGGTTGCAATCGCGTAAGCAAAACAGGTTCCGTTTGCGCCCAGCGTGCCATATTCACGTTCACTTGGCAGCAGTGGCATACGGCCGTAAACGCTCAATGGCCGGCCGGCGTTGTCACCGCGTTGCGCGCCTTGCGGGTCGCGATCGAGCTGGCTCATCGTGCTATCTCGGCAATGATGGCTGGAATAATCAGGGATAGAAGAATTAAAAGCCACCAATCGCGAGCTTTAAATGAGCCTAGCTCTGTGTCATCCAGATTTTCGATGGTTTCAATTCGCTGCTCAAGGTCGCTCTTGAGTTCGGGGTCGTTATTGGACTCAGACATTTTGTTTTTATTATCCCATCACGCGATTAAGAGAAGCCTGATTATTCGCCAGTTTTTTTGTTGATGCCAGCGATTTTATGCAGGCTTTGAAAATTTAAGTTGACTGCTAGTGCGGACGAGCCAATACCTTGACGGGTACGTCCAGTCCGAACTCAAATGAATCAAAAAATATTCTGCGCTTGTCAGCGGCATGCGTTAAAAAGGCTTCACGGGCGCTGTCGATCATCATCGGCGGACCGCTCATGTAAATATCGTAGGCCGACAAGTCCGGATATTGATCCAGTACTGCCTCGTGAACAAAGCCTTCGAAACTGTCTTCCCCGGTGCCGGCGACAGGTTCTGAAAGCGCGCTGGTAAATTGAATATGACTAAATTGTTCAGCCCATTGTCTGGCTTGATCGCGCATGTACAACTCATCCTGGGTGCGAACTCCCCAGAACAAATGCAAGGGTCGTAGCGAACCGTGTTCAATCAAATCCTCGATCATGGACTTTAGTGGCGCGATTCCGGTGCCGCCACCCATCAGAATCATGGGCCGGACTTCGGTGTCATGACGTATGAAAAAAGTACCCAACGGGCCTTCAATACGCAGAATCTCTCGCTCTTTGAGTTCGTCAAATACCCAGCCAGTGAATCCGCCCCCTTCGACATGCCGGATGTGAAGTTCAATTTCATCCTCACGCTGTGGTGGGCTGGCGATCGAAAAAGCGCGCCGTATGCCATCGGGAAGCAGAATGTCGATGTATTGTCCTGCGAGAAACTGCAAACGCTGCGCGCTTGGCAACTTAATCACCAAACGCATCACGTTATGCGCCAGCAGAGTTTTTTCGATCACTCTGGCAGGCATTTTACGAATTTGTAAATCTTTGACTGCGGCGATTTCACGCGCGTGAATCACCAAATCTTCGGTGGGCTCCGCCTGACACAGCAAGGCTTGCCCATCGGCGATCTCTGCACGACTCAAGGCCAAAGGCGGGTGGAACGGGTAATGGACGTCGCCTGATTCGATCCGGCATTTGCAGCTACTGCAGGTGCCATTTTTGCAACTGTAGGGCAGCATAATCCCTTGCCTGAGTGCGGCATCCAGCACGGATTCACCTTTGTTGACGGCAAATACAGAATCGCTACCAATGATTCTGACTGTAAACTGCTTCATAAATGACCAATTAATTTTAAAAGATAAGTGAGGTTTAACAGTATTGTCTCTTAATTGCCAACCGAAAACATATAAAATGTGGCCAGCGACGTTGAGACTGTCTCTATAAAAGTATCTTTGCGCTTTTTTTACTCCAATCACGGATGACCATGGCTTTGTTTGCTTCATTTTTTCGATTTATTTTCCGCACTACAAAGCTGCTGCTCTATTTCGCATTGTGGTTTTTCCCTTCCATGTGGATGGTAAACCACTACCGCAAGGGTCAGACACGCGATGCCAAGGTTAAAGCTGATGCCTGGGCGGTGCATATCGCCCGTTGTCTGTGCTGGGTATTTGGAATTGGCATTAGAGTAGTGGGTACACCCGCACAAGCGCCGACCTTGATTGCCGCTAATCATTTGTCCTGGCTCGATATCATTACCATACACAGCCCATGTGCGATGGGGTTTGTAGCCAAAGCTGAAATTAATAAATGGCTATTGTTCGGCTATATCGCACGTACCGGTAACACCATATTCCATCGCCGGGGAAGTCATGACTCCGCCACCGGCGTTGCAACTTTAATGATTGAGAGGTTGAAGGGCGGGCAACGTGTCGCCATCTTCCCAGAAGGCGGCATTCAAGCGGGTAATAATCAAGTTCGCGTTTTTCATGCCCGTATGTTTCGGGCGGCGGTGGATGCGCTCTGCCCGGTGCAGCCGGTAACGGTACGTTATATGGCAAAACACGGCAGGGACGATGACATCACTTTTCGTGTCGGTGAAAATATGATGATCAATATCGGCCGAATTCTGGCGCGATCAGGATCGGTGGCGGAAATTCATTTTTTGCCGGTGCTGGATGCTGTGGATCAGCCCAGGCGTTTGTTGGCGGAGGCTTCCAGAATGGCGGTGGCCAATCGTTTTTCGAATTTAGACACATAAATCAAGCGCATAAGTAAACAGGCGCAAAAGGACTTAATAACGCAGGCCATGAAGTTTTCCAGTATTGATGCCAAACAGTTTCGTCCTGCCTATGGTCTGCGAAACACGCACACCCAGTCGTTGATCAACAGCAGTGGCTACCGGCGTGCCATCGTATCCCGGCGCTCCAGCCGTATGTTGGCGGTAGAGGAGGAATGGTTGCTCGATGGTGGTGACGGCGTGCGCTTATCAGGTCACTATTCGCCACAACCGCAACCCGACAAAGGTCTGGTGGTGCTGTTTCATGGTTGGGAAGGCAGTAGCCATTCCAATTACGTGGTTGGGGTTGGCGGTCTATTATACGAACAGGGTTTTGAGGTGTTCCGGCTGAATTTCCGTGACCACGGCGCGAGCCATCACTTGAATCCAGGGATTTTTCATTCCTGCCTGCTGCCCGAAGTGGTTAATGCGCTAAAGGATTTGCAGCGGCGGACTGGAGCGCAAAACTGGGCTTTGTCCGGCTATTCACTGGGTGGGAATTTTGCGCTCAGGGTGGCAATGCAAGCGCCCGCGGCAGGTTTGTCTGTGGGACAGGTCGTATCGGTATGCCCGGTTGTGTCGCCGCAAAATGTGCTCAAGGCCATGGAAGACGGGCTCTCAATTTACGAGCGTTATTTCGTGCTCAAATGGTCGAAGTCGTTGAAGCAAAAGCAGGCCTTGTTCCCGGATGCTTATAATTATGAGGAGTGGTTCAAACTTGATGGGCTGCGTAAGCGCACCGATTATTTTGCCACCCGTTACTATGATTTCGACTCGTTGGATGACTATTTTGAAGGCTATTCAATCGCCGGCGATCGACTGGTAGGGATCACCATGCCGACAACGATTTTAACGTCCACGGACGACCCGGTTGTGCCGATTTCTGACTTCGGTAGCTTGCCGGAAAATGAAAATATTGAACTGCTGGTGGCTGACTATGGTGGCCATTGTGCATTTTTGAAAAATTGGAAAATGGATAGTTGGGCAGATGATCTGATTGTTGAGCGCGTGCTTCACAACGCTCAGGCACATCTACCTACTCAGAACAGGCGTATCGCATGATAAACAAAGCTATTGAACTCATTCAGCAAGGCGAATTCCAGCAAGCAGAAGAAATTTTGCGCACAGAACTGGATAGCAACCCGGGCAGCGCGCCCGTGTTGGTGGCACTTGCGTTATTGCAACTAAGCCAGTCAGATTTCGCGGCCGTTGAACAAACGCTTTTGCCCGTGCTGCAAGCTGATCCGGTCAATATTCAGGCCCTGGTGTTTATGGGTGCGGCCTTGCTTGAGCAAGGTCGGGCCACAGAATCCATCAAGTATCTGCAACGGGTGGCCAGACGCCAATCAGATAATGTGCAAGCCCAGTTTTGTTTGGCCAGAGCTTTTCTGGCGGATGGCAAAGCACCATTTGCGGAGCCTTGTTTGCAAAAGGCCATCAAAGTGGAACCGGACAATGGCGAGCTCAGAGACTGGCTGGGGCGGGTTCAGTTAGAGCTCAACCGCATTGATGATGCCAAACAAAGTTTTGACCTTGCCAGACAGGCAGGCCAAAGCAACGCCGGTATGCTCAAGGCCGTCGCCCGGGTGGAAACCATTCTGGGTAACATGGAAGAAGCGATTTCGCTGACTGCGCAGGCAGTGGAACTGGCGCCACACGACCATGATCTGGCTTTTCGTTATGCGGAGATGTTGATAGAGCAAGCGCAATACGAACTGGCGTCCCAACAGCTCGAACGTTTGCGTTCGGCCGATTTTCAAGTCGACAAAGTTACTGCGCTACTGGCCAATTCTTATGCCAGACAGGGGCGGCAGGACGAAGCTTTGGGTCTTCTGGCAGAATTGCAAAGGAAGCAAAACATCCCACCGACTGTGAGATTGTTGCTGTCACTTGCTTTGCGTCTATGCGGTCAGCCGGACACTGCTGACGAGCATCTTGAGATTTTATTGACGATGAGCCCGCCCTGGGCAGACGCGGTTATGGTCCGTGCCAAACAGCTGTTTGCGGCTGATGACAAACAGGGAATTGACATGCTGGCCGCCTTATTGAAGCGCCGGGATATCAACAGTTGGGACGTCCATCAAGCTAAATCTTTGCTGGCGTTATCGCTGGCAAAAGCTGGTTACGAGCCGATCAATCCTCCCTCGCGCGGACCGCAGGATGAGTCAGCGGCGGCATCACAGAACCTGTCACCCGAACCGCTGCCGGGTTGGAACCCTGCCGAATTAAATACCCCGTCGGCGCACCCGCAGCCGGTTTCTGCTTCTTACGGCGAACTTGCAATATCGGCAATGGAGAAAAAAGTAACAAAATCATGGCCCAGGCAGGTACCGGATGATGGTCAGCGGCAGCCTGTGTTTGTGTTTGCCTGGCCTGGCTCAGGTCGCGAGCAATTGTTGGGGTCGTTGGCGCAAAACTCCGGTTTGGCTTACATGCCGGACGATGAGGCCAGCCAGGCTAAACGCCGGGCTCGATTGACAGACCGTTTGGGCGCCAATGAACTGGGCAACCTGGATGCGGAATTTGTAGCCGCCAGTCGCAAAATGTATTGGCGCTCAGCGGATGGTAACGAAGCGCTGCCGGCACATGTGGTGCCGGTCGACTTGCAAAGATTGGGTGCCGAAATGCTACCCACTATCGCCCGCTATTTTCCTGCTGCACCTGTTATTGTGCTGACACGGGATCCTCGTGATATGGCGGTTTCCTGGAAAAAGGCGAATCACCCTGACCTGAATAAATTTGCGACACTCTACCAGTCCCAGATGCAGCAGCTGAAAATGTGCCGGCAGAACCTGCCGTTAAATTTCATAAATGTGGATTTTGATGAATTGTGCGCCAACCCGGAATCTGAGCTGGAAAAGATTCAGCGCGCGATAGGTGTTGAGCCCGAAGAGAAGGTTCTGAACAAGTTTCAGGACACCATCGCTGAATTTCCACCCAACGGCGGTGTTTGGAAAGAATACGAATCGGAGATGACTGAGATATTTGCCAAGTTTAAATAGGCAAAGCTTACTGCGCCCCGCTCGCCAGGATTAGTGCATCAGGTTCCTTATGGTCTCTACATCAACCCTGTAACGTGCGCGCGACCGGCTGTGGCCAGCGCCTGCAAATCGTAGCCGCCTTCGAGCAGTGACACAACTCGCCCGTGACAAACATCCTGGGCAAGGTCGCAAATCTCACCGGTAATCCAACGGTAATCTGCATCCTGCAATTCCAGTTGCGCTAATGGGTCGCGTTCGTGGCCATCGAATCCAGCCGAGATCAAAATCAGGTCAGGCTCAAATTTCTTCACCGCGGGCAGGCCGACCTGGCTCCAGATGCGGCGAAAAGCTTTGCTGCCATCGCCCGACTTTAATGGCATGTTCACAATGTTGCCAACGCCGGTTTCATCGGGATTGCCGGTATGCGGGTACAGCGGCATCTGGTGGCTGGAAACAAACAACACATTCGGGTTGTTCTCAAAAATCGCCTGTGTGCCATTGCCGTGATGGACGTCAAAATCAATAATCGCGACTTTGTTGACGGATGGATGCTCCAGCGCTTGCAGGGCACCGATCGCGACATGGTTGAGCAGGCAGAACCCCATGGCTGTTTCGGATTCGCTATGGTGGCCGGGTGGGCGCACCACACAAAATGCACGCAAAGCTTTATCAGCCAGTAGTTGATCAACAGCAAAGCACACCGCGCCGCTGGCCCGCAACGCCGCATCAATGGAGCCATGGTTCAAAAAAGTATCAACATCGATGCTGTACGTGCCCTCGTTTGGCTCGTGAGCTTGTAAATCAGCCCAGAATTCAAGCGGGTGGGCGCGCTGGATTTGTTCATTTGTGGCCAACGGTGCCGGCAGTTTCTGCAAATTCTTGAGGTCTTGAATTCCCGATAGTACCGCTTGTACCCGTTGTGGGGACTCTGCATGTCGGGGGCCGGGTTTGTGACGCAGACAGTCGTCATGCTGAATAATAATGGTGCTCATATGCGTGCAAGTATACGGCGCTAATCGCCAGTTTGAAATTCAAATTCGACTTGTTCAGAAAAGAGGCAAATTCATGGTTTCTTTTATTTCTTCCATTACCACATAGCTACGCGATGCTTTAACACTCGGCAAGGAAAGAATTTTGTCGCCCAAAAGCTCGCGATAGGCTTTCATGTCGCTGACGCGTGCCTTGATCAGATAGTCAAAGTTACCCGAGACCAGATGGCAATCCATGACTTCCGGAAGTTTCCGGGCTTCTTCGCGAAATTTTTTGAAGCCGTCTGGAGAATTATGGGACAAATCAATTTCGATGAACACCAGCAGGCTGGCGCCGACTTTCTGCGGATCCAGAAGCGCGGTGTAGCCGAGGATATAACCCTGTTTTTCCAGTCGTCTTACTCGCTCAATGCAAGGCGTGGAAGTCAGATTAACCTTGCGAGCGAGATCCACGTTGGAGATTCTGCCGTCGGCCTGCAGGCATTCCAGAATGCGGCGGTCGGTGCGATCCAGGGCTTTGAGTTTTATTGAAGTATTATTCAATTTTTATGCTGTCATGTGGGGTTATAAGAGCATAATGAACTGCTTGTTTATAATCAATAGCAGATAAAACTGCATTACAGCAGATAAAATAGTCTTTTAACTCAATACAGAAGGCAAGTGCGATGAGAATCGGTGTACCTAAGGAAATTAAGAATAATGAGTTTCGTGTTGGGCTGGTACCAGCATCTGTGCGTGAGTTATCCGCGCGGGGTCACGAAGTGTTTGTTGAGACCGATGCAGGCATTGGCATTGGTATGGCCGATGATGATTATATTGCAGCAGGCGCGCAAATTCTCGGCGATGCCCAGAGTGTTTTTGACAAGGCCGAAATGGTCGTCAAGGTTAAGGAACCTCAGGCGATTGAACGTGCCATGTTACGCGCCGACCAGGTGCTGTTCACTTACCTTCACCTGGCACCGGATGCGCCGCAAACCGCTGACCTGGTGAAAAGTGGCGCGACTTGTATTGCCTACGAAACGGTTACAGACCTAAGAGGTCGTTTGCCGCTGTTGGCACCGATGTCTGAAGTGGCTGGCCGCTTATCCATTCAGGCGGGTGCATGGTGTCTGGAAAAAGCACATGGCGGTTCTGGTGTTCTATTGGGCGGTGTGCCCGGAGTTGAGCCGGCCAAAGTTGTCATTCTCGGTGGCGGTGCCGTCGGCTTTAACGCAGCGCAAATGGCGGTTGGTTTGGGTGCTCAAGTTGTAGTTATGGACCGTAGTACGGACGTACTTCGTCACCTGAACGGCGTCTTCGGTAACAAATTAACGTCTGTGTTTTCCAATGCCGACGCCATTGACAGGCACCTGGTAGACGCGGACCTGGTAATCGGCGGTGTACTGATCCCCGGTGCTGCTGCGCCTAAGCTGGTAACCCGCAAGCATCTGTCAACCATGCGCAAAGGTTCTGTATTGGTAGATGTCGCGATTGATCAGGGCGGTTGTTTTGAAACCTCTCACGCAACCACGCATGCTGACCCGATCTATGTGGTAGACGACATCGTTCATTACTGCGTGGCTAACATGCCAGGGGCTGTTCCACGGACCTCGACTTTTGCGCTGAACAACGCGACATTGCCTTTTGTATTGGCACTGGCCAACAAAGGCGCCAAGCAGGCCATGCTGGATGACCCGCATTTGCTGGAAGGCTTGAATGTTCACCGCGGTATGGTGACGTACGACGATGTTGCCGAGGTTCTCGGTTATGACTATGTTCCAGCACTCATGGCGCTCGAAACAGCCTGAGTATAGGAAAGAAACAGACGTTTGAGTAGATGCTGCCGGCAAATGCTGCCGGCGAGTGGAGAAAAGATCATGACAGCAGTTAATCGTTCAATGGATTCTTTCTGGATGCCTTTTACCGGCAACCGGGCATTCAAGCAAAACCCGAGGCTGGTTGAGCGTGCTGAAGGCATGTTTTATTACACCCCTGACGGTCGCCAGATTCTGGATATGGTTGCGGGGCTGTGGTGCTGCAATACTGGTCACGGTCATCCAAAAATCGTAAAGGCTATTCAGAAACAAGCGGCTGAGATGGACTATGCGCCGCACTTCAACTTCGCTCATAGCGCCGCATTTGAAGTGGCAGAGCAGCTGACCGAGATCACACCTGAAGGCATGAATCATGTGTTTTTTACCAACTCAGGTTCCGAGTCTGTAGATACAGCACTTAAAATCGCTCTGGCCTATCAGCGTGAGCGTGGCAAGCCCTCCAAGACCCGTTTAATTGGCCGTGAAAAAGGCTATCACGGTGTCGGATTTGGTGGCATTTCAGTGGGTGGTATAGCTGCCAATCGTATGCAGTTTTCAGCTTCCATGATTCCGGGTGTTGACCACCTTCCGCATACACACCTGATCGATCAAAATGCCTATTCCCGTGGTTTGCCCGAGCACGGTGTTGAGTTGGCAGATGAATTGGAAAACATCATCGCGCTGCATCACGCCTCCAATGTGGCGGCAGTGATTGTAGAGCCGGTGGCGGGTTCTGCCGGTGTGTTGATTCCGCCTAAAGGCTATTTAAAACGCCTGCGCGAAATTTGTGACAAACACGATATTTTGTTGATTTTTGATGAAGTGATTACCGGTTTCGGCCGTCTGGGCAGCAATTTTGCTGCGCAGGCTTTCGATGTGGTCCCGGATATCATCACTGCCGCCAAAGGTCTCACCAGTGGCACAGTTCCGATGGGCGCGGTATTTGTTCAGGACAAAATTTATGATGAATTTATGTCCAAGTCGGGCTCTGCTATCGAGCTGTTTCATGGCTATACCTACTCGGCACATCCGTTGGCGGTGGCAGCTTGTAAGGCCACTCAGGAAGTGTATGCCGAAGAAGGCCTGTTTCAGCGTGCTGCTGAAATGGCGCTCAAGTTTGAAGATGCTTTGCATTCCATCAAGGGCGAGCCGCACGTTATCGACATCCGCAACTACGGTCTGATGGGTGCTGTTGAGATGCAGCCGATTGAAGGGCAGCCCGGCGCTCGCGGTATGGCGCTGATGCAAAAGCTGTTTGAAGCCGGCGTGATGGCCAGGGTAACGGGCGATATCATTGCTTTCAGCCCGCCGCTGATTGTTGAAGATACGCATCTTGAACAGACGGTAGAGACTTTTAAAGCTCAAATCAGGACGCTTTAAAGTTAACCAATACCTCCAATACTGAAGTTTCCAGGTGGGCGCTTGCGCCCGCTTTTTCCCTTGACCGGCACTCTTGAAAATGTCGCACCAGGCATCTGCAACTGCAATTCATGCAGCAATTAGTTACCATTAAGTCTATGCGGCCGCTTCGGTCGTTTCAGCTATTTCATCTATCGAGAGGGTTTAAGCATGGGCATGGTGTCGGAGTTTAAAGATTTTGCAATGCGCGGAAACGTGGTTGATATGGCCGTTGGTATCGTCATCGGCACTGCTTTCGGAAAGATTGTTTCATCATTCGTCAGCGACGTATTGATGCCGCCTTTGGGATTGTTGATGGGCGGCGTTGATTTCAAGGATCTTGCAGTTGTGCTTAAAGGCGCGGTCGGTGAGGTTCCTGCAGTGACTTTGAATTACGGCTCATTTATCCAGACTGTTGTCGATTTTGCAATAATCGCTTTTGCTATCTTTATGGTTGTCAAAGCAATGAATAACATGAAAAAGAAAGAGCAAGCGGCCCCACCAGAGCCTGCCAAGCAATCTGATGAAGCGATATTACTGACCGAGATTCGCGATGCGCTCAAAAATAAGGAATAACTGATTTATATTCAATGGTTTAGCTAATAGAAAGGCCGGCGCAGACGAATATTCTGCGTCGGCCTTTTTTATTCAGATCATTTTGAATATCAAAGCGCCGAGCGCGCCGAATAGCACAATGGCGTTGGCAAGAAAGGTAAGCCCCATTCCCATTTCCCGCGAAGCCGGTTCTTTAATATAAGCCCTTGCATACATAAACCGTCCCAAAATAAACACGACGCCCGGTACCAATACCCACAGATCACTTAAATACCAGGAAAAGGCAAATACACACGGAATAAAGATAATCAACTGTTCCAGCGTATTCTGCTGCACCCTGAAGGTGCTTACAAAGCGCTCGTCACCGTCTGTTGCAGGCGCTTTGACATTATATTTTCCGCGTGCCTGCCCTACCAGGGCGATAAAATATACGTATTGGAGTAATGCAAGTAAAACGATCAAAGTTGCATATGGCATGGTGGATCCCTTATTTGTTGTGGTTAGATTCGTTGTGGTTGGTCTGGTTGTGACTAATTGGGGCGCGCTTATCGCCATGCACCCAGATCACTTCCTGTCCGCCGCCGGCACGTGCCAACACTCTGGCCACCACGAACAACAGGTCAGACAAACGATTGATATAACGTAAACTCGCTTCATTGATTTCATCGACCTTCGCCAATGACACCAGGATTCTTTCTGCGCGGCGGCAAACCGTGCGGGCCAGGTGGCAGCGTGCAGCCGATTCAGAGCCGCCCGGCAGAATAAAATCTTTCAGTGGTGGCAAATCGGCATTAAAGAAGTCCAGGTCAGACTCCATTTGATCGACAAATGCCGGTGGCATCAAGGTGTAGCCCGGCATGCACAATTCGCCGCCCAGATCGAACAACTCGTGCTGGGTTCTCGTCAGGCAGGTGCGAACCTTGTCATCCAGATCAGCCGCCAATATCAGCCCAACCACACTGTTGAGTTCATCTATGGTGCCAAATGCCTCAACCCGCAAACTGTCTTTGTCTACCCTTAAACCGTCGCCCAAGCCGGTAGTGCCATCATCACCCGTGCGGGTATAAATTTTTGAAAGTCGGTTTCCCATAATTTCTGCTCATTTCCATTGTGTCCTCAATACGGGCAATATAGCATGACAACTGATCACATTCAGTGCCCAACAAAAACGGAGAACGCAGCATGAATTTCAACAGAATAATGTCAGCAAATAATGGCTGGGGTATGTTGAGCCGTAAAAACTGATGTCAAAAGCAATGCACACGCCTTTGTACAAGGCACATTTAGACGCCGGCGCGCGCATGGTGGATTTCGGCGGTTGGGAAATGCCGATCAACTACGGTTCGCAAATCGAAGAGCACCATAAAGTTCGCCAGTCAGCCGGTATGTTTGATGTCTCCCACATGACGGTAGTGGATATCAAAGGTAAAGATAGCAGAGCGTTCTTAAGCTACCTGCTGGCCAATGATGTGGCCAAGCTGACCACGCCGGGCGGGGCGCTTTATAGCTGCATGTTGAACGAGCAGGGCGGTATTATTGACGATTTGATTACCTATTATCTGAATGAGAGTTTTTTCCGGATGGTGGTGAATGCGGCAACCCACGATAAAGATTTGGCTTGGATTAACCTGCAATCCAATGATTTCAATGTGGTCGTGGACGAGCGCCCTGAGCTTGCAATGGTCGCAGTGCAAGGTCCCGATGCCCGACGCATTGTGATTGACTTGCTACCCGAAGATGACGGCGCAATTGCGGAGGCGCTGAAACCGTTTAGCGCAGCCCAACTGGGTGACCTGTTTGTTGCCCGCACCGGCTATACCGGTGAAGACGGCTTTGAAGTTTCGATGCCGTCAGATGCCGCAGTTCAATTCTGGGATCAATGCCTGGCGGCAGGCGTTACACCTTGTGGATTGGGTGCTCGTGATACCTTGCGTCTGGAAGCCGGTATGAACTTATACGGACAGGACATGGACGAATCGGTGACGCCGTTGCAGTCTGCCCTGGGCTGGACGCTGGCGATGCAGGATGAGCGTGATTTCATCGGCAAGGAGGCACTGCTGAAACAAAAAGCCGGTGGTGTTGAAACCAGGCTGGTTGGTCTGGTCTTGCAGGATCGGGGCGTGTTGCGACCCGAACAGAAAATCATCACCGATGAGGGTGAAGGCATCACAACAAGTGGCAGTTTTTCACCGACCTTGCAAAAGGCCATTGCCTTGGCGCGCATTCCTTCAAAGGCACAAGATAACTGCCAGGTTGATATCCGCGGAAAGCTGTTGGATTGCCGAATTGTCAGACCGCCATTCGCACGCAACGGAGTTGTTTGCGAGGGCATCATTTAAGCGCTAGAATTCACCCATTAACCCCGGATCAGGTTAGAAAATTATGAGCAACATACCTACTCATTTACAGTACACAGAATCGCATGAATGGATCAGCGTTGATGAAGATGGTATTGCCACCATCGGCATTACCGACCATGCCCAGGAAGCACTGGGTGATCTGGTTTTCGTGGAGCTACCCGAAGTTGAAGATGAAGTCAGTCAGGGCGATCCATGCGCCGTGGTTGAATCAGTAAAAGCAGCGTCAGATTTATATGCGCCTGTATCCGGCAGGGTAGTGGCCATTAACGAGGAACTGGATGCTGATCCTGCGATCATCAATTCCGACCCTTATGATGATGGCTGGCTGTTTAAGGTTGAACTGAACGACAGCTCAGAGTTGGATGACTTGAAAGATTCGGAAGCTTATGCGGAAATGCTGGACGAATAGACAATCAGCATGATCAGTGCGATTGCCCGGGTTTCTATCCCGGGCGCATAAACGACTTAGTATTTGATCCCCGCTGTGCGGTACATCGCCGCCAGCAACCAGGCCGGCCCGATCAGCAGAAACTGCAAGTCCTGAAAAAACGACGGGCGTTTGCCTTCCGCCGCATGGCCGATAAACTGGCCGATCCACGCCACCACAAACGCGATCAATGCAACCAGCCACAACGGCCAGACTGAATGCTGATCAACGTAGCTTGTGATCATCAATAGGGCGACATTCACCACCAGAAAGCCCAAAGCAAGCGTGACAGACAACTTGAAGTAGTAAATCTGCAGCAACAGCATCGCAATTACCGCCCAGTTGACTGGTATCCCCATTACAGACAATTCGCCGGGAAAAGGGATGGACCACAAAAGCGCAACCACCGTCCAGACGATTACCGGCACACAAATCCAATGCAGAATCTTGTTGGTCCGGTTTTTATGGCTGGAACCGTATTCGTCCAATAGTTGATTGATGGTTTGCATGGTTGCCCCTGCCCTATGTGTTCCGCTGTGTTTGGTTTTGTTTTGCTTTGTTTAAACTTCACCTGTGAGTATACGACAAGCTGCCGCATAGTTTTCAACGGTTGCATCAATCACTCTTCGTGGCAGCGTTGGCCCGGGCGCTGTTTTGTTCCAATCCAGTGTTTCCAGATAATCGCGGATGAATTGCTTGTCGTAACTTGGCGGGCTGGTGCCGGGCTGCCAACTTATCTCTGGCCAGAAGCGTGAAGAATCCGGGGTCAATACTTCATCCATCACGTACAGTTTGCCGTCGCTGTCAGTTCCAAACTCAAATTTGGTATCGGCAATGATGATGCCACGTTCACGCGCATGATTACTGGCATATTCATACAGGGCAATGCTGGCATTACGCACCTTAATGGCGAGATCTTCACCGATCAGATCAACCACGGCTGCAAAATCAACATTCTCGTCATGGTCGCCTGCAGCTGCCTTGGTCGAGGGGGTGAACAGCACTTCTGGAAGCTGGTCCGCCTGCCGTAAACCTTCTGGTAGCTCTATGCCGCACACAGCGCCGCTTTGCAGGTAATCCTTCCAGCCAGATCCAATCAGGTAACCGCGCACGATGGCTTCGACTGGCAGTGGTTTCAAACGCCTGACGACTACTGAGCGGTTTTTCAACAAGCGTGCTGTACCTGCATCTTCCACCACCTCAGCAATATCGATACCGGTCAAATGGTTGTCGATAATGCCGGCAGTTTGGGCAAACCAGAAGTTGGATATTTTTGTCAGCAGCGCGCCTTTGCCCGGTACCGGGTCTGGCAGCACAACATCGAAAGCCGACAGGCGGTCAGATGCGACGATCAACATCAGGTCGTCATTGATGGCAAACAGGTCGCGGACCTTGCCCTGGTGGATTAATGGCAGGGTCGTCACCATATCAGTGCTATATGCGGGAGGGCTATTTGCCGGGGTGGAAGATTCGGGCACCTTATTTCCTTTTTTACTGTGATAGGTTCTGTGGCAATTATATACTTGCGCACTGATGTGACCCAAGGAACAAAGTCTGGATGAGTGATCTGAATGAGTGATGGTGGTTTTAAAATCCCTGGCCATTGGTGGGGTAAAGTTATTGGCACAGTGATCGGTTTGTTCCGGGGTAGTATCTCAGGTGCCATCTTCGGTTTTTTTGTCGGCCATCTCATCGACCGCTTTCTGGGTGGGCTCAAGGGCGCCAATCGTACCCGTGATGCATTTTTTGGCGCGGTGTTTTCAACACTGGGCCACATCAGCAAAGCCGATGGCAGGGTTACTCAGACGGAAATTGCTGCGGCAGAAATGCTGATGCGTCGCTTGCAACTCACAGATGATGAGCGACAACACGCAATAAATTTCTTTCAAAAGGGTAAATCCAACGACTTTAATCTGGATGCAACGGTCAAGGAGTTTGCCCAGTATTCAGTGATGCGGCAGGAATTACGCATCATGTTTATCGAGCTACTGCTGGACACCGCGCTGGCCGATGGTGCCGTAGGTGCTGCTGAACAGGGAATACTGTCCAGAGTTTGTCAATTGCTGAGCATTCCTGCCGGTATTTATGCAGCGATGTTGAATGCCAAAACGGGTGGGGCACAAGGTTCTGCAGGCGGCTACTCGAAAACTGGTCGATCTACAATACCAATCAGCCAGGCTTACGCCACGCTGGGAATAAAACCGGATGCCAGCGATGCAGAAGTCAAAAAGGCATACCGGAAACTGGTATCCCAATACCATCCGGATAAACTGGTTTCTCGTGATCTGCCGGAAGAAATGATAGAAATGTCCAAAACCCGGGTGCGGGAAATCAACGCGGCTTACGATCAGATCAAAGCCGCCAAAGGTATTAAATAATCAGGAGCCTCACATGAAACAATCGACAGTCATCGCACCTTCCATTTTATCTGCAGATTTTGCCCGCCTTGGTGAAGATACGCAGGCAGTGCTGGATGCCGGTGCCCATTGGGTGCATTTTGATGTGATGGACAACCACTTTGTCCCCAATCTGACGATCGGCCCGATGGTGTGCAAAGCCCTGCGCAACTACGGCATTACCGCACCCATTGATGTCCATCTGATGGTGCAGCCAGTTGATGAGCTGGTGGTGCAGTTTGCTGAGGCCGGTGCGAGTATGATCAGTTTTCATCCCGAAGCCAGCATTCACATGGATCGAACCATTAATTTGATCAAGGAAAATGGTTGTAAGGCCGGACTGGTTCTTAACCCGGCAACGCCGCTGGACGTGCTGAACTGGTCGTTGGATCAGCTCGACATGGTGTTACTGATGTCGGTGAACCCGGGTTTCGGTGGCCAGAGTTTTATTCCGTACGTGCTGGACAAAGTAAAACAGGTGCGGGCGATGATTGATGCCAGCGGACGCGATGTTCGTTTGCAGGTAGATGGTGGCGTTAAGGTTAACAATATCGGCGCGATTGCAGGCGCTGGCGCTGACACCTATGTCGCGGGTTCGGCGATTTTTGGCAGTGATGACTATGCTGAAACCATCGCAGCGATGAAAGCCAACGCGCTTAGCCGATAGGCACCGCTGTAACCACCCAGCGTAGCGGCCCGCCAGCGGTCGGTGCGTCAAACGGATAGCAGGTAATCAGCGTCAGCCTGTTTTGAGAGTTATCGATAACGATGTCTATATCGCGGACATCAACAATCTCCGTCCAGCTCACCCGATAGTCCTGTGTGCCTCCAACTGAAACCAGCCGCAAGGTGTCGCCGGTTTTTAGTTCCTTCAAAAATCGAAAGTGCGTGTCCCGGTGGCCGCTCAGAATTCGGTCGCCAATTTCATCGATATTGCCGCCGTTGACGAGCGTCGGGCCGAAGGCCAGGTTGCGGCCGCTGCTGCCTTCCAGAATTATTTCCCTTTCCGATAATCGAGGCACTTCGAGTACAGCGATCGCGCGTGTGTCAGCCCACGGCCAAGGTTTTGCATCGGTTTCACCGGCCAGCGTTTGCTGCCAAGAACGAGTCAACAGATATTGAGCAAGCTCTGCCTTCACCGGTATCCACACAGCGCTGATGAAAAAGGCGGTGGCGGTCGAAACCGCCACCGCAAGGATCCAATGGCGTCGTAGTTGCGAGAGCTGAATCAAGACTGGCCTTTTGCCATTGGCAGGCGGCAACCGCTGAACCACAGGAGTGATGAAGACAGCAGTAGGGCGAACGCGGAGAGCAACAGTTTGGATACCCAGCCGGTGGCAGTTGAGGGAAAGCCGGACAGTTGGGTGGAAGTGCCGGCTGGCAAAAGGCCGGGAATCTGGCGCTGAATTTGTGGCAGGCTGGCGCTTCGGCGAGGTGTTTTGTCGACGGCTACCAGACTGGTGTGTTGTGTGAGTAAGCCGTATTGCAAGGCAGTGCCGGTAATCTCCAGCCGGGTTAATTCGGGGTCGGCGCCGAACATCATGCCGTCTTCCAGCGCTTCAATCCTGCTGCGGGCCCACAATATCGCCAGGTTGTCATTACCAGGCGCAGCTTCTGTGGCATCGAAACCGTTGACATCCATCGCCCACAGCTGTTTATTGAATTCGCCGCATAAATGAATGGTGGATGGCTCCATCGGCAGTTTGGCGATCAGCCAGAGTGGTTCACCGGCATATAAATCGGGAATGATTTCAGGGTAATACTCGGCGAATTCACCCCAATCCACGCAGATGTCGGTCAAAGCAGGCGTCTGAATCCTGCCCCACAAAGCTGACATTTGTACTTCAACCTCAGTCAGGTTTCCGATGTGAACAAAACTGCCTCGGCCGATTTCAGCCGCCTTGCGCATAAACCCGCTGTTTGGCGCATGTCCGATAGCGACAGTAAACATGCGGCTTTCACCCAGCTCTTGCGCCACTGTTTTCAACAATTGCTGCTCATTACCGACTGCACCATCAGTGACAAATACCACCTGCCGCATCAAGTCAGGAACTTCAGGCATGGACAGGGCAGTTTCCAGCGCAGGTTTCATATCGGTACCGCCATCCGCTTGCAGGCTATTGATGAACTGCAAGGCATCACGCTGATTATTTCTGTTCACCGGCAACGACTGATTAAAAAGTTGCGTGGTTCTGGAGTTAAATTCCAACAAGTTGAAATAGTCGTCCTGGCGAAGCGACTGCAGGGCTTGGCGCAACGCGGCTTTCGCCTGGGTGATTGATTCACCCTGCATGGAGCCAGAGGTATCGATAATCAGAATCACCTCACGCGGCTGCGCATCAATCGCTTCAGCCACAGGTGGCGCCAGCATTAACTGTGCATAAACAGCATCGCCATCATTGTAGGTGGTCAAAGATGTGCTGGGCGTGGCTTGCAGTGCGGGTGTCCAGCTGAGTTCGAAATCACGATCGGCTAACGCATATGGGTTGACGATTGAAACCTGATAGCCGCCTTTTACCTGGCGAATATCGACATCGTGAAAACGACTTTCGATGGCCGTAAACTCGGTGGACGTTGACAAACGAACTTGCAGGCCAAGGGTATGGTCGGTAACCGCAAATGCCGGTACCAGCATGGGCTCGGCAGCAGGCTCTACCCATGAAGCAGGTACAGCCATTGGCGCGGATTCTGTGACAGGCGGCGTCCAGCGCGGTGTGAAAGTCATCGGAATATTGAGGTGATAGCTGAAGTTGCTGTAGCTGACATTTTGCAGGTAACCAATGGTCACCTCGATAGCCTCGCCAGGGCCGATATTGGCTACCCGGTTTTCAAACTGGTTGGCCCGCTGTTGCTCAACCAGGGTTGCGGTCTGGCCGCTGGCCTTTGCTTGTTGATAAACCCGCCGGGCGGTTTCTTTTTCCTGAATCTCGCCTTCCAGAATTCGTTCGCCCACTTTAATGTGCAGGCGATCGACCGCCGCGCCTTGTGGCAATGGAAAGCGATACACCCCTTCGGTCCATTCATCACTAAAATTACGGAAGGTCTGAGTAACTTCAACGCGGGCAACCAGTCCCGTGATATCTATTTGAACATCTGTGTTAAAGGCCATCTGGGTGAAATCATGCTGAGCGCTCTCAAGCTGCATTCCCCACAGCTGTTCGCCTGCCTGTACCAGTTCTGTTGCGTTCGCTGTGCCGGCTCTGACGATAAACAGGCTGAGCAGCACAGCAGACAATGAAATCAGCACACGATCCTGCCAGCGAATGGCGCGCAAAAAACGGCCCGGCTTGTGGTATTTGAGAGTCCCAAGTGATTTTTTCTGGCTACGTGGCTTGTTTTTACTTCTGCACGCCTGACGGTGGCTAAGTCGTTGCGCCAATTCGGGGTTTTGCATGCGCGCCAAACGCTCCAGCTCATCTCTTATCGAAACCGACTGAAAATAGACGCGCTGATCTGAATGCCTGCTGCTGTGCCTGCCCGGTGCCGGCCTGCCTGATGTTTGCTTGCTTGTGGCCTGCCCGGTTGTTGTTTGCATGCCTGTGATCTTCATGGTTGGCCCCGATTTTTTGTGGTGGTTGGAAACTGGTCACCATTAGGCGCCGGGGATATGCGCCAGAAATGTTTGAAATAGGGCATTGTTGGATCGAATTAGGGCAAACTTATGACAAAGCCCCTGAAACCTGCACGCAGTGGTAATGACACAGTAGAATACGACATGCGACCAAGGAGCCAGCATGCCCCGTAACATTGCCATTGTTGAAGACGAAGCGGCCATCCGGATGAATTATATGGATGCGTTGCGCCGCCAGAATTATCAGGTTAGTGGCTACAGTGGCCGCGATCCTGCCTTGCAGGCGTTCAGGCAGAAATTACCCGATCTGGTGATTATTGATGTTGGACTGGGTGATGATATGGAAGGCGGCTTTGAGCTGTGTCGCGAATTGCGCTCTATGTCCCGGACCCTGCCGATCATGTTTCTGACTGCGCGTGATTCTGATCTCGATACCATTTCCGGGCTGCGTCTGGGTGCTGATGACTACCTCACCAAAGATATCAGTCTGCCGCATTTGATGGCCCGCATTGTCGCCTTGTTTCGACGCGTTTCAACCCATGCTTCCGAACAGTCCAGCAGCAGTTGGATTGAGCGCGGCAAATTGCGTTTGTCGGCCGAGCGCATGGAAGTGCTGTGGGATTCTCATCCGGTGCCGTTAACGGTGACCGAATTGTGGATTGTGCATTCGCTGGCCAGGCACCCCGGCCACGTTCGGTCGCGTCAGCAGTTGATGGACGATGCCAGTATTTATGTCGACGATCAGACCATAACCAGTCATGTGAAACGAATCAGGCGTAAGTTCAAGCTGCTCGATGGCAGTTTTGACAAGCTCGACACGGTGTATGGGGCCGGCTATCGCTGGCACAGCGCCAGTGATGTTGCCCAGTAAAGATGTTAGTTAATACATGAGATTACGCAACCAGCTGTTGGCACTATCAGTTCTGACGCTGGTGTTGCCGTGGTCCGGCTGGCGTTTGGTGCAGGAGTTGGAAAATTTTTTGCGCGAGGGCGAAGAAACCGCCTTGCTGGAAACTGCCCGAACGATGGCAAAATCCATGCCTCAGGAATTCAGGTCGGAGCTGATAGCGAGTCGCGGACAGATGTTGCCTCTGCGGCAGTTTGGCAGCGAGCCGATCCTGGATGGATACAAAGCTGAGTGGCCGGAAGCCGATCAATTTCTACCGTTTGAGTCCGGTGATGGGCTATTGAGTTTGAATGTGCTCGCGGGGCGCTACCAGTCTGATCTGTATTTGATGTTGGAGGTGCAGGATAGTGGAGACACGCCAGCCACCACTTACAATGCAACCACCAGCGCTACCAACCCGCGCGCAGGTATCATGTTGTACGTGCAGAATAATCGCAGTCAGAACGGCTATATGATCGCCACCGAGGCGCCGGGTGAATTGACCGTGATCTCTCAGGGCGACAGCAATCAGCGTTTGCAAGCCGCCTGGTTCAATACTGCAGATGGCTACAGAGTCGAGCTGGAGTTGCCGGCCAATACCGAGCGTGTCGGGGTGGCAGCAGTAACCCCAACGGAAAACAAATATGGCATTGCCGTTGATCGCTTTGCAGGTTCATTAAATGCCCGCAAAGAGGGTAAGTGGCTGGAATTAACTGGTCTCAATGAAGTTATCCCGTTGTGGCTGGAGGCAGTGGCGCCCAAAGACGCCCGTGCCTGGTTGTTGCAGGCAGATGGCTGGGTGATGGGGGACTCAGGTGTAGCTCAGGGTGCAGATGAATCCGAACTGACCTGGGTACAGCGTTTGATTTATCAGGGCGTGGCGACCTCATCCATGCCCACGCGTGTTGACCTGCCGGATTGGCCAGTGCGTTTTGACAATGAAACCGTTAAGCAGGCATTTTCAGGCCAGCCAGCCGACCAGTCAGCCGAGCAGCCAGCCAGTTCAGGCCAGCCCGCCCGCCAGTCAGCAAGCCAGTCAGCAAGCCAGTCAGCAAGCCAGTCAGCAAGCCAGTCAGCCAGCCAGTCAGCGAGCCTATGGAGCCGCGACCCGGATAGCGCCTCTGTTTACAACATGGTGGCGGTGCCGGTCATCGCAGATCACGAAACCATTGGCGCGGTGGTACTGGAGGCGCGCTCGGAAGGATTGTTGTTGATGACCAACCGCGCTTTGGGGCGATTACTGTTTATCACTTTGCTGGTAGTAGCTATATTGGCGGCCGGCTTATGGCTATTTGCCTCACGGCTGTCACGCCGCGTACAGCAACTGAGTAGTGCGGTCAGCAATGCCATGCAGCAGGGTGGCGAGCCCCAAAAGTTGCCGCAAACGACATCAAAAGATGAAGTCGGTGAGTTGGCGCGCAACACTGAGAAGTTGCTCAAGGCAGTGGCTGAATACACCGTTTACCTGCAAAAACTGGCGGGTCGTTTATCGCATGAACTGAAAACGCCGATCGCCATTACCCGATCCTCTTTAGATAATCTGGCCAGTCAGGATCTTGGGCCGCAGGCTACACAGTATCTGGCCCGGGCGCAGGAAGGCCTGGATCGACAGGCGGCCATTGTCAGCGCCATGAGCGAAGCGCAGCGCCTGGAAGGTGCGGTTAAATCTGCCGATTGGGAAACCATTGACCTGAATCAGATGCTGTCAAACTGCGTGGCAGGCTATCGGGCAGTGCATCCCGGCAGAAATATCAAGCTGCAGCTACCGGCAACACCCGTCAATCTGTGTTGTGCACCGGATTTGTTGGCCCAGGCACTGGATAAGCTGGTCCATAATGCTGTGTCATTGAGCGACGAAAGTTGTGCAATTGATATTGGTCTGAAGCAAACACAAAACGAATGTCAGATCACCGTCACCAACTCAGGCAGTCGCTTACCGGACGTTCTGCACGAGCAATTGTTCGATTCATTGGTATCATTGCGCGATGATGGCAAAGCCAGTCAACATCTGGGTTTGGGGCTGTATATCGTGCGGCTGGTTGCTGAAGCGCATGACGGCCATGTCGGCGCCCGCAATATTGAAAATGATGCCGGTGTCGAATTTGTGATCAGTCTGCCTGACAGACATTAATTGCCACTTATAAACTGAGCGATTAACTGCCACTATTCTTGTTAGAATCTACCTGCTTACTCACAAAGTCTTATTCACAGGCCCTAATTCACACAAATGGCGGGACTCTCAAGCGTGGACCAAAACAGATTCGAGCAATTCAAAAAAGAAGGTTACAACCGCATTCCTGTCTTCCGTTCAGTTCTGGCTGATCTGGATACACCTTTATCAGCCTACCTGAAACTGGCGGCCGGGCCTGATTCGTACCTGCTCGAATCGGTTGAAGGCGGCGAGACCTGGGGCCGTTATTCCATTATCGGCTTGCCCTGCAAACGCCGCTATACGGTGCGTGGCAACACAATGACCATTTCAGATAACGGTGAAAAAGTCAGCGAACAGGTTTTAGCTGACCCATTGGCGGCTATTTCGGATTTGCAGCGTGAATTTAATGTCCCGCAGCTGCCTGAATTGCCGTTGTTCAGCGGTGGTCTTGTCGGTTATTTTGCCTATGAAACGGTGCAGTTTATCGAGGAGAAACTGGCTGCCGGTGACAAGAAAGATGAATTGGGAACAGCAGACATTGAGTTATTGCTGTCCGAGGAAGTGGCGGTACTGGATAACCTGCAAGGGCGCCTCTGGTTGATCGTTCACGCCGATCCCAGCAAAGACGGAGCGTATGAAAAGGCCCGGCAACGACTGGATGAGCTGGAACAGAAGCTGCGTGATGGCTCCAGTAGCTACGGACTGAGAGTGGCGGGCACACCGGTTGAGGAAAAAGATTTTAGCTACGGTTTTAACCGCGAGAAATTCACGGCCGCGGTCGAAAAGAGCAAGGAATACATTCTTGCTGGTGATATTTTTCAGGTCGTATTATCGCAACGTATGTCGGCGCCTTTTGACGCCAGTCCGCTGAATGTCTATCGCGCCTTGCGGGCGCTTAACCCGTCACCTTATATGTACTTTATTGATTTAGGTGAAACCCAGATTGTGGGCTCATCCCCTGAAGTACTGGTGCGGGTACAAAACCGGCGTGTAACCGTAAGGCCGTTGGCGGGCACAAGACACCGCGGTGAGAACGCTACTGAAGATAAGCGTCTGGCAGAAGAGCTACTCGCAGATCCCAAAGAACTGGCCGAGCACCTGATGTTGATCGACCTGGGGCGGAACGATGCCGGTCGGATAGCCAAAACAGGCACGGTTGAAATGACTGCACAGATGGCTATCGAGCGCTATTCACATGTGATGCATATTGTTTCTGAAGTGCAGGCAGATCTGGCAGACGGGCTGACTGCTATGGATGCCATCCGCGCTGCATTTCCTGCTGGTACGCTCTCTGGCGCGCCCAAGATCAGAGCCATGGAAATCATTAACGAACTGGAGCCGGTGAAGCGCAATATTTACGGCGGCGCAGTCGGCTATCTCAGTTGGCACGATGACACTGATCTTGCTATCGCCATTCGTACAGCAGTTATCCATGATGGCAAATTACATGTCCAGGCTGGCGCCGGCATTGTGGCAGATTCGGATGCCGAAACTGAATGGCAGGAAACCCGCAACAAGGGACGGGCGTTGATGACCGCTGTGGATCGGGCCTCAAGAGGCCTATAACTTATTTGATAGTACTTTATTTGATGGTACTTTATTCGATGGTGCTTTTTTCGACACTCAAGCCAACGCTTTCGGTGTAAGTCATTACCACGATATCGCCGACATTCACCTTTTTAAGATTCTCCGGATCAACCGCCTGATATTCCTGGGTGTTGCCTTTAGGGCCTTTCAGCGTAAAGATGTTGTTATCAAAGTCGATATCAACCAGGGTCGCGGTGACAACAACGGCCTCAACTTCCGTCATACCAGGCTCGGCACCTTTTTCGGCGTGCTCGACAATAGACATTGCGCCGGCACCCGGTGTGTCGCCATCGCCATCCACCACATCAATGGTCATGCTTTGCAGGTAGGTGGCAACTACGGTATCGCCAATGTTCACCTGATCCAGGTTCCGGGCTTCTTCACCAACCACAAAGCTGTGTGCTTCACCTTCGGGCCCACGCAAGGTGACGGCACGGGTTTCGTGATTGATGGCTACAACAGTCGCTGTGACTACGGTAGTTTGAGAAGTTGAAATTGAAGGCTTCTCCATCATCCCTTCGGCGGAAGCTTCATCAGCCCAGCTGGCCGCCGAAACCAGCATTAAAGCTGACAAAACAGCTATTAACTTAGGCATGTAAATCTCTCCCTGGCAAACGGTTAAAAAACTAGCTGAACATTATGGGTGGTTTCAGGCAGAATACCTAGCAAGTAATCACCAAGCTGGCAGGCGCCCTGAATAATATGATCCTGATGATCGATCATAATCATACTCTAGTTATTTGCTATGTTTGAAGTCAAAATATCCATGTATAACATACTGTAAAATGTCGTTTATTGGCGATTATACGGCACTACATGAGATTGGCCATATTTTTGGTGGGATGCACCCTGAAGTAACCTACGCAACGATGCAGGGAGTAAACACCTCAATTGAGTCGGACTCACGTGGCTATTTATCTAACTCCGACGATTGGCAAACGATCATGGGCGCATACAGCGTGGGTTGCGGCTTTTCAACCACCCTGCCAATTACCGCCTGTGCCCGACTGCCACTCTGGTCAAACCCAACAAAAAGCTATTCCGGCCAAACAAGAGGGGTAACCTACACATCTGATACTCAGTCCCCCCTGTCAGCAGACATGGCGTCAGCTCTGGAGGTTCAGATGCCCATCGTTGCTGCGTTTGAATCTTACCCATACTCCGCACCAGCGACCCCCGGTAGTATCGACCATGAGGTATGCGGCTCCCAAAATGTTGTCCATTGGACTGCGTCAACTAACGCAGAAAACTATCAGGTTCTTCAATCGTTTTCTAGCAGTTTCACAAACCCTGAAGTGATATACTTTGGCGATAATTTAGGTATTTTAGTAAGGACTTATGGAAGTACGGTGAAATACGTCAAAGTCAGAGCATGTAACGGGAGTGGCTGTGGTTCATTCAGCTCTCAAGAGACATTGTCGTATAACGGCGGTGGGCTGGACATGATTCGAAAATTATTTGTAATACTGGCTCTGCTGGCATTAACAGCAGAGCCGCTAATCGCACAAGAGGGCCCTTATGTGCCCTGTGTCGGCTGTGATGATTTAACCCAAGTGCCATATCCCGAACCGGGGCTTTGGTATAACCCTGATCAATCGGGTACTGGCTTTACGCTAGAGTTTCAAAATGGTGTGATGGCAGGACATTATTTTGGCTACGATACAGAAGGTGAGCCTGAGTGGTATTTGGTGACCAATAAATTAGAGCGAAGCGAAACCGCAGGTGTGATGTGGGAGCTGGAGCTTGAACCGCAGCGCTATTCAGGTGGTAACTGTATGACCTGTCCATATCAGTCCCCCGGTGCACCGGTGATGTTAGACCCCATCAAGATTGAATTTCTACAACGTGCATATGCGCGAATTACCCTCAGTGATGATTCTGTTCAATATATGGTTCCCATTATTCATGGTGATAACACTAAAGATTTTTTTGCTGAGCAAACACCTTATCGTTTTCCTTTATTAACACCTACTCCGTATTCGAGCCTGTGGACTTTAGTGTTTAAGCCGCCAAGCGAAGGGGAGTACGAGCCGTGGAATTGGTTCTCAGGTGTTTATATCATTTCAACTGCCAGATATTTGACCAATAACGAGTCCCAAGAAGTTCTTGAGTATCCCGTCTTGCAGTTAGGCGCACCGCCAGAAGTGGCAAGGGCATTCGGACGTATTAACTGTCAGCTTGATGCGGTGTTTAGTGAGCCTAACTGCATTTTTAGAGTCAGTGATTTTGACCCCGTTAACCCGGTTGAGTTTCAAATTCCAATAGGAAACCTCACGGATTCTCGAATATTTGGTGAGACTGAAGATGGGGGTATTGTTGAGGGCTTTAGGTTAGATTACGATTAGAGGCTTAGCTGCGCTTGACTTTGGGTAGCCAGTAAGGGGGGGGGGGATTTAAACCACCATGCCTTTGAATTGATATTAATTTTGCCTCGTCAGAAAAATACGTGGGTAGTTTTCGGCACGGGTAAAGCCCCAAGCGTATGATACAAGGCGATTTCAGCCGCACGATAGGTTCGAAAACCATACGCTTTTCTGGTAGTCAGTTTTGCTTTGGTGTTAAAACCCTCAACAATACCACTGGAAAACTGCTTTTTGGCCCGAAACCAATTAAGTAACAAAGGCCGGTGTCGCCTGAGCATTCTGGCCACTCTTTTCATGGGTTCAATCTTTGATCGCATTGTTTTTGTGCACCACTTGTCAAGAAACGTAAGCGCTTAACAAGCGACACCCTGTTTTCCTGACCAGGTTCCGGTCAAGCTTTACGCTCCCGATAATACAGGAGCACCGAGCAATGCAAAAGATGATTCCCGCGCTGACGGAACGTCAGCGCTACTGGCTAGAACACATCCAGGCCTGCGAAGCAGCGGGGCAAAGCATATCCCAATATGCTGCGGCAAAAGGGATATCCGTTCAGACCATGTACGCCGGTAAAAAAACACTGGTGCAAAAAGGTGTTTTACCGAGGACACCAACTGCCCGGTTCCAGCGGGTACAAGTTGTGGAAGCGGCAGCCAACAGCCAGTGGCGGATCGGCTTACCCAACGGTGTGTCGGTGGCATTTGCCGGCGAGACAGATGCCAAAATACTTGCCACCGTGTTAAGCGTATCAGCAGCACTTGAGTGATGCGCCCATCGAATGATGAATCCCCCCGACTTTACCGGAGACTCCATACTTTGAGAAGATGGAGTTATGAAAACATTAAAACGATATTCCCCAGAAGTACGAGAAAGAGCTGTACGCATGGTTTTGGAGCAGCGCAGAGAACATAATTCGCAGTGGGCTACGATCCAGTCGATTTCTTCAAAGATCGGCTGCACCAGTGAGACCTTGCGGCGCTGGATTCAACAAACAGAGCGAGATCAGGGTGAGCGTGGCGGCATGACGACTGATGATAAGACCCGTCTGAAGGAACTGGAGCGCGAGAACCGTGAACTAAAGCGAGCCAACGAGATATTACGAAAGGCGTCTGCTTTTTTCGCCCAGGCGGAGCTCGACCGCCCACTCAAGAAATGGTGAGTTTCATCGATCAGCACCGTGGTGCTTATGGGGTTGAGCCGATCTGTGCTGAGTTGCCGATCGCCCCGTCAACGTACTATGAATACAAGGCACGCGAAGCTGATCCGGAGCGTGTACCGGCACGCCACCGCCGGGATGCTGTGTTAGTGATCGATATTCGCAGAGTCTGGGAGGAGAACTTCCGGGTCTACGGTGCTCGCAAGGTATGGAAACAACTTAATCGCGAACAGATCAGAATCGCCAAATGCACCACAGAGCGTTTGATGCAAAATCTCGGTATCCAAGGCGTGAAGCGGGGCAAGGCTCGCAAAACTACAATTCCAGACGATGCCGCTGCCCGGCCAGCCGATCTGGTTCAGCGTGAATTTACTGCCACTCGACCCAATCAACTTTAGGTTGCCGACATCACTTACGTTGCCACGTGGCGTGGTCTATGTGGCATTCGTGGTTGATGTATTTTCCCGGCGCATCGTCGGTTGGCGAGTCTGGAACTCGCTCAAAACGGATCTGGTATTAGATGCACTGGAACAGGCGTTATATGCCAGAACCGGCACTAAGAGCCTGGTGCACCACAGTGACCGTAGCAGTCAGTATCTGTCGATCCGTTATACCGAGCGACTTGCAGAAGCAGGCCTACAGGCTTCCGTGGGCAGTGTTGGGGACTCATATGACAACGCCATGGCAGAAACGATGTTCGGACTGTTTAAATCTGAAGTGATCTGGCCCAGAGGGCCATGGAAAAACTTAGAAGCGGTCGAATACGCGACGCTGGAATGGGTAGACTGGTTCAATAATCGTCGATTGTTGGAACCAATCGGTGACATTCCTCCTGCAGAGTTCGAGCAGGCGTATTATGATCAAATGGAAGGTCAGGCTATTGCGGCCTGACTCACACAAACGAGTCTCCGGAATACCCGGGGCGATTCGACCGCGTGGCTTCAATGGAATACCACGCACCGTGATGCTGACCAATGACTATAAAAACCTGCATGGAAACGCGGTAAAACTCCTTATGGCGCTGATTCATCAGTATAGGGGCCATAACAACGGAGACCTTACTGCGGCCTACAGCGTAATGAATAAGTGGGGCTTCAGGTCAAAGCAAACACTGGCGAATGCACTAAAGACTTTGCTGGATTCTGGAATGATCATTCAAACACGGACTGGATTGTTTCTGAACCCAGGTGGCCGTTGTGCGCTATACGCTTTAGCATGGCAAACCATTGATGAATGCCCTGGGAAAGGGCTTGAAGTTAAACCGACGAGGGTGCCTCCACGCAAGTTCAGCACGGAGCAAAATAAATGACCCAGCCTGATTTCTGTGACTGGTTCGACCTGATTTTCGGGTCGATGAAGACGGCTACAGTAATAAAATGTAGTCCTTGTGTGTGTCATCGCCCTGATTTCTGTGTCGATAGAGCGATTCACCTGATACAGAAATCGTACACCTTACTAATATACCAAGGGGTAGGGGGATTGTTGCGATTAAAGTGGTTTGTTTTGGCTTAGCTTAATGGGCATGTTTAATGCTGATTCAAAATGTCGCCTTTCATGATTCTGAAGGCTTATTTGTCTCGCGTCAATTACTATGTCCGGTTTGACGACAATTATGATGGCCGGTTGAGTGCCTATTAAAACCTATGTCTTCTTCTGATGTTTCTTCCTGTAACTTTCTCCATCGATTTCAACAATC
>Ga0105054_10000388_pt1 | contig 67246 bp, 58 predicted proteins | sample BON02_FD_78091 | JGI IMG/M metagenome (GOLD analysis project Ga0105054, IMG submission 78091) | Freshwater microbial communities from Lake Bonney liftoff mats and glacier meltwater in Antarctica - BON-02 (megahit assembly) | ecosystem: Environmental > Aquatic > Freshwater > Ice > Glacier...
CAGGCACTGCATCGGGCGGTCATGGTTTGGGACTGGCGATAGCGGCATCAGCTGTCAGGCGGCATGGCGGTCGGATTGAAGCCAGCAATGCAGCACAGGGCGGCTTAGAGATTAAGGTGATATTGCCGCAGCGGCAATTGCCCTCAGGCGCGTGATTGCGGGAAGGCGATAACCTCGTTGATGGATTTAACCTGGCAGATAGCCATCAGAAACCGGTCCACGCCAAGTGCTACGCCTGCACATTCCGGCATGCCACTATGTAGTGCTGCCACCAGATTCTGGTCGACCTGACACATCGGCTCCCCACGGCTTAAACGCAGCGCGTTTTCAGCGTCAAAACGATGCTGCTGCTGCACTGCATCAGTTAACTCCTGATAGCCGTTGGCCAACTCTGTCTGGCCCAGATACAGCTCAAAGCGCTGCGCAACGGGTGGTGTGTCATTGGTGATTTTGGCCAGCGCTGCCTGATCTGCGGGAAAGTCGTAAATGAACGTCAATGCATGTTCAGGCAATGCGGGTTGAATGATGTGGCTGATGAGCAAATCCAGCCATTGTTTACGGCTTAGCTCAATGTCAGTGATGCCATGCCCGGCAGCGACTGTGGCCATAGTTTCTGCGCTGGCTTCGAACGGGTCGATGTTGAGGTATTGCTGGTAGAGTTCGCGGTAGCTCAATCTCTGCTCCGGCCATTGATCAAATACACCCTTACCGCATTGCCGCACCAGCTGGGCTACTTCATCCATTAATTGGTGGTAGCTGAAGCCAAGCCGGTACCATTCGAGCATGGTGAATTCCGGATTGTGATTGCTGCCGGATTCGGCTGCGCGGAAAACCCGGCCAAGCTCATAAATGTCGCCACTACCTGCTGCCAAAAGCCGTTTCATGGCAAATTCCGGTGAGGTTCTCAAATAACGGCGGTTGTTGTTGTTGTTGTTGGTGGTGGTGATAGATTGAATGTCAGGGTCTGTGTTGCCTGCTTGTGAAATCACTGGCGTTTCCACCTCAAGCACATTGCGGCTCGAGAAAAATTCGCGGATGTGATTTAACAAGCGCGCACGAGCTTGCAAATGTTGTAACGAAGCTGTCGGTTGCCAGTCAGTCATCATTGGTGCTTCTTTATGAAGCGGCTGTCGGGGATGATTGCATAAATACAATTTTCAGTTGTAGACCTGTGGTTTTGAGTGCCTGTTGTTCGAGGCCGAGATCTGCGATGGTCAAAGGGTGAGTTTCCATCCAGTCAGCTGGCAGTGCCAGAGAAACAGTGTTGTTGGACAGCCTGGTCTGAAAATCCGGAATGGCCTCATCATCGCGGGTGCGGCAAAAAACCCAGGCCAATCGCAGGCAAATCAAACCGATATTCAGTCCTTGCCACAATCTTTCCGGCAATCTGGCTGTGTAGCCGGTCGGGATTCCCCTGCGTTGATGGCCAACGAGCGTGGCCAGATACAGCTGCTCCTGCCGTGAGAACCCTGCCATATCTGAAGAATCAACCAGGTAAGCCGAATGCTGCTGGTAGCTTGAATGTGACAGGCTCAGCCCGGTCTCGTGCAAGCCGGACGCCCAGGCCAGAAGCTTACGATGACCCGGAACCAGATTCAGGTCGGTGGTCAGTTGGTCATACAGTTTAAGCGCAGTCGTTTGCACCCGGTCGACCTGGGCTTCGTCCACCGCGAAACGGGTCATGAAGGCTTTTACCGTCAGGTCTCTGGGGTCGTTGTGCTCGAGACGACCGATCAGGTCCTGCAGCAAGCCTTCGCGCAGGGCATAGGGTGATATCACCAGTTCCTCAATGTCGAGCGCTTCAAAACAGGCTTGAATGACCGCCAGGCCGCCGATAAAAACCGGCTTGCGTTGGTCTATCAGACCTTTGATTTGAATGTCTTCAATGCGCTTGAAAGTCAGCATTTTTTGCTTCAGCTGTTCCAGCGCTTCTCGGGTTATTCCTTTTTTGCTCCAGCCGTTGACCACACAAATCGTGGCTGCGGCGCGCAAGGTTCCAGATGATCCAATCGCGCGCTTCCAGCCGGTTTGTCGATAGACGGACTGTATTTCCTGCAATTCGGCTGCTACAGCTCGCTTAGCCTTGCGCAGGCGCTTGGCGGTGATTTTGCCATCAGAAAAAAACCGTTGTGTGGTGGAGACACAGCCAAACTGCATTGACTCCATTACCACAGGATCAAAGCCTTCACCGATGATCAGTTCGGTACTACCGCCGCCGATATCCATCACCAGCTGCTTGAGCGGGCTGCGTGAAACCCACTGGGTTACACCCATGTAGATAAGGCGCGCTTCCTCGCGACCGGAAATAATGTCGATCGGACATTCCAGCATCTGCTCGGCGGCCAGTAAAAAGGCATTGGCGTTGTTCAGACGCCTGAATGTCTGGGTGCCGACCGCGCGCATATTATTGGCTGGAATGCCGCGTAAGCGCTGACCGAAACGCGCCAGGCAATCCAGTGCCCGCTTTTGGGTGTCGGGATCAAGGTTGCCGTCATCGTCGAGTCCGCCACCTAACCTGACCATTTCCTTGATCCGGTCAAGCACTCGCAATTCCCCATGTTCCCGCCTGACTACCAGTAAATGAAAACTGTTGCTGCCAAGATCAATGGCAGCATAGGTCTCGGTATTCATATCCGGGTTCATGGGGGCGCATGATACCGATGTTTTCATAAAACTGCTGCTATTTGTATTTAAACAGAAGGTCCAATTGCAGCCGGTTTACCTCTACAGGGTTGTTGTGCCTGATGCCTACATCAGTGATGTAATAGCTGAATGCCGCATTGATGCCATTACGCAGTGCATAGCTGGCATCAATTATGCTGCCTTTGGTATTTGTACCGCCGATACCGAAGTCGGAATTGGTGAGCAGGCCAAAGGCTGCATCAGCTTCCAGTTTTTGGTAGGTATAAGCAAATTCCCACTGGCCTTTTTTGCTTGCCCTGCCATAGCTGAAGCCGAGCGCATAACCGACATCGTTGTCGTCTACCGCCTGGTTCTGAACATAGTCACCGAAAAACACTAAAGGCCGGGAGAAAACGTCAAATTTCATATTGGCAAAGACTTCAATTTCTTCATAGTCATACAGATATGTCTGAGTAATTGGATTGAAGCTATTACCGTAAAAATCATCGGCGTCACCGTATATCGAACTCAGTCCCCTGACGTCAAAGACATAGTATCCAGCGCCTGCTGTAATGCTTACTGACTCGCCAATGGGCAAAGTCATTCCGCCCTGAAGGCCATAAGCAAAAGACTCCTGTTTAGCGCTATCGCTTTCTATCCAGGTGCCCAGTGCGTTAGCGAAAACCATATCATTTTCCCAGCTGATACCAGTGCCTTCAGGGCGCCAGTCGCCGTCCCAAAGCATACTGTTTCCGCCAGTTTTGTAGAGGTGGTTTTTAAATTTACCGGCGCTAATATTCGTGCCTTCGGCCGCATTCCAATCGAAATACGCCAGATCAAGGGCTATACCTTTGCTGGAACCACCGCCACCGAGCGTCTGGTTGGAAGAGACAGGATCATCGCCGCCGGTGGCCAGGCCGAAACCAACTTGCACGTCGGAGGTGACATCTGCAATCAGTGCGGGACGGGCGCGAATCCTGTTGCGGTTACGACCGTTACCTGCCACATCAATATTCTCGTAGCGGTAACGGAAGTCACCCTGCCAGCTGATACGGTCGGCCCAGCTTGATGCTTTGTTGGCTGCTTGCTGAGTGGTTGAGTCGCTAACAGGCGTTGCTCCGGCATTGCCAACCATGCTGGAAGCGGGCATTTCTGAGACCTGAGCAATACCAGTCGGAGCTGCCTGGATAGAGTTTCTGAGTTCCGCGTTGCTCTCAGCTAAAGCGCGATTATCGGCTTCCAGCATATCCAGTCGTTCGCTCAAAGCTTTCATCTGCAAGCGCATGGCAGCGATTTCCTCATCGCTGGCCGCCTGCGAGGTTATCGGCAGGGTTACTAAAAGGATGCAGGCCATTACTGCAATCAGGCTAAATCTGTGTGTAAACGCGAACATGAGCCACTCTCCATCATCAATACAATGTTTATTCATTTGTTACTGAATTTTTTCCAACTCGCGCTGGGCAACCTTGGCTGGCAAGGGAATATAGCCGTCTTTTACGACCACTTCCTGACCCTGCCTGGATAACACCAGTGTAATGAATTCACGCGTCAATGGCGGCAGAGGTTTGCCGGGTACTTTGTTGACATAGACGTATAAGAAGCGTGCCAGTGGATAGCTGCCACTAATCGCATTTTCAGAGTTGGCTTCAACAAATGGTTTGCCATCTGCTCGCGCCAGAGGAACCGCCCGTACTGAGGACGTTGTGTAACCGATTCCAGAATAGCCAATGCCATTTACAGAGGAACTCACCGATTGAACCACAGACGCTGAGCCTGGTTGTTCGTTGACAGTGTTACGGAAATCACCCTTGCACAGGGCTTTGTCCTTGAAGTAGCCATAGGTGCCGGAAACAGAATTACGACCGTATAGCTGGATTTCACGATTGGTCCATGAACCAGTCAGGCCGAGATCGCCCCAGACATTCGCCAACTGATCTTCCCCACAAGTTCGTGTGGACGAAAAGATGGCGTCAATCTGCGGGATGCTGAAGCCTTCTATCGGGTTGTCTTTATGTACAAATACGGCCAGCGCATCAATCGCGACCGCAATGGGCGTCGGCTTATAGCCGAACTTCTTTTCAAATGACTCAATTTCCTTGTCCTTCATCAGGCGACTCATCGGGCCAAGGTTTGAGGTATTTTCAGTCAATCCAGGCGGTGCCGTCGAGGACCCGGCAGCTTGAATCTGAACGTTGACATTGGGGTAGACCTTTTTGAAGGATTCCGCCCAAAGTGTCATCAGATTGGCCAGTGTATCTGAGCCAACGCTCGACAGATTGCCGGAAACGCCACTGGTTTTTTGATAGTCAGCCAGGTCGCTATCAACTTGAGCCTGTGCAAATACAACAGGTACGTTCAACAGCGCGCAGGCTGAAATAACCGCGAGTGATTTCAATTTCATGTGTAGTGTCCTTTGGGTGCGAAAGAAACTCAGTTGCCTATGGTTCAAATGATTGGGGTTCAGTCGCTTATGTTAGTGACAGCATGTGACAATTTTGTGACAGCAGTGCTTATTCCGTATCAAACCTTGCGTTTAGCTGGAAAAACGCATTTGAAGACGCTGCCTTGATCTAACTCGCTGGCAATTTCAAGGTGGGCTTGATGGGTGTTGAGGACATGTTTAACGATGGCAAGGCCCAGGCCTGTACCACCGGTGGTGCGAGCCCTGTCGCTGCCGACACGGTAAAAACGTTCGGTTATTCGGGGAATGTCACGATGCGGGATGCCGACACCACTATCCTTGACGCTCATCACAGGTTGGTCACCGACCAGTTTCCATTTAATCGTTATATTGCCATCAGCCGGGGTGTATTTGATGGCATTGGTAATGAGGTTCTGGAAAGCGCTTCTGAGATCAGCTTCAACACCGCTGATTTTCAGGTCGGGCTGAATCTTGAAGTGCAGTTTATGTCGGCCCTGGTCGTATTCTTCGGCTTGCTCTTTCAGCTGAGCCATCATGGCGGGAATGTCGACGTCTTCATCTGTATTGCTGAAATTGGTATCCTGCAAGCGCGAGAGTTCTAGCAGGTCTTCCAGCAGGGCATTGATCTGGCGAGCTTGATTGTACATCCGGTCGATAATGTCGCCATCAGCTGTATTCTTCTGGCCTTGCAGCGTTTCAAGGTATCCGATCAGTACTGTCAAAGGCGTGCGTAACTCGTGTGACACATTTGCGACAAAGTCGCGACGCATCCGGTCCAGATTCTGAATGTCAGTGATGTCGCGCAAGATCAACAGTCGCTGGTTTTTTCGGAAGCTTGCAACGCTGGTCTGCAGCGTGATGTTGTCATCGGTCGGGCAGGGGATTTCGAGCTTGCTGGTGACTTTATGCTGTACGGCCAGCCATCCTGAAAAGCCCGGTTCACGTATCAGGTTGGTGACTGCCTGACCACGGTCTTCCGGTACTTTGAGCTGTAGCAGTTCGGCCGCCGGTTTGTTGAACCAGGTGATGACATCATTTTTGTCGATCACCAGTGTCGCGTCCGGAAACGCGTCTGCCAGCCCCTGAAAGTCGTCGATGACATTCTGGTATTGGTGCTGGCGCTTGGTATTGAGTTTTTGCAGGGCGCTTATGCGGTCGAAAGTTTCAGACCACATGCCGACGCTTTCCGGCGGCGGGCTGTCCCATTTACTCAGCCAATGATGCAGTCGTAAACTGTTGTAGAACTGCCAGGTCAGGTACACCATTAGAAATATAAAAGGAACAACCAGCAGGTAGCCAGTAAGCCAGCCGGCAGTCAGTGCCAGCAACATGCCGATGGCCAGTTTTGTGAGGTGATATTTCCAGGGGCGCAGACGCATTTTTAGTCAGCCCGGTGGCAACTGCCTATGATTTTTCCAGCACAAAGCGGTAGCCATGGCCCCGCACTGTCTGTACATATTGATCCATATCTTGTTCTGCCAGCAACATGCGCAGCCTGCGTATGTGAACATCGACCGTGCGTTCCTCCAGAAATGCATTGGTTCCCCATACATTATCCAATAATTGGGTGCGACTGAATGCTCTGCCCATATGGGTCATGAAGAATTCCAGCAGGCGGTACTCGGTCGGGCCTATATGAACGACCTTCCCACCAAAAAAGACCTGCCTTGATACGGAGTCAATGGTAATGCGGCCGGCTTTGATTTTACCTTCGGCGTCCGACGCAGAACTGCGGCGCATGACAGCAGTAATTCTGGCCACCAATTCACGCGGAGAAAACGGTTTGATGATGTAGTCATCAGTACCGGCATTGAGCCCGGCGACCTTGTCATCTTCTGTTACTTTTGCGGTTAACATAATGATGGGGATCTCGGCGGTAGTTGAGTTTTTGCGCAAGCGTTTGGTGAGTTCCAGACCGCTGATGCCCGGCATCATCCAATCCAGCAACAGGATATCAGGTTTTTTTTCGCCGATCTTGTGTAGTGCATCTTGTGCATCGGCAGCGCACCTGACGTCCATATCCGCTTTGCCCAGGGCAAAACGGATCATTTCGCGAATGGCTGCTTCATCGTCAACAACCAATACATCTATTTGTTTTTCAGTCACTTGCATCCCGATCCTGTTTTGTAACAGGCTTTACCTTGTGGCTCTATGTTCAAGCTCTACATTATAGGGTGCAATATGACAGTTTGATGACAAAGAGCCGCTTAGCTACTGTCTTTATAGCCGTCCTGTTGGCCCACTTCTATGCGCAACTCGATCAAACGGGCGTTGACCCTGGCGCGCTCGTAATAGCTCAGATCGTCCTGTCGTTCCAGGCCTTCGAGTTGTGAAATAGCTTCTTGAAGTCCGCCGCGCTGGTAATAGGATTCAGCCATCGCTTCAGTGGCCTTGACCTTGTCACCTGCCAGATTGGTAGCACGGGCGTACAAGGCGTACACGGCCGGATCATCTTTCTGGGTGCTGAGTTGTTTCTTCAACACATCGCTCGCTTGTTTCGCGAACTCAGGATCATTGTTGGTCAAAAGTGCGTTACCAAACTCAAGGGCAATGGCCTTATTGCCAGGAAAAATGGCGTGCAGTTCTCTCAATGAGTTGATGGCTTCATCAACCTGTCCGTCTTTGACATTCAGATTGGCCAGTTGCAGTTGAAACGCCAGCGTAGAGGGTTGATGTTCTATCAAGTCGTTAAGGATAGCGCGGGCTTTGTCAAACTGAGCGTTACTTTGATAAGAAATAGCCAAACCGTACAGCAAGCCATCTTTTTGGGCATCTGATTGTTCTTCTTCGAGTTCGGTTTCAAAAAAAGTGATGGATTTGATGGGGTTGTCTTCCAATAGCGCCCGCAAGCGCGACTGTACAATATAAAATTGGCGGCCTTCGTCCGGCACCACTTCGGGCAGGTTCTGAATGCGATCTTCGGCTTCTGCAATTCGGTTAACGGATACCGGGTGAGTGCGCAGAAATGCCGGCGGACCTTCACCATTGGCACGGTTGTTCTGGCCCATTTTCGAGAAAAAATCTGCCATGCCCTGAGGGTCATAGCCAGTGGCCGCCAGCGTCCTGATGCCGACCCGGTCTGCTTCGACTTCGTTGTGCCGGGTGAAATTGATTGCAGCCTGTGCAGCAACAGCTTGTGAACCCAGGACTGCACCAGTGATAACCTCACCATTGCCGCCGGATGCGAGGATAAGACCCATCATAGCCAGCATCGCCAGAATGTTCATGGTTTTGGCTTTCTCGAAGGCGCGATACATATGCAGCTGGGTGATGTGGGCGATTTCATGTGACAGTACGCCAGCCACCTCATCCTGAGTGTCGGCCAGTAATATTAGCCCGCTGTGCAAGGCAACGATGCCGCCCGGCGCGGCAAACGCATTGATGACCGCTTGATCCAGTACCACAAACGTAAACGCTGCCTTGGGTTGGTCACTGTGCGACACCAGATTGAAGCCCATGCTCGAGAAAAACTCATTGATCTGGGGATCTTCCACCAGCAGTTCATAAGCGCGCATCTGCCGTACCAGACTGGCGGCATATTCTTTTTCTTCAGCATTTGAAAGCACATCGTTGGCAGAGTTGCCCAGTTCGGGCAAATACACACGATCGGTTTGGGCAATACTGGACAAGCTGATGCTTGCAACCAATACAGCGATCAGCGTTTGCTTTATAATACCGAGCGATTTGTTAACCGAAACCATGCGATCCTTGATTAGATTAGATGATGGGATTGTGACAGTCCCGCTACCCATTAGTTTATCGTGGATTTTTGTTTAACGCTTATTTGTTTGGACCCCACTGCGCAGTCACCATTATATGAAGCCCAGATATATGAAGCCAGGAATATGAAGCCAGGAATATGAACATTAGAATTTTCACAAAGAGTTATTGCGGCTTTTGTTATGCAGCCAAGAACCTGCTAACCAAACGCGGTTTGGACTACGAAGAAATTGAAGTCACGCACGATACTTTAAAAGAGAAAGAAATGCGGGAACTGAGCGGCAGAACAACAGTGCCGCAGATATTTCTGGATGGCAAACCGATTGGTGGTTATCAGGAATTGCTGGAACTGGATATGCAAGGACAACTGGAGAACACCCAATGAGTACTAAAATTACTGTAATACCCGGTGATGGCATCGGCCCCGAAATTATGACCGCCACGCTCCGTTGTCTTGAAGCACTTGAGTGTGATTTTGAATACGAGTACCGCCAGGCCGGCCTGGTGGCTCTGGAAGAGAGTGGTTCTCTGGTTCCGGAAGAAACTCTTCAATCCATTCGTACTAACCGAGTGGCTTTAAAGGGGCCTCTAACGACGCCGGTAGGCCAGGGTTTTACCTCTATCAATGTGGGTTTGCGCAAAGAATTTGATTTATATGCCAATGTGCGGCCGGTTATTTCCATGCCCGGAACGAAATCCAGGTTTGAAGGCATCGACATCATCACCGTGCGTGAAAACACCCAGGGCGCGTATCTTGCAGCTGATTCCAAAATCAGTGAAGACGGTGAGACAGCGGAATCAAAAATGGTCGTGACCCGCACAGGTTGCGCGCGTGTAACTCACTACGCGTTCAAGCTGGCCAGGAGCGCCGGACGCAAAAAAGTCACCATCGTGCATAAAGCCAATATCCTTAAAGCGGTATCCGGTATGTTTCTCGACGTTGCCCGTGAAGTCGCTGCCGAGTACCCGGACATTGAGCATGATGAAATGATTGTCGATGCGACTTGCATGAAATTGGTAATGGATCCGTGGCAGTTTGATGTGATTGTGACAACCAACTTGTTTGGCGACATTATTTCGGATCTTTGTGCCGGCTTGATTGGCGGACTAGGCCTGGCGCCTGGCGCCAACATTGGCGAGGACGCCGCCATGTTTGAGGCAGTACACGGTTCCGCGCCTGATATCGCCGGTCAACATATCGCCAATCCGGCCGCCCTGATGCTGGGTGCCGCTCAGATGTTGACGCACCTGGGAATGCACGATCGTGCCGAAAAACTGCGTAAAGCCATTCGCGACACTATTGGTGCCGGTGACCGGGTTACACCGGACTTGGGTGGGACGGGTAATACGGTCACCATTACGGATGCCATTGTTGAGCGTTTGCAGGGCTGAGCCAGGGTTGTTGCTTTAACGCAACGTTCAGGTTGAATTTAAGCATCTGGTGGTTGTTTTGTGACCCTGATATGGCATTATTTATTCATGTTATTGTATAGACAAAACAGCATGTTATATCTGAGATCTCATGAATGTTCTGTGCCAGTAGCATATTTGTCACTAAGTGGTGTTTTTCGTTGACTTATTGTTGTTTTCCTGCCATTCTCACTGCTGATCATGGATGTATACTTGAAACGTTGAATCAGCAAGGATGAAATTTCGCTTTTTAGTAGCGGTAATTGTAGCGGCGGGCATGTTCCCGACGCTTTGCGCCGCGCGGGTTTCGAGCCTTCCAATGGCCGGTTTCACCAGTGCTGGTGCCGGTCTTACACCATTTTATGCGCTCGGTTTTGAATTGGGGCCCTGGCAGGAGTACCTGGCTCAGGAACTAACCCCTGATTACATGTTGGATCCCAACGCTCAGCCGGTTCATGTTTCCTGGATCAATCAGCAAGCGTTGGCCATCCTGCCGGTTTTTACCAATAACTTGTACGAAGAACCGAAAACTTATTTGCAGTTTGATGTCGATTGGGAAGTCTCCGGTGACATCGGAATGACAGGCTTTAACGAAAGTCTGTTCTCCGGTAACCCTGGCCTGGAAAGAAAGCTGGTTTCATCCAGTTTGATACATCTTTTAGGCGACAACCAGCTGATCGGTGTGTCAGCTGTATTTGCAACCCAGAGCTTTGGTGCTTCCAGTCTTGGGCAGCAATCTTACAGCAGCGACATTCCGGTTGATTTACGCCCCACCATTTATGAGCCTTATGTCGAAACCGGTTACGGCGCTGGTGTGCAGTTGGCACTTCGTAGTGAGTTGTCCGAGCGCTTCGCTTTCGATGTCGACTATCAGTCGCGCATTAATATGGACGATTTTGCCAACTACCGTGGTGTGTATTCGCAGCCTGCAGATTTGGATATTCCGGCCCGCGCCAGAGTGGGTCTGGCTATCAAGGCAAGTGATATGTCCTGGCTTAACGTGAGCGTTGAAAGAGTGCTTTATAGCGATGTAGGTGCCTTTGCCAGCCGCAATTTGCCTGGTCGGTTTCTGTCCTTGTTGGGCGATACTACTTCCCCATCATTTGCCTGGAATGATTTGACCGTTTATTCCGTTGGCTGGAACTGGGCTAACAAAAAAGGCACATCCTGGTATATTGACTTCAGTTCGCGCACACAGCCTTCACCTAACTCCAGAATCCTGAGTCAGGCCATCGACGCTGATCTGGCCGACAATGCCATGACCATCGGCTTCAGCCGCCAGATGAGCATGACCAGTCGTTTTAATCTCAATGCTGCCTATGCCCCTTCTGAGTATGCCTTTGGTGGCAATGTTCTGGGTATTACGACTGATGAACTCTCTCAGGAGTTTGAGATGGAAGCGTCCTGGATCTGGGATTTTTAACCTGAGATTTTGATTTGAGATTTTGATTTGAGATTTTCTTGGTTTTTCTTCCTCCCTGCTCCTTCTTCCGGATTTCGTAATTTTCAAGGCAGATAATCATGAATCTTCTGACTTCCTGGTTTAAGCGCACGTTTGCCGACCCTCAGGTCGTTATTCTCGGATTGGTGCTGGTTATCGGCTTTGCCATCGTTCTGGGTTTCGGGCGGATGTTGGCGCCGGTATTTGCCAGTATTGTCATTGCCTATCTACTGGAGGCAGTTGTTGCACAGCTCAGACGGGTTGGTTTGCCCCGTTTTCTGGCGGTGTTGCTGGTCTTTTTGTTCTTCCTCGCTTGCTCGTTCTTTCTGCTTTTCGGTTTGATACCAATGCTGACTCGCCAGCTAACCCAGTTGGTTCAGCAAATGCCCGCTTATATCAATCAGGGGCAGGATCTCTTGTTGCAACTGCCGCAGCGTTACCCCCAGCTGATATCTGAGCAGCAGATTGAGCAGGTCATGGCCAACGCGGGCGCCGATATCCGTGCCGCCGGACAGCAGTTGCTGACCTGGTCTCTGGGCTCAGTAGGAAATATTGTCGAATTACTGGTTCTGGTGATTCTGGTTCCGGTTTTGGTGTTTTTCCTGCTGAAGGACAAACGCAAACTGATTGACTGGATCAGTGGATTTTTACCGAAAGATCGCCATCTCGTATCATCAGTATGGGTCGACGTTGAGCACCAGATTGCCAACTATGTACGTGGCAAAGCAGGTGAGATCGTGTTGGTGGGATCTGTCAGCTACATTACCTTTATTTTGCTGGGGCTCGAATACGCCGCCTTGCTGGCGACCATGGTCGGGTTTTCAGTGTTGATTCCTTACATCGGCGCGGCAGTAATTACCGTACCCATCGCTTTGGTGGCGTTTTTCCAGTGGGGTTGGGGTTGGGATTTCGGCTACGTGATGATCGCCTATGCGATTATTCAGGCGCTGGATGGCAACATTCTGGTACCGTTGTTGTTTTCCGAAGCGCTCAACCTGCATCCAGTGGCGATAATTGTCGCCATCCTTGTTTTCGGTGGAGTGTGGGGGTTCTGGGGTATCTTCTTCGCCATTCCTCTGGCGACCCTGGTACAGGCTGTTTTAAAAGCCTGGCCGCGACATCAGGATGATGATGTCCCGGCCGTTGAGATTGCTACTGACGTTAGCCCCCCGGCGTAACGCATCCCCCGCTGGAGCCAATCGCCTACAAAGCTTCCGAGGCGAAGTCTGCCAATCGCGAGCGTTCGCCTCTTTGTAGCGTGATATGCGCAGAATAAGCCCATTTTTTGAAACGATCGACGGCGAATGTCAGCCCCGACGTGGTTTCGGTTAGATAGGGGGTGTCAATTTGACCGACATTGCCCAGACAGATCATTTTGGTGCCAGGGCCGGCACGGGTTAACAACGCTTTCATTTGCTTTGGCGTGATGTTTTGCGCCTCATCAATGATGACAAACCGGTTAAGAAATGTACGTCCACGCATGAAAGCCATGGAACGTATTTTTATACGGCTGGCCAGCAGGTCGTTGGTCGCACTGCGGCCCCATTCACCACCTTCTTCGGTGTCGGTCAATACCTCAATGTTGTCGGTAAGAGCACCCATCCAGGGCGTCATTTTCTCTTCTTCAGTGCCGGGCAGAAAGCCGATATCTTCACCAATTGAAACGGTAGCCCTGGTCACTACAATTTCCTTGTAGACCTTCTCATCCATGGTTTGTGCAAGCCCGGCAGCCAATGCCAGCAAGGTTTTGCCCGTGCCCGCCTGGCCCAGCAGGGTAACGAAATCAATTTCCGGGTCCATCAGCAAATTCAGAGCAAAATTCTGTTCACGGTTGCGAGCCTGTATACCCCAGACATTGCTCTTGCCGGTGATGTAATCGGTCACCAGTTTCAGAACGAAATACTCCGTGGTAACTTCAACCACCATCGCTTCGATGATGCCCTCGCCATCACCGATGACCACACATTCGTTGGGGTACCAGTCATCATCTTGAATACGTTTGATGCGATAGTAAGTTGAGCTGTTTTCGCTCCATGATTCCACTTTCGGGTAACGGTCCCAGAAGCTTTCGTCCTCACAGACCATCCCTTTGTATAGCAGATCTAAATCATCAAGTGCCTTGTCGTTGCGGTAATCTTCCGCCGGCACATCCAGAATGGCCGCCTTTATTCGCAAGTTGATGTCTTTGGAAACCAGAACGATTTCGCTGTCTGTTACCCGTTCCTTCAGCGCCAGTGCCGTACTGAGTATTTCGTTGTCAGCGAAAGCACCTTCTTTCAGCAGTCCGGGGTGAATTTCTGTGGGTTTGGTTTGGAAATATAAACGTCCACGGGATCCAGGCAGATCCAGTCCGTGAGGCACCAGTAGCTCCAGCCCTTCATCGAGGTGGGTGACGTCTTGTGCAGCCATCATATCGCCGATAAAGCGACTGACCTGGCGAACATTACGGGAAACTTCAGTGAGGCCTTTTTTGGCGTTATCGAGCTCTTCGAGCACGATCATTGGCAGGAATACATCATGTTCTTCAAACCTGAACATGGAAGTTGGATCATGCATCAGGACATTGGTGTCGAGCACATACAACCGTTTGTTTTTTACCATATTGATATGCTTTCCTTGTGGTAAGTGGTTAGGTCAGATGAGGTTAGGGTAACGCCTTGAGGGCTTCCAGGACTGTTTCTGCATGCCCCGGCACACGGATGTTGCGCCATTCATGTTGCAATTTTCCGTCCGCATCAATCAGGAATGTGCTGCGCACAATTCCCATGTATTTTCGACCATACAGGGTTTTTTCCTGAATGATATCGAACTGATTGCAGAGGGTTTCGTCTTTATCGGACAGAAGATGAAATGGAAATTCGTGTTTGTTTTTGAAATTAGTGTGGACTTTAACGGAGTCACGCGAGACGCCGAGAATATCTCCGCCAGCTTTAACAAATTCCGGATACAGGTCGCGGAAATCCTGTCCCTCGCGGGTACAGCCGGGCGTATTGTCTTTAGGATAAAAATAAATAATTAAGTGTTTGCCCCTGAAGTCTTGCAGTGACAGGGTTTGATCGCCTGTGGCGGGGAGGGTGAAATTTTCTACGCGCTTACCTACACCAACCATTAAGTGCTCCCGTTGTTCGTTTGGATGGGTTTCGATGCATTAATGGCAGGATAGCTTGTGACTTACCGGGTCCGCAAGTACTATTGCGCCTCGCATTCTGAGATAATACCAAACATGATTAAGATGACCGCATTAACCCGCCTTTTTACCCGATCCACAGTTATCGCTCTGGTATTATCACCTGTGTTGGGCGGTTGCAGTATGTTTGGCAACAAGGAGCCTGAATACCTGGCGAGCGAGGAAGTTGCACCTTTGAAAATCCCTGAAGGACTGGACAAGCCCAGGGGCTTGCGTCCGGTACTGATTTCGGTGCCGTCCATGCGCATGCCTGCCGGAGATGAACTCGAGCCCCGGCCACCAAGGGTAGTGAGCACAGCCGGTAAAAAAGCTTCATACGCATATATGGCTTGGTCCGCAGAAGGAGTATATCTGCTGGTCAAAGCCAAGCCTGATGTAGTCTCAACCCAACTGGCGGGAGTGATCAGCCAGGAGGATATGGAAATGTTGCAGCAAAATGATGCTACCGGTGCGCATAAGTTTCACTACGAGCAGAAAGTGGTGGATGATCGGGGCTTTTTCTCACACATGGCTTTTTGGCAGGACAACCCATTAAATTTTTCCGGAATTTTCATGCCCCAATTACTTCCCGATGGCGATAACACCCGGGTGTATTTACGTTTTGGTGATGGTGGACAGGTTGATACGTTGGGCGCCGAACACGTGCTGGGCGTTTTTATGGATGATCTGAATTAATATTTATGGGTTGGGTTGCCGGGTCAGTGCTTCCTGGCTAGCGTTCCAGAAGCGGTAATTTGTCCGGTTTGCCGTCCCATTCGGCGGCATCTTCAGGCGGATCGCCAGCTTCGGTAATTACCGGCCAGATGGCAGACAGTTCCGCATTGATCTGGATAAAGTGTTGCTGGCCTTCGGGCAGATCATCTTCTGGATAGATAGCTTCGGCAGGGCATTCCGGCTCACATAAGGTGCAATCAATACACTCTTCCGGATCGATGGTCAGAAAATTGGGGCCGACATGAAAACAATCCACGGGACAGACCTCAACACAGTCCATGTATTTACACTTGATGCAGTTTTCAGTGACGACGAATGTCATAGCAATATAGCTCCTGGCTCGTTGGCAAAGCCCGATTAGGTGACGCTGTGAATCAAACGTAAGTTTACTAAAATTGACAGCTTCATCACACCTGTTTCGTTGCTTGCTTTACAATTAGTACCTATGATGAACACCACATTTCAGGACAAATTTAATGTCGTCCCGAATTAAAAAATTTACCTCAGGATTTTCAGTATGTTGAAGCGTATTATCATTTTAGTGCTCTTGATGTTATTCAGTGCATCGGTGTTGGCACAGTACGATCACGCCAGAAAAGCAGATCGCCAGCGCAATTCCGACTCGCGTGATGGACGCTTTGAGGCTGGTCTGGTTGTTCCTTACCAGAACAGCGCGTCAGAACAGGGCGAGCAGGGTTCAGGCATTGATGTAAAAAGCTCTGCCGGTTGGGGTTTCTTTGTTGGTTGGAACTGGACCGAGAGTATCAACCTGACCTACAGTTTTATGTTGAACAAGCCGAAATATGTTGCCACCCTGATTCCCGATGATCTGGTGAACACTCCGGTCGAAAACGGCTACAAGTTATCAAAAATGGATCACCGCTTTAATGCGACCTATAATATTCTAAAGCGCCCGTTCACACCTTATATAACAGGTGGGATTGGTTATACAAAGCTCGATTCAAACATTCCTCAAGGGCTTAACGAGGCAGCTTGCTGGTGGGACCCCTGGGTTGGCTATATTTGCGCCACGGACTGGAACACCTTTGAAGCATCAGAATTTACATACAACGTAGGCGTAGGCGTGCGTTGGGACTTCAGTGATTTCCTCTTCACAAAGGCGGCGTACAGCAAAGAGTTTCTGAGTCTGGACAAGGGTTCATTAGATTTTGATTACCTGACGGTTGAGTTGGGTTTATTGTTCTAATGGGCATTTTGCGCACCCCTGAATCGCGCTTTGAGAATTTGCCCGGCTTTGATTTTGAGCCTCAGTATCACGAGATCAATGATCCCGATCTGGGCAAGCTCAGAATGCACTATCTGGACGAAGGCCCGCGTGATGGTGCAGTGATCGTTTGCCTGCACGGCAATCCCACCTGGTCTTACCTTTATCGAAAAATGCTGCCTGTTTTTGTGGCTGCCGGTTTCCGCGTATTGGTGCCGGATATGATCGGTTTCGGTCGTTCTGACAAGCCAGCTCAAATCGGTGATTATTCTTACGCCCGCCACATAAATTGGATAGGTGCCTGGCTGGAAGCATTGCAGGTCAAAGACGCCACGTTGGTCGCTCAGGATTGGGGCGGCATGATCGGTTTGCGTCTATTACTTGAAATGCCGGCTGTCTTCGCTCGCTATTCTTTGTCTAATACAGGTTTGCCGACAGGTGATCATCCGCTGACTGATGGTTTTTACAAATGGCAGGCATGGTGCGCTGGCCCCGCCGATTTTGATCCGGGCTTCATTGTGAATGAGTTTGGTCGTGGTAGCTTGAGCGAAGCCGAGATTGCTGCTTATCGAGCACCATTTCCTGATGCCAGCTATTCGGCTCACGCCAAGGCCTTCGCTGCTCTGGTGCCCAGCGTACCGGATAACATAGAGTCTGAGCGCAACCGCGCAGCCTGGCAGCAACTGGTAAAATGTGAGAAGCTGGTGTTGCTGTGTTTCTCCGACTCCGATCCGGTGACTGCTGGCGGTGAAAAGATATTTATCAAGTTAGTGTCAGGTGCCAAAGATCAGCCACATCAAACACTGCACGGTGGTCATTTTGTGCAGGAGGTCAGTGGTCCGGCCTGGGCGACTGCCATCGTCGAGTGGATTCCCACCACTATAGGGTAAAGCCAATGTCTCCCCGCGTAACCGCGTTTTTTGACCAGCCCACCAACACGGTGACTTACCTTGTAACTGACCCCGATAACGGCGCAACGGCCATTATTGATTCGTTGTTAGATTATGATCAGGCATCAGGGCGTACCTCAACCGAATCAGCAGACAAGCTACTGGCCTATGTGCAGCAGGAATCTCTGGACGTGGTCTGGATACTCGAAACGCATGCACACGCCGATCACCTGTCTGCGGCACAGTATCTGAAAAGCAAAACTTCAGGAAAGTACGGCATTGGCTGCCATATCACCGACGTGCAATCGGTATTTAAAGGCATATTCAACCTGGGAAACACTCTGATTGCAGATGGCAGTCAATTTGATCACCTGTTTGATGATGGTGATGAATTGCCGCTCGGTGGTCTGGGCATCAGTATTATGCACACGCCCGGGCACACGCCCGCCTGCATCACTTATGTCATAGGCGATGCAGCGTTTGTGGGTGATACGCTGTTTATGCCCGATTACGGCACTGCGCGTGTCGATTTCCCCGGCGGTGATGCCGCCACTTTGTATCGCTCCATTCAACGAATTTTTGGGCTTCCGGACGGCACTCGGCTGTTCATGTGCCATGATTACAAAGCACCGGGTCGGGACGAGTATGCCTGGCAGAGTAGTGTGGCCGAACAACGCGCAGAGAATGTTCACATTCATACTGGCGTCAGCGAACAGGCGTTTGTCGAATTTCGTAACAAACGGGACGCTACGTTAAGTATGCCGAAGCTGATATTGCCGTCGATACAGGTGAATATCCGGGCAGGGCAGTTGCCGGAGCCGGAAAGTAATGGCATTGCCTATCTGAAAATACCGCTCAATGCATTGTAGTTTCTGATGATGGGGTTATCTGTATTTGCCTGGCTGGGCGCTATGGCGATCGGTGTGAGTCTCGGCCTTTTGGGCTCAGGTGGGTCGATCCTGACAGTGCCGGTGTTGGTTTATCTGGTTGGTCAGGAAGAAAAGGTGGCGATTGCCGGTTCATTGGCCATCGTCGGCACGATTGCATTAGCCGGCAGTTTACCTAAACTGAAAAAAGGGCAGATTGAATGGCGCACGATACTTGTTTTTGCGCCGCCTGGCATGTTGGGTACTTATCTGGGTGCGTCGCTGGCAAGCTGGGTATCAGGAGCAGTTCAGTTAGCGCTTTTTGCTGTCGTGATGTTACTGGCAGCCTGGAGGATGCTCAAACCGATGGCGGTAGCTTCTGACACACCCTCTGCGGTAAGGAATACGCAAGTCTCCAGCGCATCAGTGGGTTCGACTGGCCCGCTTGAATTCTGGAAGATCGCGCCAGCAGGTTTAATGGTAGGCATCATTACCGGGCTTGTGGGTGTAGGCGGCGGTTTCCTGATAGTACCGGCACTGGTTTTGTTGGGCGGGTTAACGATGCGGCGCGCGGTGGCGACCAGCCTGGTCATTATTGCGATTCAGTCGTATACCGGATTCTGGAAATACCAGCATGTATTGAATGAGCATGGATTGGCATTGGATTGGCAAGTTATCGGAATGGTTACCGCTTTGGGTGTCGCTGGCAGTCTGGTCGGCAATTTGATTTCTGACAGGGTTGACCAGCAAAAACTAAAAAAGATTTTTGCGCTATTCTTGGTAGTAATGGCCGTTTATATTCTGATTCGCACGCTGCCATCGGTTTGGCCGGTTTAATGAACAGGGAATAATAATGGAAACTAAAGAACTCACGCCGCAGTTATCCGTCGCGCAACAAATTTCGGCAGCTGATTTGAGTTCGCTCGCGCAGCAAGGATTCAGAACCGTCATCAATAATCGCCCGGATGGGGAAGCGGAAGGTCAGCCCTTGTCTGCAGAATTAGCCGCCGAAGCAAGTCGGCTGGGGCTGGTGTACATCGAAATACCGGTTAGCTCTGCCGGCATAATCAATCAAAATGTGTCGGATTTTGGTGAGCAATTGGCCTCCGCCGAAACGCCGATTCTGGCATTTTGCAGAACCGGTACGCGCTCAACTACTTTGTGGGCGCTTGATGCGGCCATTACCCACGAAGTCGATCACATTATTGATACCGCAAAACGCGCCGGATATGACCTGAGGAAAAGCCGGGAGCGCCTGGAAGCCGCCAAAAAAGGCTGAGCGGCCATCAGGCCTGGTTCGGTTCAGGTCCAGCCTTGTTCCTGTGCATAATGCATCGGGCCACCACGCCAGCGGGGAAGACCATAACCATTGACCCATATAACGTCCAGATCACTGGCCTTGTTGGCAATGCCGTCTGCCAGAATAGTCTTACCCTCTTCAAAAGCTGCCTTTAACATACGTTTCTGAATGTCAGTATCCGAATTCTCGCGTGGCTCTATTCCCAGACGTTGGGCCTCGACACGAATCAATGCCAGTGCCTCTTCGTTTTCTGCGATGTCGCCGCTGTCAGTATCATAGCGATAAAATCCTGCGTTGGATTTTCTGCCTAACAATCCATTTTCCACCAATAGATCTGATGCCCTGAAGTAGGCAGGGTCAGCAGGCGGGTTGGAGTTTTGGGCACGGCCGTTGTAGCCGATGTCGAGTCCGGACAGGTCCCAAACAGACGTCGGTCCCATGGCCATGCCCCAGGCTTTCATAGCCCGGTCAAGTTGCGAAGGTTTGGTGCCTTCCAGCAGGATGCGTTGAGCAGCATTGCCATAAGCGGCGTACATGCGATTGGCAGCAAAGCCGAAATCGTTGCCAACCAGCACCGCTGTTTTGCTTAGTTTTTTGCCGACTGCCATCAGGGTTGAGATTGACGCTGCCGATGTCTGCGAGGTTCTCACCACTTCCAACAATTTCATGATGTGTGCAGGACTGAAGAAATGCATACCCAGCACCCGGGTTGGATCCGCCACTGCACTGGCAATGGCAGCGACGTCCAGGTAGGAGGTGTTGCTGGCAAAAATGGCTTCGGACTTACAATGCTCGCCGAGAGATTTGAATATTTCACGCTTAACCTGCAGGTCTTCAAAAGCGGCCTCTACGACGAGATCGGCGTCCGCCAGCGATGAATGCTCACAGCTTCCGCTAACCAACGCCATGCACTGTTGCAAGCGGTCCTCGGTGATGCGACCACTGCTGACCATTTTGGCATAGGTTTTCCCGATCGATAGCAATGCACGCTCAAGAATTTCCTGATTGGTTTCGATGACTTTGACCGGATACCCACTATTGGCAAAACATATAGCGATTCCCTGACCCATATTTCCGCCACCAATCACGCCAACGGATTTGACCTCTGCTGGTTCAACCTGCAATTCAGGCGGCAATTTGGCGGCCGCTCTTTCGGCGAAAAATATATGTCTTAGCGCTTTGGATTGGGGTGATGCCATACAGGTCATGAAAATTTCACGTTCTTTTTGCTGGCCTTCTGCAAACGAGCCACTGACGCCCGCTTTGATGGCATCGATAGCGGCCAGAGGGGATTGTTGCCCACGGGCCTTCCTGGTGATCTTTGCCGTCCATGATTCCAAAATTTGTTGGTTTTCAGGGGAATCTGCCAAATCCATTTCAGCAATCGGTTTTCTGAATTTACCGCTGGCAAGCAACCGTTTGGAAAATTCCATTGCAGCTTCCAGTAACTTATCCCCTTCCACTACTTCATCAACAATGCCTGAATGCAATGCTTGAGCAGCACTTACTGGTCGCCCGGAGGTGATCATTTCCAAAGCTGTTTCCAAACCTGCAATTCTCGGCAGGCGTTGCGTGCCACCGGCACCGGGAATCAAACCCAGATTGACTTCCGGAAGGCCGACTCGGGCAGTGGCCAGTGCGATTCGGTAACGACAGGCCAGCGCTGTTTCCAACCCACCACCCAGTGCCGTACCATGAATTGCGGCAGTGACAGGCTTGGGGCAATCACTCAAAACCTGCACCAATTCAACCAGACTGGGCGCTTTTGGTGGCTTCCCGAACTCTGTTATATCCGCTCCAGCGATGAATGTTCTGCCAGTGCAGATCAGCACAATCGCAGCAATAGCTTTATCCGAATCCGCCTGGCCAATCGCATCCATAACCCCCTCACGTACTGCATGGGAAAGGGCGTTGACAGGCGGGTTGTTGATGCTGATTACGGCGATTGTGCCTTCGGCGCTATAGGAAACGCAGTTGTTCATTGTTTAGCCTTTGTTGATAAAACGGGGTTCAGTTGTGCCGGTGTTGCTGCCAGGTTTTCTATCGATTGTTTTCAATTGTTTCGCAAACCAGTCAGCGCTGCTTGAATAAATTTGCCGGTACAAGGTTGCTGTTTGTAATTTGGCGGATTCACCCTGCCAATCGTCGGGTAGCATGCCGGCCGGAAGTTCCGGATCCGTCAGCAGAATTCTGCGGTATTCGTGAATAATCAGAACACGCAGCAGCAGTAGCGACTGCGGATCGGCATGTTGGTGGTCTTCGAGGCGTTGCTGTATGTGTTCACACCAGCCGGTATATTCTTTATAGCGTTGTTGCAAATCTTCCAGTTGCCAGCGCGATAAAACCAGCTCTTTCAAGCTTTCAGAACTATCGGCTTTTGCCTGCATATGCACGATATTGTTTTCGATACCCAGGTCTGTCAACAATTCATTAAGTGACGCCCGGTCTTGGCCAGGCAGGGCGTAAACCGCCGTTGCCAGGCGGCCGTAGCCTAGCCAGGACAAACCGCGGTGCAGCGATTCGCGTTTGTTTTCGGGCACCATGGCCACAAATAAAAGCATCCAGCTGTCGTGCCAGTCAGGCTTGTTGCTAGCATAAATGCGTTTGGCGGCACGCTGGTAGTAACGACGGCCAGTGTTGCTCAAGCGGTAATAACTGCATCGACCTTGTTTGCGGGATGTTAACCAGTCATCTCTAACCAGTCGAAATACCGCCGTGCGGATACTGCGCTCATTGATATTTAAAGGTGCCAGCGCCTGGATTACATTTCCCAGCCAGGCCTCCCCGCCATGTTGAGTGACTACATCGCAAAAAAAGCTAACCACCAGTGCTGTACTGCTGATGTTACTGGCTTGCAGGCGCTGCTGCAGCGAGCCGATCAGATCATGATCTTGATGAGACACCAGAAGCTAAAACTGATCGAAATCAACCACCACCCGGTCGGATACCGGGTGCGATTGACAGGTAAGTATATAACCGTTTTCGATTTCTTCAGGTCGCAATGCCTGGTTTTGATCCATCTCAACCTTGCCTTCGATCACGCGGGCTTTGCAGGTGGCACATACGCCGCCCTTGCAGGAGAACGGCAGATCAACACCGTTTCGCAACCCCGCATCGAGCAGGTTTTCACCGTCAGTGCTAAGTTCGAAGGCATATTCCCGGCCACCGGACAGAATGCTTATTTCACTGACCATGCCTTTATACTGTTTGGCACGGGCATGGTGCCGTTCGTTGGCCTGTTGAGCGCTCTCAGCTGAGGCGGCAAACAGCTCAAAATGGATATTCTCCTCGTTGATGCCTTCGCCGCGAAGACCGCGCGACCCCTCTGAAATCATGGCCTCGGGCCCGCACAGGAAAAACTCATCATAGCCTTTGATATTAATCATTCGGCGGTTGAGTTCGCCACCTTTGCGATTGTCGATATGGCCGGAAAGCAGATCTGCTTCCTGCGGCTCGCGACTAAAAATATTCACCCAGTGAAAACGCTGCATATGCGCGTTTTTCAAAAATGCTAATTCATTGCGAAACATCATGGTGGATGTGCGTTGATTGCCATAAAGCAGAGTGACAGTACTCAATGGCTCGCGTGCCAGTACTGTTTTGACAATTGAAAGCATGGGTGTAATGCCGCTGCCTGCACTGATGCACAGGTAGTGACGCTTCTTTTCCGGATTCAGTTGGGTAAAAAAATCACCCCTGGGCGGCATGACCTCGAGGGTGTCACCGGCTTTTAGTTGTTCATTGGCCCAACCTGAAAAAACACCACCCGGTACGTGCTTGATCGCCACCTGCAGCATGCCATCATCGAGTCCTGCGCAGATGGAATAGGAGCGTCTGACTTCCTCACCGCCAATGTCTTGTTTCAGTGTCAGATATTGACCCTGGTTAAACATGAATTGAGCGGCCATGTCTTCCGGCACCTCAAAAGTTACCGCAACAGCATGCTCGGTTTCTTTACGCACCGAGGCGACCTTCAAAGGATAAAATTGCTTATTCAAAAAATGTTCCTAGATGCACTTGAAGTAGTCGAATGGCTCTAGGCAAGACTCACATTGGTACAGTGCCTTGCAAGCGGTGGAGCCGAACTCGCTGATTTTTTTCACTGCCGGGCTTTGGCATTGAGGGCATTCAATCTGCCCGAGCACTTTTCCGCAACTGGTGGCGGCGGGTGGTGCGATCCCGTAAGCGCGAAGCTTTTCGCGCCCTTCCGGACTCAACCAGTCGGTGGTCCATGCCGGACTCAGGCTTTGCGTGACACGCACATTTTGATAGCCGGCTTGCGCCAATGTACTTTCAATATCTGCACGCATGGTTTCAAGGGCAGGGCAGCCGGCATAAGTTGGCGTTATCGTGACATTGACGCTTTCTTCGTCGACCGATATATCCCGCAGCACGCCAAGATCCTGCAAGCTTAGAACCGGAATTTCAGGATCACAAACGTTACTTAACAGCTTATAAATCGCCGCTGTTTGTTGTTGCGCCGTTGTTTGATGCTGTGTTGTTACCATTGCAAACCTGGATATGCGCGTTGCATGAACTGCATTTCGGCCAGCAAAAAACCCAGATGTTCGGTGTGTATGCCTTCGCGCCCGCCGCCAATGGCATTGCCGGTTTCCGGAATGCTTAAAGTAGCCTGCTCCAATACCGAGTGTACTTTTGCTTCCCAGACGGCTCTCAAGGTGCTGCGATCAACCGCGATGCCTTCTGCTGCCAGGGCCTTTTCTTCATCGGGCATATCAAACAGCTCGTCGCGATAGTTCCAGAGTTGTTCAAATGCCGCCTGTACGCGTTGGTGGCTTTCATCCGTGCCATCGCCGAGGCGTTTGATCCACTCTTCGCTGCGGCGCAGGTGATATTGAGATTCCTTCAGGGCTTTGGCGGCAATGGCAGCCAGAATGTTGTCTTTGGACTGGCTCAAGACTGTAAAAAAGCCTACATCCAGCACATCGATCATAAACTGACGCGCCATGGTGAATGCAAAGTCGCCGTTCGGAAGTTCGTTGATTAATAGATTCTGATATTCACGACAATCGCGCAGGAAAGCATAGTCATCTTCCGTCTTGCCATCGCCTTCAAGTTCAGCTGCGTGACTATAAAATAGATGCGCCCGACCCAGAAAATCGAGTGCAACATTGGTTAAGGCCAGATCTTCTTCAAGAAACGCGGCGTTACTGCACCATTCAGATAAACGATGCCCGAGAATCAGCGAATCATCACCGAGAGAGAGGCAGTAACGAACTACATTTGCAGTGTTTACTTTGTCCAGATGAGCGCTCACATGTTGTCCAGTTCTTTGGGCAATTTGTAGTGCATAGCATGCCGGTAGGGCTTGTCATCCATCGGGTCGTAAAACGATTCCACATCACTTTCCTGCGAGGCCGTTATGTCGCTGGAGTTGACTACCCAGATGCTGACGCCTTCACTGCGCCGTAAGTACACATCGCGTGCATATTCAAGCGCTTGCTCATGGTCTTCGGCGTGCAGGCTGCCCACATGACGATGATCAAGGCCGCGCTTGGAGCGGATAAAAATTTCAAATAATGGTTGATCTTGCTGTTTCAGGTCTTGCTTGTTCTTGTCTTGTTTTTGCTGTACTTGTTTTTTCATAGAGTTATCCGGGATCAGGCAGCGTCCCTGACCTCCTGTTTGGCTTGATAAGCATGCATGGCGTCGCGAACCCACTTGCCATCTTCGCGGCCACGGATGTGATGTTGCAGTCGCTGGTGGTTACAGGGGCCGTTGCCGGAGACCACCTGTTTGAATTCATCCCAGTCAATGTCGCCGGAATCATAGCTGCCGCGCTCTTCGTTCCAATGCAGGTCTGAATCGGGAATGCGCAGGCCGATTAACTCTGCTTGCGGCACTGTCTGGTCTATAAAACGTTGCCGTAGCACATCGTTGGTTTCGCGTTTTAATTTCCATTGCATGGACTGGCCGATATGGTCGGAATCGGTATCGTGTGGGCCAAACATCATCAATGAAGGCCACCACCAGCGATTTAACGCGTCTTGTACCATGGCCTTTTGTTCTGCAGTGCCTTGCGCCAATACCATGGTGGCTTCATAGCCCTGGCGCTGGTGAAAGCTTTCTTCTTTGCAGATGCGAACCATGGCGCGTGAGTATGGACCGTAAGAGGTTCGTTGCAATGACACCTGATTGACAATGGCAGCGCCATCCACCAGCCAGCCGATCATGCCGATATCAGCCCAGGTCAGGCTGGGATAGTTAAAAATGGAGGCGTATTTAGCTTTGCCTTCGTGCAGGGCGCGTTCCATCTCATCCCGCGATGTCCCCAGGGTTTCTGCGGCACTGTAAAGATACAAGCCGTGTCCAGCTTCGTCCTGAATTTTTGCCAACAGGATGATTTTGCGGTGCAGGGTAGGTGCCCGCGTAATCCAGTTGCCTTCAGGTTGCATGCCGATAACCTCGGAGTGGGCATGCTGAGACATCTGCCGCAAAACGTTTTTGCGGAATGCATCAGGCATCCAGTCCTTCGGTTCGATGCGTTCATCGTTGGCCACTTTCTGGTCGAAAACCTGTTGCTGAGCATTTATTTTTGTGGTGTTGTCCATCTGTGTGGTCTTGTCGGTCATGCTAATCTGCCGTTATGAGATAGTTTTTATATGATACACAAAAAATACATATACCAACAACTAATGTATCACTCTAATTGACGGGAATCACACTAAATTGGCTCAATCGCTGAAAAGCCTTTCAGCCGCCAGCCACATTCCAAATCCGAACCAAATAAATACATAAATCCACAATATAGTGTATCACTTTAAATCACGGGAATCACATCAAGCTGTATATTCCAACAGAGACATGGTACTAAACTCCGGGTCTTGATAGCAGCCATCCGTGTGCTCGCTATGCAGCATGATTACTCTGTTCAGATTTGGTTTTAAATAGTTGTTAAAGCCAAGAAGATAATAGGGAACTGATCCAGTAGCCGCATTGCGGCACATCGTGTTCGATCCATGCCGACTGAAATGGGTCCAGTTTGCCATCCACGGCGAGGCCTTCGATCGTATTCAATCTCTGGCCTTCGACGGCGGAAGCCGCCGTCGCGGAGTCCACGTCATCGATTACGTGTTCTTTGCCGTTAACGCTTACGTTGAAGCATATCTGTAAGCTGGTCGCTACTCTTCGCCGCGCTCGGCAGTATAGTGAACGTGCGTGATGCGCCAACCGGCGCTTGTTCTGAACCAGACATCTGTTTCGTGTGCGTGCGTATTATCTACACTGCCATCGCCGGACCGGGTTTCCACATCGACTTGATACGTGACAATCGCGGCGTCTCCGCCGGGACTCATCTGAATCTCAATGTCTGAGAGCTCGTTTTTCTGAACGCCACCGCCTGCTTCGATAAGTTTGTACCACCCCTCTCGATAAGACGACACAGTGCTCCGCCCAGAGTTGAACCAAATAGTGGCGTCGTGAGCGTAGTAGTTGAAATACTTGCCGAGATCATTCTGCAAGTAGGCGCCATTAAAAGCCACCGCATGGATGGCTGCTATCAAGATCCAGAGTTCAGTATCATGTCGCTATTGGAATATAATCCGCGAGAACTCAACCCGCCTGCACACGTATTAGCTCCGGCATCCGCCTGCGCACGTATTAGCTCTGGCGCCAACGCCGTTGAATGGCCAAAAAAATGATTCCATAAATAGCCCAAGTGGGCTATGGTCATGTTTCGACCAAGCAAACATAACGATAGACTGTTTTGAGGGAAAGTTGTAATGAATAGTCCGCAAAAAATATCACTCACATCCTTAGCCGCCGCTGTAACTGCTGCGCTTTATCCAGGTCAGCCCGCAGTGGCGCAGGAGACCGGCGACGCCACATCGGGGGGTCTGGAAGAAGTCATCGTTACCGCGCGCAAGCGCACGGAGTCCGCACAGGACATCCCGTCAGCCATCCAGGCGATCTCGCAGGGTTCGCTGGCCGCGATGGGTGCGAAAGGCATGGAGGACTATGCCCGCTTCATACCATCGATAAACGTCGTTTCTTACGGTGCGGGATCCAGCATAGTCGTGTTTCGTGGTGCTATAACCGGCTCCAGTTTTATCGGCCAGGGCACGTCATCAGTGTACCTGGATGAAATTTCAATCACACAGACCGGTTCGCAGCCCAGTATCCGACCCGTCGATATTGCTCGAGTGGAAGCACTGGCGGGCCCGCAGGGAACCTTGTACGGGTCGGATGCGCAGGCTGGCACAATGCGCATCATTACCAACCAACCGGTGATGAACACGTTCGAAGCGGTGTTCGACAGCGAGCTGCGTGGCGGCAGCCAGAGCGACGTCAGTTTTCGGAGTTCGTTGGTATTCAATGTTCCACTGGTCGAGGATAAGCTCGCTATGCGCGTCGTCGGTTACAAAGATCACGATGGCGGCTTTATAGACAATATACCCGGCCGAACCGCGGATTCGTACGGATTGGAGGGCGTTAACAAGGCGCCCGCACAGTGGGGTACGCTTGACAATAGCAAGTCGGTGAAAAACCGCTGGAACGACGCCGATGTTACGGGCGCCCGCATCCATTTGTTGTGGAACATCAATGACCGCTGGTCGTCCACGGTGTCCTATCACCACCAGACCACCGATTCGGGAGCCGATAACTACTACGATCCCTACGTCGGCGATCTGCAGGTAATCCGCTTTCACGACGAATGGCGCAAAGAAGAGTTCGACATGGGTTCACTCAAGATCGATGGCGACCTCGGTTTTGCACAGCTTGTCGCGGCCGTTTCGTATTACGAGCGCAGCATCGAGTCGCAGACAGACATTACGACATACGCCCACTATTGGGCCGCGAATTACTGCCACGATTCAGAATATACTGCGGCAGACGCACCGTATTACTGGACCAATCCGGATACAGGCAATGTGGTCTGGTGGCCGGTCTATTGCCAGGGCACCTCGGTTGATGCCGACTTCTTCAACAAGGGAAACAACAAATCGTATGTCGACAAACTGACTGCCGAAATACGTCTGTCTCACGAGGGCGAGATGTTCGACTGGATTGTCGGCCTGTACCGCGAAGAAAGCAGCAACGGTAGTGAGCAGGCGCCGACGGGCTTTGGAGCACCAACCACCGGCGGCGACGGCAAAACCCTCACCTATCAGGACTCGATATCCTTGCAGTACTGGGAATGGTTCTGGTCAAATGCCTACGGCACGCCGACCACTTACCCGGACACCACTGCACACTGGTACAGCGGCGGCCACACCGATTGGGAACAAACGGCTGTGTTTGGTGAGACTACATGGCATATCAACGACCGCTGGGACCTGACCCTCGGCGGACGGTATTTCGATCGTTCGAGTACCCGTCGCACCTTCGTGAATCACCCGGGCGGATCAAACTTTGCCGGCGAACCGGACACGACATCCGGTGACCGTGATTACCGACTCGCGCACAACGGCAAGCCTGAGCCAGTGAGCGGCGGTGAGTCGCAATTTAGCCCGAAGGTAAGTCTGAGCTACTCATTCGACGACAGCAAAATGGTGTACGCACTGTTCTCGCGCGGCTTTCGCCAGGGCGGTGTGAACAACATCCGCGGCGAGCCGTTTTTTCCAAAGGCATACGAGTCGGACGTCATGGACAATTACGAGGTTGGCTACAAATCAACCTTTAGCAATGGTCGCGGCCGGTTCAACTTGACTGGGTACAATATGATCTGGAGCAAATATCAGCTCAGCCTGGTCGATCCCACCGACCCACCTTGTGTAGTTGATGGTGTTATCGACTTCAACCTGAGCATTGCGGGAGTCTGCGGTCAGCCCTACCAAAACCTGATTGCCAATGCTGGCAACGCACATATCAAAGGTGCCAATGTCGAATTGGACTACGCTCTGGGTGACAACTGGGTTCTCGGCATGAATTACGAAGTGATGGAGGCTGAGACGGACACGGACCAGGATCTGAACGGCGACGGCACTCCGGACCTGATTGCGGGGCTGCGCCTGCCGCTGGTGCCCAGTTCCAAGAGTGCCGGATGGGTGGAGTTTCGCAAGCCGTTACAGTTGTTTGGTGGTACCGATTTAGTGGTTCGTACACAGTGGTCATACACAGGGGATAGCCTTACTATCCTGGACCCAAGAGGTCTGGACGATCCGAATCCGCAGTTCACGTCCCCGGCCTACGTGATCGGTGATCTGCGTTTCGGCATTAGCGGCGGCGACTGGGGGGTCGACCTGTTCATAAATAATCTCACCGATGAGCGTGCAGTCTACACGACAGGCACCGGCTCGTTCGAGTGGTCTGCGGCACAGACTGTGGAAGGCCGCGCGCACCATCGCACACTCTACACCGCAAGACCTCGTGAAGTTGGTCTCCGGTTTACGAAGTCTTGGGGGGGTGGGTAGTCTTAACGCCGTCTTGAGGCTGCCGTGAAAAACAAAGACGATAAGAGCGTCTCATCTCGTGACATTGACATCGGGATGGACAAACCCATTGATCGTCGCGATTTTCTGCAGGGCGCGGCGATTATGGTGGCCGCTGCCGCTGGCGGCATGGTACCAGAGCTTATTCTCGGGGCAGATATGGAGGTCGTCAGGGCAGCGCAGGATCAGCCTGGATATTACCCTCCAACCCGTACAGGCATGCGTGGCAGCCACCCAGGCTCGTTTGAGAGCGCCCACGCGCTCAGGGATAATTCTAACTTCCAAAAGGATGCCCAGGACACAGGAGAGCGCTTTGATCTGATTGTCGTTGGCGGCGGCATCAGCGGGCTTGCGGCAGCTCATTTTTATCGCAATGCAATGGGACCCGACGCAAAGATACTCATTCTGGATAACCACGACGATTTTGGTGGCCACGCCAAACGCAATGAATTCCATGTTGACGGCAAACTCCTGATCATGAATGGAGGAACCGCCGGGATATCCAGTCCGACGCCCTACAGCGCTGTCGCGGACGGTCTTCTTAAGCACCTTGGCATACATCCAGACGAGCTGGCCGAGGCTACCTACGACCGGGATTTGTACGGCAAATACAATCTTGGTTCCGGTGTATTCTTCGATAAGGAAACATTTGGCGAAGACAAACTCGTCCTGCAAACTGGTGGGCGCCGAGCATCGACAGAAGAAACAGCCACTTTTCTTGCGCAAGCGCCTTTGAGCGAGGCCGTCCGTAAAGACATCCTCGCGATTGAAACCGGCGCCGTTGACTACATGCCAGGTCTCACAGCTGATGAAAAGAAGGACCGCCTGTCGCGCATCAGTTATGCAGACTACTTGCTGCAGGTCGTAAAAGCCCACCCGGACGTACTTCCTTATTATCTTCATCACACAGACGGTCTTTGGGGTTGCGGGGTCGACGCCGTTTCAGCCCTGGATTGCTGGGGTGTCGGATTTCCCGGTTTTGACGGTCTGAATTTACCCCGCACAGCCACTGCGCGAATGGGCTACACGCCTGGAAAAGAGCTCGAAACAGGCGGTTCCTACCATTTTAGTTTCCCCGACGGAAACGCCACTGTTGCACGCCTTTTGGTGCGCGATCTGATTCCCGATGCCGTGCCGGGCACGACAGTCGAGGACTCCGTTGCTGCGAGAACGGACTATGCAAAGCTGGATTCAAGCGGCAATCCTGTGCGCATCAGGCTTTCAAGCACCGCGGCCCATGTGGTAAATACGAGAAACGGTGGAGTGAAAGTCACCTATTTACGAGGCGATAAAGCGTACTCCGTCAGAGGCGAACAAAGCGTGCTGGCTTGCTGGAACATGATGATTCCGTTTATTTGCCCGGAACTTCCGCAGGCGCAGAAAAATGCGCTGCACTACCTGGTCAAAACACCGCTTGTCTACACATCGGTGGCGCTTACAAACTGGCGCGCATTTGCAAAATTAGGCGTGTCGCAGGTCCAATGTCCCGGTGGCTACCATTCAAACTTCAGTCTGGATTCCGTCATGGACATCGGCGACTATCACAGTGCAAAATCGCCGGATGAACCGATTATGGTTCATATGACCCGCGCGCCTGCGCAGCCCGGCCTGCCTGAACGAGAACAGCATATCGCGGGTCGTGCGGAACTACTCGCCACACCATTCTCAACATTCGAGCGCAATATTCGGGAGCAGTTGAATCGGGCTCTCGGCTCCGGGGGGTTCGACGCGGCACGCGATATCGCCGGCATCGCGGTGAATCGCTGGCCGCACGGATATGCGCCCGAATACAACTCTCTCGTGGATCCCGACGAAGGTCTGCCGCTCACGACTGCGCGTGCACGCTTCGGGGCGATCTCAATCGCGAATGCGGACAGCGGAGGCGGCGCCTATACCGACGTCGCTATCGATCAGGCGCACCGCGCCGTGACAGAACTGCTAAGGACGAAAAGCCGGTAGAGCCCGCTGTTGCCTGGGCCGGGCAAAAATACCCGACGCCAAAGACCCTGACCGACGGTGTTTACGACATGATTGTCGTTGGTGGCGGCATCAGCGGGCTGTCTTCGGCACATTTTTATCATCAGCGCGCAGGTGAAGACAAAAAGGTGCTGGTGCTCGATAACCACGATGACTTCGGCGGTCACGCCAAACGTAACGAATTCAAAGTCGATGGCCAGACGCTGATCGGCTACGGCGGCAGTCAGTCTATCGACGGACCGGGACACTTCTCGGCGCCGGCCAAACAGCTGCTGCAAGATGTCGGTATCGTCACCGAGCGATTCTACGACTACTTTGATCAGGGCTACATGAAGAGCCGGGACCTTGGCCAGGCGCTGTACTTCAGCGCAGACGCCTACGGACGTGACGTGACGGCGCCCAATGTATTTGGCGGCGGGTTCGGCGACGAGCCGGGACAGCTTGACGCAATAGTCGCGCAGTACCCAATCTCGGACGAATCCCAGCTCGCAGTGCTGCGTTTGTTGCGCGATGAAACCGATCACCGACCGGACCTTAGCCGCAGCGAAAAAATCAATTTCCTGGGGAGTATCTCCTATACCAGGTACCTGCGTGAGTACGCCGATGTTCCGCGCGAGGTTACCGATATATTGCGTGACATGATTCTCGGGCTATGGGGTGTTGGCTGGGATTCGTTGTCAGCGCTTGAGGCCTACCGCTCTGGCATGCCCGCGGTGCAGCACATGGGCATCGGCGAGCTAGCCGAGCCGGGTCACGAACGTGACGAGCCGTATATTTTTCACTTTCCGGACGGCAATGCCGGCGTGGCACGTGCGAAGCACGTCGTATTTGCTGGTTACAATGCGATGCTTCCACATATATGCAGCGAAGTGCCGGCGGCCCAAACGGAAGCTATCGAGTACGCCGAAAAAGTGCCGCTTGTATACATTTCCATTGCGATGCGTAACTGGAAAGCGTTGGCAGAAATGGGTTATAGCAGCGTGTTCATTCCGCAGTCGAAATACATGTACTCATTTGGCATGGACTTTCCAGTCAGCATGGGTGACTACCAGTACGCGCAAAGCCCGGATCAACCGACGATCTTGCACGGCTCCTGGGTGCCCAGCGTGCCGGAGCAGGGTCTTTGTGCGCGTGAGCAACACGTTGCTGGCCGCCGCAAGCTCTATGAGCTGACGTTCGACGATTTCGAGCAGGATATCGTAGCGAAGCTGTCCGGTGCGCTGGCGCCGGGCGGATTTGATGCAGAGCGCGACATAGCCGCTATCACTGTCAACCGATGGCCGCATGGCTACGCCTACGAGTACAACGATCTGTGTGATCCGGAAGGATTCACGTCGGAGAACGGTCCGCACGTGGCCGGCCGCGCGCAAATTGGGCGTATCTCGATTGCGAACTCGGATACCTCAGCTTACGCCTATGTTAACGGCGCAGTCGATGCCGCCGACCGGGCTGTCGACGAACAGCTTCGGACGTCGTAACGGCCGGCATCCCGACGAAAACGACGCGGGATATTGCGTCGTTTACCGGACCTGCCTGAATTTAGTCTTGACCGACTTCCTGGTTCAGGCGTCCAGCTTCTCCAGCTCTCGCTATTGCCAGTGCTATGCCTGTTTACATAGCATTCAAAAGAGTCCTGTGGCTGCTCAGGAAACTTCGCCATGCACGATCACGTTTACCAGCGATATCGTACGTATCTTGTATTGTGGATTGTCAGATAAGAACGCTGGCCGAAACGCTGAAACCGTATGCAAACCTTCCAGAACAGCGATTGCGGTCAATACACGCGTTTCCAGTTCCGCCGGTTCAACTTCGGGTTCCAATCTGCGCACTAAATTTAGCATTGTCTCAACAAAGGCCTCGTAAATCTCGTCTCGCTTGGATGCAATGTGCTCATTAGATTCGGCGACAGAAATGATTTGCGAAAAAAATATCCGCACCATTGGGTCCTGGTACTCGTCAATCCAGCGGCCGATGTAATCGTCGAATAATGCTTGTGCATCGGTTTCCGGAATATTCGACTCGGGGTGGTGTCGGTGATAATATTCAGCAATTTCATGATCGATGACTGCTATCCACAGAGACTCCGTGGTCGGAAAATAATAGCTGACGTTGCCATCACTAATGCCCAGTCGATTTGCAACGCTGCGCTTGTTCACGGCGCGAAAGCCGCGATCGACGAGAACGGCCGATGCTGCCCTGAGAATTTGATTGACGCGTCGGCTTCCCTTGCTGGTTAGCTCGGTGCGAGCTGCGCTGACTACATTGTCTTCCCTCATCTGACTAGTGTCCGTCCATAAGCGCTAAATAATTGAAATAGATAATGGCAAATCCGTTTAAAGACCGGATCCGTCTTCGGAGTAGATCACCCGGATCTTCACGTAGCCGGCTGTGTCCCACATGCCGGTCCACTCTTTTCTTTGTTTAAATAATTAAATGTAAGCAATAACGAGAAAACCCACTGTTGTAATTGCCGCTGCGATCAATGCATAGGGAATCTGAGTCAACGCATGTTGCATGGGTGTACACCCAGTAGCTTGCGCAGTAAGCACAGTCGCATCTGAGTAAAAACACGCGTGACTACCAAATGTACTGGCAGACAAAGTTGCGCCGATAACGAGTGGCATGTCCGCGCCAAGACCATTCGCGAGCGTTGTCACTATGGGCAGAATAATCACGAATACGCCCCAGTTAGAGCCGGTCATAAACGAAACCAGCCCCATGGTCGTGAAAATAATGGCGGGCAGTAGCTGCGCCGTCAGATGAGGCTGCATCGTCGCAACCACATAGTCGGCCAGCCCAAGTGATTCGTTGACGTCGTTGAGTATGAATGCAGCAACCAGAACGCCGAGCGGCTCGATCATTGTTTTGAATCCGTCGATGACGGTATCGAAGGTGTCATTCAGGTCGAGAATTCTCAGCGCCAGAATCATGACGACCGTGCCGGCGAGCGTTACGTAAATTCCTTTCAGAAAGTCTTTGTCGAACCAGATTGTGAAGAACACGAGTGCAACCATCGGCAGTAAAAACATCGCGATGCGTGGCGTGACACCCTTTTTGGGTTGTATGGCCTTGTTCGCCAGTTCAATGTGGGCTGCTTCGGGTGGTACCATCACACCGGTTTCTTTTGCTCGTCGCTCCGCTGTTTTCATGGGACCAATGGCGGGAATGAATCCAGCGACCACAATAGGTACAAGCAGCACCGCCACCCATGCATACAACATGTAAGGGATGGCACTGATGTACACATTCAAACCCTGACCCTCTTCAGCGATGCCATTGGCAACCAGCAGTCCGGCGAAGAAAGCGCCCCATGTGGAGAACGGGATGAGGACGCTGATCGGCGCAGCGGTAGAGTCGACGACGTACGCCAATTTCTCTCGCGATACCTTGAACTTGTCAGTCAAGTCGCGCATGGCGGCACCAACGGCCAGTGAATTTAGATAGTCGTCGACGAACATGAGAATGCCGAGGCCCCAAGTTGCCATTAGCGCGCCTTTCTCTGAGTGCACTCGTGCCGATAAACGCTCAGTAAATGCTCCGGTTGCACCGGTTCTGATCAGGATTCCGATCAGGCTGCCCATGAAGCCACAGACCAGGATGACCCACGCGACGTCTTCGTTCGTCATGACACGAATTGACGACTCCGCGAAACCTCCGATAAATCCAGTGCCGTGCAGTATGACAAGACCAACGATGGACCCACTAACCAGCGACTCGATTGGTCGACGAGTCCAAAGAGCGAGTGCGAATACGCACAGTGTGGGGATTACGGCAATGAAACTGGGCTCGGTCGGCACTTGATATTTTCCTTCATTGCATGATCGGCTCGACATATTCAGCATGTCAGTCACACTGTTTCTAATGATACTTGCCCACATGGGCTATACATGAGCTGAATACTATACGCTGGCTCGGGTCGCCACAAGCCGCAGGCAGTTTTTTTTGTCGTTAATTCAATAGAGTGATTAATGTGGGCTCATCCTGGAAGAGGCTCAAGCTGGCTCAATCGCTCAAAAGCCTTTAACCTGTCAGCCACATTCCTATTCCGGACTAACTCTATTGATCTTCGACCTGCATTCACACACCAATTACTCTGATGGTGCGCTGTCGCCGTCCGATCTGCTTGCTCGCGCGGTGGCAATGCAGGTGGACACTTTAGCGATTACAGACCACGACACTGTTGACGGCTTAAAGGCGTTTTTTGCTGCCAAGCCAATAGCTGCGATGTTGCCCATCAATCTGGTTGCCGGCATAGAGCTTTCTACGCAATGGCAAAGTACGGGCATTCACGTGCTAGGATTGAACATAGACCCTGGGAGCACCGCTATCATAGAGGCTGCCAGCATCCAGATGGAAGCACGTCGGCAAAGGGCGGAACAAATTTCAGTCAATCTGGAAAAGCAGGGTATCAGTGGTGCGCTTGAAGGCGCGCAACAACAATCCGGCGGACAATTTATCGGCCGGCCCCACTTTGCTCAGTGGATGGTGGCGCAGGGCAAAGTCAAAAATATGCAGGCGGCATTCAAGCAATACCTGGGTGCGGGCAAGGCTGGCGATGTGAAGCAGCATTGGGCCGATTTGCCACAAGTGATTGAATGGATCCGCGGTGCGGGCGGTATCGCTGTTTTAGCGCACCCGTTGAAATACAAATTAACCAGAACCCGTTTGAAGCGGTTCTTGAATGACTTCATCAAAGCCGGGGGTCAGGGGATTGAAGTGGTTTCCGGCCAGCAGCAACTGCACGAGACTGCCGGTATGGCGGATTTGTGTGTGGAAAAAGGTTTGCTGGCATCCTGCGGATCAGATTTCCATGCACCCGGAAAGCGCTGGTCTGAATTGGGCAGGTTTGCAGCATTACCTGCTAAAGTGACGCCGGTTTGGGACCGCTTTTAAAGAGAGTTGAAAAATGACAACAAAAACACACGATAAAAAGTTAGGCATGCACCAACCCATTTCGCGTCGCCAGTTTGTACAAGGCTCGGCGGCGGGATTGGGGGCGAGTTTTCTACCCTGGGCTCAAGCCGAAGACTTTGCCGGGTCACCCGAATTGAGTGCAGCTTACTATCCCCCGTCAAAAACCGGTTTACGTGGTGCGCATGTGGGATCTTTTGAGACAGCTCATGCGTTAGCCCATCAGGGCAAGCATTGGAACAATGCCATGGGCACGGTCGAAGGAATGTTCGATCTGGTGGTGGTCGGTGCGGGAATCAGCGGATTGTCAGCAGCCTGGTTTTACCGCAAGAAGCACCCTGATGCGCGTATTCTGATTCTGGATAACCATGACGATTTTGGTGGCCACGCCAAGCGCAATGAGTTTTCGATCGATGGCGAAACCATATTGGGCTACGGTGGCAGCCAGTCCATAGACTCACCTTCTTCCTACAGCCCTGAAGCATTGGGCCTGTTGCAGGATATTGGCATTGATCTGGATGTGTTTTACCAGGCTTTTGATCAGAGTTTGTATCGCAACCAAGGTCTGCAAGGGGCGATCTGGTTGGACAAGGAGAATTTCGGTATTGATCGATTGATCAGAGGAAATCCCTTGTATTACGGCGACGCTTCGGAATCTGCAGACGCTAACGAACGGTTTGCCGCAGAGATCACCAGCACCGAAGCTGATAAGGCAGATATGTTGAAGTTGCTTAATGGCAGCGAGGACTATCTGGCCGGCAAATCACCTGCCGAGAAAGTCAGCTATCTCAGAACACTCAGCTATGACGATTACCTGCGCAAGCACGTTGCTGTCAGTGAGCACACCATCAAGATCATCAACCCATTGCCCAAAGGCCTTTGGGGTATCGGTACTGATGGGATTTCTGCGCGCGAGGGTATGAATCTGGGCTTGCCGGGATTTGCCGGTCTGGGAGTTAACCTTAAGCGGGATGACCCGTTTGTGGCAGAGGAACATGAAGACCCTTATATATTTCATTTTCCGGATGGCAACGCTGGTATTACGCGCCTGCTGGTCAGGCAGCTTGTGCCGGCAATTGCTTCGGGCGAGACCATGCAGGATGTGGTGCAAGCCAAGTTTGATTACAGCGTGCTGGACCGCGAAAGCAACCCGGTTAAGATTCGCCTGAGTGCAACGGTGGTTAATGTCAGTCACAAAGGCGACCTTGAATCTGCTGACAGCGTCAATGTGCGCTATGTGAAAAATGACGTCGCGCATCAGGTACGGGCCAAAAATGTCATATGGGCGGGTTACAGTGCCATGATCCCCTACGCCTGCCCCGAATTTCCGCCCCAGCAGGCTGAAGCCTTTTCAACCTTGGTTAAAGTCCCGTTGGTGTACACCAATGTGCTGATCCGAAACTGGCAGTCTTTCGCAAAATTGGGCGTCAGTAATATTCGCTTTCCCGGTGGTTTATTTGGTGGAGCAAGTCTGGATTTTCCGGTTAGTCTGGGTGGCTACGAATTTTCACACTCACCCGATGAGCCGATTGTTGTGCACATGACTTATGTGCCTTCCATGCCAGGTCAGGGACTGGACGCCCGCACCCAAAATCGATTAGGTCGACACAAAATGCTCAGTTTGAGTTTCGAGGATTATGAACGAGCGATTCGTAGTCAACTGGATGCGGCCTTGGGGGCTGGCGGGTTTGATGCTGCGCGCGACATCGTTGGTATTACCGTCAATCGCTGGCCACACGGCTACGCTTATGAATACAACGACTTATATGATCCGCCCGACTGGAATCGCTACAAAGGTCCGCACCTCGAGGCTCGCAAGCCATTTGGACGGGTAGCGATCGCTAATTCTGATGCAGAAGCCTTTGCCTATGTAAATGGCGCGATTGATTCAGCCTGGCGCGCGGTCAATGAGCTTCAAGGTGATGCATAGATGCGCGGTGATTTGAAAAATACGGTGAGCGCCCGACGAGCCCACCCAGGGGCAAAAGCACCCGGCCTTCAGCGCAGTGGACCCAACAGATGTTGCGGGACGGCTTCAAAGCTCTATCTGAAAACCGCTTGAAGGCGGCAGGAGAGTGTTGCCGCAAAGTTTTATCAGCCCAGCCTGAACTTGTGGAAGGTCACTTTCTGGTTGGCCTGGTTGCGCGTGAAATGAAAGATCGCCGCACCGCCATCAGCGCTTTCGGCTCGGTTACCAAACTACAGCCGGATCACGCTGCTGCGTATGCTCAGGTAGGCCATATTTTCATGCAGTCTGGTCAGCCTAACAGGGGCTATGAAGCACTTTTAAAAGCGGTTGAATTTGAAGCAGGTGATCCGATGGTGCAAAGCCTGATCGGGCAGGTGTACTTTATGCTGGGAGAGCAGGATGCATCTTTTCAATGGCACTCCAAGGCACTGGCTTGTCAGCCTGAAAATCCGGCTTTCAACGTCAACTTCGCCAATTCCCTGGTGTTTTTGGGCAGGCTTGATGAAGCCAGGGAGGCGCTGGCAACAGCGTTAAAGCTTCAACCCGGAAACCCGCAGGCACATTGGATATTATCCAATGTCAGCAAGGCGACCAATACACAGCACATCGAAACATTGCAGCAGTTGTTGAAACGCGAGAATCTGGCGGCTCAAGGCAGATCGTTTTTGAATTACGGACTCGGCAAGGAACTCGAAGACTTGCAGCAGTGGGACGCAGCGTTTGAGGCATTAAGTGAAGGTGCCAGCGCCCGTCGCAGCGTGATCGAATATGATGAGGCTTCAGAGGCCGCGATGTTCAAAGAGATGGAGCATACGTTTACGCGCGAATGGATGGAGCAGGCTGGAGGCAGTCTGGACGACCCGTCGCCGATTTTTATTGTCGGTCAACCCCGTTCCGGTACAACATTGGTAGAACGCGTAATAACCAGCCATTCACAGGTTCATTCGGCTGGTGAACTGCAGCAGTTTGGGATTGCCATTCGGCGGATGCTTGATTACCAGCAGCCCAAACGCTATTCGGCCGATCTGGTGCGCCGTTCAGCGGAACTCGATACTCAGCAGTTGGGTCAACTGTATTTTGATATGGCCAAAAAAATGCGCGGTAATCTGCCGAGATTTGTCGACAAGTTACCGTCCAATTACCAGAATATTCCGCTAATTCTAAAGGCGTTGCCCAATGCGAAGATCATCCATCTGGTCCGTAACCCCATGGATGCCTGCTTCTCCAGCTTTAAGCAATTGTTTGCCGATGCCTACCCCCATTCCTATGACCAACAGGAGATGGCTCGCCATCATGCAAGATATTTGCATCTGATGTCGGTTTGGCGGGAACGCTTTCCGGGCCGCTTCTTTGATATTCGATATGAAGATATTGCCACCGACCTGGAGCCAAATGCCCGGCGGTTGATTGATTTTCTGGAGTTGCCATGGGAGCAAGCCTGTCTTGATTTCCATCAACAATCAGCGGCGGTAACGACTGCCAGTGCAGTCCAGGTACGGGAACCAGCGCACACGCGATCCATAGGCCGATGGAAAAAATATCAACACCAATTAGCGCCTATGCAAGCAGAGTTGGAAAAATGGAATGTTGCTATTGAAAGACAAGTTGATTTACATTTGCTTAACAATTAGCGGTTGCATTTCAGGGCCAACAGCGCTATAACTGAACTAATATTCGGTTATTGGTGACAGCGTCAATCGAGACGGTGTCTGCAGATTCATTCAAACGCTTCTTTGGAAATATTAAATGGCAGTCAGAACAATCAAACCAGTCAGGTTATCAGATTACTATTCATCTAATCAGCACACCGTTCCTCAGAAAACCCAGTTGTTCAAATCCATGTCAGCAGCTTTGTTGGCCATGGCATTTGCCGCGCCTGTATTGGCACAAGATGCCAATACTAACAGCCTGCTGGAAGAGGTCGTGGTGACCGCGACCAAGCGCGCAGAATCCATAATGGATGTTCCAATTGCGATGACGGCCTGGTCGGGAGACTTCGTTCGCGATGCTGATCTGGGTGATGTTAAAGATCTTGTGAATTACGTTCCGGGCGTTTCGGGTAACTCGCAGGACAGCTTCCTGGACAATATTTCGGTGCGCGGTATCCGTACCAATGATTTCGGTAATGGCGGTGATCCGTCAGTCGCCATTTACAAAAATAATTTGTATGAAGGTCGTAACGGCGCGGCGGTCAGCAGTAACTATGATCTTGACCGTGTAGAAATCTTGCGTGGTCCGCAGGGCTTTTTGTTCGGTCGCAACGCAATCGGCGGCGCGATCAGTACCCAGACCCAACGTCCTGACATGGAAGGCGTTAACGGTTTTGCAGAAATCAACGTTGGCCAGCGTGGTTTGTTCTCTCTCGAGGGGGCCGGCAACTGGGTAGCGAGCGACACCTTTGCCATGCGCCTGGCGGTTTATCATTCGGAAGAAGACGGCTACGTCAAAAATATCCAGGGTGGCAAAGATCTACTTGGCCACGACAAGAGTGCGCTGCGTTTGTCTGGCCGCTATCAAACTGAAAAACTCGATGTTAATTTCTTTGCTGAATACGAAGATCGCCAACAGCAGGGTACGATTTATCGTGCCCGCGGCACCGGTGGTTCGTTTACCGACGTGGTGGCTTTTCTGAATGGAGGCGAAGCGCCAGAAGTTCCGGGCAGTCTGACCAATGTCAATGTTGACAATACATTGGGCAGCTATGACAACGGCGAAATCCTGACCTTTGGTTTGCAAATCGATTACGATTTTGATTTTGCGACATTTACTTCCATCACCGGGTATAAAGATCACACATACGATTACGCAGAAGATTTCGACGCGACCAATGTGGTTATATTTGACTACGGTCAGAATCAGGAAGGCAAGTATTTTCAACAGGAATTCCGTCTGGTTTCCAGCGGCGATGGTCCTTTGAGCTGGTATGCCGGTGCGTCATATTATGACGAAAGCATTGATACCGTTTTCCTCGGTCAACAGGCTGAAGATGTTTATTGCGGCGCGTATTGGGGTGCGACCTGCGAAGAAGTGTTTGATTACTACAATAATTATTACGGCGGCGCCTACGCTTACGTACTGGATTATTATTTCGGCACCTATACCTGGACACCCAGCCCCGACAACGGCTTGATGACCGATTACAACCGCATTAAGGGTAAATATAAGGGCTGGGCAGCCTACGCGGATATCAAATACCAGGTCAATGATGCCTTTGATATCAGTGCAGGCATTCGCTTTAGCGATGACACTAAAGATTTTTCACAGTTGGTTTTACCTGATGCCAGCATCGTGCTTCCGCATCGGGTGCAAACCGGTTATTTCACGCCCAATGGTGCTGTGAGCGACAAGCAGAGTTGGAGCAAGCCCACTTATCGGGTCGTGGCCAATTATAAGGTCGGCGAGTCGTCAATGCTCTGGGCCAGCTATACCACAGGTTATAAGTCAGGCGGCTTTAACAGTTTCAGTGTCGCCAATTTTGATGGCGCCTTGTGGGGTCGTTATGCGGCAATACCCGGTGTAGATACGCCTGCCTCATTTGAAGAGGAAACGGTAGTTTCTTATGAAGCCGGCTACAAAGGCACGCTCAACGATGGTGCTACCCAGTTTACCGTCAACGGGTTTGTATACGACTATGAAGATTTGCAGTCCATCTTTTCTGTAGGCCCGGTTCAGGTGGTGGGTAATGTTGGTAAAGTCAAAGGCTACGGTGCTGAAAGTACTTTGAATCACGCCTTCAATGAAAACTGGACGGTGGGCCTGGGTGTTTCCTGGTTTGACAGTGAAGGTACGGGTGTTCAGCCGTTGTGTGATAACACGGAGGTGTGTGAAGGAAACTCCATACCCTGGGCGCCGGAGTGGACAGGATTTCTGCTTGTTAACAGCAATCACCCTGTCAGCAACGGCGGCGCCATTGTCGGCAATTTCCGCTGGAGTGTGGAAAGTGAGCGCCGTACCAGTTGGGAGTCGCTGGCGGATGGCTCTATCAGTATTGACGGCTATGACGAAGCCCAGTTAATGATCGGCTATCAGTCCGCCGGTAGTTGGCGTCTGACCGCTTTCGTCCAGAACGTATTCGACAGTCAGCACTTCGATGGTGCGGCCGATGGTGGTGACCCGGCCAATCCATACGTCAATTTTGACTTCGGGCCCAATCGTCCACGTACTTTCGGTATGCGCCTGTTGTGGAACTTTGACTAGCTGTAGTTTGATTGTAGTTTGATAGCTGGCTCCGGGAAACCGGAGCCAGTTTTTTTTGGGCCGACCGAAACAGGTTTTCAGTCCTTTCTTTGATATATAACCTCGCCGTCAAATATGGTGAGCTCAACCCGGGTATTGGCAATTTGAGATGCCTGGCCTGCTTCATATAATTCCACAATGTTCTGATCCAGAACTGCAAAGTCGGCGCGCTTGCCCACCTCGATTGAGCCGACCAGGTCTTCGTGTCGCATCGCTTTGGCACCGTTGATGGTGTAGGCAGCTATCATTTGATGAACATCAACAGTCTCTTCCGGGTTCATCACCTCACCATCCGGGTTGGCTCTGGTAGCGCCCATTGCGATGTTCACAAATGGCCGCGGTGTGCGCATATCAACCGGTGCATCACTACCGCCCAGTAACACCGCTCCCGCTTCCATTGTGGTGCGGACGGGGTAGTTGTTTTGCATGTAATAACCTGCCGGGTTGTAAAGGTCTTCTACGCTGTTGATTTCATCAATGAATGGAGTGACCGACATATCATAGGGCAGGTCTCGCAACATCCAGGTGTAGGTGTAAGCCAGATAAAGGCCCAGATCGCCGATGCGTTGCTGGTCATCAGGGTGTACCACTTGAATGTGTGCCAGTGCATTTCGCAACGGGTTGCCGTCGGCCGGGTCCATGGCCTTATCAAGCGCATTCACAGCAACTCGCACGGCCCGATCTCCGATAACGTGAATATGCGCGGTAAAATCGGCTTCATTCAGACGTTTTACATAGGCGTCGATAAACGACTCGGGGTCGCGCAGCACACCGGTGCTGAGGGTGCATTGCGCCGGATAAAAGCCATTTTTGCTGACAAAATCTGCACGTGCCGTCGCGTCATTGAAACTGTCCATATGGGTTTGTGCCTGTTGGCAGGCTTCGCTTTGCGTATCAACATAGCCATCAACGCGGGCTGTTTGAGTACTGGCGTTATAGCTGATTCGCGGCTGTTTGTAAGGCTGAAGCATCGCCGCATTCGGTAAGGTTGGCGGGTTTGCCAAAGGGTCGCCCTCGATCACGCCATCGACAAAAATCTTGGCCGCATTGGCGCTGATCAATTTTGAATCCTTGAAGTGGTCCCGGTCTGCTTCGAGTGCCTGCATCATGTCATCCAGTCTGACCTGTCCGTTTTCGTCCTGCCAATCAAGTGGGTCAAGTCGCATGACCGCCTGCAAACGAAAGTTCATTTGTCCGGAGCTCTCAAAGTCGTCCAGCCAGGGAAAGTAGTCTTCCGTCAATGCTGCATCCTGAACGGAGGTCAGACCCAGACTGGCGAGAAATTCATTAATTTCCGGCAGGAGAGGGCCCAGTTGGTCGGTTGCACGCCGCTGCATTCCGAACAGGTCGCGGGCTTGCTCATTCAATGTGCCGTTTGGTTCACCACTTGCATCCACGCCCACCAGTTCGCGTAAGTCGGAAAAAACTCCGTTTAGGCTATCTGCAGACAGGCCAACCACCTGTCCCTCAGCATCTTGCGCCAATTGAAGCGCGCGTGAATTGACAGCACCATGGTGGCCGTCATTGCCCCACAGGATGATGGGGTGCTCGTTCGACACCGCATCCAGGGCGGCACGCAGATTAGGTAGCTGCTCACTGGCTTCATTGCCATTGGAAAAATTCCACATATCAACTGACAGCCATTCTCCGGGTGCAATCTGATAACGTTCGATGCAGGCTTTGATGACCGGTACCATGTCATCCAGACTGAATGGTTCACTCTCCAGCGTGCATATGTCGGGCTTGACGATACCGAAAAGGTGCAGGTGGGAGTCATGCAGGCCCGGCATCAGCATCCGCCCCTCTAAATCAATTACCTGTGTGTTTGCCCCTTGTAGTTCTTTGGCTTGAGCGGAACTTCCAACTTGCACTATCGTGCCGTCCCGCACTGCAACTGCCTCGGCAACGCTGCGATCACCGTCTACCGTATAAACATAGCCGTTAGTCAATATCAGATCTGCCGGCTGGACGACTTCCGCCACAGGAGATGAGGTGGTGTCTATTTTCGAATCGCAGCCAATCATGGCCAGAAACGCAAGGGCAGTGAGCCCCGTTATTTTTATAAATTTCATTTTATGTCTCGCTTTAATTATGGCGTGTTGGTGCGGGCTTGCAGATAGTGAGTGAGTATTCGCTTGAGGTCAGCCAGTGTCTTTGTGCCTCTGGCCTTGTTCTGCTCGACTACTACCAGAAACAACGCATGGCTGACTTCAAGAATCAATCGCCCGATACGGTTGAGTTCGTCTGTTTTAGTAACTGGCGAAATTTTGTGACAAACCCGCATCACGCAAGCGATGATTTCTTCATCATGGCGCTCGTCAAGTTTGCGTAACTCGGGGACACTGAACATGGCTTGTACCAATGGCAGGACTGCCACCTGTTGCCGATAGGTCTTGAGCATCTCTTCGCAGTAACAATCCACAAATTCTTCAACACCAATCTCTTTCATGTCCCAGCTGTCTACGGTCTCCAGAACCGTGGTCACCTCTGCCAACCATTGTTCGCCGACTGCATAGAGAATCGCAAACTTATTGGGAAAGTAGTGATACACCGAGCCCACCGAGATGCCCAGTTCCCGAGCAATCATAACGGTGGTTAAGTCATCGAGCCCGACTTTGCTGAGCAAACGTGCGGTCGTATCCAGGATTTCATTGATTCGTTTCTGAGCTCGTTTTTGCTGCGGTGCTCGACGGGTTTCTAGCGGGGTTTTGTGTTTCAAATTTACAGCCAGTTTGAGTGATTAATATTGAATATTACTTCGGTTTCTGTTCAAATACCAGTTGTGTCCGGTAGCGGCGATATTTATTTGCATGTATATCCCGATTCGCACACATAATTACTACTTCAAATAAAGAATATAACACCTTAGTACAGGAAGAGTTATGAACGACAAGCAGCAGTTGCAGAATCAGAAGGCATCAGACAGCGCACATTACTTACACCCTTTTACAGATTTTCACGATCTGGGAGAGCAGGGTACCCGCATAATTTCCAGTGCGCAGGACTGTTATATCCAGGATGAAGAAAATGGCCGTCTACTCGATGGCATGTCCGGATTGTGGTGTTGCAGCCTTGGCTACTCGCAGCCGAAGATTGTTGAGGCTGTTTACGAACAGTTGAAAACACTGCCGTTTTATAACAGCTTTTTCCAATGCACCAATATCCCGGCGGCCCAATTGGCAGAGCGACTGACCAGCATTGCACCCGATCACATCAATAATGTGTTTTACACGAATTCCGGTTCAGAAGGCAATGACACCATTTTGCGTTTGATTGCGCGTTACTGGGATTTGCAGGAGCAGCCACAAAAACGCTATGTCATCAGCCGAAGCAATGCCTATCACGGCAGTACTATTGCAGCCGCCAGCTTGGGTGGCATGAGCTTCATGCATAATCAATTCCACACCATTCCGAATGTTGAACATGTGGATCAGCCTTATTGGTTTGGAGAAGGCGGTGACCTGAGCCCCGAAGAATTTGGTATCAAAGCTGCACAGTCGCTTGAGAAAAAGATCCTGGAGTTGGGTGAAGAAAACGTAGCTGCGTTTATCGCCGAGCCTGTTCAGGGTGCTGGTGGCGTAATAATTGCGCCGGATAGCTACTGGGTAGAGATCAAGCGTATTCTTGAGAAGTACGATATTTTGTTTGCATCCGATGAAGTGATCTGTGGTTTTGGTCGCACTGGCAAATGGTTTGGTTTTGAACACTACAACATGAAGCCTGATTTCATCAATTTCGCCAAGGCAGTCACCAACGGCTTTCAACCATTGGGTGGTGTACTGGTCGGCGACCGGGTTGCTGATGTGCTGAAAGCCAAAGGTGGCGAATTCGGGCATGGCTTTACCTATTCAGGACATCCGGCATGTTGTGCAGCGGCACTGGCGACTTTGGATATTCTCGAGAGCGAAAAAATTATTGAGCGGGTGGCCAACGACATCGGCCCTTATTTCAAACAACAGCTGCAAACCTTGGCTGATCACGAATTGGTTGGCGAAGTTCGCAGTATTGGCATGATGGCGGCGCTTGAGCTGGTTGAAGACAAAGTGGCCCGACGCCGGTTTGCAGCGGATCTGGGAGTTGGTGGTATCTGCCGTGACGCGTGTATTGAACGTGGTCTGGTGATGCGTGCAACCGGCGATACCATGATCATCGCACCGCCATTAATTATGACCCGGGCTCAAGTCGATGAGCTGGTTTCCAAGGCCCGGCAGGCTTTAGATGATACTGCCGAAACATTACGAGCAAAGGTGCAACCATGAGCGCATTAAGAGAGGCAGACTTTGAAGACAGTCAAATTCCGCCTGAAGACATAGCCACATTTCTGGAATTATTGGTACCGGACATGAGCGGAATTCCGCGTGGCAAAACCATTGAATCTGATTCTTACGACGAAAATGAATTGCCGCATCTTGCGGCCGCTATATTTTTCCACACGCTGACCGGTGATTATGCCGATGCGATGGATATATATGACCTGAAAGACGAAGATTTGTTGTTACGGCCGGATTGGTCAACGTATCGCTGTGTACCATGGCGGGATGGCGATTATGGTCAGGTGATCTGCGAGACGCTTGATAAAAAGGGCCAGCCGATTGAATATGACCCGCGAAATATCCTGAAACGTGTACTGGCGCGGTACGCCGAAGCCGGACTTGAGCCTGTGGTGGCTCCGGAGGTTGAGTTTTATTTGATTAAACCGGTTACCGAGTTGCTTATGCCAATTGAAGCGGCAGCCGGTGCTGAACGCAATGCGGATTTTGGCGGTGAAGCCTACAGTATTGAAGCTCTGGATAAGTTCAGTGGCTTTCTGGATGATTTGCGTGCCATGTGCACGGCCTCCGATATCCAGTTGGCGGCAATTGTGCATGAAATGGGTCCTGCCCAGATCGAGCTGAATGTGGCTCATGGCAGCGCGTTAGAGCGTGCTGATCAGTTATTCATGCTTAAGCGGACCGTTAAAGCCTGTGCCGAGCAGCACAGCATGGCAGCTACGTTTATGGCCAAGCCGATTGCAGATACACCAGGCAGCGGATTGCATCTGCACACCAGCATGTACAAAGACGGCAAGAATGTGTTTGCGCTGACAGACGGAATAGCTGGCGACAAATTGAAACACTTTATTGGTGGATTGCAAAAGTACCTGCCGATTGCGTTCGGGCTGATTTCCCCGAATATAAATAGCTACAAACGCTTTGTGCCCGGATATTCCGCACCGATCAACCTTCAGTGGGGTTACGATAACCGCACAACCGGGTTCCGTGTGCCCTATGGTTCTGACAACAATGGACGCGTGGAAAACCGCATTGCCGGCGCCGATGCCAATCCATATTTGTTTATTGCGGCGCATTTGGCCTGTGGCTTGTTGGGTATGCTCAACAAAATCGAAGCTACGGATCCTGTTGAAAGAGATGCCAATGCGTTACCTGCTAATCTGCCCGAGAATCTGGGACTGGCACTTGACAGGCTGGAGGCCAGTGAGGAATTGGTCGATATATTGGGCAAACCGTTTGTAGAGACTTACGTGTCGGTTAAACGTAACGAATTGCACCACGCGAGTCGCGGCATTACTCCGTGGGAAAGAAAATTCCTGGGCGCCCTGGTTTGAGACACCCTACTTTGAGCCACCTTGGTTTGATGCAGGGTTGAATCTGATATGACTGCCAAGCGGCCAGGCGGTGTGTCGAGTATCGGGTTTGATGAATCCTGGTACTACGCTTCTGCTATCGGCTTGCAGGACTATCCCGGCCTGAAAGAAAATATCCGCGCCGATGTGTGTATTGTCGGCGCGGGATATACCGGTATGTCGGCTGCCATTGAGTTGGCTGAGCGCGGATATTCAGTCGTGGTGCTGGAAAGCCACCGGGTAGGTTCTGGCGCTTCTGGTCGCAATGGCGGCGTGCTCGGCATGGGTCAGAGAAAAGGCCAGACTGAACTGCAAAAGTGGCTGGGTAAAGACACGGCCAGGCGGTTGTGGACCATCGCCTGTGACGCCAATCAGTTGGTGCGGGACCGGATTGCCCGATACAGCATTGATTGTGACCTCACCGATGGCGAGTTGAGGGTTGCACATAAAGAAAAGCACCAGCAGGAACTGTGGGATTACGGGCACTTTCTGGAAACAGAATATGGTTTCAGTAAACACCGCAATGTGGAGAAGTCTGAAGTACACGACATGATGGGCGTGGATAGCATGTATGGCGGTTATGTTGATTATCAAGCTGGACATTTGCAGCCCTTAAATCTGATATTGGGTGAGGCGAAAGCCGCGCGGGAACTGGGTGTGCAGGTTTTTGAACACTCGAAAGTCAGTCATTATGAATCCAATCTTTCATCGCCGGCGTTGCTGGACGTGCACACTGATACAGGTGTTGTAACGGCTGATTTTATGGTGATTGCCTGCAACGGTTATCTGGACAAGCTCGAGCCTAAAGCATCACGGTTGCAAATGCCGATCAATAATTTTGTGCTGGCGACTGAGCCGCTTGGTGAGGATCGTGCGCGCTCAATCAATCGCGATAATCTGGCGATTGTTGATACTCGTTTTGTGGTCAATTATTTTCACAACAGCCCGGATCACCGTTTGATATTCGGAGGTGGTGAAAATTACTCCACTCGTTATCCCAACGATATCCCGGCTTTTGTGCGTAAACAGATGCTGAAGGTTTACCCTCAACTTGAAGACGTGAAAATTGATTATGGTTGGGGCGGTACGCTGGCGATTACGCTTAAACGCATGCCCAACTTCGGCCGCAAAGCAAACAATGTTTATTGGGCCCAGGGCTATTCAGGGCATGGTATTGCAATGGCCAATATGGGCGGCAAACTGGTGGCTGAAGCCATCGCAGGGCAGGCTGAGCGGTTTGACCTGTTTGCCAATATCAAGCAGCCGCCTTTTCCAGGCGGCAAGTTGTTGAGAGCGCCAGCGCTGATCGCTGGCATGCTTTACTACTCGATACTCGACAGGCTTTAGGTCTGGTTCAGACCCGTTCAATAATAATCGCGATCCCTTGCCCAACGCCAATGCACATGGTGCACAGGGCGTAACGGCCTTGTGTGCGCTGCAGTTGATACATGGCAGTGGTTACCAGGCGAGCGCCGCTCATGCCCAGCGGATGGCCCAGTGCAATCGCGCCCCCGTTGGGGTTAACGTGTGGGGCATCATCCGAAAGTCCCAGTTGCCGCATGCAGGCCAGACCCTGAGCAGCAAAGGCTTCGTTCAATTCGATCACATCCATTTGTTCAATGCCAAGACCTGCCAGTTTCAGTACTTTTCGGCTGGCGTCCACTGGCCCCATTCCCATAATACGCGGCTCCACACCGGCAGTGGCCATCGCCACAATTCTGGCCAGGGGTTTCAGTCCGTGTTGCTTGATCGCTGAATCCGAGGCCAGCAACAACGCGCAGGCTCCATCATTGATACCACTGGCGTTGCCGGCTGTCACCGTGCCATTCTGGCGGAACGGTGTGGGCAATTTGGCCAACCCTTCCAGCGTACTACCAGCGCGAGGGTGTTCATCGCGATCGAAAATCAGGGGTTCCTGCTTGCGCTGCGGAATGCTGACGGGAATAATTTCGTCGTCAAACGTGCCGTCGTTTTGGGCCCGTTCGGTGCGTTGTTGGCTGCGCAGGGCAAACGCGTCCTGGTCAGCGCGGCTGATGTTGAACTCAGCGGCCACATTTTCTGCAGTCTCGGGCATGGAATCGATGCCGTACTCTGCTTCGAGTTTGGGGTTCACAAAGCGCCAGCCCATGGTGGTGTCGTAGATTTCCGCATTGCGGCTAAATGCTGCTGTTGCTTTGGGCATAACAAATGGCGAGCGACTCATAGCCTCGACACCACCGGCGATCAGCAACTGCGCTTCCCCGGTTTTGATCGATCGCGCACCGCTGCCAATGGCATCCATACCGGAGCCACATAGGCGGTTAATGGTCATGGCCGCGATACTTTGTGGCAGTCCGGCCAGCAGGGCGCTCATACGTGCCACATTGCGATTGTCTTCACCCGCCTGATTGACGCAGCCGTAATAGATATCGTTGACTTGCGACCAATCCAGATCAGGGCTTCTCTGCATTAATGCCCGCATTGGGAGGGCACCCAGATCATCGGCTCGAATGCTGGCAAGGCTGCCAGCGTAGCGACCGATGGGGGTTCTTATGGCGTCACAAATGTAGGCACTACTCATGGTTATTTCTCTTTTTTCTTATCGGTCGGCTGTGGGCGGTGGAAAAAGATCATGTTAAGTCCGACAGGCTCCTAACGGCCTTTGAAAACGGCTGGCCGTTTTTCCATAAAGGCGGTAACACCTTCTTTGAAATCCTCGCTGCGGCTCAGTTCGCTCATGGCCTGCTTTTCAAGCTCGGTTTGTTCAAGCAGTGAATTGGAGGCGGATTGGTTGAGTAGTTTTTTGATCAAACCCAATGCACGGGTCGGCTGGGTGGCTAAATGGAGAGCCATTTTGCCAGCTTCAGTCTGCAGATCTTCATCATCAACACATTTCCAGATCAGGCCCCATTGCTCAGCAGTTTCAGCCGGCAATTTATCGCCCAGAAGGGCGAGACCTTTGGCGCGCGCCAAACCTACCGAGCGCGGCAGATTAAAGGTGCCACCGGAATCCGGTACCAGGCCAATTTTGCAAAATGCCTGCATAAAACTGGCAGAACGTGCGGCTATTACGATGTCGCAGGCCAGTGCCAGGCTTGAACCAGCACCGGCGGCAATACCGTTAACCGCGCAAATCACCGGCTTGGGCAGGTTCATGATGCTGCGAATTAAAGGGTTGTAGTTTTTCTCGACCGAATCGCCCAGATCAGGCGGCGTGCCATCATCTGAAGCGCTGCGGTCACCCAGATCCTGCCCGGCGCAAAATCCGCGGCCGGTGCCGGTGAGGAGCAGGCAGCGTATATCCGCATTTTCAGTGACATCCGCCATAACTTGCCGGATTTCGGCATGCATTTCGGTGGTAAAACTGTTCAGGGATTTGGGCCGGTTTAGCGTTAACGTTGCGACGCCCTGCTCGACAACATATTCGATTGTGTTAAAACTCATAATAATTCCCGGGTGAAGACGCGAAAAGATTCAAATTCAGCATTTGATTCATAGTTGTGTATTATGCCGGTTCAGCCACACATTATTAAGGTGCAATTTGATATGGCAGTCTACAGTTTGGACGGAATAACCCCGGTGGTTCATCCCGGTTCGTTTGTTCATGAAACCGCGGTGCTGATCGGTGATGTAATCATAGGTGCTGATTGTTATATCGGGCCGGGAGCTTCCCTGCGTGGAGATTTCGGCCGCATCGTGGTCGGCGACGGTGCCAATGTGCAGGACAACTGTGTGATGCATAGCTTTCCAGACAAAGATTGTGTGATTGAGAGCAACGGCCATATCGGGCACGGCGCTGTGCTGCATGGCTGCACGGTGGGCCGCAATGCCATGGTTGGCATGAATGCGGTGGTGATGGACAACGCAGTGATCGCCGAAGAGTCGATCGTGGCGGCCAGTGCCTTTGTAAGTGCCGGTTTCGAATGCGAACCCCGCAGCCTGGTGATGGGTGTGCCGGCCAAAGTGAAGCGCCGGCTTTCCGACCAGGAGGTTGATTGGAAAACCCGGGGTACGCACGAATATCAGGAACTGACCAAGCGTTGTCAGGCCAGCTTGATCAAAACCAAAGCATTAACCGAGGTAGAAGACAATCGCGCTCGCATGCAAGTCGGCGGTTTTGAATTCAAGCCTGACTGACCGTCGGGCGCGCAAGCTGACAATTGACAGTAAAAGAAAATGACTAACGATTCCAAAAAAGACAAATCTGAAAAAGTCGTGCCCGAAAAAGGCATAACCGAAATTCCCGTACCCGGGCAAGACGAATCGACTCAACACGCGTCGCCGGCTTGTTTTTCACACGAGTTGGGTTCGGATATAGCGTTGGAAAATGCTGAGCCTGCCTGGGATAAAGTGAAAGGCTGGCGCAAACAACAGCGCGACCGGTTGATCGCAATCCGCAACAGTCTCAACGAATCCCAGCACGCTGTGTCGAGCAAATCTGTTGCTGATCAATTGCTGCGGTCCGGCTGGCTGAATAAACACAACAGTATTTCTTTTTTCTGGCCGATGCAGGGTGAAATCGACCTGCGGCCATTGATGACCGAACTGGTTAAGCAGGGTATCACGGCAGTTCTACCGGTGATTACTGAACGAAATCAGCCTTTGGAGTTCTGGCAATGGACCCCGGGTGAACCCTTGTCCGGCGATGGCCTCTGGGGGATTCCCATCCCATCGGTGCGGCGAGCGGTAAATCCGGAGTTGCTGCTGGTGCCGATGCTGGGTTTCGACAACCAGGGACACCGCCTGGGTTTCGGTGGCGGCTACTACGACAGAAGCATTGCCGCCATGCAGACGCCGCCGGTTTGCATTGGCGTTTGTTGTGAGTATGGACATATGCATTCTATTTATCCGCAGGCTCATGATGTGCCTATGCACGCAATAGCCAGTGAGTCGCAATTCCGGATATTCAGCGAGCCAGAATAAATTTTATTGATGCACCTAATGGTAATGAATATATTGGCGTCATATAATTGGTACACCTTTTTATTGACACACATTTCGCAAACTCAGGGACATGAAAAAATGCATTTTCAAATTTCCAGAAAGATCAACACCGTGTTGTTATCAACTTGCCTTTTGCTTGTGGCTTCAGTAGCGCAGGCGGGCCAATACTACGAAGCGGTCACCAGCAATACAATGGAAGGCGATAAAAACGGCGACACCATGACCGTGCATTCCTGGGTTGACGGCGACAAGTCCCGGGTTGAATTTATTTCAGGCGAAAAAGATGGCTGGATGGCAGGTGGCAATTATCTGGTCACTGTCGATGGCGGTGAAAACAGCTACCTGGTCAATCCGAAAGAAAAAACCTACGCGCGATTCAGTTTCGAAGAAATGATGGCCGGCCTGGGACAGGCGATGAAGGCCATGGAAAGCATGGGCGGCATGGTGAAGATGGATTTCAAGGATGTTTCTTCCACCAAGCTTGTGGAAGAGCCCGGTGGTGAACTGATGGGTTATGCAACTACTCACTATCGTTTCAAAAGCCATTACGTAATGGAAATGAGCATCATGGGCATGGGCCAGACCAACACCAATGACACGATTCAGGATTTGTGGATCACCGACGAATTGGATGCCAAAGGCTTTGCCATGTGGTTGCGTCCTGACCGGGGTATGCAAACCGGCAACGAGGGTCTGGATAAATTGTTCAATCAGGAAATGGGCAAGTTGAACGGCTTCCCGCTTAAAGCGACCACCCAAACCACGATGGTGGACAAAAAGGGCAAACAGCACAACAGTAGCTCTTCAACGATTGTGACGGTTATGCGTGAAGAGTCCATCTCCGCAGACAAATTTGAATGGCCTTCAGATTACCAGGAAACTTCTTTGATTCCTGATATGGGCGAGGGTCAGGAAGGCGAAGACGGCGAGAAAGTGAATATCTTTGATATGTTCAAGAAGTCCAGTAACGGTAACTAGCAATAAGGGGCGGGCATGATGTGCCCACTCCTTTTTTTAAGGTTTAGTCCGGCGCTCTTTCCACCAACGTCAGAATATCGTAGATAGCAACCGGCACATCGTGCTGGTTTGTGACTTCCACATCCCAGACCACCACACCGGTGGTTTTGTCTTCCTCGGGGCGCTTGACTTTGCTGATTTTCTGCTTGGCTGACAGACGAACCTGAATGGTGTCGCCTATACCTACCGGCTCAACAAAACGCAGATTTTCGAGACCGTAATTAGCCAGTACCGGCCCGACACCCGGGTCTACGAACAGGCCAGCCGCCGCCGAAATGACAAAATATCCGTGTGCAACCCGTTTACCGAAGAGGGAATCCTTGGCTGCGATTTCATCAAAGTGTGCATAAAAATGATCACCTGACAGACAGCCGAAATTGACAATATCGGCCTCGGTAACCGTGCGTCTTGCTGTTACCAGTGTTTCACCGATTTGCAGTTCATCAAAGGTTTTTCTGAAAGGGTGCACGGGTGTTGTATACGGCGTGGCACCGGCAGTATATAGCCGGGTGATGGCCATCAGTGTGTCCGGGGAACCCTGAATTGCGGTGCGCTGCATATAATGTTTAATCGCTCGCACGCCGCCTAATTCTTCGCCGCCACCAGCGCGGCCGGGGCCGCCGTGTACCAGCGGTGCCAGGGGTGAGCCGTGACCTGTCGATTCCTTGGCGCAATCTTCATTCAGTACCAATATCCGGCCGTGCCATGCGGCTGTGCCCAATACGATCCGCGCGGCTTCTTCATTATCCGCTGTGACCAGGGATCCCACCAGCGAACCACGACCCATACGCGCCAGTTCAATGGCTTCATCTTCATCTTCATAGGGCATCAAAGTGCTGACTGGGCCGAAAGCTTCAACGGAATGCACAGAATCGCTGGCAAATGGTTGGTCGCAATACAGTAAGGTTGAAGGGAAGAATGCACCCTTGTCCCGATCTGCTCCGGTCACTTCAAAGTCGCGCTTGCCGCCATAAACAATCTGGCTGTCTTTTGATAAGTTACCCAGCGCATCCCAGACATCTGCAACCTGATCTTTGCCAACCAATGAGCCCATGCGTACGCCTTCAACTGATGGATCGCCGATGGTCGTTTTGTCGAGCCGCTTTTGCAGGGCTTCGATGACGGCTTCGGTGTGCTTTTTAGGCACAATAGCCCGCCTGATGGCGGTACATTTCTGGCCGGCCTTGGTCGTTATTTCCTGCGCAACGCCCTTCACAAACAGATCAAATTCCACTGTTCCCGGTCCTGCATTGGCACCCAGAATGGAACAATTTAATGAGTCCGCTTCCATATTAAAAGGAATCGAGTTTGCAACGATATTGGCGTTGCTTTTGAGCATGCGTCCGGTTGTGGCCGAGCCGGTAAAGGTAACGCTGTCCTGCTCGTTCAGGTGCTCCAGAATGTCGCCTGTGCGGCCGCAAATCAGCTGCAAGACGCCTTCAGGCAATATCCCGGAAGCGATAATTTCTTTGACCATGACTTCGGTTAAATAGGCAGTCACGGTCGCCGGTTTAACAATTACGGGAACACCGGCAATCAAGGACGGTGCGATTTTCTCGAGCATGCCCCAGCAGGGAAAATTAAAAGCGTTGATGTGCAGGGAAACGCCGTGTTTGGCAGTCAGGATATGCCGGCCCAGAAAACTGCCTTTGGCGGAAAGGCGTTCAATATCACCTTCAACCGCAAAAGTTTCGTTGGGGAGTTCACGCCGCGCGATGCCGGAATAGGCGAACACGGTACCAATGCCGCCTTCGATATCCACCCAGCCATCGGCGCGGGTGGCGCCGGTCATGGCTGAGATTTGATAAAAATGTTCTTTTTTGCCGAGTAGATGCTTCGCCAACGCCTTGAGCATATTGGCACGATCGTGAATGGTCATGGCGCGCAGCGCTGCACCGCCTTGTTGCCGGCCGTGGTTAAGCATATCGGCAAAATCAAGACCAGTGCTGCTGACCTGACCTATGGATTCACCATTAATTGCGTTGCGGACTTCAACACCAGCATCACTGCCAGCAAACCATTCGCCACAGGCATAACTTTCAATTTTCATTCACTACTCCGTTGGGGGGGTTCAAGTCATGGAAATTCAGGTCAGGACCAGTTTTCCAGCGTGCTCACCAGTTCGGTCAAAAAGGCATTGGTCTGGTGCCCGTCTATAACCCGGTGGTCGATGGTCAGGCTGACATAACACATCGGCCTGATGGCAATGACATCAGCGCCATCAACTTCTCTGACCTTGACACGCTTTTCAATTTTGCCAACGCCAAGAATTGCAGATTGCGGTTGGCTAATAATGATAGGTGTGGCGATCAGACTACCGGAAACACCATGATTGGAGATGGTAAAAGTACCGCCTCTAACGTCATCTGGCTTCAGTTTATTGCTGCGGGCGCGTTCGGTAACGTCATTCAGCGCTTTGGCAATGCCCTTCAGGTTCATGGTTTCAGCGTTGTGTAACACGGGCACGATCAAGCCCTTGTCACCCAATGCTGTACCGATACCGATATTGATCGCGTGGAAAATTTCCAGGTGATCGTCGAACCATTGACTGTTGATTCTGGGCACTTTTTGCAACGCAGCAATGGCAGCAGCCACAAAATAGACCGTGAGCGTTAATGGTGTTCCGCGCTCGGCGTATGCTGCTTTGTGAACCGAGCGGTGCTTCATGATGGCCGACAAGTCGGCTTCAAACACCGCGGTAACATGCGGCGCGGTATGCATCAGACTGGCGACCATGTTTTCCGCAATTTTCTTGCGCATCTTGTCGTGCGGGACTATGTCGGAGCCAGTACCTTTTGTTGCAGGCGTAATTGATGGCCTGGCGGGTGCAGCACTCGGCTGTCGTTTGGCTTGTTTTTGCTCAGCAATCAAAGGTTCAACATCTCTCAACGTGATGCGCCCACCCCGGCCACTGCCTGCAACACTGCTGAGATCCAGATCGTGTTGCATAACCCGCTGTCTGACAGCCGGGCTCAAACCTTTTTGTGGCGCGACCTGGGGCTTGTTGATGGCCTCGTTTTTCGGGTTGTTTCTCGGATTGTTTTCCGGATTGTTTTCGCTGGCTTCCTGTCGGCTTGCCTTGTCGAGTGCTGCGTCTGCCGGACCAGGTTCACTGTCGTTCTGGCCCTCGTGCGAATCCGCTTGTTCGTCATCCGCGCCGGTGTTGATAGTGCACAGCAGATCTCCAGGGTTCACTTCGCCATCATTCTGGATTTTGATGTCAGCTATTTGGCCAGCCTCTGGTGCTGCAATTTCCACCACCACCTTGTCGGTCTCGATCTCAACAATAGGGTCATGCGCAGCAACCTGGTCGCCTGGCTTAACCAGCCATTGAGAGACCGTTGCTTCAGTACCTTCCTGTTGGTCGTCAGGAAAGCGAATGTCGATTAAATTAGCCATATCAGAAGTCTATTAAATCACGCATGGCGGCTGTTATGCGCTCGACATTGGGTACCACGCTTTCCATCAGCCCGGGATTGTGCGGGCTGGGGATATCCGGCATTGCTATGCGCCGTGGTGGTGCGTCCAGCTCGAAAAAGATCTTTTCTGTCAGAAAGGCGGCAATTTCGGCACCAAAACCTGCCGTGATGTTGTCTTCGTGCACAATCAGGCAGCGGTGCGTACGGCTAACGGACTTAACAACAGCTTTAGAATCCCATGGCGAGAGCGTGCGAAGATCAATGACTTCGATATCTCCACCCAGATCGGCGGCGGATTTTTCACAGCGGGGCACCATTGCACCCCACGTAACCACTGTTAATTTATCACCTGTTGCGATGGTATTTGCTTTGCCAAACGGCACGACATAATCGTCGCCCGGATAGGGGCGCCGTGCCCAGGCACTGTCGAGCATGGAGCGATGTTCAAAAAAGATGGTTGGGTTGTTGTCGCGCATGGCGGTACGCAGCAAGCCAACGGCATCCTGCGCGTTCGATGGCATGGCCAACTGCCAGCCAATGCCGTGCAGCCATTTCACTTCATTAGATTGACTGTGCCAGGGATCACCGACTTTGAAAAAACCACCCGGAATGCGCACAACCATTGGGGCGACAAAGCGGTTGTTGGTGCGCCAGCGCATCGTTCCGCAATCGTTGAGCTGTTCTTCGGCGGGATCCGCATATTTGCGAAACTGGATTTCCGGTACCGGCATCAGGCCAGCAGCAGCCATGCCGGTGGCGCGGCCGATAATGCCTTCTTCGGACAGGCTGGTATCAAATACCCGGCCTTCACCGTGCTTGGCTTGCAGGCCAAGGGTAGCTGCATGCACGCCGCCTTTGGGGCCGACGTCTTCGCCAAACACCACCAGCTTCGGGTTAGTACTCAGTTCGACATCCAGTGTCCTGCGTATCGCAGTCAGCATATTGATACGTTCGTTTTCCGGTGCTGCAGTTTGCGTAGCTGTCGGGAATTGATGGCCACCCGCCCACAAGCCACCTTGTGTTTGTAAAACAGCTTGTCCGTCAGCATCGGTTTCACTGAATACATAGCGCTGCACGTTGGCCGGTTCTGGCTGTGGCCTTTTGCGTACATTGGCCAATGCCGTCAGCACATCATCTTTGGCTTGCTGTTCTAATTCGGACCAATCGTCTTGTGACAGCAATTGTTCTGAAAGGACGAATTCCTGCAAGCGGGGCAGTGGGTCGCGTGCTTCTTCTGCTTCAACGTCAGCATCACTTTTGTACTGTTGGGTGTCTTGTCCTGAATGGCCTGATAAGCGTGGCACTCGTAACCTGACCAATGCCGGGCCGTGGCCTTCGCGAACGTGCTGCACTCCACGGGCGAGATAAGTGGCGGCTTGCTGTGGGTCGCAACCATCACCATCAAGAATGTAGAGATTTTTAAAAGAGGCCAGATTGTCGGCGATATTACCGCCCGGAGTTTGCAAATCCGACGGCACCGATATGCCATAGCCATTGTCTTCGATATAGAACAACATGGGCAATTTACGCGTGGTTGCACTGTTAAGTGCTGCCCAGAATCCGCTGGCTGCTGTTGAGGCATCGCCGCCGAGTGCTACGCCAATCGCGCCTTCCAGCAGGTTTTCATCAAGCTCGCGGCGCTTGTACAATATGGACTCAGCCCAGCCCGAAATGGGGGTGTACTGCGCACCCACTGCGCCACTCATCGGCAGGAAGGTAGGTTTGCCGTCTTGCGCGGGCATGTTAAACACAACACCGATATCACGGCCATCGCTCAAACCACCGGCGCGCATCATCGGGCCCGCCATGGCATCTTCAAGGTCAAGGCCAGCCGCCAGTAAAAACGGGCGTGATCGGTAATAGCCGCTGGCTGCATCGCCCGGGTGATTTATCATTGACGCCAGAATGATCTGCGCCATGTCGTGGCCGCGCGCGGAGAACTGATACAAAACTTCACGACTTTTCAGCAGCTCTTTTTCTTCAATATCATCAAGTGCCCGGGACAAAAGCGTTAAATAGGCGATGTGTTTCCAGTCCAGATCAGACGCTTGTTTGTCTGCAGTTGGGTGGGGGTGGCTGAAGGCTGAAACCGATGACATGAAGTGTTCCCTGCAATTTGGTGACTGTAGAAAAATTATATACCTTAATAAATGGTATTTAATTGCGTTTTGTTAGTAAAAATTGATCCGTTTAGGTATATAATTCTAATATACGGATATATTAATTAAGGTAGTTGCTATGAAGCTGGATAAGTCAGATATTGCCATCATTGAAGCCCTTCAAATGGACGGTCGTTTATCAAATCGTGAACTTGCAAAAGCGGTGTCGCTCTCGCCATCACCCAGTTGGCGAAGACTGCGTGCATTGGAAGAGGCGGGCGTAATAAGTCACTACGCTGCAGTGGTTGAACGCGAGCAAGTGGGGTTACCTATCCTGGGTTTCGCACACGTAACTTTGAATGACCACAGTTCTGATAAAGTGAAAAAATTTGATGAAGCCATCAAGCGAGCGCCACAAGTGCTGGAATGCCATGCTACCAGTGGTGAATACGACTATATGTTGAAAGTGGTTTCGCCGGACATGGCGTCTTATCAGGATTTTTTAAGCGACTATTTGTTGACCATTGGTGTGGTGCGTACGGTCAATACCAGTTTCGCGCTAAAGCAGCAAAAATGCACCACCGTTTTGCCAATGGATCAAATCCGCGAGACCTAATCCGTTTGAATGCAGCACTCGGGTAGGGCAAAGAACTGCAAATCTTTTAAACGGCCTTCCAGTTGATGCTCGGCAACCGGCCCTTCGGATTGTAGTTTTAGCGCCAACTGTTCTGCGCTTGCCAGGTAGCTGCCGTAGCGTCGAGTCCGCTCAGCGATCGACATTGGCGCTTCTTCTTCCATTTTCGAATACAGTGCGGCCTGCAATGAAAATGGTCGTAAAGAGGTTTCATCCTGCTTGCTATGCCATGAGCCATCGAACAAATCAAACCTGTACAAACGTAAAAACAGATGTCCATTTTTAGCTATAAAGTCAATAGAATCAAGTAGGTATTCAACTTCCAGGTCATCCATCACATAGTGCATGCTAACCCGGCACCAGCCCGGTTTTACCCCCGAGTATCCATCGCTTACACAATCGCGATACTGTTCAGATGTCTGGTCATCAATACCCAACAAGCGATGGCCGTACGGGCCGGCACAAGAACAGCCAGCACGAGACTGAATACCAAATAAATCATTCAACAGCGTGGTTACAAATTTTGGATGCAGGTAATGCGCATCGTTGGCTTTGATGTTAAAAGAAATGATGCCGACACGGCGGGCGGGGTCTTGATTACCCAGAATTTCAATAGCAGGATTGGCTAACCAGCGGTCAAACACGCGCACCAACAATTCGTGCTCTCTGGCTTCTATACGATCAGCACCGATATTGTCTTTTATCTCAAATACCATGGCGGCTTTTAATGCCTGTAAAACACCGGGGGTACCGGGTTTTTCGCGGTCTTCAATATTGACTATGAAGTCCTGGGTGACCGGGCCTACATAGTCAACAGTGCCGCCGGCGCTGACGGTTGGAGGCAAGTCGCTATGATATAGCCGTTCATTAAAAACCAGCACTCCGCTTGAGCCAGGTCCACCCAGAAATTTGTGTGGGGAAATGAATATAGCATCCAGAAATGCGTCGCCTTCATAAGCACCCGCCGGTGGATTCATATCAATCTGTACATAAGGCGCGCTGGCAGCGTAGTCAAAACAGGCGATCGCATCATAGCGATGCAACAGGGCAGCAATTTCATGCACCGGTGATTTGATGCCAGTGACATTGGATGCTGCCGAAAAGGAGCCGATTCGATTGCGGTTCTGGTACTGCGGATCCTGTAGCAATGTTTCCAGATATTCGAGGTCAATGCCGCCGTCAGCTGCCAACCGGACAGGCACAACGGTGGCCAGATTCTCACGCCAGGAAACTTCATTGGAATGATGCTCATACGGTCCAACAAACACCACCGGTTGATTGTTTTTGAGGTGTTCCCTGAAATCCCTGGCCTTGTCTTCGCCCAGTGCGTTGGCCATCAAACCGAGCATGTTTTTGCGCGTTACCGGCGGCAAAGATACGCCGATAATCTGCTGCAATTTATCAATTGCAGCGGTGGCACCGGCACCGACATTGATAATGAGTCCGGATTTCCCGGCATTCACAGAGCGCTTGATGCTGGCTTCCGCCTGATGCAACAACTGCGTCATCGACCGCCCGCTAAGATCATCTTCAGTATGCGAATTGGCATACATACGTTGCAGCTGGCGCAGGTAATTTTCCACGAAACACAGGCAGCGGCCGGAGGCGGTGTAATCGGCGTACATCATCAATCGTTCGCCAAAAGGTGTCTGAATTACCGCATCGGCTCCAATCAGTTGGCGTCGCAGAAAATCAAATTCCAGAGGAGAGTTCAAAAGGTCGGTGGCAACTGTATTTTGGGTCATGGTTGTACTTAAATTAAGCGTGTAAGAGTGTCAGACCATTTTAACGCCAAACGTGGTGGTGGCGCATGGTCAATTGTTGGCAAAAGCGAAGATTCAATACTGATCTTAAGCAAGCTCACTCACAATCCGAATCTCATTCTCCAATGTTTTATGTACCGGGCAGCGGTCGGCGATTTTCAATAGCAATGCCCGCTGCTCATCATCCAGATCGCCCTGCAGCAAGATTTTGCGGGTGAACCGATCAATTTTTCCTTCCTGTTTTATGCAGGCTGAGCAGTCTTTGGCATGAATCTGATCGTGACTGACCGTAACTTCAACATGCTCCAGCGGCAAGTTTTCACGGCGGGCAAAAAAGTTGAGTGTCATAGTAGTGCAGCTGGCCAGAGCCGAGCCGAGCAGGTCGTAGGGAGTTGGCCCCAGATTGGTGCCGCCCGCTGATAATGGCTCATCACCGGTAAACCGGTGTCCGTTGCTATTGATGCCGGTTAGAAAGCCATCTTCTTTATTACCACTGGCTACCGAAGCGTCTTTCACAAAGCGCGCAGGTGTTGCCACCTTTTCTGTGCTGCCCACATAGCGACTTGCCCAGGTTGCCAGCACTTTTGCGGCGTACAGCGAGTCCCGGTCTCTGGTTAACAAGTGGTCTGCATTGTCCAATGAAACAAAACTTTTGGGGTGCATGGCTTGCTTGTAAATCATTGCGGCTTGCTCAATCCCCACCAGTTCATCTACCGGAGAGTGCATTACCAACAAGGCTTTACGCAGTTTGCCAATGTTTTCGCAAACAGATTGAGTACGCACATCCTCTACAAAATCTTTTTTGATATTGAACGGCCGGCCCGCAAGCTTCACTGTTGCCTGACCGTCGCTTTCAATTTGTTCCAGTCCGTCCTCAATCAAATGAAGGACATGGCTGGCATTGGCAGGGGAGCCTATTGTTGCCACTGCAAGCGCCGATTCGATCTCATGCGCAGCTGCCAGCACTGCCGTGCCGCCCAATGAATGACCTACCAGCAGTGCAGGAGGTTCACCACGGCTACTGAGATAGTTTGCCGCATCAATCAGGTCGTCGACGTTGCTGCTGAAATGGGTACTGGAGAAATCACCTTCGCTTTGGCCCAGGCCGGTAAAATCAAAGCGTAAAACCTTGATGCCTTCATCTGCCAGCGCCTCGGCAATTCGCACCGCTGCCTTGCTATTTTTGGTGCAGGTAAAGCAATGGGCGAACAGGGCGCAGGCCACTACCGCGCCAGTTTGGGGCTCATGTATTACCCCTGACAAGGTTGCGCCATTGCGGTTTTGGAAGCTGATATTTTCGGGCATGCTGGGTTCCTTAAAACGCTGGTATAAAGTTATTACTCGTCTTCGCTGCGAACGCTGACTGCCTGATTGTCGTCAACAAAAATTTCTATCGGGCGGCAGCAAACCTGACAGTCTTCGATGTATTGTTGCGCGCCGGCAGATTCATCCACAAGAATGGTGATGGCCTCGCCACAGTAGGGGCAGCTGATGGTGCTCTCTTGAAGTTGCATATTCATCGTTTTGAATCAACCAAATGGACAATTGCCATTCCCAGCACCATCGCAATCACAAAAACCACAGTTTCTGCTTGTTGATAAACAATTGCCGCCAACGCAGGGCCCGGGCAATAGCCGTAAACACCCCAGCCGATACCAAACAATGTTGCACCGCCCAGTAATTTTCCATCCAGGGCGGTCTTGGTGGGCAAATCAAAACCAGAACAAAGCACTGGTGAGCTGCGCTTTATGATGAGCCTGAAGCTGACCAGTGTAACAGCGACAGCACCACCCATCACAAAGGCAAGGTCGGGCACCCAATTACCAAATATATTCAGAAAGCCAATCACTTTGGCCGTGTCTGTCATCCCGGACATGGCCAAACCGAAACCAAACAGCGTGCCGGTCAGCAACAAAATAATTTTATTCATGCGATCACCTGCCTGATCAGGTATACGGTGAGAATTCCCATCCCCATAAAGGTTAATGTCGCCAGAACTGAACGCGTGGAAAGCCACGCGAGGCCACAAACGCCGTGACCACTGGTACAGCCGCTGCCCAGTTTGACGCCAATACCTACCAGCAAACCGCCGATGCTGGCTAAAACAAATGATCCGTGAGGCACCGGGAAGGGTTGTTGTGAGATCGTGTGAAACAGCCAGGCGCCGAGAGGAAGGCCGAGAATAAACAGAAAACTGCCGTCGGCGAATTTTGTAATTGAGCGCCAGAATATGCCGCTAACACCTGCAATGCGGCCATTAAAAAGCAATAAAAGTGAAGCTGAAAGGCCGATTATGAGCCCGCCGAGAAGTGCATAGCCGTATTGATCGAGAAACATGGTTGATCCTAAATGTGCTCGTATTGATGTTTGTATTTAACATTGGAACACAAACAGGGGCAAAGCAATAACAATCTTCCGGAGGGCTTGTTCAGGCAGGAGAGTCGTTGTAGTGGTAGACATTGAGCCCCATGTGATTATTATAAAATTAACCTATACCCGCCTTTTTTGGGTGCGGGCATAAGGGTAAGCAAATTTAATGATGACTTAAACCGTTTTGAAGCTGATTTATTAGATGAAAAGGGCGAGCAGGTGGCTCGTGTCAGCAAAGAAATTTATGTTCGAAATAGAACTATGAAAAGGAGTGACAAGTAAGATGAACCTGTCTATGCAAGTTATATCCCGCAAAGGTATTGTTATTGCGGCTTTTTTAGCGGTGGCAATGACTGCCTGCGACAAGAAAAGCGAATTTAAAGAAGAGCCTGCCGCCATGTTGACCACAATTTCCGGCTCGGTAGCCTACCAGGAACGCATCGCGCTGACGCCCGGGCATTGGCTAAAAGTCACACTTTCAGATATTGCTATGGCGGACCCTGCCGCACCAGTTCTGGCTGAAACTTCCCGAGTTCTTGGAAACGAGCAGGTACCGCTGTCATTTGAGATTCAGGTCGAAACCGATAAGTTGTCGCCTCGCAATCGATATCAGGTTCGTGCAGCGCTAAGTGATCCTTCTGGCCATTTGGCATGGACGACGGATACTGCTTATCCCATAGATCCGACTTTGAAGGTTCAGGACCTGGGAATGTTACGACTGGTCAAGGTTGACCGTTCTGTCTGGCCGCAGTCGAACGACAAACTCACATTACCGGGTACCAGTTGGCTGGTTGAAGATGTTGCATCCGGTGGCGTTATCGATAATTCTAATCTCTCATTGAGCTTCGATGAGGACGGTAGACTTAACGGATCTTCCGGGTGCAATACGTTCACGGGCGAATTTTCGGTGAATGAAAATAAATTGAAAATTGGCAAAGTGGCAGGAACCAGAATGGCTTGTCCGCCAGCCTTGATGGATCTTGAGCAGAAATTTCTCAATGTTTTGAGTGAGGCCGCAACTTATGCGATCGATTCGGATAGAAACACGCTGACCATCACCGCCGCGAATGGCCAAGCCATCACGGCATCTCTGATTTCACAAGATTGAGTTAAAACATTCTTGAGTCGTATGCCCAGTGCAGCAATGCCTGACGCTGCCTGGGTCGACACAATAAGTCGCCTTTAATACAGTTCTTTTTGAGCTGGCTGATGTGCCGGGTCATATTCTTCCAGCGTTTGATCTGCCGGACGTCGTCTTCATGTCGACGCCCCACGAAATAACGACAATACCATTGAAACCAGCCGCGCGGGTCATCCTCGTGAATCCAGCCTTTCTCGCGCCAATACGAAAGGGGTTTGGATGCATCAACGCCAAAAAAGTTGAGCTCTTTGTTGTGAGATTTGGCGCTCAGCTTGGCTTTTGTGAACCATTTCGCCGGAAACTCCTGTTGGCAATCTGTCATGTACTTGCCGCCGAAAACACCCATTTTTAAAAGTTGTGCAGGCGTCAGTTCGGGTTTGAAATCGAAAGCAAAGTTTTCACCCACGGGTTCGGAGCGCTCGTACCGATAATTCGATTGCATCAGGTCGTTTACTACCACCAAGATAATATTACCCCTGTAGATGTTGGCAAATTAAATATCTAGTTGCGCCTTTTTCACAAAAAATACATTCACGCCAAAAACCAGCACGCCAAGCAAAAGTCCGAAAATCACATCCAGCAGAACGTGTTGCTTGGTCGTCATTGTCGATACTATGATCGCAAGCCCCCAGAGAATACTCAACACCACCCAGACAGGCGAAAGACTCAAGCGTCGAATCAGCCAAACAAGCCAACAGCCCGAGAACGTAGCGAAGCCGACATGCAGCGATGGACAGGCATTTCCTGCACTGTCCGAGGACTTGAGAAACTCCAGTGACCTATAGCGACTCCAGTCAATGTCCCAAACGGGAACCGCCGTTGGATAAAAAAAGAAAATACTCAGGCCGATAATACTCAGTAATAAAGCCCCACCCAGGTAGTAGAGCATTACCTGACGATCTCCCATCAGTGCTTGTGGAACACAAATAAAAACCCACAAAGAGAAATACACCCATGCACTCCAGGGTATCACCGG
>Ga0105054_10000398_pt1 | contig 66635 bp, 79 predicted proteins | sample BON02_FD_78091 | JGI IMG/M metagenome (GOLD analysis project Ga0105054, IMG submission 78091) | Freshwater microbial communities from Lake Bonney liftoff mats and glacier meltwater in Antarctica - BON-02 (megahit assembly) | ecosystem: Environmental > Aquatic > Freshwater > Ice > Glacier...
CCACCGCGGTGAACGAGGTCCGACGATCTGGTCCCGCCCCAGCCAGACAGGATCGTCGAGGTCCAGCGATCGTCGCTGACCAGCCATTCGTCCGATCCGATCCGGGCGTCACCGAGGTGCGCCTCGAAGGCGAGCGCCCCTCTGGCGAGGTCGCTGGCCCGAGGCGGAGCCATGAACCACGCCGACGACTCGCCGTCGACGGTCACCATCACGGTGATCACATTGCGCCCAGCGATCAGGAACGGCGCAATGTCGCTGTCGTCCCACACCGAGCGGCGGGGATTGGTCCACACAGGTCCACGACCCACCTCGACGCCATTGACCCACCACGTCGCACGGCCGACGGCAGCAAGGCGGGCCGGCACATGGTCGGGGACGTCGGCGAGGTCCACGACCCGACGAAACGCTGCTGTCCGGCGATCCGACGCCGCCGGGTCGGCAACGGTCGGTGCCCAGTCGGTTGATCGGTCGGCCCAGATCCATTCTCCCCGCGACCCGGTGGGAAGTTGGTCATGGTCGCGTCGTGGCACACATGCGTCTTCGCGTGACCCTCGGCACACTCGTCTCGCTACTGTGACCGACATGGAAATGCACTTCGCCACCGTCTGGGAATCGATCGCGGATGCAATTCCCGATCTGCCCGCCACCACCCACGGAACCGTCACCAGGTCGTGGTCGGAGTACGACGAGCGATCGGCGCGTGTGGCGGGCGCGCTCAGCGCCGCAGGTCTCGAACCTGGTGCCAAGGTCTCGCTGTTCATGTACAACTCGAACGAGTTCATGGAATCGCAGTTCGGCGTGTTCAAGATGCGCGGCGTCCCGATCAACGTCAACTACCGCTACCTCGACGACGAACTCTGGTACCTCCTCGACAACTCCGACTCCGAGGCGATCATCTTCCACTCGTCGCTCGGCGACCGCGTGGCACGCGTGGCCGAACGGCTCCCGAAGCTGAAGGTGCTGATCGAGGTCGACGACGGCGGCGCCGGGCAGGTGCCGAACGCTCTCTCCTACGACGAGATCATGGCCACGACCGAGCCGATGGAACGGATCGAACGCTCCGAGGACGACCTCTACATGCTGTACACCGGCGGCACCACCGGCATGCCCAAGGGCGTGATGTACGACATGGGCGGAATGACCCGAGGATTCGTCATGCTCGGGTTGCCGATGCTCGGACTCGCGGCACCGAGCGACGCGAGCGAGATCGCTGCGATGATCGCCGCGGCGTCCGAGAACGGCAGCACGCTCGTGTCGATTCCGGCGGCGCCGCTGATGCACGGCACGGGCTGCTGGCTCGGCTGGTTCATTCCGCATCTCGCTGGCGGCCACGTCGTCACGCTCGAGAACCGCAGCCTCGACGCCCACGAACTGCTGGCCACGGTCGAGCAACATCGGGTGACATCGCTCACGATCGTCGGCGACAGCTTCGCAAAACCGATCATCCGCGCGCTCGACGAAGGCAAGCCAGGCGCCGGCCCGTATGACACGTCGTCGATCAGCATGTTCATCTCTTCGGGTGTGATGTGGACCTCGGAAGTGAAACAGCAGATCCTCGACCGGATCGAACAGGCGATACTGGTCGACGCGATCGGTTCGTCCGAAGGGTCGATGGGGACGCAGATCACGATGAAGGGCGTTCCGACCGAGACCGCCACGTTCAGCAAGATGCCCGAGACCAAGGTATTCACCGAAGACGACCGCGAGATCGAGCCTGGCTCCGATGAGGTCGGCATGGTCGCCGCCGGCGGCAACGTCCCGACCGGGTACTACAAGGACGAGGAGAAGTCGGCCCGCACATTCCGCGTGATCAACGGCGTCCGCTACTCCTTCCCCGGCGACTTCGCCAAGATCGCCGCCGACGGCTCACTGATCCTGCTCGGACGCGGCAGCCAGGTGATCAACACCGGAGGCGAGAAGGTGTTCCCCGAAGAGGTCGAAGAGGCCGTGAAGCGCGTCGAGGGTGTCCGCGATTGTCTGGTGGTCGGCGTCGAGAACGAGAAGTTCGGCCAAGCGGTCACCGCTGTGGTGTCCCTCGAAGACGGTGCCTCGATCGCCTCGGACGACATCATCGCCTCGGTGAAGAATGACCTGGCAGGCTTCAAGGCGCCCAAGTCGGTGGTCTTCGTCGACCAGGTCCCCCGCGCCCCGAACGGCAAGGCCGACTATCGCTCCGCCAAGGAACACGCCGATTCCGCTGCGCCGGTCTGACCCGTCCGTTCTCGTGAACTGGTGCGGGAACAGTCCCCTCACGAGTTCACGAGCCCAGTGGTACGCGGCTGCGTAGGCCCGACTCAGCAGCTCGGTGGAGTCAGGTGCGTCATCGTCAACCAACTCCCCACACCAAGTTGTTGGCCGTGGTCGCCAGCGAACGGTGCAGATCCGCCTGGCCGGCGGCAGCCACGGTCAGGCCTGGAGCTTCGCGACGAAGAAGTCGAGGACGCGCTCGACGCTCGCTTCGTTGCGCTGTTCGGTCAGCACCGAGTGATCGGTGGCCTTCGTGCTCGGGAGTTCGACCGCGATGAACGCATCGCCGAGCAATTCTCGAAGCGATGAGAAGCGGTCACCGACGAGCTTGTCGCCGGTGAACCGCAGCCCGAGAACTTGACACCCGGCCGCCGCTCGTTCGGCGATCGTGGCAGCGTCGTCGGGCGACAGGTTGAGGTCGGCTCCGCGCGTCTTGCCAACCGGTAGCGGCATAGACGGCTGAGACAACACCGGTGCCAGCATGATGTCGTCGACCATCATCCCCAGCGCGAAACCGCCCGAGAAGCACATGCCGACCGCGCCGACGCCCGGGCCACCGACCTCCTGGTGGATGTTGCGTGCCAAGGCCCGCAACCACGCGATGACCGGTGACGTCTGGTTCAGCGCGAACGAGGTGAACTCTCGGGCAATACACACCTTGGCCATCTGCTGCATCGCGTACGCGTTCGTGGGCGACTTGCCGGGCGTGCCGACCAGCGATGGCATCACCACGGTGAATCCGCGATCGATGACCTCGTTCGCGAATTTGGTGACCAGCGGTGTGATGCCGGGGACCTCGTGGATCACGATCACCGCCGGGCCCGAACCACGTCGGTAGGTGGCACGTGTCAGGCCGGCGGCTGAGAACTCACCGACCTCCCAACCGTCGAGTACGTCAGATGTGGAACTCATGGGATGGATCTTGTCAGATCCCGTCGAGTTCAGAGTCGCCGCATTGCTTCCAGTGCCGACTCGGCCAGCACCTCGGTGCCGACCTTGAACGCGTCGAGCTGCTCGGTGCTGATGCCCTGGTCGCCCATCGCCCCGTGCAGGTAGCGGGCGTACACGCCCTCCGAGATGACTGCGAGGCGGAAGGATCCGAACGCGATGTAGTAGTCGATCTCCGACAGGTCACGACCGGTCTTGGTGGCGTAGCGGTCGAGCAATTCTGCATAGGTCGGGAAACCCTCGATGCCAGTCGGGTCGTTCGGACGAGCCTGCGCCGTGCCGGGGTCGGCCCAGTAGACGCCGACATAGCCGACGTCGGCGAGCGGGTCACCCAGCGTGCACAGTTCCCAGTCGAGCACCGCAGCAACCTTGCCGCTCGCGACATCGGTGAGCACATTGCCGAAGCGATAGTCGCCGTGCGCGATCGACACGCCCTGCTGCTCGGGGAACCGCACGGCGAGGCGGCGCGCCACCTCTTCGACGGCGGGCAGTTCACGGGTCTTCGAGCGTTCCCACTGGGTGCTCCAGCGCTTCACCTGACGCTCCACGTACCCCTCGCGCTTGGCGAGGTCGCCGAGACCGACGCCGTCGACATTAACGGCATGCAGATCGGCCAGGACGTCGATCAGATCGAGGCCGGCACGACGGCGGTTCTCGACGGTGAGGAGCGACCCCTTGTCGGCACTGTCGAGCACGACGCCGTCGACGAAGCCCATCACGTAGAACGGCGCTGCGTTCACTGCCTCGTCGACGCACAGCCCGAGGGCCGGCGGAACCGGCACCGACGACTTACCGACCCCGGAGATGATCTTGTGCTCGCGGGCCATGTCGTGTGCCGTCGCGAGGACCGCCCCCGTGGGAGGGCGCCTGAGCACATACTTGGTGGCGTCGGCGCCGGTGACCGTGTACGTCAGGTTCGAGCGGCCGCCGACGATCGCCGTGAACTCGAAGGGGGCGGTGGCACCGTCGATGTTGTCGACGAGCCACGCCGTCACCCGGTTGACGTCGATGCCGTGAATCGGTTCCTGCACGATGGACGACCGTAGCCGAGCGGGGTTGTTCGAGATGGGCCTGGGGACTCGACGTATGTGGTCCCGAGCACGTCTCGAACAGATGGTCAGCCGGGGCGTCCGACGCCGACGACGTTGCCCCAGTTCACCGACGCGATGTTGACCACGCTGCCGGTGTTGGGGGCATGCACGTGGGTGCCGTTGCCGAGGTAGATGCTCACGTGGCTGATCGGGCTGTAGAAGAACAACAGATCGCCGGTCTGTGCCTGATCCTTCGGCACACGGGGCGTGGACGCGAACTGGGCACGGGACTGGTGCGGCAGGCCGACGCCGGCTTGGCCCCACGCGTAGGCGGTGAGGCCAGAGCAGTCGAAGGCGACACCGGGGCTCGAAGCTGCGTACTTGTACGGCACACCCTGCTGTGCGAGAGCGGCCTGCACGGCGATGCCCGAGCGCGACGACGGAGCCGGAGCCGAGGTGCCCCCGCCGCTGCCCGACGATGACCCGCCGGAGCTGCCACCGCTGTCGGTGGACGAGCCACCAGAGTTGTCGCCACCAGAGTTGCCACCGCCGTTGCCGCCACCAGACGAGACGCTCGCCGAAGCTGCTGCAGCTTGCTCTTGCATACGGCGTTGCGACTCCTCGGCGCGACGCTGTTCTTCCTGGGCGACGAGCTGACCCAACTTGGCCTCGGCGTCGGCACGAGCTTCGGTGTACTCCTTGGTCCGCCGGTCGGTTTCGGCTTGCGCGTCGGTGAGCGAGGCGGCCAGTTCATCGGCCTGCTCCCGCTTGTTCGCCAGTGCATTCTTCTCGTCGTTGATGTCGGCGACCTGCGCGTCGACTTCGTCGGTGGTGACGTCGCCGGCGCCCAGCGCGACCCGGACGAGTTCGTCACGCTTGACCGCGTCGTTGAGGTTCTCGGAGTCTTCGAACAGCGGGCCGAGCGGCACCGATCCTCCGCCCACGAACGACCGCAGCGCCATGTCGCTGAGGCTGGCGCGAAGCTGGTTCAGGAGGGCTTCTTGATCGGCGATGCGGGCTTCGGCGTCGACGATCTCGACGTCGAGTTGTTCTTTGGTGTTGATCGCTTCGACGTAGTTCTCGCCGAGTTTGCGAGCTTGTTCTTCGAGTCGTTCGAGTTCGTCGACGATGTCTTCGACCGTCTGGCGCTGCTGATCCACACTCTGCGCCTGGGCCACTGCAGGGATCGCAACAGGGACCACGAAGGTGACGGCGAGGGCGACCGGAAGGCCACGCAGGATCTGCTTCAAGGAGTGCCGCATAGTTGAGTGGATCACCCTAGCGAATATGACGAACGGGTTGCGAACGCGCGACGAACATCAATATGTAGAGAGTCACACCCTGATTTCTCACTCCCACTCGATGGTGCCTGGCGGCTTCGACGTGATGTCGTAGGCCACCCGGTTGATGCCGGGCACCTCGTTGATGATGCGCTGCGACATCACCTCCAGCACGTCGTAGGGAATCCGGGCCCAATCGGCGGTCATCGCGTCGTCGCTGGTGACGGCGCGGATGATGATCGGGTGGCCGTAGGTGCGTTCGTCGCCCATCACCCCCACCGACCGGATGTCGGCGAGCACGGCGAACGACTGCCAGATCTCGCGTTCGAGTCCGGCCAGGCGCAACTCCTCGCGAACGATCGCGTCGGCCTCCTGCAGCAGCGCCACCCGTTCTGGGGTGACCTCGCCGATGATCCGCACACCGAGTCCGGGGCCGGGGAACGGCTGGCGCCACACCATCTCGTCGGGCAGGCCGAGCTCGGTGCCGAGTTTGCGCACCTCGTCCTTGAACAATTCGCGCAGCGGCTCGATGAGTTCGAGTTCCATGTCGTCGGGCAACCCACCGACGTTGTGATGGCTCTTGATCACCGACGCCGTGCCGTCGATGCCGCCACTCTCGATCAGATCGGGATACAACGTGCCCTGCACCAGCCACTTGGCGTCGGTGAGCCCGCCGGTGTTCTCCTCGAACACCCGGATGAACTGTTCGCCGATCGCCTTGCGCTTCGCCTCCGGCTCGGTGACCCCTTCGAGTGCCGCGAAGAACCGCTCGCCGGCGTCGACGTGGATCAGTTCGATACCGAGATTGCGCCGGAACGTCTCGACCACCTCGGCGCTCTCGCCCTTGCGCATCAGGCCGGTGTCGACGTAGATGCAGGTGAGTTGGTTGCCGATGGCCTGGTGCACGAGCGCCGCCGCCACCGACGAATCGACACCGCCGGAGAGTCCGCAGATCACCCGATCGGTACCGACACGCTCGCGGATCTCGGCCACCTGCTCGTCGATTACGGACGACATCTCCCAGTCGTTCGGGATACCGGCGCGCTCGTGGAGGAACCGTGCCATCACCGCCATGCCGTGCGGCGAATGCACCACCTCGGGATGGAACTGCACGCCGTAGATCCGGCGTTCGTCGTTCTCCAACATCGCGACGGGGGCACCCGGCGTGGTCGCGGTCACGCTGAAACCCGTCGGCGCTTCGGTGACGCCGTCGAAGTGGCTCATCCACACGTCGTGTTCCGCTGGGGCGTCGTCTGGCAGCAGCGCCGACGGGCCGGTTCGGGTCATGCGAGCACGCCCGTACTCGCCTTGCATGCCACGGCCGACCACGCCTCCGAGCTGTTGGCCGATCAGCTGCGCTCCGTAGCAGATACCGAGCATCGGCACCCCGAGGTCGTAGATCGCGGGATCGAGCGACGGTGCGCCGTCGACGTGCACGCTCTTGGGCCCGCCGGACAGGATGATCGCGGCAGGTTTGCGCTCGGCGACCTCGGCGGCGGTGATGCGATGCGGGACGATTTCGGAGTACACCTTGAGCTCACGCACACGCCGGGCGATGAGCTGGGCGTACTGGGCGCCGAAGTCGACGACGAGAACAGTGGGGCGGTCGTGATGCTGAGGTTGACTCAAGGGTGTGAATCGTAGATCAGGCCCGTGGATCGTCCGCATCCTGTTCGCTGTCACGTTCGTCGTCGGGCTGTTCGCGCCGCAGTCTGCGCTGGCGACGGCCCCGCCGGTCGATCCGAACACACCGACCACCACCGAACTCGTCGTCGACGAAGCAAACCCGTTCCTGCCCGAGAACCGCGACCTCAGCGAATGCATCGGCGCCCTGCAACGGCCCGGGTGTGGCAGCGAGGCCCGCGGCGGCTGGCATCAGGAACTGGTGGCGATCGTGATGGTCACCGGGTTGCTGATCGTGTTCGGACGGGTCGCGTGGGGTGTGCGCCGCAGTCAGAAGAACATGGCCATCAAGCCCGAATCAGATTGACGGCTCACCCGTCCAGGAGACGCTCGGCCTCCGGGATCCAGTCGGCCCCTGGCGCTGCGTGAACCGCTTGCCAACCGGCGGCGCGGGCCTGCATCACGTTGTGCTCGACGTCGTCGACGAACACCACGTCGTTGAGCTGTTCAGCACCGAGCCCGAGACGAGCCGACGCGAGCTCGAAGAACGCCGCCTGGTGCTTCTGCACCCCGAGATCGGCGGAGTACAACACATCGTCGATCGTCATCATCGCTCCGAGTCGCTCGCGCAGGAACCCTGCCCGCCGGTGCTCCTGGTTCGTCGCCAGCACGACCCGACACCCGGCATCGTGCGCTCGGCCGGCCAACGCAATAGCGCCATCAATGGGCACGAAGTCGGCCTCGAACCACACGGTCAGGAAGTCTTCGACGGCGACATCCGCGCCGATGACCGAGAGCGCTTCCTCGACACCGCTCTCCACCGACCGTCGCCCGTTGACGACGTCGTCCCACGACTTCGCGAAGAACGCCTCGCGAATCTGCGGTCGGGTGATTCCGAAGGCGCCTTCCATCTCGACGGTCCAGTTCCCGAGGCTGCCTCGGGCGGGATCGAGCAGGACTCCGTCGACGTCGAGAGCCAGGATGTGCATCGGCGAAGACTCGCACACGCGCTGCCTCTGCGCTCCGTGGCGTGACCCCCGACGAGTTCCGCATCCACGGCCACGACCTCATCGACTTGATCGCCGACTAGGTCGGCAGCGTCGAGCAAGGGCCGGTCGGCTCCACGGTCGCGCCAGGCGACGTGCGGTCGCAACTCCCCGAACACCCGCCGACCCACATCGAGTCGTTCGTCGCGGTGATGGCCGACGTCGAGCAGGTGGTGGTGCCTGGCCTCACCCAGTGGCAGCATCCCGGATTCTTTGCCTACTTCCCGTCGAACACGTCGTTCCCGTCGATCCTCGGCGAGTTGCTGTCGGCCGGACTCGGGGTGCAGGGCATGAGTTGGATCACGTCACCGGCGTGCACCGAGGTCGAAACGCTGCTGCTCGACTGGATGCAGGAACTGCTCGGCTTGCCCGCCACGTTCCGGTCCACGAGCGCCACCGGTGGCGGCGTGATCCAGGGCACAGCGAGCGAGGCGACCCTGGTCGCGACCTGTCGGCCCGATGGCGCGCCACCGGCGGCGCCGTCAACCACGATGGTGACACCACTCGGCTGGTCGCCTCTACGACATCGCAAGCTCATTCGAGCATCGAGAAGGGCCTCCGGATCGCCGGGGTCGGTACCGACCGGATCCGCATCGTTGCCCACGACGACTCGTTCGCCATGCGCGCCGACGCGCTCGACGAGATGATCGCCGCCGACCGCTCGGCCGGGCTCGTGCCATTCTTCGTGTGCTCCACTCACGGTTCCACGTCGTCGATGGCGTTCGACCCGACCCCGGCGATCGGTGAGGTGTGTCGCCGACACGGCGTGTGGCTCCACGTCGACGCCGCCATGTCGGGCATCGCCGCACTCGCTCCCGAGTTGCGCTGGGTGAACGACGGACTCGAGTTCGCCGACTCCTACTGCACCAACCCGCACAAGTGGATGGGCATCAACTTCGACTGCGACCTCTACTGGACCGCCGATCGAGCTGCCCTGCTCGGCGCGCTCAGCATCCTGCCCGAGTATCTGCGCTCGGAGGCCGCCGAGGCCGGCGCAGTGATCGACTATCGAGATTGGCAGATTCCTCTCGGCCGCCGATTCCGCTCGTTGAAGCTGTGGTTCGCCATCCGCTGCGACGGTGTGGCGTCGTTCCAGGAGATGATCCGCCAGCACGTCTCACTGACGCAGGAACTGGTCGGTTGGGTCGCCGACGACGACCGGTTCGAGATCGTCGCGCCGCATCCACTGAATCTGCTGTGCCTCGCAGTGCGCGGTGACGACATCGATGCTGCGAACGCCGCGACCGACGCACTGATCGAGGCGGCGAACGCCACCGGCGGCGCACTGTTCACCCGCACGGTCCTCGACGGTCGCAGCGTGCTGCGCATCTCGATCGGCGCCCGCTCCACCGAACGCCACCACGTCGAATCGGCCTGGCAGCTCCTCCAACGCCTCGCCTCAACCTGACGAACTGTCACACCGTGCCGGGCCTGATGTGACAGTTCGTCGCAGCGCCAGCGCACGTCGGCGGGTCGGAGACCGATGGAAGCAACCTGGCACGATGGCCAGATGGCTGACGTACGACCTGTTGCACTGATCACGATGGCCACCGGCTATGTCGGGCCGGCACTTGCCCGAGCGCTCGCCACCCGCGGTTACGACCTCGTGCTGCAGGGTTCGGCGGGCAACGACACGATGGTGGGCATCGAGGTGGCCCTCGCTGATCAGGTGCCCGAACTCGAGACGCTCGGCGCGAGCGTTCACATCGTCACCGACGCTGACCTGGCAACCGCCGACGGGAACCAAGCGTTGGTCGCGAACGCCCTCGACCGGTTCGGGCGGATCGACTCGGCGTGCCTGGTGACCGGGTTGATCGTGGTCGGCAAGTTCCTCGACATGACGATCGACCAGTGGGAGCGCGTGAAGCGCATGAACCTCGACATGGTGTTCCACGGCCTGCAGGCGGTGCTGCCAACGATGGTCGAGGCGCACCAGGGCCAGGTGGTCGTGTTCACCTCGGCCACCGGCGCTCGACCCGATCCGATCACCTCGATCTACGGCGGCACCCGCGCCGGCGCGAACGGCATCGTGAGGGCGGTCGGGCTCGAACACGCCCGTGATGGGGTGCAGGTCAACGCGGTCGGCACCAACTACATGGATTTCCCCGGCTTCTTGAAGGCGTCGCGGGCCGACACCGATCCCGAACGGCGAGCCGCTATCGAAACGCAGGTGCCGATGCGCAAGCTCGGCACGATGGACGAACTCGCCGCGTTCACCTCGGTGTTGCTCGACGGCACGAGCCGGTTCCAGACCGGTCAGTTCTTCAGCTTCAGCGGCGGCTGGAGCACCTGACTACCTCGAGCGCGCTCCCTGCGGTCCGGTCACCTGTCCGTGTGAGCGCGTGAGGAGGTCGACGAGCATGTGGGCGGTGGCGCCCCACACGGTTTCGTCGTCGAGTTCGAAGAAATGCAGCAGACGGTCCATCGGCGGGCTCCCCCACCGTTCCATCCGGTAGGTGCCGGGTCGCACGAGTTCGCTCAGTGGTGTCCAGAACACGCGGTCGACCTCGCCGGTACGCGGCTCCACGTGCGGCCGACGCTCGAGCACCGACACGACCGGCACGATGTAGCTGTTGCTGACGACCGTGTTCAGGTGGGCAAGTTCACCGACGACGGTGGGGGTGTCGGGGTCGAGTCCGACCTCCTCGTGGGCTTCGCGCAAGGCGGTCTCGATCGGGGTCTCGCCGGGGTCGAGCCGACCGCCAGGAAAGCTGATCTCACCGGCATGGTTGCGCATCAGCATCGACCGACGGGTGAGCAACACCTCGGCACCATCCTCGCCGTCGACGAGCGCGATCAACACCGCCGACACGCGGGCATCGGGGAACGACGGCAGCAGCGGCGCCGAATGCTCCGGCACTGGTGCGACGATGGCGTCGACTGCCAACTGGGTTCCGATCGGCCACGGTGGGTCGAAGTGTTCGGTCCACACGTCCGGACGAGGAATCTGCTGATTCCCCCCGCGGCGCCGTTGGGTCACTCGCCGCCCCGCCGCGACGTCGAGGTCAGCGCCTGGTCGAGATCGGCCCAGAGATCCTCGACGTCCTCGCAGCCGACACTGAAACGGATGAGCGTCGGCGGTATCCGCTCCTGGCCGGGGATCGTGGCCCGTCGCTCCATCGTCGATTCGACACCGCCAAGGCTGGTGGCGTGATTGATCAGTTCGATCCGTTCACACACCTCGGTGGCGCGCTCGCCGGTGCCGGTTGTCTCGAACGAGAGCATCGCGCCGAAGCCCCGCATGAAGCTGGCAGCGACCGAATGAGTCGGGTGGCTGGCGAGGCCGGGATAGCGGACACGGCTGATCTCTGGATGCGCTTCGAGGCGCTGAGCGAGTTCCATCGCGTTCGCCTGGGCGCGTTCGAGGCGCAGTCCCATGGTGCGCGCACCGCGGATCGTGAGGAACGCCTCCATCGCGCCGATCGACGCGCCGTGGAGCAGACGACGTTGGTGGAACTCGTCGTACAGGTCGTCACGGACGACCGTGAGCACACCGGCGAGCAGGTCGGAGTGGCCGCCGATGAACTTGGTGGCCGAGTGCATCACCACGTCGGCGCCAAGTGCCAGCGGTTGTTGGATGAGTGGTGGAGCGAACGTGCTGTCGACGGCGACGATGGTGCTGTCCGGGCGCGGCGCAGCACAAATGGTCGGGAGGTCGGCAACGGTGATCAGCGGATTCTCGGGCGATTCGAGCCACACCAGATCGCAGTCGTCAACAGCGTTCACCCAGGCGGCGGTGTCGGCCTGGTCGAGCCGCCGCACGGTCCAGCGGCCCTGACGTTCACCTTCGGCGACGATGCCCGCCACCCCGTGATACGGGTCGGTCGGGATGGCAATCGTCGAACCGACGGCGAGTCGCTGGAACACCACCGCCGCGGCCGCCATCCCCGACGCGAACGCAAGGGCCCGTCCACCATCGAGACCTCCGAGGAGCGCCTCCAACGCGTCAGTGGTCGACGTGCCGTCGGTGCGGCTGTAGACACGGTCGCCGGGGAGGTAGAAGTTGGACGCGAACACCGGCGGGACGTTGAGCGGCTCGCCCGGTGTGCGGTTGCGGGCGCCGGCGATCAGCCAGGTCTGCGGGGTCCAATCGGTCATGCCGCGACGGTACCGCCGCACGTGCCATCAGGGAGCGAGCGAACCGTCGAAGGTGGTGCACGCCTCGGGGTCAGCCGTTTGGAATCCCCGCTCGAACCACGTCCGGCGCTGCTCGGCGGTGCCGTGCCTGAACAGGTCGGGATCGACGACACGACCCGATTGCTCCAGGATCCGGTCGTCTCCGACTGCTTCGGCCGCTTCGAGGGCTTCGGTGATCTCGTCGGGCCGATCGAACAGCCCACGTTCAGAAACCGACGCCGCCCAGGCACCGGCGAAACAGTCCGCCTGCAATTCCAGGGCGACACTGAACTCGTTCGCTGCGTTCGGCGACTGCTGCTGTGCTTGGCGCACCCGGTCACTGATACCGGTCACGTTCTGGACGTGGTGACCGTACTCGTGCGCCACGATGTATTGCGCGGCGAGGTCGCCGGTGGCGGAGAACTGGTCCTGGAGCTGCTGTAGGAAGTCGAGGTCGAAGTACACGAACTGATCGGCGGGACAGTAGAACGGTCCGGTCTGCGCGGTGGCATAGCCGCAGCCCGTGTCGACGGCGCCGGAGAACAGCACGGTGTCAGTGCCGGGGAACTCACCTTGGAACGACCTCGGGAACTGGTTCTCCCAATAGAGCGAGACGTCGTCGACGGCGCCACACGCGACCTGTTCGATCTCGCTCTCACACACGGCATCCTCGCCGGGTGCCAGCTGCACGAATGGGTCAGACCCCTCGCCGCCTCCACCCAACACCCGCGGGAGGAGCACGACGGCGAGCACGACGAGGAGACCGATCACACCACCGCCGGCTTTGATCGGGACGCCACCGGTTCCGCCGCCCCGGGTACCGAACGGTGAGCGACCACCGAACGGCGAACGACCACCCGAGGATCCGGTCGAACCCCGACGATCCACGACGCGTGAAGACCGACCGGAACGGATCTTGGTCACGTACTCACCGTTCGCACACGCCGCCACGCTCGCGCCTCAGGAGTCGCTGTCAGCCCCACTGTTGAACGAGTCCTTCCATCGCTTCAGCGAGTTGACCCCGCCGCCCACGACACGTCCGGCGCCGCGACCGATCGCCTCGCTCGACGGCCGACCGGCCTCAGCCGCCGCCTTACGTACGGCCTTGGGCGCCTTCTCGGTGAAGTCGGTGTGGAACCACACGAACCACAGCACGAACGCCACGCCACCGAGCAGGAAACGGCTGGTGTTGTCGATCGACACCCAGGGTTGCACGGCACCGGCGATCAGCAGCAACATGACGACCACGTCGAGCTGCTTGTGGACCCGCTTGCCGGCCAGCCGAAACGCGCCCGCCGCGCCTTTCGCGATGGCCGCGTTGAGGATGATCACGAGACCGAGCACCGCCGGTACCGCTGGCTGCGGCATCTGCACAGCAGCGCTGATCAGCCCGATGCCGAGGAGATACTCGACGAGCTGGTGGGTCCAGAACGGACGTTGAACTCGCTCGATCGCTACCATCCCCGACGATCCTACGAGACAGGGCTCCTGGAGGAACGCGCCTGACGTTCGACGTCTCGACCTGACGAACCTCCGTCTGGCTGCGTACCGTGTCACACACGAACGATTCGCACGGGTGCGGACTGCACCGAGGAGCACCATGACCGCGACGCACTGGACCACCGCCGACATTCCCGACCAGACGGGACGTGTCGCCGTCGTGACCGGGTCGAACACCGGCCTCGGGCTCGAGACCGCCAAGGCGCTCGCCAGTTCCGGTGCCGAGGTGGTCATGGCTGTCCGCAACCTCGACAAGGGCGACGCCGCCAAGACCCAGATCCTCGAAGCCCACCCGAACGCAACGATCCACCTGCAGTCGCTCGATCTCGGGTCGCTCGACTCGATCGGCAACGCGGCCGACCAGATCCTCCAACGTCACGAACGCCTCGACGTACTGATCAACAACGCCGGCGTGATGTACACCGGATGGCAGACCACGAGCGACGGTTTCGAGTTGCAGATGGGTGTGAACCACCTCGGCCATTTCGCCCTGACGATGGCACTGCTCGAACGCCTGATGGCGACCGACGAGTCCCGAGTGGTCAACGTCAGCAGCCTCGCCCACAAGGCCAAGTCGAGACTCGATCCTGAGACGATGATGTCGGGCGAGAAGTACGACCGCGTCGCCGCGTACGGGCGCTCGAAGCTCGCTAACCTGCTGTTCACCTACGAACTCCAACGGCGGTTGGCCATGGCCGGGTCCATGACATCGGCACTCGTTGCGCACCCCGGTATCTCGAAGACCGAACTCGGACGGAACGCTCCTCGCTCGGTCCAGTTCATGGAACGCTTCAGTGGCCTGATCTTGCAGTCAGCCGAGAAGGGGGCGCTGCCGCAGCTGCGGGGGGCAACCGATCCCACAGCGACGGGCGGCCAGTACTACGGGCCCAGCGGCTTCATGGAGGGCCGCGGCTATCCGGTCGTCGTCACCTCATCACCCCGATCCCACGACGAGGATCTCCAATGGGCCCTGTGGGCTGAATCGGAACGACTGACGGCGATGACGTCGCCGATCTAGGTCGGCACGCGGCGGAGCCCCGAGGTTTCCCCCGGGGCTCCGCTCGATGTCGGTGTTCAGGTTCGGATGCGTGATCCGACGGCCGAGGCCGTCCTCACATCATGCCGCCCATGCCACCCATACCGCCGCCGCCCATGCCGCCGCCGCCATCGGCTTCGGGCTCGTCGGCAACGAGGCACTCGGTGGTGAGCACCATCGCAGCGATCGACGCAGCGTTCTGGAGACCTGCACGAGTCACCTTGGCCGGGTCGATGATGCCAGCAGCGATGAGGTCCATCATCTCGCCGGTCGCGGCGTTCATGCCGATCGGACCCTCGGCAGCCTCGATCTCGCGAACGACGACCGAGCCTTCGAGGCCGGCGTTGTTGGCGATGTTGCGAGCCGGCGCGGTGAGCGCTTCCCACACCGTCTTGGCGCCCGTCTTCTCGTCGCCTTCCAGCGAGTCGACGACGGCCTGCACGGCAGGCCGCGCACGGATGAGGGCGGTGCCGCCACCGGCGACCACGCCTTCCTCGATGGCTGCACGAACCGACGACACGGCGTCTTCGATGCGGTGCTTCTTCTCCTTGAGCTCCACCTCGGTGGCGGCGCCGACCTTGATCAGTGCCACACCGCCGGCCAGCTTCGCGAGGCGCTCTTGCAGCTTCTCGCGATCCCAGTCGGAGTCGGTGTTCTCGATCTCGGCCTTGATCTGGTTGATGCGTCCCGCAATGTCGTCCTCGGTCCCCCCACCATCGACGATGGTGGTGTTGTCCTTGGTGATCACGACGCGCTTCGCGGTGCCGAGCAGGTCGAGGGTGACGTTCTCGAGCTTGAGACCGACCTCTTCGCTGACGACCTGGGCACCGGTGAGGATGGCCATGTCCTGCAGCATTGCCTTGCGGCGGTCGCCGAAGCCGGGCGCCTTGACGGCGGCGGCGTTGAACGTGCCACGGATCTTGTTCACCACGAGTGTGGCGAGGGCTTCACCCTCGATGTCCTCGGCGATGATCACGAGCGGCTTACCGGTCTGCATCACGGCCTCGAGGGTCGGCAACATGGCCTGGACCGTCGAGATCTTGGCGCTGTTGAGCAGGATGTAGGCGTCTTCGAGGACTACTTCCTGGCGCTCCGAGTCGGTGACGAAGTACGGCGACAGGTAGCCCTTGTCGAACTGCATGCCCTCGGTGAAGTCGAGCTCGGTGCCGAAGGTATTCGACTCCTCGACGGTGACGACACCGTCTTTGCCGACCTTGTCGATGGCGTTGGCGATGACCTCGCCGATCGAAGCGTCGGCGGCCGAGATGGTGGCCACGCTGGCGATGTCGGACTTGTCGTCGACTTCCTTGGCCTGCTCGGCGATCGACTCGACGGCCGCTGCAACGGCCTTCTCGATGCCACGCTTGAGCGCCATCGGGTTGGCGCCGGCAGCGACGTTCTTCATGCCGACGTGCACCATTGCCTGTGCCAGCACGGTGGCGGTGGTGGTGCCGTCACCGGCGATGTCGTCGGTCTTGGTGGCCACTTCCTTCACGAGCTGGGCACCCATGTTCTCGAAGGGGTCCTCGAGCTCGATCTCCTTGGCGATGGACACACCATCGTTGGTGATCGTCGGGGCGCCGAACTTCTTGTCGAGCACCACGTTGCGGCCCTTGGGGCCGAGGGTCACTCGGACGGCGTCAGCGAGCTTGTTGACGCCGGCTTCGAGGGCACGGCGTGCCTCGTCGTCGAATTTCAGTACTTTTGCCATTGGGGGTTCCTCTCTGGCTTTCGAATGGGTGGGTGTGGGGAACTGATGTCGCCGAAGCGACGATCAGCTCTCCACGACCGCGAGGACGTCGCGGCTGTTCAGTACGAGCAGGTCTTCGCCGTTGACGGCGACTTCCGTGCCGCCGTACTTCGAGTACAGGACCGTGTCGCCGACCTTGATGTCGACGGGGATGATGTCGCCCGAGGTCTCGGAGCGCTTGCCCGGACCAACGGCGAGGACTTCACCCTGCTGCGGCTTCTCCTTGGCGGTGTCGGGGATGACGAGACCTGATGCGGTCTGCGTCTCGGCCTCGTTCGGACGGACCACGATGCGGTCATCCAGCGGCTTCAGGTTCATGGTGTAAGCCTCCATTGGCTTGCTCACTGCGGGTTCGATCCCGTTGGGTCTGATGTGCCGGAGCGAGTTGGCACTCGACCCGGGCGAGTGCCAATGCTAGACCGCCGACCCCACCGTTGGCAACCGACACCCGAGAGTGCCAACGAGTGATCGATGAGTAGATGCCATGTAGACGATCTGTAGACTGCTTACATGACCACAACGACGATTCGCGTCGATCTCGAGACCCACGCTCGTCTCGTCGAACTCGGAGCGGCCCGGCGGGAGTCGTTGATGCAGACCGTCCGAGATGCCGTCGACGCACTCCATCGCGAGCAGTTCGCCCATGAGGTCTCCTCCGAGTTGGCGGCACTGCGCGACGACGGCGAGGCATGGGCTGCGTACCTGGCCGACGCGGAGACCACGAACGTCGCCGATGGCATCGGTTGACGAACTCTGGCTCGTCGACTTCGGCGACCCGTTCCCCGATGAGTCCGCACACCATCGACCGGCGGTGGTGCTCGGACCCCACTCCACGTTCGGGCCCGATTTCCCGTTCGTGATCGTCTGCCCGGTCACCACCACCCACCGCGGGCTGTCACTGCATGTCGAGATCGAACCCTCGGAGATCAACGGCCTCGACGAGATCAGTTACGTCCAATGTGAACTCGTTCGCTCGATCAACGCTCGTCGGCTGCTCCACCGATTGGGGACGATCGACAACACGACGAGCGGCGAGATGCACCGAGTCGTCCGGATGTTGCTCGGTCACTGAGCTGGAGCCAGATGCCGTTCTCGGCGGTCGACCGTAGCGATGGGCCTGCGGGAAGTGCGCCAAGCCGGGTGGGCGTGGCGAACTCAAACGCTCGCTGCGAAGTGACGGACCACTGCCGGGGTCCCGCTCGCGGGAAGGTCGAGCGCTGCAAGGTCTGGCATGCCGATGGTGTGCCAATAGGCGAAAGCTTGCTCGGGTGTGACGATCGCGGGCGACACCAAGAGAGACGTCAGTGCCCGATCGCCGGAGCACACCACCACGTCACCGTTGGGACTGGACTCGCCCTGCCTCCCTATGGCTGCAAGGAATCGGCCCCCAGAGTCGCACGATCGTTCCCAACCCCGAGCGTCTCGATCATCTTCGGTTCCGGTCCGGCTGCCAGCACGCTCGCCGCACGCAGCCAAGGTCACGACGCCAGCGCAGTTGCTTGACGACGCCCTTCGGGAGTGAGCCCCCACGTCGTTGGATGCGTGGCGGTGTTCAGATCGGATTGGCAATGACGGACCGGAATGACACGCACGAACGCAGCGTATGAAAACGACGATATCCAACAACTTGTCAGCGGCTGGCTCGGTCGCTGCAATCCTGCCCCACAACGACTTCATCACCGCTCCGCAATTCGTTGCGCCGAAGCCTCCGATACTCTCATCGACGCCATCCGCCACGGCCGATAGGAATCAGTCGGTGGGGAGGAGCGAACCACCTGAAGTTCAGCCGCCGACGATGGCGGTGCCGCCGATCCCACACGAGTCGAACGCTGCCACAGTAGTCGCATCGTCCGCCGGCGTCGGCCCATCCGTGCTCCCGAGCAGGTCGACGAAGCCCTCGGCACCGAATCCGGCAACGAGCGCGTCGGTGGCACAGGTGCATCCCAGGAGGAAGAACGGGATGACCGCTTCGAGTGCTGCGTCGCCGTCGCCAACATCTCGTTCCGACGTGGGAACCGTTGCCGTCGCTTTCGTCACCGTCGTTGCCGACGACGAAGCACGGCCAGGAGCGGTGGCCTTCGCCGACGTAACGACCACGGATCCAGGATCTGGATCGGATCCACACGCCGAGAGGCCGAGAGTGACGCCGACTCCGGCCACCATGATCACGCGCATCAACGATCTCATCAGCTGACCGTATCGACGTCCGACAACGCCATGGCCGATGCCACGAGCTCCAGCGTTTCGGCGAGAGGCAGGCCGATTACGTTGGTGACGCTGCCTTGCACCTGGCGTACGAGCGCTCCGCCCGCACCCTGGATCGCGTAGCCGCCTGCCTTGCCGAACGGCTCGCCGGTACCGACATACCAATCGACGAGCTGCGGCGTCAGATCGACGAACTGCACCGCCGTCTCCACCACCAGCGTCTCGAACGCGGTCGTCGACCCGGGATTCGTCGTCGACGGGAGCCACGCCACGGTCACGCCCGTGTGGACGAGGTGGGTACGGCCCGACAGGAGCTCCAGCATGCGACGAGCGTCGGTGGCATCGACTGGCTTCTCGAAGATCTGGCCGTCGACGTCGACGGTGGTGTCGGCAGCGATCACGATCGCCTCGCCCCCGACGCGCTCGACGATGGCAGCCGATTTCTCGCGAGACAAGCGAGCCACATACGCCGACGGTACTTCGCCCTGACGCACCGATTCGTCGATGTCGGCCGGCATCACCTCGAACTCCACGCCCACGGAACCCAGCAACTCGGCGCGCCGTGGCGACGCCGACGCCAGCACCAACCAACGGCCACGCAGGTCGAGAAGTGTCACATCAGGCCCGGCACGGTGTGACAGTTCAGCCGCCGGAGAGGGCCATGACGTGGTCGTCGTCGGGGACGGTGACGTCGTCGAGGAGTTCGTCGCGGCGGTGGCCGTCGAGCCAACCCTCGGGGAGGCTCACTCTGATGGGGCCGTTGGTGTGGCCACGCTTGATGCGCTCGCCACCGTCGACGATCTGCGCTGTCGGGTCGAGCCCAGCGACGATGTCTTCCAACTCCATCAACGACTTCACCATCGAGAAGCGCCGGCGCACCTCGGGGCCCACCGGGTAGCCACTCATGTACCAGCCGGTGTGCTTGCGGAAATCGCGCATCGCGTAGTCCTCGCCGAGGTGCTCGACGAGCAGTCCGGCGTGTCGCACCATCACCGCACACACCTCACCCAACAGACGGCTCGGCGGCACCGGTCGACCGGCAAGCGCCTCGACGAGGTCGCCGAACAACCACGGTCGACCGAGGCATCCGCGGCCGATCACCACACCGTCACAACCGGTCTCGGCCATCATGCGTACGGCGTCGGATGCCTCCCAGATGTCGCCGTTGCCCAACACCGGGATCGAACCCACCGCGTCCTTCAGCTCGGCAATCGCCTCCCAGCGCGCCTCGCCCGAGTAGTGCTGCTGCACGGTGCGGGCATGCAGCGCGATCGACGCCACGCCCTCCTCGGCGCACACCTCGCCGGTGCGGATGTGCGTCAACCAGTCGTCGAACAGCCCCATACGGAACTTGGCAGTGACCGGCACCCCGTAGGGCGAGGCGTTCGACACCGCCGCTCGCAGGATCGCCCGCAGCAACTCGGGACGAGCCGGCACGGCCGCTCCCCCGCCTCGACGGGTGACCTTCGCTGCTGGGCATCCGAAGTTGATGTCGATGTGATCGACCCGCCCGGCATCGCACAACTTGGCGACAGCGCGGCCCATGATGTCGGGATCGCTGCCGTACAACTGCAGGCTGCGCGGGTGCTCGTCGGGGGCGAAGCTGATCATCCGGTCGGTCTTCGCGTTGGCGTGCACGACCGGTGTGGCCATCACCATCTCGTTCACATACACCAGCCCTGGCGCGAACTCACGGCACATCGTGCGGAACGGCGCGTTGGTGACGCCCGCCATCGGGGCGAGCACCACGGGAGCCGACAGCTCGAACTGACCGATCCGGAACGACATGATCCGAACAACGGTATCCGCGCACCGATTACATCGCGGTCTGACCCCTGTTGTCATCAGTCGGGGAGGGCGTCGGCCAGCGAGTGGGGGTCGAGATCGATGGCCAGCCACAGCGGCTGGTCGAGTTCCGCGCGCTCGGGCGGGGTGGTGGCGATCACGAGGCGGCCGGCGGCAGCGGCTTCGTCGAGCACCCGCCGGTGTGCCGGCAGCGCGAACTCGATCACGAAGGCGCACTTGACCGGCGTCGAGATGATCACCGCGAGAAAGAACCGCCACGTCCCGTCGCCGGTCGGCACCGCCGCGGCCTCGGTGGCGATGTCACCGATCCCTTCGATGGCGTGCACACGGGCGAGATCGGCGACCTCCGGATGGTCGCTGGCGTCGACCACGACGGTGGGAAGTTGCTCTCCGGTGACGTCGATCATCGCCCCGGTCTCCAACACCGGCAAGATCACGATCTCGGATTCGTCAGCCACGGTGTGTGTGTCGCAAATCTCGATTGGGGTCTGACCCCAATCGAGATCTTGCGTCTCAGTCGATGAAGGGGAGGCGAAGGTTGGGGGTGGCCCCCACATCGAGCGGGGTCGGGCCGTCGGAGCGCAGGCGATGCCAGCCGGCCGCGGCGATCATCGCGGCGTTGTCGGTGCACATCGCACGGCTCGGCAGGAACCCCTGGATGCCATCGACCTCGCAGGCTTCCAGCAGCTCCTCGCGCAGCAAGGAGTTCGCGGCAACTCCACCGCCGAGCACGATGCCGGTTGCGCCGATCTCGGCCGCAGCGCGCCGCGCCTTGGTGACGAGCACGTCGACGACCGCCGCCTGGAACGAGGCCGCAACATCTTCCGACGACACGTCTGGATGCTTGCGTACGTAGTTGACCACAGCGGTCTTGAGTCCGCTGAACGAGAAGTCGTATCCCTCGTCCATGATCGCGCGCGGGAACCTGATCGCCTCGGGATCGCCGTCGAGCGCCGCCCGGTCGATCGCCGGACCACCCGGATAGCCGAGGTCGAGGAACCGTGCCACCTTGTCGAATGCTTCACCGGCGGCATCGTCGATGGTCTGGCCGATCAACCGGTAGCGACCGTGGTCCTGCATCTCGATCAGCATCGTGTGACCTCCCGATACCAACATCACCAGCAACGGGAACTCGAGCGTCGGGTCCTCCAAGGAGGCCGCGTACAGATGCGCCTCCATGTGGTTGACGCCGATGAACGGGACGTCCCATGCCATCGCCAGCGCTTTGGCTGCCGACACGCCGACGAGGAGCGCCCCGATCAGACCCGGACCGACCGTGCATGCCACGGCGTCGATGCGCTGTTCGTCGACGCCCGCTTCGACGATCGCCCGTGCGATGACCGGGTTCAGCATTTCGAGGTGCGCACGCGACGCGACCTCCGGAACCACCCCACCGAAATCGGCGTGCAGATCGACCTGGGTCGACACCACGTTCGACACGACGTCGTAGCCACCGAGCACGAGCGCCGCAGCAGTCTCGTCGCAGCTCGTCTCGATGCCGAGCACCAGCGTGGACTCGTCGATCGTTCGAGATGTGCCTGGGGACTCGGCGTATGTGGTCCCGAGCACATCTCGAACATCGTCGGCGTTCACGACAAACCCCGTCGCTCGGCGTCGGCGCGGATCGAGTCGAGCAGCGCCCGGTACTCGTCACCCTGGATGTCGTTGCACCACATCACGATCGCGTCCTCGGTGTTCTCGTAGTAGCGCGCCCGCACACCCGCTGGGCTGAACCCGAACCGACGGTAGAGCTCCTGGGCACCGGTCGACGACACCCGCACCTCGAGCGTCCAACCGGCACATCCCCGTGCTATGGCCGCATCGGCCAATGCGAGCAGCAGCGCCGTTGCGATGCCGTTGCGTTGCTGCTCGGGCTGCACGGCCACGTTGGTCACGTGCGCTTCGTCCCCGTTCAACCAGAGCCCAGCGTACCCGACGACGCGACCGCGGCTGCGGCCTCGACGACGACCCCGCTCCAGCGAGTGGCCGTCGGCGCGGCGAGCAACGAGGTATCGCCGAGTCCCGGATCGGACCTGGGCGAGCTCGCTCTCGAAGACGCCCTGCGACCACGTTCTCGGATAGCTGACGGCCTCGATCTCCATCACCCCACGGCGGAGATCGCGACGATGCATCGGTTCGAGCGTGATGTCGCCGATCACGTCGAAGCCGGCGTCGACGTCACGCCGCAAGAGCCGCTCGATCACACTCATCGCGTCACCCGAGTCGACCAGTTGATCTGGGCGTCCGGAGCCCGCAGGTAGATCGGCTCGATCTCACGAGGGTTCACCCATTCCTCGCGCAGTGCCTTGGCGTGAGCGAGTTGCACGAGCGGCGCCGCCGACGGATGTGCGTCGCCGCCGATCTCGCAGCGGAACCCGTCGAGGATCTCGTCGCGGTAGCGCGCCGCGCCGTCGCCGACGCAGAGCACGTCCTGACTGCGTGCCAACAAGTCGGCAACGAGTTCCTCCACCGAACCAACGGTCGGTTCGGCCACCTGCTGGAGACCGCCGGGAACCTGGCGGTACATGGCGTAGAACACCTCGGCCTTGCGGGCATCGATGACCGGCACGACGACCCGGTCGGTGTGCCGGCACGGGAACGCCAACAGGTCGAGCGACGAAATGCCGATCATCGGAATGCGCAGCGCCTGGGCGATCGCCTTCGCCGCAGCCAGCCCGACACGCATCCCCGTGAACAACCCCGGTCCGACGTCGACGGCGACCACGCTGATCTCGTCGAGGTCGATATCGGCCCGGCGAAGCATGAACTCGATCGCCGGCACGAGCGTTTCGACGTGGCGGCGGCCCTTGGTGATCTCGAACAGCCCGATGACGCCCTCGTGGCCACCCACGGCGACGCTGACGCGCTCGGTGGCCGTCTCGATACCGAGGATCAGCATCGATAAACCTCACAGGCCTCGACGAGCCGACTCCAACGCGACGCCCAGTTCGGTCCGCTCGCAGAGATCTCGATCAGGCGAGCGCTGTCGGCGAGATCGTCCACATCCATGTCCACATCATCGTCGGCGAACAGGGCGGATTCGAGGTGGACGACGAGGTGGTCACCGAACAACGCCTCGGCCACGTCGCCCCACTCGACGAGCACGATTCCCTCGTACTCGGCGAGTTCGTCCAACGCGAGATCAGCGATCTCTGCGGTGCGATCGAGTCGATACAGGTCGGCGTGATGCAACGCCTTGGCGCCACGCCCGGAGCCGGGGGCGATGTCGAAGGTGTGCACGAGCGTGAACGTGGGCGAGGTGATCGGTTCGGTGACACCGAGGGCCGCACCGAAGCCCTTCGCGAATGCGGTCTTGCCGGCGCCCATCTCGCCGGACAGTACGATCATGTCGCCTGGGCGGCACAGTTCGGCCATTGCCGCAGCGATTGCATGGGTGTCAGCCAGTGACGAGGCACGAAGTTCAAGCATCGTTCCGACCCACTCCGTCGATGCTACGACCGTGACGGCGCGGCACGCGCCGACCGAGCCCGCACACGATCTCGTAGCCGATCGTGCCGAGGAGGTCGGCCCAGTCCTCGGCACGGATGCGTTGCGGACCATTCGGACCGTCCTGTTCACCGATCAGGACCACCTCGTCGGCGACCGCTACGGCGTTGTCGCCATCACCCTCGTCACCGCAGTCGACCATCAACTGATCCATCGTGACCACCCCGACGATCGGGCGCCGCCGGCCGCCGATGAGCACATGACCACCGACCTCGAACAACCGTCGAGGCACCCCGTCGGCATACCCGATCGGAACCGTCGCCACGGTGGTGTCGTTCACGAAGGTGTGCCGCTGCCCGTAGGAGATCCCACTCCCGGCGGCCACCCGCTTGACGTAGGAGACCCGGGCCTTCAACGACAATGCCGGTCGAAGGTCGCCACACAGCGAGTCGACACCGTGGCCCGGGGAGATGCCGTAGATAGCGATCCCTGCCCGCACGAACGAGCGCCGAGCGTCCGGGTGCGCCATGGCGCCAGCGGAGTTCGCGACATGCACCAGGACACCCGACGACAGCGACAGCGCCTCGAGCGCATCGTCGAAGCGCGAGAGCTGCACGGCCGTGAAATCGTCGTCGGGCTGGTCGGCCATCGCGAGGTGGGTGTACACCCCGACGAGGCGCAGCGCCGGAGCGCAAGCGTCGATCGTTGCGATCATCTCGGCGACACCGTCGGCCTGCACACCGACGCGCTGCATGCCCGTGTCGATCTTGAGGTGCACCGGCACGCCGTCGACCCCGCGATCGAGTGCGGCCGCTGCGAGCGCGGCGATGAACGGCGCCGTGTACACCGTGGCCATCAGGCGGTATCGAACGATGTCGTCGACGGCGTCGATCGGCTGCTCGCTGAGCACCAGGATCGGCGCGTCGACACCGGCGTCTCGAAGTTCGACACCTTCCTGCACGAGCGCCACGCAGAGCCCCTGCGCGCCCGCCTCCAGAGCGGCATGCGCCACCTCGACGGCACCATGGCCGTAGCCACCAGCTTTGACCACCGCCCACAGCGCACTGGGCGACACGTTCGCTCGGAGATGCTCGATGTTGTGGCGGATCGCGTCGAGGTCGACGTCGACCCAGGCCCAGCGTGTCGGCACGTCGGGTTCGCTCACAACGAACCCACCGCGGCGGGGATCAGGTCGACGATGTCACCGGCGAGCAGTCCGCGGCGCGGCCCTCGCCTGGCCGCGTCGGCGTGGAGCCAAGCAGCTGCCGCAGCGGCTCGTTCGGGGGCGAGACCGGCGGCGAGGAGCGCACCGATCATCCCGGCGAGCACATCGCCCGAGCCAGCCGTTGCCAGGCGCTCGTCACCGTGGTCGACCACGAGCACCTCACCGTCGGGAGTGGCCACGATGGTGGCCGGACCCTTCAGCAACACCAAGACGCCGAGTTCGGCCGCGAGCCCGCGAGCAGCCGTGACCCGGTCGGCTCCCGGCAAGTGCCCGGCGAGCAACGAGAACTCGCCGTCGTGCGGCGTGATCACCGTCGGACGACCCCGCTGCCGCAGGAGCGGACCGGCGCCATCGGCGCTCCATGCCGCAGCGAAGATCGCGTCGCCATCGATCACCACCGGCAGCATCGCGTCAGCGATCAGTGTGCGTGTCGATGCAATCGTGCCCTCTTCACGTCCGAGTCCGGGCCCGATCACCAGCGCACCGAACCGCTCCAGGTCACTGAACACCTCAGCGTGGAAGTCGGTCGCCTGAATGCGGTGCTGGATGATCTCGCTGCGCGCATCCGGGACGATTCCCGGGCTCGACAACGTCACCAACCCAGCCCCCGAGCGGGCGGCCGCCTCGGCGGACATCCGACCAGCGCCCAGCATTCCCGGGCTGCCAGCGACCACGCGCACGGCACCCTTCCACTTGTGCGCACCACCGGCTCTCGTCGGCCACCAGGCCGCAACGTCGGATCGCTCGACGAGGTGCTGCGTGGCGCGAGTCACGTCGAGTCCGATGTCGGCCACCTCGACGTCGCCGCTCAGCTCGCGACCGGCGCCGAACAACAAGCCCGGCTTCAGCGCTTGGAACGTCACCGTACGGTCGGCGGCGAGCACGCCGGGGCCAGCCTCGCCGGTCAGTGCGTTCACGCCACTCGGGATGTCGACGGCGAGCACCAGCGGCCGTTCACCGCGCCTCGCCAGGACGGCGGGAGCAATCCATTCGCCACGGAAGCCCGTGCCGTACGCAGCATCGATCACCAGATCGCACGGCGGGAGCACCGGGGGCCGCATCGCAGCGTCGATCACCCGGACCTTCACCCCTCGCCGTTCCAGGTAGGTACCAGCCGTGCGGCCGTCGTTACCGTTGTTGCCACCGCCCGCGAGCACGTTCACCACCCGGCCGTATGCGCCGCCGAGCATGTCGAGCGCCACTCGGGCCGTGGCCCGTCCGGCTCGGTCGATGAGTTCGTCGACCGGTTCGGGCGCTGCAGCGTCGATCTCACGCATCTCCTGCGGCGTCACGATCGGGATCACGTCCACGAGCGTAACGACGCAAGCTGGCGGCCGAACCCCATTGCCGCCTCAGCCGCCTATCAGCGACTCCTTCAGATCTCGCTTGACGAACTTGCCGCTGGCGTTGCGCGGGAGCGACTCGTCGAGGAACCACACCCGCTCGGGGACCTTGAACTTCGCCATCTTCTGGCCGAGACGCGAGAGCAGTTCCTCCTCGGTCATCGATGCGCCTGGCGACAGCACGATCGCTGCACCGACGATCTCACCGAGCCGGTCGTCGGGCACGCCGAACACCGCTGCCTCGGCGACGCCGTCGAGTTCGTAGATGGCTGCCTCGACCTCGGAGCAGTACACGTTCTCACCACCGCGCAGCACCATGTCCTTGATGCGGTCGACGATGAAGACGAACCCGTCGTCATCGATGGTGGCGACGTCACCGGTGTGGAACCAGCCGTCACGAATGGATTCGGCAGTTGCTTCGGACCGGTTGAGGTACCCCTTGATGACGATCGCTCCGCGCACGCACAGCTCGCCGGGCTGGCCGGCTGGGACCTCGTTGTCGCTCTCGTCGACGAGCTTCGCCTCGAGGGTCGGGACCACGCGGCCACACGACGACGGCTTGGCGACATACAGGCTGCCCGAGCTGGCGGTGACGATGCCGTGGGTCTCGGTGAGGCCGTAGCCGGTGCTCGGCACTCCGCCCGCCAGCGACTTGTCGATCTTGTCGACGAGGTCGGGCTGCAACGGCGCACCGCCGCCGCCCATCCCGGCCAGGGTCGAGGTGTCGCGCGTCGCCCAATCCGGGTGCATCAACAGTTCGCGACTCATCGTGGGCACGCCCGAGAAGTTGGTGACACCTTCTCGTTCGATGAGCTCCAACGCTCGACCGGCGTCCCACTTGTAGGTGAACACGATGCGCCCGCCGGAGATGGTCGCCGGGTGCAGCAGACAATTGTTCGCGGTGACGTGGAACAGGGGCGTCGGCGCCATGAACACCGCCTGCTTCGGCTGGCCGTTGTCGTCGGTCGGTGCAGGCGACGGCACGACGCCGGCCTTGGCTGCGGCAAGACCCGCGACGGTGGTCATGAACACGATGTTGAGCAGGTTGTGCACCGACCCCCGGTGGGTGAGCTGCGCTCCCTTCGGAAACCCGGTGGTACCGGAGGTGTAGAAGATGCAGGCATCGTCGTCGGGGTCGATGTCGACCACGGGCAGGTCGGCTGGCGCCGCTGCAGGATCGATGACGTCGACCCACCGCTCGGCACCATCGGGCAGATCGCCGTCGTAGCGAACGGTCATCAGCGCCAGCGGCGCGTCGGCACGAAGCTCATCGAGCACTGGCAGCACCCGCTCGACGCGTTCGCCGTCGGCGATCAGCACCTTCGGCTTCGAGTCGGACAGTCCGAACTTCATCTCCTCCGTGGTCCACCACGCGTTCATGCCGACGACAGCGGCACCGATCGAGATCGTGGCCCAGTAGCCGAACACCCACTCGGGATAGTTCCGCATGGCCAACGCCACCCGATCGCCGGGCTGCACACCGTGCACATCGACCAGTCGAGCGGCCAGCGCCCTGATGATCGCGTCGGCTTCGGCGAAGGTGTAGCGCTCGTCTTCGTAGACGACGTAATCGCGGTCGCCGTAGCCTCGCGCCATCTCCCACACGGTTCGCATCGTCGGTAGCGAGGATGTGAACACCTTGATCGGCACCCCCCGCACGTCGATCACCTCGGTCGCGAACTGCGCCCCCGGCGCCGTCAACTCGTCCCACGCCTCTTGATACTGCTCGAACATGGCGAGCATGTTTGCAGCGCCACGCTCCCAAGTCCTCATCGGGGCCATCGGCCGCCAGGCCGAGCGATGAGTTTCCGCGCGGACAGGTCGCGCGAAGACTCATCGCCTCGACGCAACCAACCCGAGCGATGAGTTTCCGCGCGGACAGGTCGCGCGAAGACTCATCGCTCAGGTGCGTCAGCCGGCGCCGATGACGTAGGCGGCAGCCATCACGTCGCTGTGGGTGAGCGATAGATGCCAGGTGACGATCCCGGCCTCGGCTGCCAGTTCGGCAGCACGACCCGACAGTGCGAGTGATGGTCGACCCGACTCGGCCCGTTCCACCCAAGCGTCGTGGAAATTGAATGCCCCGAGGCCGACCCCCAGCGACTTCATCACCGCCTCGCGAGCAGCGAAGCGCGCTGCCAGCGACGGCACCGGGTCTGCCTTGCGGGCCACATAGGCGAGTTCGACCTCGGTGAACAAACGGGTCCGCATCGACGGGGTGCGCTCGAGCGAACGGCGGAACCGTTCGATGTCGACGAGATCGACCCCGATCCCGATGACACTCACTCGACGGCCCCGGCAGCGCTCACCGGCGCCAATGGTCGGCGGCGTCGGAGATCGGCTCGATCAGCAACTCGGCGACCGGCAACTCGCCCAACAGCGACTCGTCGAAGCTGCCCTCGGTTTCGGTGACCCAGTCGACGAGTCGGTCGTAGCGGCGGTCGTAGCCCTGCAGGACCCCGCGCATCACCTCGGCGGGCAGACGATCGTGGAAGGCGAGATGCAGCAGCGTGATGCCGGTGGTCTCGCCACCCTTCACCTCGGGCACGAAGGCCACCGTGCGTCCATCGCTGCGACCAACAGCCACGAGCACCTCGCGTTCGGAGGCCACCCGGTGCTTGGTACCGCGCAGCTCGGCACCGTATTCGACACGGCTCGACAGGTCGCGCGAGATACCACCTCGGTCGATGATCGAGATGGTGTCGCCGTCGATGCGGTAGCGGGTGAAGCCACGCACGTCGGCCACCGCCGGGTCGAGGTCGGCCAACACCTTGAGCGTGCGATAGCTGAGGACGTCGCGCCCGGCGCCAGCTTCGAGCACCGCCTGCACGAGGGGGCGATTGATGACATCTTCGTCGCTGCGAGAGATCCCGACCGTGACGGTCTTGGCCTGGTGCTTGATGGTGTCGACGGGTCGGGTGAGTTCGTCGATGGCCCGGGTGAGCGCCGTCACCACGTCGTCGATCAGCGCCGCCGGCGTGCCGACCTTGCCCGACTGGTGCTGGTACTGCTCTACCGGTCGATCGGACGACACGTCGCGGAGCAGCCCGTACAGCCGCGCAGCGGTGGAGGCTTCCAGGTGACCGTCGTACAACCCCGACCGCAACCCGTCCTGGAAGCGTTCGACGGGTTGGCGCACGTCGATGCGCAAGCGGGCAACGACCTCGTCGCCCGACAGTTGCTCGCCGACGAGCCGCTCGATGGTCTCGCGGGCCTCGCGCAAGGGGTTCGCAGAGGCGTCGATGGCCAGCGCTGCTTCGTAACCGAAGAGATGACCGACCATCGCCGACAGCACGAAGCCGAGCGCCGGGTCGACCGGCGGCACGTTGATGGTGGCGGCTGCGTTGTAGCGGGTCTCGCCGTCGTTGGCGATGACGATCGGCGTGGCCTTGTGGGCGGTGAAGATCGCCACTTCCTTGGCGACGTCGTCAGCGGTGGAGCCGACGAGGCCGGCGGCACACACGAGGATCAGCGGCTCGGACGACAGGTCGATGTGCTTCTTGTCCTCGGTGGAATCGCAGGCCATCGACTTATAGCAGAGTTCGCTGAGCTTGATCCGCACCTCTTCGGCAGCGACCTTGTTGGGGCCGTTGCCGACCACCGCCCAGTAGCGCTTCGATGGGGCGAGCCGGCGCGCAGCGTCGGCGATGACGTCGCGACGAGTGAGCACCTCGCCCAACGCATCGGGCAACTCGCGCAGCGAAGCGAGAAGTTCGGAGCGGCGCCGGGCATCGCCGATTCCAGTGGCCTCGGCGATCGCGCACGACAGTAGCGCCCCGGCTGCCACCTGGGCGTAGAACGCCTTGGTGGACGCGACGCTCATCTCCACGTCGCGACCATCGGAGGTGTACAGCACACCGTCGGCCTTGTCGGTGAGGTCGCTGCTTCGCCGGTTGACGATGCCGATCACCGCAGCACCACGCGAGCGCAGGAGGTCGACGGTGCGGTTCGTGTCGGTCGTGGTGCCCGACTGGCTGACCGCAATGGCCAACGTGTCGCTCATGTCGAGTCGCATGCCGAAGCCCGAGAGTTCGGTGGCGGTGATCGCGACGACATCGAGCGTGGCGTTGGTGAGTTCGTCGAGGATGGCTGCCGTGCTCTGGCCGGCGACGGCAGCAGTTCCCTGCCCGATGACACGAATTCTCGTGATCGTGCCGGCAGCGAGCCGGGCAGCCACAGCGTCGGGAAGCGCCCGTTGGCCGACCTCGGCACAGAGCAGGCCGTCGCGTTCGACGATCTTGCCGCGCAGCGTCTTCGCGAAGCTGAGCGGCGCCTCGGAGATCTCTTTGAGCAAGAAGTGCGGAAAGTCGCCACGGTTGATGTCGCGGGTGGTCACCTCTGCCGTGGACACGTCAGCGGCGATGACCGGCAGGTCGGACCCGTCGTAGGCGACGCGCACGATGCCGTCGAGTTCACCGGCGTGGGCGCCGTCGAGCATCACGATCTCGCCGCCGTGCTCGCCGTCCATGCGGACGTACCGGGCGGTCTCCTCGACCACGCCGTACGGCTCGCTCGCGACGATGTAGCAGTCGTCGGCGAGGCCGATGTAGAGCCCCTGGCCGCTGCCGCGGAGCGCGAGGAACAGCTGTGAGGGTGCCTCGGCGCTGGCGACGCCGATTGCCACCGACCCGTCGAACTCGTTGACCGTTCGACGGAACGCCTCGGCGAGGTTCGTCGTTGCGGCGTGACGGGCGACGAGCGCTGGAATCACCTTCGCGTCGGTGGTGATCGTCGGCGCGATGCGCAAGCCGTGTTCGGCTCGCAGGTCGGCATGGTTGTCGACATCGCCGTTCAGCGCAGCGACCACGTAGGGCGGCGTTACTCCACCGGGTTGTTCGACTTCGAACGAGTTCAGCGGGTGCGTGTTGGGCTCGCTGATGATGCCGACGCTCGCCCAGCGGGTGTGGCCGAGGAGGGCGACGCGCGCTGTCGGCGACTGCAGGGCGCGGCGCAGCAGCGCGTCAGCGTCCAGCGCCCGGCGCAGCGCTGCGGTGTTGTCGCCCAGTTCACCGATCTCGGCGGCTGCCTTGTACACGAACGACAGGCATCCCCCAGCGTCGACGACGGCTCCGGACTGGAACAAGGGGTCGGCACCGCGCTCGGCAACGAGGGTGGCCAACGCGACGGCGTCGATGTCGTGGCCCCAGACGAACACATGGAGGCCGGCCGAGTCGCGGCCGCGCACTTCGAGGCGATCGATCGCCGAGAACGCCTGTTGCACGGCCAGATAGCCGCCGAGCACGGACGCCGGCGCGTCACGCCCGGCGAGTGCCTCGACTTCGCGAGCGGTACGCAACCGATCGTGGCGGATCGCCCAGAGCGCATCCTTCAGATCGATCAGCTCGGCGTTCGCTCGTTCGAGTCGCTCTGCGTCGAGTTCGTCGGCGTTGGTGTCGAGCCCACGCTCGATGTCGGCAGTCGCTGCATCGAGCTGATCGAGCCGGGCGGTGATCGCCGCCACCACGTCGACATTGCCGACCAACGCCAGCACTCCGGGCAGTCCACGCAACGCCTCATCGACCGCTCGGGAGCGACTCGTTCCTTCCACCACGTCGGCAGGAATCGACGAGATCGCAGCCGCCGCGCGGTCCAACCCGGCGAGGAGCTCCGCCACTTCGGGCGCTGCTCGTGTCGTGGGTCGACTGACGATGCCGATGATGCCGCACATGGCCTTCCAGGCTACTCCCGGTTGAGCCGACGTTCGGGGCGCCGGGCGTCAGTTGGCGAGGCGCTGGGCTGCGGCGGCGAGGGTGTCGGCGACCTGCTGAGCCTGCTCGTGCGTGGGCGCTTCCACCATCACCCGCACCAGCGGTTCGGTACCGCTCGCACGGACCAGGATGCGGCCGCTGTAGCCGAGGTCGAGTTGCGCAGCAGTGATCTCGTCGGCGAGCCGGTCGGCGGCGTCGGGCATGCGGTGCGCCACCCGCACGTTCACCAGCACCTGCGGCAGCGACGTCATCGTGGCGGCAGCAATGTCGGCGAGCGGCCGATCGCCTCGCTGCACGGCGTCGAGCAGGGCGATGGCGCTGAGGATGCCGTCGCCCGTGGTCGCATGATCGGCGAAGATCACGTGGCCGGACTGTTCCCCGCCGAGCGAGAAACCGCCGGCAGCGAGCGCTTCGAGCACGTATCGGTCACCGACTGCGGTGTCGACCACGTTGACGCCGGCCTCGCTCATTGCGAGACGGAACCCGAGGTTGGTCATCACGGTGACCACGACGGTGTCGTGACGCAACTGGCCCCGCGCCTTCAGGTCGTTGGCGATGATCGCGATGATGTGGTCACCGTCGACGACCTTGCCGGCATGGTCGACCGCGATCAGTCGGTCGGCATCGCCATCGAGCGCGATGCCGACATCGGCGCCGTGTTCGACGACCGCAGCGGCCACGAGTGATGGTGCCGTTGCTCCGCAGCGGTCGTTGATGTTGCGACCGTCGGGCGTAGCGGCCACCACGACCACCTCGGCGCCTGCGGCTCGGAGCGCTTCGGGCCCGATCTGGTTGGCAGCGCCGTTGGCGGCATCGAGCACGATGCGCAGACCGTCGAGCCGGAGCCCGTCGAGGTAGGCGACGAGGTGCTCGATGTACGCGTCGTGGTCGGCGGATGCATCGACGACGGACCCTGTCACCTCAGCGGACGGGAGCGCGTCGAGCGCTGCGAGTTCGGCTTCGATCCGGCGTTCGACGTCGTCGCTGAGCTTCACACCGCCACGGGCGAACAGCTTGATCCCGTTGTCGGACCACGGGTTGTGCGATGCCGACACGACAGCGCCGAGCGCACCACGGCGCTGGGCTTCGAAGGCCACCTGCGGCGTGGGCGCCACGCCGAGTCGGATCACCTCGAGTCCCTCGGCGGCGAACCCGACACAGAGCGCTCGGTCGAGGACCTCGGTGGATTCACGGGTATCGCCCCCGACCACCACGCTCGTCACGCCGTCGGTGCCGAGCACTCGTGTAGCGGCACGGCCGAGTTGAGTCGCGAATTCGGTGGTCAGTTCGCTGAGCGCGACGCCACGGACCCCGTCGGTGCCGAACTGCATCGGGCGGACCCGATCAGCGCTTGGTGAACTGCGGCGCCTTGCGGGCCTTCTTGAGGCCGTACTTCTTGCTCTCCTTCTTACGCGAGTCACGCGTGAGGAGTCCGGCCTTCTTCAGTGTGGCGCGGCTCTCGGGATCGATCTCGAGGAGCGAGCGGGCGATCGCCAGGCGCATCGCACCGGCCTGCCCGCTGACGCCACCGCCGTGGATCGACGCCGTGATGTCATAGTTCTCGCGGGTGTCGGTGACGGTGAGTGCCTCGGTGACGACCATCCGCGAGACCGCAGTGGGGAAGTACACCTCGAGGGTCTTGCCGTTGATGGCGAACTGGCCGGTGCCGGGGCGGAGCTGGGCCCGGGCGACGGCTCGCTTGCGGCGGCCGGTGGTCTGAGTGAGCGGAATGGTTCCCATGTGTGTGCGTCTCTCTAGCTACGTCGGTCGTTCAGCGGGCCCTGGCGGCCGGGAATTCGATCTTGGTGGGGGTCTGGGCGGTGTGCGGGTGCGACGGGCCGGCGTACACCTGGAGCTTCAGCAGTTGCTGGCGACCGAGCGGGCCCTTGGGGAGCATGCCGCGGACCGACTTGCGCAGTGCGTCTTCGGGCTTGCGGGCGTGCAGGTGGGCGTAGGTCTCGGACTTGATGCCGCCCGGGTAGCCGCTGTGGCGGTACACCATGGTGCGGTCGGCCTTGCCGGCGGTCATGACGATCTTGTCGGCGTTCACGATGATCACGTGGTCGCCGGTGTCGATGTGCGGCGTGTAGGTCGGCTTGTGCTTGCCGCGCAGGATGCGGGCGACCTCGGTGCAGAGACGACCGAGGACGAGGCCTTCCGCGTCGACGACGTGCCAGGCACGTTGGATCTCACTTGCTTTGGGGGTGTACGTAGGCATGCCGCAATCAATCTGTCGAGAGTCGAAGAGTCAGGTATCCCGCATGGGGGAACCGTGAAATGATACGGCCGCAGACACCGCCCTCCAACCCGCGGGTTCGCGACGTCACGATCAATCGCGGTCCACTGGCGCCATCGCGATCACCTCACAGAGCCAGGCGTCGACACGTTCCGCCAGCGCTTCGGTCGAGAACTGCCCCTCGACATACTGTCGACACGCGAGGCGATCGATCGTGTCGATCCGAGCAACCGCCTCGGCCAGCGCGTCGATGTCATCAGCCGGCACGACGAATCCCGTCGCTGCATCGATGACGATTTCGGCAGGTCCGCCACGGTCGTAGGCGATCACCGGGACACCTGTCGCCAGCGCTTCGATCACCACGTTGCCGAACGCCTCCACCCACTTCGGCGTGACCAGCACGGCCGAGCATCCGCCGATCGCCACCTGCAGATCGTGGGTGGACAAGAATCCGCAGTACTCGAGTTGGGCTCCCGGATGGTCGGTACGGATCCGCTCCCAGTAGTCGGGATCCTGCATGAGCCCCCAGAATTTCACCGGCCAACCTGTCCGCGCCGACAGTTCAGCGACGTCCTCGAGACCCTTCTCGGGTGAGATCCGCCCCACGGCACCGAGGTAGGCGGGCTGATCGGCGCTCAGACGCGTCGTATAGTCGTCGACGACGATCCCGCCCGCCAGTAGCCGGAACCACGACGGATCGGGGAAGGTCGACGACTGAGACCTCGTATGGGCTGCGAGATGTCCGGGATGGTGAGCCGCCACCTCTGCGAGCACTGCATCCATTGCATCGGTCAGCGATCCCATCGAGATGGGGTGCACCACCGGAACGTCCAGGAATCGGGTGAGGTACAGCGGCAACCAGTCGTAGGCGACGTTGAGCACGATGTCGACCTCGTCGGACAGATCAGCGACGCGGTCCCACATCGCAGCCAACACCGAGTTGGCCGGCAGTTCGGTGGGAGTCGTGCGGTCGGTGAGCTGCATGCTGGGCTGGAGGGCACCGTCGACCTCGTGGACCTCGACTCCGACGAGGCGAGATCCGGTGGGCGCCACCGGAGTGGAGACGATCAGGATGCGTAACGGTTCCACTCGCTGACAGAGCGGCCCTGCCTCACGGAACATTCCCGATCGACCATCGAAGCACACCGAACCGAGCGCGAATAACCTCAAGCTCGTGCGTCACCCGGCCGACGAAGTCATATGAGAGTCGTCGACTCGAACGCGCCATCGGTCGACCATCTCGCCGACCCCGTGTTCGCCGTTGATCATGATGGGGTGCTGCGCTACGCGAACGACACCGCTGCCGACGTGCTCGGCTGGGATACCGTCGAGTTGCTCGGAACTGCCGTACTCGACCTGGTCCATCCCGACGACCTCAGACTGGCAGCTTCGGCGCTGAACACCGTGAAGGACAAGGCGTTCGGCGATCTGCTCACCCTGCGGATACGGACGGGGCGCGGCACGTGGCGATATCTCGAGCTCCGAGGGACCTATCGACAGCCAGAACTCGCCGATCCGCTCGCCGGGATGATCGTGGTCGTGGCGCGCGATGTCACCGATCGTCATCGGCTCGACTTCGACCAGGGCGACACCGAGGTGCTGCGCGCCGTGATGGCGAACATGCACGGCATGGTCATCATGGCCGACGCCTTCGGACTCGTCCGGTCGGTGAACGGCGCCGTTACCCGACTCCTCGGCCACGACCCCGAAACCGTCCGCGGGCAGTCGATCCTCGACTTTCTCCACGACGACGACCGCGACAGCATCCTCGACGCGGCCCAGCGGCTCGATCCGCAGGGGTCGATGACACTCGACGCTCGCGTCCTGACCGCAAACGGCACACCGCTGATCTGCGAGTTCACCGTGAACAATCTGCTCGACGATCCAGTCGTCGAGAGCTACATCATCAGCGCGCAGGTGGCCACCTCGCTCGCCGACGCACGCGACCGGGTCGAGTTCCTCGCCGACCACGACAGCCGCACCGGCCTCCTCAACCGCGACGGCTTCATGCGCGCAACGCACTCCATGATGCGGGCGGGCACGGGTATCGGCATCTTGATCGTCGACATCGTGCACTTCCGCTCGATCAACGAGCTGTACGGCGAGCCGGTCGGCGATGCAGTGCTCTGCGCTGTGGCCGAACGGATCGATCAGATCCGCTGGCCGGATCTGATCACCGCCCGATTCGGTGGAGACGAGTTCGTGCTCGCGATCCGTGCATCGAGTCCGGACGCGGTCGAGATGCTGCGTGAACGCGTCCGTCGCGACGTCGCGAGGTCACTCGACTTCGACGGCCAGGACGTGAACTTCGACATCCGTACGGCGATGGCATTCGAGGCGAGACCCGAGGTGCTCGATGCGTTGCTGGTGAGTGCCAGCAACGACCTGATGTCAGCCAAGCGATTCACCGACCCCGACTCGGGAGGTATCTCGGTCGATGCGATCAATGAACGGCGCCGGCAACTCGAACTGCTCCGCGCAGCCCTCGACGACGGCCAGATCCAACCCTATTTCCAACCGATCTGCACCGCCGACGGCACGGTCATCGCGATCGAAGCGCTCGTGCGCTGGGTGCATCCGCTGCGCGGCGTGCTGGGCGTCGGCGAGATCCTTCCGCTGGCGCGGATGGCCGGGCTCGCCGAGGCCGTCGACGACCAAGTACTCGATCGAGCGCTGCTCTTCGCGGTGCGCTTGGCGGACGCCGGCCACCACGAGATCAAAGTGCACGTCAACATCGATCCGAAAGTGATCTCGAAAGCGGCATTCGGCGCATCGTTCCTCGAACGGTGCCGACGCGCCGGGGCCAGCCCTACGCAACTCGTCATCGAGATCACCGAAACCGACCTGCTCTCGCCGGGCGCCGCGTCGTTGGCCAACATGCAAAGGCTCCGCTTCGCGGGGATTCACGTGTCGATCGATGACTTCGGAACGGGCTATTCCAGCCTCGCCCATCTGCTCGAGCTACCGATCGACGGCCTCAAGATCGACCGCCGATTCGTGGCGGGTATCGACATCGATCCAGCAGCGACCAACCTCACCAAGGCCATCCTCGGCCTCAGCGTCAACCTCGAGTTGGACTGTGTTGCCGAGGGTGTCGAGCAGCCCAACCAACGCGACCGACTCGCCGAACTGGGCTGCACCGCGTACCAGGGATGGCTGTTCTCACCGGCGGTGGCAGCCGACGAGTTGCTGGCGCTGCTGCCGCGCATCGACACTCGCGGCGTCGCGGCGTCGAACGTCGACCCTCACGCATCCCAGCGTTCGCCGCTGTAGTCGACCGACCACAACACCAGCCCCGTTGGCGGCGCCACCTGTCCAGCCGCGTTACGGTCGCGCGCTGCCAGCGTCACGGGTATCGAGTCCGCTGCTCGCCGGCCCAGGCCGACGTCGACGAGGGTGCCGACGATGCTGCGCACCATCTGGTGGCAGAACGACGATGCCGTGATCTCGAACCGCAGCAGCGACATCCCCCACTGTTCGATGTCGTCGTACGTCCAGGACGCACGGTGGAGGTGACGGCTCAGGCCTGGTTCGGCAAATCCGGGCCCGGGTCTCGGGCGTCGACAGAACGACGAGAAGTCGTTCTCGCCGATCAGCGATCCAGCGGCAAGGTTCATGGCGTCGAGGTCGAGGGCCGGCGGCACATGCCAGGAGGTCCGCAGGCGCAGCGGGTTCGGCGCCGGATGGTTCCAGACGAGGTAGCGGTAGGTCCGGCTGGTGGCGGAGAAGCGTGCCGAGAACGACGGGTCCGCCCACGCGGCATCGCGCACCGAGATGTCAGGGGCACACAGTCCGTTGACACTGCGCTCGAGGCGACCCAAATCGCTGGTGGCGGGGAGTTCACCCGAGATGACCTGGCCCCAGCCGTGAACGCCTGCGTCGGTGCGGCCCGCCCCGGTCAACTCGACCGGGCGCCGAACGACGATCTCGACAGCCCGGCGAAGTTCTCCGAGCACGGTTCGAACACCGTCGCTCTCGGCGAACCCCCGAAAGTCGGTGCCGTCGTAGGCGACGGTCAGACGGAGGTTGCGCGTGTCGTCCACGCGGCCGACCTCACCCTCAGACGAGTTCGATGCGCGCCATCTGGGCGTTGTCGCCGTGGCGACCACCCATCTTCAAGATGCGGGTGTAACCGCCATTGCGCTCGGCGTAGCGAGGTGCCACATCGTGGACAAGCTTGTAGGTCATTTCCTTGTCGCCGAGGAAGGCCTCGATCTGACGGATGCGGTGGACCTGCATCGGGCCCGGCTCCTGGGCCTTCTTCGCCTTGGTGATCAGCTTCTCGGCGATCGGACGGAGGTGCTTGGCCTTGGCTTCGGAGGTGGTGATGGCCTCCGCCGCGAACAGCGACGCGGCGAGGTTGGCCATCATGAGGCGCTGGTGGGCAGCGGAGCTACCGAAGCGGCGGGAGCGGCGTGGAGTGGGCATCGTTCAAACGTCTTTCGTTGGGTGCGTCGCAGCGATCAGCCGCGAAGCGTGAGGCCGCGCTCGTCGAGCTTGGCCTTGACTTCGTCGAGGCTCTTCTGGCCGAAGTTGGTGATGTTCAACAGATCGTCTTCGGTCTTGGTGAGCAGTTCGCCGACCGTGTTGACCTGGGCCCGCTTGAGGCAGTTGTTGGGACGCTCTGACAGGTCGAGATCCTCGATCGGGAGATCGAGGTCCGGGGAACTGACCGTGGTGTCGACGACCTCGCCGAGTTCGAGACCCTTGGGCTCGTCGGACATCGTGGCGACCAGGTCGACCAGCGAACGCAACGTGGCACCAGCCGACGCGAGGGCGTCGGCGGCGGTGATCGAACCGTCGGTCTCGATCTCGATGACGAGACGGTCGTAGTTGGTCGACTGCTCGACACGGGTCGGCTCGACGTCGAACGACACGCGGCGCACCGGACTGAAGATCGCATCGATCGGGATGACGCCGATGATCCGGTTGTCGTCTTCGCGGTTGCTCGACATGTAACCGCGACCCTGATCGACGGTGAGGTCGATGGCGAGGCGGCCCTTCGAATTGAGCGTGGCGATGTGGAGGTCCTTGTTGAGCACCTCGACATCGGACGGGCACTCGATGTCGCCAGCGGTGACCGCACCAGCGCCGCGAGCGTCGAGACGCATCGTGACCGGCTCGTCGGACACCGAGGTGACGACGATGTCCTTGAGGTTCAAGATGATGTCGGTGAGGTCCTCGGCGACGCCGGGGATGGTGTCGAACTCGTGGAGCGAGTCGTCGAAGCGAGCAGTGATGATCGCTGCGCCGGGGATCGACGACAGCAATGTGCGGCGCAGCGAGTTGCCGAGCGTGTGGCCGAAGCCGGGCTCGAGTGGGCCGACCGCGAAACGACCGCGGTTGTCGGATTCCTCACCGAGAGCTTCGATGGTGGGGCGCTGCATGACGAGCATTGGTGCCGGGACCTTTCCAGGTGTTCGTGTGACGTGCGGGGGCGTTCGAGAAGACGGGGTTTACTTGGAGTAGAGCTCGACGATGAGCGACTCGCGCACGGGTACGTCGATGTGCTCACGTTCGGGCAGGCTGCGAACCGTCACGGCCTTGCCGCCATCGCTCGCTTCGAGCCACCCGACGAGCGTGCGATCGAGCGTGTCGATGTTGTGCTGGATCACGATCATCTTCTGCGACTTGGGCGACAGCGAGATGACCTGGCCCTTCTTGCAGCGGAAGCTGGCGATGTCGACTCGCTTGCCATCGACCTGGATGAGGCCGTGGTTCACGAACTGTCGGGCCTGCGGACGACTGGATGCCCAGCCGGCGCGATAAACCACGTTGTCGAGACGCTGCTCGAGCATGCGCAGCAGGTTCTCACCCGTGGGACCCTGGAGACGCTGGGCCTCGAGATAGGTCTTGTGGAACTGCTTCTCGAGCACACCGTAGATGTACTTGGCCTTCTGCTTCTCCTGCATCTGGGCGAGGTACTCGCTGCCGGCGTTACGGCGACGGGTGCGGCCGTGCTGGCCAGGAGGGAAGGGGCGACGCTCGAGGGCCTGACGGCCCTTTTCGTTCTCGAAGATGTTGACCGACAGACGACGCGAGATGCGCACCTTGGGTCCGGTGTAACGAGCCATGATCAGTTACTCCTCAGCCGCGCCGACGCTTGGGCAGGCGGCAGCCGTTGTGGGGAACCGGTGTGACGTCCTTGATCGAGGTGACCTCGATGCCCGTCTGCTGAATGGAGCGGACGGCGGTGTCGCGACCCGAACCCGGGCCCTTCACCTGCACCTCGGCGCGGCGCAAGCCGTGCTCGATGGCGGCCTTGCCAGCCTTCTCAGCGGCCTGCTGTGCGGCGTAGGGCGTGCTCTTGCGGCTGCCCTTGAACCCCACGCCACCCGACGACGCCCAAGCAATGACGTTGCCCTCGGTGTCGGTGATGGAGACGATCGTGTTGTTGAACGAGCTCTTGATGTGCACGATGCCCGTGCTGACGTTCTTGCGGTCGCGCTTGCGCGGACGACGGCTCGCTGTTGGCTTTGCCATTACTGCTGATCCTTCACTTGCGGACTGCCTTCTTCTTGTTGGCAACGGTGCGCTTCGGGCCCTTACGGGTGCGAGCGTTGGTGTGGGTGCGCTGCCCGCGGACGGGGAGGCCCTTGCGGTGACGGATGCCCTGCAGGCAGCCGATCTCGATCTTGCGCTTGATGTCGCCCTGCACGTCGCGGCGCAGGTCGCCTTCGATCTTCAGGTTCTGATCGATGTAGCCGCGGATGCGGTTGATCTCGTCCTCGGTGAGGTTCGAAACCTTGGTGTCGGGGTCGAGTTCGAGCCCTGCGCAGATCTTCTGCGACGTGGGCAGACCGATCCCGAAGATGTAGGTGAGCGAGATCTCCAACCGCTTTTCGCGAGGAATGTCGACGCCGGCGATACGTGCCATGTGATTTCTCCTGTACCCCTCAGCCTTGACGCTGTTTGTGTCGGGGATTGGTGCAGATGACCATGATGCGACGATGGCGACGGATCACCTTGCAGTTGTCGCACATCGGCTTGACGCTGGGTCGGACTTTCATGGTTGCTCTCTTACTTGTACCTGTACGTGATGCGACCCCGGGTGAGGTCGTAGGGAGTGAGTTCCACCTGCACCTTGTCGCCGGGGAGGATGCGGATGTAGTGCATGCGCATCTTGCCGGAGATGTGGGCCAAGACTTCGTGCCCGTTGTCGAGCGCGACCTTGAACATTGCGTTCGGAAGCGATTCGAGGATCTTGCCTTCCAGCACGATCGCATCTTCCTTTGGCTTGGGCAGGGGCTTCTCCTCACTGATTTCGAGACTGATTTCGGGTCTTGCGGACACAACCGGGCACGACAGCACACGCTGACGAGCTCGGGATTGACGAACTTGCACTACTTCGGCGACCCGGCCGGCTTGCGCTGGCATGGTGCACCGAGGCCCGCGAACAGACCGGCGTGTCATGCTAGCGGCGCGCGTTTGCAGATCCAATGGGTGATCCGCCCGTTTTCCCGCGCCGTGTGCTAGCCGGCCCCGGTCGACCCCATGGGAGCGATGCTGCCACCGAGACCGGATGGCCGAAATCGTGGTGACGGCCTCCGCCGAACGGTGTGTCCAGGTACGTCAGCACTGTTGCAACACAATCCTGGGCGAAGAGTCCAACGGATTTGCTCGGGTGGCCATGCCCGCGATCATCCAAGCACGGAGGGGTGCGCTCATGAGCGGCTCCGTCGGACGCGGAACGGGCCCTTGCACGATGACGGATCGACGACGCGGCCGCCCTGGGTCATCTCGACCTCGCCGGAAGCGACCAGGCGGCGCGCTCCACTTCGCGCAGGTTCCATCAGATGGCGCCATCCCTCGGGGTCGACCGACCGGGCCGCTTCGCTCGGGCAGATGGTGGCGCCGCGGGCGCCGGCGTCGAGGAGCGAGAGGATGGACGCCTCCAATGCTGCGTCGACAGGCCGCACCTTTCGACTCCGGCAGCGCGCCGAGCAGTAGCGCACCTCGTCCCAGTTGGCGGCCCACGATGCGCGCCACTTCATGGTGCGGCCGCACGAGGCACAGGTCTTCGGTGCGCGTGTCATGCTGGCCCGCCCGAAACCACCACGCCCGAGACCATCACGTTGGAGGATAGGTCGAGCTGTCCAGACGGGTCGGGCTGAGCCACGAACTGAGGCGAACGGACAGAATGGCCGAAATCGTGGTGGATATGTCATTGACGCCACCGAGGTGTCGGCTCATGCTGACGCCATGCCTCGGAGCGCCTCGCGCCGCATCGTCATCGTCGGCTTCGTTGGCATGCAGTCGCTCGACGTGGTCGGACCGTTCGATGTGTTCCGCAGCGCCGATCAGGCGATAGGCGGCGCGACTGGAAGTCGTGGCTACTCCACATCGCTGGTGTCCGCCAGCGGCGGCCTGGTGCGCTGCGAGTCGGGGCTCGGGCTGGCGACCGAACCGTTGCCTGGACTCGACGCAGAGATCGACACGCTGCTGTTGGCCGACGGGTGACCACGCACTGGGCCCGAGCAGACCGGCTGCAGCAGGCATGACCGCCGGCATCGACCTCGCACTCGCCCTCGCACTCGCCCTCGCACTGGTGGAGGACGACATGGCGTGAACATGGCCCAGACGGTGGCGTGCTGGTTGGTGATGTTCTTGCGACGACCCGGCGGTCAGACACAGTTCGCGGCACCGGTGTGGGCTCCACGAGCCGAGCGATCGACCGGGCGCGCCGTGCAGGCGCTGGTGGAGACCGCGCCCGACGGCGACCATCGACTGCCCGTGCTCGCGGCGGCAGCCGCGATGAGCCTGCGCCACTTCAGTCGTGTGTCCACCGAAGAGGTGGGTGAGACACCCGGGCGGTACGTGGAGCGGTGCGCGTGGAAGCCGCCCGCCATCACCTCGAGTCCTCCGGCGACACGCTCGACGACGCCCACCCCATACCTTCCCCACCCCAATACCTTCCCCACCCCAATACCTTCCCCCGCCCGAAAGGCAGTCCAATGAGCAACCTGCAGGTCGTCATCCCGCTGTTTCCGAAGTTCACCGCCCTCGACGGCATCGGCCCCTACGAGGTGTTGCAGCGAATACCGAGCATCGACGTCACCTTCATCGGACACGAGCGCGGGGAGATTCGCAGCGAGAACGGCTTTCTCGGCATCACCGCCGACGGCACGTTCGACGACTACCCCACGCCCGACGTGATCGTATTTCCTGGCGGCGTCGGGACCCGTCCGCTCGTGCACGACGAGCAGGTCATCGACTGGTTGCGCCACGCACACGAGACCACCGTCTTCACCACCTCGGTGTGCACCGGCTCGATCGTGCTCGGTGCGGCTGGACTGTTGAACGGGATGACCGCCACCACCCACTGGGCCTGCTACCCCGAGTTGGAAGCGCAGGGCGCGATCCCCGTGGCCGACCGCGTGGTGGAGCATCTCGATCAGCGGATCATCACCGCCGCTGGCGTGTCGAGCGGCATCGACATGGCGCTGCGCCTGGTCGAATTGCTCGTCGACCGCACTGCTGCAGAGGCCGCTCAGCTCATGATCGAGTACGACCCGCAGCCACCGTTCACCTGCGGCAGCGTCGCGACCACCAACGCCGCACCCGACGGTGGCGACGCAGTGATGCACCGAGTGGTCGAGTACGCCCAGCTACGTGAGTAGCGGCAGTTCGGACTCCCCGCCGAACGGCTTCGTACACGAGTGGCTTGCTAGCGTTCGCTCATGCACGACCTCGTGATTCGCAACGGTACGGTGGTCGACGGGACCGGCGCCGACCGCCGGCTGGCCGACATCGCTGTCGACGGCGACACGATCGTTGCAGTCGAAGCCCCTGGCTCCGGTCTCGGGCCCGGCGCCCGCGAGATCGACGCAACCGGCCTGATCGTCACGCCCGGCTGGATCGACATCCACACCCACTACGACGGCCAGGTCACGTGGGACCCCGACATCGCTCCATCGTCGGTCAACGGGGTCACCTCGGTCCTGCTCGGCAACTGCGGCGTGGGGTTTGCCCCCGTGAAGCCCGATCAACACCAGTTCCTGATCGAGTTGCTCGAGGGTGTCGAGGACATCCCGGGTACGGCGCTGAACGAAGGAATGACCTGGGGATGGGAGTCGTTCCCCGAGTACCTCGACGTGCTCGACACCCTTCGGTGGACGGTCGATGTCGGCACCCAAGTGCCCCATGCGGCGCTGCGCACCTATGTCATGGGTGACCGAGGTGCCGATGCCGAGGCCATGGCCACGCACGAGGAGATCGAGCGCATGTCGGAGTTGTGCGAGGAGGCGATTCGCGCCGGTGCGTTGGGGTTCACCAGCTCACGCACCTACCTGCATCGCACGTCGAGGGGCGAACAGATCGGCACGCTACGGGCGAGTGCCGACGAACTTCTCGGCATCGCTGCGGCACTGCAACGCGCCGATGCCGGGGTGATCCAACTGATCTCCGACGCCTACCAATCGACCGACGACGACCTCGTGTCGCACGAAATCGAACTGCTCGGTCGCATCGCCATCGAGGTCGGTCGCCCGTTGAGCTTCACCGTGCAGCAGAACGACGACGCGCCCGACCGGTTCCGTGAGCTCCTCGCCGCGATCGATGGATGGAACCATGCCGGAGCCGACGTCAAGGCCCAAGTCGCCGTGCGTCCGATCGGAGTTCTGATCGGGCTACAGGCAACGGCGAACCCGTTCATGTTCTGCCCGTCGTACCAGTCGCTTCGACCGCTCGACCACGACGAACGAATGGCCCGCCTACGCGATCTGGGACTGCGTCGCCGGCTGCTCGACGAGCACGCCACATCGAGCCCGTCGGGCTTCGTCGGCATCCTGCACTCGGGCTACGACCGCATGTACCCGCTGTCGGACCCACCCGACTACGAGCCGATGCCTGCCGATAGCATCGCCGCCCGGGCAGCCGCCGCTGGCGCGACTCCCGACGAGTTCCTCTATGACCTCCTGCTCGACGATGACGGCAGCAGGCTGCTGTACATACCGATCATGAACTACGCGCGCGGCAATCTCGATGACGTGCGCGAGATGCTGACGTCGCCCAACGCGATGTTCGGACTGTCCGATGCCGGGGCCCACTGCAACTCGATCTGTGACGGCAGCTTCCCCACGACGGCGATCACCCATTGGACACGCGACCGCACTCGCGGCGACCGCCTCTCGCTCGAATTCGTCGTGCACCAACAAACGCAACGCACCGCCCAGCACGTCGGCTGGACCGACCGGGGCGTGATCACGCCCGGCAAGCTCGCCGACCTCAACATCATCGACCTCGACCGACTCACGCTGCACCCACCCGAACTGATTGCCGACCTGCCTGCCGGGGGAACCCGCCTGATGCAAGCCGCCGAGGGCTACGTCGCCACCATCAAGCGGGGGGAAGTGATCGCTGAGAACGGCACACTCACCGGGGCCCGTCCAGGCCGCTTGCAACGAGGCCGGACCTCCTGAGCCCGACCAGCACCGGACCAGATCACCGATGACCGACATCGTCGTCGCGGTCGCCATCGCGTTCGGCGTGGTGTTCGTTGCCGAACTCGGTGACAAGACACAACTCCTCGCGCTCGACTTCGGAACTCGGCACTCGTTTCGGACCGTCGCGATCGGCCTGGCGCTCGGCTATGCGGCTGCCAATCTCGTGGCCACCATCGTCGGCGGGATCCTCGGTGCCGCTCTCCCCGAACGACCGATTCAGATCGTGGGTGGCCTGTTGTTCCTCGGTTTCGCTGCCCTTGCTCTTCGTCGGAGTCGAACCGGCACGGTCGATCCCGATGACGAGGTCGCAGGCAATTCATCCAGCGGCTCGGGAACGCGGGCAGTCATCTCGTCGATCGCGGTGGCAATTGCCGTTGCCGAGATGGGCGACAAGACCCAGATCGCCACGGCAACACTGGCCTCACAGTCGTCGCCGGTCGGCGTGTGGATCGGGGCAACGTTGGGTGCGACGTCGAGCGGCATGGTCGGAGCTGTCGCCGGCAATTTCCTCGGCGATCGAGTGCCCGCCCGCGCCCTCCACCTCACGTCAGCAGCGTTGTTCACCGCCTTCGGTGTGGCGATGCTCGCCGGCTGGTTCTGACCCTCACCGCACGGGCGGCAGGAGCAGGTCGCCGTGCAACAGCGAACGGATCGCGTCGATGGCACAGCGGTGTTGCGTCGAGGTCTCCGAGGCACCCTCGGTGAGTCCGATCAGCATGATGCGGATGAACTCGACCATCCGTTCACGGTCGGCCGGACGCACCTCGCCAGTGGCGACGCCCACGTCGACCACGCCGACGAAGAACTCGTCCCGCGCTGCTTCGGCGCGAGCGAGTCGTTCGGCGATCTCGGTGAATCGCCGCATGTCGTGGCGCACCGTGCCGACGAACAGCGCCAGGCTCTGGTCCTCGACGTTCATCTCGTGCGCTGCTTCGAGCATCCCTTCGAACTGGCCGAGAAACGTGTCCGACGCCTCGGCCGCCTCGACGAACCTGCCATAGACCCGCCGCTGCATGTCGCCATGGACCTCCACGTAGAGGTCCAGCTTCGACTCGACGTAGTGGTACAGCGCCCCGGTCGTGATTCCCGAGGCCTCGGCCAACTCGCGGTTCGTGACGCCGCCGTATCCACGTTCGGCGAATAGGCGCCGCGCGTTGTCGATGATCGTGCGTCGCGTGTCGGCAGAATCGGCGGCCGGGGGCCGTCCCCGCCGTCGTGTTCCATCCGGCGCCACGTCGACCATGCCACGAGTATGCCGCTGGTCGCCCGTCGAGCTTCGACCGGAACGACCAGTCGTCGCGGGTCGTTGGATGTCAGCGACGGTTTGCTTCGACGGCTTTCACCAAGCGGTCGAACACGGCGTCGGGGTGGCCGATGCCGTTGATGACGACGAGCCGGTTCTGGTCGCCGTAGTGCTTGATCAACGGGAACGTCTGCTCTTCGTACAGATCGAGGCGACGGTTCACCGACTCGGGCGTGTCGTCGGCGCGCTGTTTGACGTCGCCGCCGCAGACGTCGCAGATCCACGGGTCGGGGTCGCTACCGGCCGAGGTGTAGTTCGTGCCGCAGTCGCGGCACACCCGGCGCGCCGAGATCCGCTCGAGCACGATCTCGCGCGGAACGTTGAGGTCGAGCACGACGTCGATCGGACGGTGGTCGGCGATGGCATCGAGGGCGTCGGCCTGATCGATGGTGCGCGGAAACCCGTCGAGTATGTAACCGCGAGTCGACGCGTCGGCGGCTGACAGCCGTTGGTCGACGATCCCGATCATGATCTCGTCGCCGACGAGACCCCCCGCATCCATGACCTGCTTGGCCATCAGACCCATCTCGGTTCCTTCACGCGTCGCAGCGCGCAGCATGTCGCCGGTGGAGATGTGGGGGACGACGAAGTGACGGGACAACCGCACACATTGCGTGCCCTTGCCTGCACCCTGTCGCCCGAGGATGATGAGGCGGGCGCCGGGGATCACAGCGGACCTACTTGAGGAATCCCTCGTAGTTGCGCAGCGTGAGCTGGCTGTCGATCTGACGCATCAGTTCGAGCGCCACACCAACCGAGATCAGCACGCTGGTGCCGGCGAACCCGAAGGAGTTGATGCCAGCGATGATCAGCAAGATGTACGGCAAGATCGCGATGATGGCGATGAACACGGCGCCAGGCAGCGTGATCCGGTTCACCGCCTTGCCGAGATACTTCTCGGTCTGCGGGCCGGGGCGCACGCCAGGGATGAATCCGCCTTGGCGACGAAGCTGATCCGCCTGACGGATCGGGTCGAAGGCAATCGAGTTGTAGAAGTAGGCGAACGCGATGATCATCAAGGCGAGAATCGAGATGTACACGAAGTTCTGCGGGTTGACGATGTACTGATCGACGAAGCTCGCAATCTCGCCGCGCCAGCCTTCTCCGGAGCCGAGGAACTGCGAACCGATCACCGGCAACAGCAGGATCGAACTCGCGAAGATGATCGGGATCACGCCGGACTGGTTGACCTTCAGCGGAATGTAGGTGTTCTGCCCGCCCATCATGCGGCGACCGACGACGCGTTTCGCGAACTGCACGGGAATACGCCGTTGCCCGAGTTCGACGTACACGACGGCGACGATGATGCCCAAGGTCAACAGGACCATGGCGATGAACCAGAACACCTTGTTGAGCTGCAGGATGCTCCAGAAGCCACCGGGCAGACTGGCGACCACCGAAGCGAAGATGATCATCGACATGCCGTTGCCGATGCCGCGCTGGCTGATCATCTCGGCCATCCACATGAGCACGGCGGTGCCAGCGACGAGCGCGGGAATGATCAAGTAGCCGCGCGGCCACACCCCGTCGGGCAGCAACGGCACCGTGGGTGCTGCGCTGGCGGCAGAGAAGAAGGCCGTTCCGCGACCCGTACCGAAGATGAACACGAGTCCCGTCGACTGCAGCGTGGCGAGGCCGATCGTGACGTAGCGGGTGTACTGCGTGATCTTGCGCTGCCCGATCGCTCCTTCGCTCTGGAGCTCCTCGAGCTTCGGGATCACCACACCGAGCACCTGCATGATGATGCTGGCGGTGATGTACGGCATGATGCCGAGCGCGAAGATCGAGAAGCTCTCGAACGCTCCGCCGGAGAACAGGTTCAAGAACCCGAGTGCGCCTTGCTGGCCGGCGGACTCACGCAGCTGCTCGATGGCGATGGCGTCGACACCCGGGACCCGGATGAACACGCCGAGGCGATAGACGGCCACCATGACGACGACGAACAAGAGCTTGTTGCGGAGGTCGTGGACCCTCCAGATGTTCGCCAGCTGCGAAAACACTCAGAACACTCCTGTGCGGTGGGACGGTGTGATGGGGATGATGTGATCGGAACGGTCGCTGGGCGTCAACGGTTGGCGAACTGGTTGCCCTTGACGGCGGGCCGACCGGCCTTGCCTTCCTCACGGAAGGGCAGTTCGATCAGCGTCACGGTACCGCCCGCGGCCGCGACGGCCGCGGCAGCCGGACCCGAGATCGCATGAACGTGGAGGTCGACCCTGGTCGAGATCTCGCCACGTGCGAGCACCTTCACGAACGCCTTCTTGCGAAGCAGACCGTTGGCGACGAGCACCTCCGGGGTGACGGTGGAGTCGCCGAGCTTCTCGACCAGTGCACTCAGGGCATGGAGGTTGACGGCCTGGTACTCGACGCGGAACGGGTTGTTGAACCCCTTCAGCTTCGGAACGCGCTGCTTGAGCGGTGTCTGTCCACCCTCGAAACCGCGGGCAACGGTGTTGCGGGCGCGCTGGCCCTTGCTGCCGCGACCGGCGGTCTTGCCGCCCTTGCCGCCGGTACCACGACCGACGCGCTTCGCGTTCTTGTTGGCGCCGGGTGCCGGCGCGAGATCATGGACCTGCATGGGTCAGCTCTCCTTCTTGGCGGTGCCCGACGCCGAAGCGGAATCGGACACCTCGAGCAGGTGCGGGACCCGGGCGATCATGCCGCGGATCTCGGGACGGTCGGGCAGCGTGTTGGTCGAACCGATCTTGCCGAGCCCGAGTGCGCGCAGCGTGCCGCGGTGTTTGGGCTTGGTGCCGATCGACGACTTGATCTGCTTGACGGTGATGGTTGCCTCGTTGGTTGCAGCGGGGCTCATTCGGCACCTCCGGTCGGGACCGCAGTGGCGCCAGCTCGGCTCTTCTGACGTTCGTTGTACGCGTTCAGGAGACCCTTGGGCACGAACTCTTCGGCCGGCAGACCGCGGCGAGCCGCGATCTGGTCGGGTCGCTGCAGCGACTTGAGTCCAGCCACGGTGGCCCGAGCGACGTTGATGTGGTTGGCGGATCCGAGCGACTTGCAGAGCACGTCGTGCACGCCAGCCTCTTCGAGAATGACTCGGGCGGCGCCACCGGCGATCACACCGGTACCGGGCGCTGCGGGCTTCATCATGACCTTGCCGCCACCGGTGGTACCGAGAACGGGGTGGATGATGGTGCTGCCAGCCATCGGCACCTCGAACAGGTTGCGCTTGGCTTCCTCGGTGCCCTTCTGGATCGCGAGCGGCACCTCTTTGGCCTTGCCGTAGCCCAGACCGACCCGACCGTTGCCGTCGCCGATCACCACGAGTGCGGTGAACGAAAAACGACGGCCGCCCTTGACGACCTTGGCGACGCGGTTGATCGTGATGACGCGCGACTCGCGCAGACCACTGTCGTCTCCGTCACGGCTGTCGCGTCCGTCACGGCCGCCGCCGCGGTTGTCGCGACTGTCGCGGCCACCGCCGCGGTTGTCACCGGGATTGTTAGTGGGGAATGCCATCAGAACTCCAGTCCTGCTTCACGGGCGGCGGACGCCACGGCGGCAATGCGGCCGTGGTAGGCGAACCCACCACGATCGAACACGACCTTGTCGATGCCAGCGGCCTTGGCCCGTTCGGCGATCAGTGTGCCGACGCGAGTTGCCGCCTCGACGCTCGATCCCGTACCGGCCGAACGCAGGTCGGCTTCGTTGGTGGACGCTGCAGCCAGGGTGGTCCCGGCGTCGTCGTCGATCACCTGCACCGAGAGGTGCTTGTTCGAGCGGAACACGGCGAGACGCGGGCGCGCCACCGTGCCGTGGATCTTCTTGCGGACGCGACGATGGCGGCGGATGCGGCCATTGCGGCGGGCTTCGGCGATCTTGGTCATGAGGCGCTCCGTTACTTCTTTCCGGCTTTGCCGGCCTTGCGCAGCACCCGCTCGCCCGCGTAGCGGACACCCTTGCCCTTGTAGGGCTCGGGCTTGCGGAGGCTGCGGATGTTGGCGGCCACCTGGCCGACCACTTCTTTGTCGATGCCCGACACGATCACCTGTGTCTGAACGGGCACTTCGAACGTGATGCCGTCGGGGGCCTTGACGTCTATCGAGTGACTGAAGCCGAGGTTGAGGCGCAATGCGCCTGGACCCTGCGCTTCGGCGCGATAGCCGACGCCGACGATCTCGAGGTTCTTGGTGAACCCGTCGGTGACGCCGATGACCATGTTGTTGATCAGGCTGCGGGTGAGTCCGTGCAGGGCCTTGGTCTTGTTCTCGTCGTTCGGGCGTTCACACGTGAGGGTGGTGCCGTCCTGGGAGATGGTGATGGTGCCGGGGATCTCTCGTTCGAGGGTGCCCTTGGGCCCCTTGACCGAGATCGTGCGGCCGTCGAGTGTGACGTCGACGCCTGCTGGCACCTCGATGGGTGCCTTTCCGATGCGGGACATAGCTTCCTACTTCTCCTCTTCCGGCCTGGTCACCAGACGTAACACATGACTTCGCCGCCGACGTGACGCTTGCGCGCCTCGCGGTCGGTCATGAGACCAACGGAGGTGGACAAGACAGCGACTCCGAGTCCACCGAGTACTCGGGGAACGGTGCCAGCGTTGCGGTACACGCGCAGGCCCGGCGTCGAGATACGACGCAGGCCCATGATCGTGCGGTCACGATCGGGCGAGTACTTCATGTGGATGGTGAGCACTTCACCGACGCCCCTGGGCGATGGTGCGGTGTCGAAGCTCATGATGTAGCCCTCTTTCTGGAGGACTTCGGCGAGAGCAACTTTCTGCTTCGACGAGGGCATGCGCACCTCGTCGTGCTTGGCAGTGTTCGCGTTGCGGACCCGCGTGAGCATGTCAGCGATGGGATCGGTCATCATGATGGTTGTCTCCTCACCAGCTCGACTTCGTCAGACCGGGAATCTCGCCGGCGTGTGCGAGCTCGCGCAGACAGATGCGGCAGAGTCCGAATTTGCGGTAAACCGAACGGGCACGGCCGCAGCGGCGGCAACGTGTGTATCCGCGAACCTTGAACTTCGGCTTCGCGTTGGCCTTGTTGATCAGTGCTTTCTTTGCCATGTCGTCGCCTCAGCTCAGTTCCGGCCGTAGCGAGGGCCACGGTTCTTCTTCTTGCGGGGCTCGTTCTCGGCGTCGGCGCCCTTCTTGAAGGGGAAGCCGAATGCATCGAGCAGGGCCTTGCCGCTGTCGTTGTCGTGTGCGGTGGTCACGATCGTGATGTCCATGCCGCGGGGCTGATCGGCCCGGTCGGGATCGATCTCGGCGAACATCGTCTGTTCGTTGAGCCCGAAGGTGTAGTTGCCGTGCCCGTCCCACGAGTGTGCGGGAAGGCCGCGGAAGTCACGGATACGAGGGATCGCAACCGAGATCAGTCGGTCGAAGAACTCCCACATCCGGTCGCCACGCAGCGTCACCTTGACGCCGATGGCTTGACCTTCACGCAACTTGAAGTTGGCGATCGAGGTACGAGCCTTGGTGACAATCGGCTTCTGACCGGAGATCACGGTGAGGTCGGCGACGCAACCCTCGATCAGCGACGGCTGACCAGCGGCACGACCAACACCCATGTTGATGACGATCTTCTCGAGACCCGGCACCTGCATGACGTTCTGGATGCCCAGATCCTCTTGCAGCTTGGCCTTGAACTCGTCGTTGTATCGCACCTTCAGGCGCGGGATCTCAGCAACTGCGGTGCTCATCCGATGACCTCTCCGCTCGGGCGGGCGATACGCACCTTGGTGCCATCGTCCTGGATCTTGTAGCCGACACGAACCGTTTTGCCCTTGTGCACCAGCATCACGTTGCTGACGTCGAACGGCAGGTCCTTCTCGATGATGCCGCCGGCCTCGTTGGCCCGGCGGGCTTTCTGGTGCTTCGAGGCGGTGTTGACGCCGTGCACGATGATCTTCTTGGTCTTCGGGAAGACGAAGGCGACCTCGCCCTGCTTGCCCTTGTCCTTGCCGGTGATCACCTCGACGGTGTCACCCTTCTTGAGTTTCATCACAACACCTCCGGTGCCAGCGACACGATGCGCATGAACTTACGGTCGCGCAGCTCACGCCCGACCGGACCGAAGATGCGCGTACCACGGGGTGTCAGGTCGTCCTTGATCAACACGGCCGCGTTCTCGTCGAAGCGGATGTAGCTGCCATCGGGACGGCGCTTCTCCTTCTTGACTCGCACGACGACGCACTTGACGACTTCACCCTTCTTGACAGCAGCGCCGGGCGTCGCGTCCTTGACCGTGGCGACGAAGATGTCGCCGATCGAGGCGTAGCGCCGGCGGGTACCACCGAGCACCTTGATGCACAGCACTTCTTTGGCGCCGGAGTTGTCGGCGACACGAAGGCGAGATTCCTGCTGAATCACTGTGCCACCTTCTTTTCTGTTCGCTCGCTGCGCTCGTTCACTTGGCACGCTCCAGGACATCGGTGATGCGCCAGCGTTTGTTCTTGCTGAGCGGACGGGTCTCCATGACGCGGACCTTGTCGCCGACCTTGACGTCGTTGGTCTCGTCGTGGGCGTACAGCTTCTTGGTGCGCATGATGAACTTGTTGTACTTGGCGTGACGCACTCGGTCGACAACGGCCACGACAGCCGTCTTGTCCATCGAATTCGACACGACCGTGCCTTCACGGGTCTTGCGAGCTGCGCGCTCAGGAGCTTCTGTGGTTGTTTCTGGCATCTCGGAATCCGTCACTGTCCGGCCTCGGCCGCAGCGATTTCACGCTGACGGACGAGGGTGTTGATACGAGCGACCTGCTTGCGCACCTTGCCGATTTCGGCGGTGTTCTCGAGCTGACCGGTCGCGTTGCGGAAACGCAGGTTGAGGGCCTCCTGCTTGGTGGCCTTCAATTCATCGATGAGCTCACCGAGGCTGAGGTCGGCGAGATCGCTGTTGTTCTTCGCCATCAGATCTCCTCCTCACGTGTGATGATCCGCGCCTTGATCGGTAGCTTCTGGATCGCCTTCTCGAGGGCGGCGCGAGCCATCTCCTCGTTCGGGTACGACAACTCGAACATGGTGCGGCCCGGCTTGACGACGGCGACCCAGAACTCGGGGTTGCCCTTGCCAGAACCCATGCGGGTCTCGGCCGGCTTCTTCGTGACCGGCTTGTCCGGGAACACGTTGATCCACACCTTGCCGCCACGCTTGATCGAGCGGGTCATGGCGATACGCGCGGCTTCTATCTGGCGGGCCGAGATCCAACCCGGCTCGAGAGCCTGGATCCCGTACTCACCGAAGTGCAGGCCGGAGCCACCCTTGGTGAGGCCCTTGGTGCGGCCGCGGTGGTGCTTGCGATGGGCGACCTTGCGAGGCATCAGCATGGTTCGTCCCCTTTCAGTCCTCGCCGCGCAACCGCGGCGTCTCGTGGCCTTCGCTTTGCGCAGTGCGCTTGGCGATTGCCTCTTCTTCGTCGAGCAACTTCTCGAGTTCCGGATCGGCCTCACGGACGAGCGGCTGGGTCTCGGGCGCCGGGGCTCCGTCGCGGGGTCCACCCGACGACACGACCTTGCGCGGTCCACCCTGGCCGGACGTCTCGCCGACGGCCATGGCGGCCTCGCGGGCGATCTTGTCGTCGTTGATGATCTTGTACGGGAGGATGTCTCCCTTGTAGATCCACACCTTGACGCCGACACGACCACTGGTCGTCTTGGCCTCACGCATGCCGTAATCGATGTCGGCACGCAGCGTGTGCAACGGCACTCGGCCTTCGCGGTACCACTCGGTGCGGCTCATCTCGGCGCCACCGAGGCGACCCGAGCACTGCACCTTGATGCCGAGAGCGCCCGACCGCTGTGCGTTCTGCACGGCACGCTTCATGGCCCGACGGAACGCAATGCGGTTGATCAGCTGATCGGCCACACCCTGAGCAATCAGCGCAGCGTCGAGATCGGGGTTCTTGATCTCGACGATGTTGAGCTGGATCTTCGGGTTGCCCGTGATCTTGGTGATCAGCTGACGGAGTTCGTCAGCCTGGGCACCACGGCGACCGATGACGATACCCGGTCGTGCGGTGTGCACGTCCACACGAAGCTTGTCACGGGTGCGCTCGACCTCGATGCGACTGATCGCAGCGGACTCGAGACGCGTCATGATCTCCTGGCGGATCGTCCAGTCCTCGGTGAGGTACTCCTTATAGTCGCGCTCGGAGAACCAACGCGACTTCCAGTCGGTGGTCACTCCCAGACGGAAGCCGTACGGATTGATCTTCTGACCCATTATCGGTTGTCCTCTTCGTCGGCCCGTTGGTTCTCCTCATCGGACTCCAGCTCGTCGCTGGCGCTTCCCTCGCTGGCTGCGGGCGAGTTTGAGTCGTCGTCAGCGTCAGCGTCGGCGGCGGCGGCTTCATCGGATTCGGTTGCGGCTTCTTCTTCTTCTGGCGCTTCGGCCTCGACCGTCGCGTCGTTTTCGGTCGCATCGGCTTCAGGAGCCTCTGCTGACTCATTGGTCTCCGACTCGGACACGTCGGTGTCGACTGCGTCGGTCGATTCTTCAGTCGTCTCGTCGTCGGTGATCTCGGCGTCGAGGATGTCCTCGTCGACTTCGATCGCGTCGATGGCTTCTTCGGCTCCACCTGCCTGCTGGCGGCTGCGCTCGACTCGGGCACGGCGGCTGGCGGCGCTCGACTGCGGGCGACCACGGCCGGTGCTGCCACCAGCACGCTCCTGGCGGGCGGTGATGATCGCGATGCGCTCGTCGCTCATGCGGGCGACGATGACCGTGATATGACAGCTGCGCTTGTTGATGCGAGATGCACGACCACGGGCACGGGGGCGGAATCGACGAAGCGTCGGTCCCTCGTCCGCGAAACAGGCGATGACGAACAGCTCGTCGGCGTCCTGGTCGTCGTTGTTGACGGCGTTGGCAACAGCGCTGGCGAGCACCTTGCGGACGTCACGGGCGATGTGGCGGTCGGTGAACTGCAGCACCTCGTCGGCGCTGCGGACATCGAGGCCGCGGATCAGGTCGAGCACGACGCGAGCCTTCGAGGCCGACGACCGCACGTACTTGGCGGTGGCCTTCGTGCCGGAGCGCTCGCCTGCGACGAACGACTTCTCGTTCAACTTCGGTCCGGTCATCAGCGGCGACCCTTCGAGTTGCGCTCCATGCCGGCGTGGAACTTGAACGTTCGGCTGGGGCTGAACTCACCGAGCTTGTGGCCGACCATCGACTCGGTCACATAGACCGGGACGTGCTTGCGGCCGTCGTGGACGGCGATCGTGTGGCCGACCATGTCGGGAATGATGGTGGAGCGACGCGACCAGGTCTTGATGACCTTGCGTTCGCCGGCAGCGTTCTGGGTGTCGATCTTCTTGAGAAGATGATCGTCCACGAACGGGCCCTTCTTGAGACTGCGAGACATGCGGGGTTACCTTCCTTGCCGCGTCAGCGGCGACCCTTACCTGAACGGCGACGACGGATGATCAGCTTCTGGCTGGCCTTCTTCTTGTTGCGGGTGCGGCCTTCGGGCTTGCCCCACGGCGACACGGCGGGACGACCACCAGAGGTGCGCCCTTCGCCACCACCGAGTGGGTGGTCGACCGGGTTCATGGCCACACCACGGGTCTGGGGCTTCTTGCCCTTCCAGCGGTTGCGGCCGGCCTTGCCGATCTTGATCAGTTCGTGTTGGCTGTTGCCGACTTCGCCGACGGTTGCACGGCAGTCGAGCATCACCCGGCGCATCTCGGTGGACGGCATACGCAGTGTGGCGTACTCGCCTTCCTTGGCGACCAACTGCACGGCGATCCCGGCCGAACGGCCGATCTTGCCGCCCTGGCCTGGGCGCAGCTCGACGTTGTGCACCGTGGTGCCGACCGGGATAAAGCGCAGCGACATTGCGTTGCCCGGCTTGATGTCGGAGCCCTGGCCGCTCTGAACAGTGTCACCGACGTTGAGTCCACGCGGGGCGAGGATGTAGGCCTTGACGCCGTCGTTGTAGTGCAGCAGTGCGATGCGACAGGTGCGATTCGGGTCGTACTCGATGGCTGCGACCTTGGCGGTCACGCCGTCCTTGACGCGCTTGAAATCGATGATGCGGTACTGCTGCTTGTGACCGCCACCGCGGTGGCGTGAGGTCTTGCGGCCGTAGCTGTTGCGACCACCGGTCTTGGTCTTCTTCGCGAGGAGGGTCTTCTCCGGCGTGGTCTTGGTGATCTCGCTGAAGTCGGAGCTCGTCTGGAAGCGACGGCCGGGGCTGGTGGGTTTGCGGGAACGGATGGCCATGATGCGCTCAGTTCTCGAACAGCGGGATTTCGCCCGCTGCCAGGGTGACGATGGCCCGCTTGCTGGCGGGACGCTGACCGATGCGGTTGGTGCCACGGGTGCGCTTGCGCTTGCCGGGCCGGTTGAGGGTGTTGACCTTGAGCACCTCGACACCCCAAATCGCCTCGACGGCGTCACGGATCTCGGGCTTGGAAGCCTTCGGGCTGACCTTGAAGGTGTACACGCCGGTTTCGATGAGGGCGTAGCTCTTCTCGGAAACGACCGGGGCGATAATAATGTCGCGAGGATCCTTCATGACGCTGATTCATCCTTTGACTCGGCCTCACCGGACGTCGATGCTGCACTCTCTTGGTCGGCCGAGACGCCAGCCTCGTCGCTGGCGCTTCCCTTCCGTTTGGCGGGTTCGTCATCCGCTGCGCTTCCTCCTCGCGCCGCTTGCGCCTCGTCGCTGGCGCTTCCCTCGGCGGGAGTGCGTGAGACGGGCATGTTGACGGGAAGGACGTCTTTGGTGAAGATGATCCACTCGTTGCAGAGGACGTCGTAGGCGTTGAGTTCGCCCGGAGCGATGACCTGCGCCTTGGGCAGGTTGCGGAAGCTCAGTGCCGCAGCGGCGTCGTCACGACCGACGACCACGAGGGCGGTGCCGGTGATGCCGAGCGCATCGAGCGCTTCCTTCGCATTCTTCGTCTTCGGGGACTCGAATCCCCACGAATCGACGACCACGATCTTGCCCTCGCTGGCGCGATCCGAGAGCGCCGAGCGCAGTGCGGCCTTCACCATCTTCTTGGGGGTCTTCTGGTCGTACTTGCGGGGCTTCGGGCCGAGGGCGACGCCACCACCGACGAAGTGCGGTGCACGGATCGAGCCCTGGCGGGCGTTGCCGGTGCCCTTCTGGGCGTATGGCTTGCGGCCACCACCGCGCACATCGGAGCGGGTCTTGGTGCTCTGGGTGCCGGAGCGGCGGGCGGCGAGCTGGGCGGTGACGACCTGGTGCATCAGCGAGATGTTCGGCGTCACGCCGAAGACTTCGTCGGAGAGCTCGATCGTGCCGTTGTCCTTGCCGGCTGCGGTCTTGAGGGTGAGATCGGCCATGTCAGCCTGCCTTTCCTGCGAACTTGACAGCGTTGCGCACGAGGACGACGCCACCGTTGGGTCCGGGCACCGAGCCCTTGATCAACAGCAGGTTGCGCTCGGGATCGGACGAGACGACCACGAGGTTCTGCGTGGTGACCTGCTCGTGGCCCATGTGACCCGCCATGCGCTGGCCCTTGAACACACGCGCCGGGAAGGCACACGAGCCGATGGCGCCAGGCTTGCGGTGGCTCTTGTTGTTACCGTGCGACGCGGGCTGGCCCTTGAAGTTGTGACGCTTCATGACACCGGCGAAGCCCTTGCCTCGGCTGGTCGCCGTGACGTCGACCTTGGTGCCGGCGGCGATCTGTTCGACGGTCAGCTCCTGGCCGACCTCGAAGCCGTCGACGGAGTCGAGGCGCAGCTCCACCAGGCGCTTGCCCGGGGCGACGCCTGCTTTCGCGAAGTGGCCAGCCTTGGGCTGGTTCAGCTTCTTCGCGTCGCGGTGCCCGTAGGTCACCTGCAGCGCGGTGTAGCCGTCGCGTTCGTTGGTCTTGATCTGCACGATGCGCATCGGTTCGACACGAAGCACAGTGACGGGGACGACTTTGTCGTCGACCCATGTCTGTGTCATGCCGACCTTTTCGCCGACGATCGATTGTTGTGCCATGGCGGCCGGTTCCTTTTCGTTGTCCAAGCCCAGATGTCGGGCTCTCCACGCAAATGCTCCGCCGCTAGCCGTTCTGGGTTCAGGACGGACGAGCGTGCGGAGCACGAGATCATGTAGTTGCTGAGCGGTTCCAGTCCCGGACGTTGCGGGCGGCCTACACAGACATCGATTGCTGAATGGTCTGGTGATCGAAATGCCTCTCGATCACGGCCTGGCAATGCTACGGGCCGCGTTCGGTGCTTCCAACACGCGCCCCCGTGGACAATCACGTTTGTGCTGCAATTTGAGTGGGCCGGTCCAACCAGAATGCAACGTGAACGATGGGAGTGAGGGTTCGTTCCCCGACTCGTGGCGATCAGGTCGGCTCGGGCGGGTCCATGTCGGCGGCCCGATCGGTCCACGATGCGATGCGATCGGGATGTCGCAACCCGGCCACGAACGGCTGGCCCAGATCGGTGCGACGCCCGTCGCTGTGCAAGCGATCGGGCCATCGATGGTGCTGATGGAACCCGGATGCCGTGTAGATCAGCTTGGTGCCCAAGTGTGTCCGCCGGAAGGCGGTCTGGACGAAGATCTCCTCGACGATCGCCGTGTCTGCCCACCATCGAATCGCCGCACTCTGATCGGTGTTGCCCACCGGCAACTTGGTGTACGTCGCATCGTCGACGATCGTTCCGTCAGGGAGTTGTCCGGTGGAGAACGCCACGAGCGTCACCCGAGGGCGGCCCTCCTCCAGCGACCGGACCTCGACGAATCACGCCTCTGGCGCGGTCTCGGCCGTGAACGGCACGACGATCCGGGTTCGTTGTTCATCGTCGAGGTCCGCCGACCAGATCCGCTCCGCTTCGGGGAAGTGACGTGCGTCGTCGACGAGTTCGATCGTGCTGCCGTCGAGATGGTCGTCGTTGAAGAAACACTCGGCGCGTGATCGTCCGCCCGGCAGGTCGCCGAGGCGTCGGTACCAAGCGTTGGTGGCTGTCGCCGACTCGCGGGACGGCGACGAGAGACACCGATCGCGGCGGCCCCGGCGGGAGGACCACAGCAGCCTGAGTCGTCGGAGGCGCCGGGACGGTTGTCGTGGGTGCCGGGACGGTCGTGGTCGTAGTGGTGGTGGTGGTGGTGGTAGTGGTGGTGGTAGTAGTGGTAGTGGTGGTCGTGGTCGTCGTTTCGACCACGACGGGCCGCTTCGACACGTACAGGTTGATCTCCTGCCAGCCGTCGGGATAGCGCTCGAGCCCATACCGGGTGGGACTGTCCTCATCGTGGAAGTCCGACGTCCCGTCGGCCGCGATTAGTCCGGTGTTGCGTCCGGCGAGGAGCTCGTAGCCGCCGCCGACGTCAGCGATCGCCGGTGTCGTGAGCGTGTCGTAGTTCGCGTCGCACGCCCAGCTGAACACGATCTGGTGCTCCTGGAGTTCGTCGTAGAAATCGGGATCACAGGATCGTCGACGCCTCCCACCCAGTGCAGGAAGCGGAGCGGTCGACCACCAAACCCGGTTTCATCGAATCTGAAGTCGCCCACGTCTACGAAGTTGCTCACATTCTGTCGAGCGGTCTCCTCATCGTTATCGGCTTGGGAAACCTCGGTCCATCGGAGGTCGCAGTAGGGTTCGAGGCGAGAAGTGTCAGAGGGCGCCACTATGTCCTCGTAGCCGAACTGGAACGCGTTCAGCAGTTTGGTGATGTCGACGGTGTCATCGACAGGATCGCCGGTCGCCTTGTCGAGCACGTTGATCACGTTGATCACGAGCTTCCCGACCCCGAAGTCCCCGGCACAACCATCTATGACGTCGCCACCGTCCTCGACGCCGGAGATGAACTCATTCCAAGTATCCAGCGTCCATCCGCCCGAAGCGGCATTCTCCGGATCCTGGATGGCATCGATACACGGGGAGGTTCCTCCTGAGCGCTCGCCGGGTGCCCGCCCGCGACTGCGATGGCACCGCCGAGGACGCCCGTAGCGACCGCGACACGACCGACCCGCGACCCGTCGAGGATCGGTTCGATCGGGTGGTTGAGTCGGTTCGTCTCGTCGCCATCGCCGGTCAATACCATCGTGCTCAGACTTCGTTCGTATTGCATTTCGGATGACCCGCCCCACCGAAAAACGCACCCGAACGCGCGGAGTCGGCGGTGGGATGGATCACGTTCTGCACGTCGGTGATGCACGCCTCGTGGAGGCAGTCGGTGTTGTTGTTCATGTAGCGGGTGCCGGACCCGAGCCCGCACAGCCGGCCGCCGCGAGCAGCGGGCAGGCAGGCAGGCAGGCACCGAGCACGCTGCAATCCACGCGTGTGCGACAGGATCACTGCGGTCTTCCACGGCGTGCCGACCGGCGGTGTCCACAACACGCGCAGCTCGTCGTTTCCGACCGGGCCGTTCGGGTATGAACGATGTGTCATGTGGATGACCGACCAGCACAAGACTCTGCTCACCGCACTCGCCGTCGCCTCGATGGTGCTCGCGGTCGGATGTGGCTCGACCGACGACGATTCCTCGGTGCCGCCGACGAGTTCGCAGAACCCGCCATCGAACCCGTCCACGGCGCCGACCACGACAGCCGACGAAACCACGACCATCACGGCGCCCACATCCACCACTCGGCCCACGACGACCACCGCGACCAGCAGCACCACGACCGCACCATCGCCTCCGAGAGATCTCGCTGTGCCGATCCCCACCGGGAACTTCAGCGCAGGCCCTAACGATCTGTTCGTCTTGTCACTCGACGGCGATCTCGAGCTGTGGTTCGATGCACTCACTTCGCCGGCAGGGCAGCGAACGCTGGTCGCCGACTATGCCGACCCGTTCGGTGGCGTCACCGAAGGTCCGGGGCCGAACGTGATCGATCATGTCGCCGGCGTGGTCGACGGCAGCGTCGTGTTCGGCGACTGTTGCGAGCCGATCTCCGGCACCGTCCTCGCGGCAACGGACACCGATGAGTTCGGTGGGATCGCAGGCGGCCACTCCCCGACGCTGTCGCCGACCGGCGACCTGCTCGGCACCGCGAACACCTTCCTCATCTCGCAGACCTCCGCCGACCGCAACGGCGAGGGCATCTCCCGACAACTCAATGAAGGGCCGCAGGCTGGGTATCTGAACGTGGGCGATCTGACGTGGTCCGACGATGCGACCTCCGCTCCCGGCGACGACCGCATGGTGTTGCTGGGCTGGACCGAACAGGGATGGTGGCTCCATGACGTCAATCGGTCGACACTTGCGCTGACGCCCGCCGTCGATCTCGGTGTGCCGCCGGTACGCGATGCGCCCGACACCGATGTGAGATTCGCTGGCCACGGCCCCGGCGGCGAGATCGTGGTGGCGGTGAGCAACCCGTCCACCACCCGACTGCGCTACTTCGCACCGACGACACTCGCCGAAGTTCCGCTCCTGGAGCGATCACTTCCCGGCTCGGCCACTTCGATCCACCTGGCCGACGACGGATTCGGATTGCTGTGGGTAGACGGAGGTTCGCTCTATCATCTGCCCGCCGGTGAACTCGGGGCCGACCGTCTGGGACGCGACGTCCTCGCCGTCTGGCCTGCACAGACCTGATCGGACGTATGTGACCCGCTCATCGCCGATCTGATCGAGCGAGTCACGGCTCGGCGGATGACCGCACTGCTCGGACCACGCCGATTCGACAAGACCAGCGTGCTCGGCGCCGTTGCGGCATCGCTCGAAGCGGTCGGAACCTCGGTGTGCTCGAGATGGAGTTTGCCCACCCTCCAGCGCAGCGACCCGACGCTGACGCCTCACTCGATCTCCTCCTCGACCTGCTCGTCGAGGCTGCTGGGCTCGTGCACCACGTGACCGGGGGTCATCCCTACCGGGCGACGCAACTCGCCGATGCCGCATGGCTGCGCACCGAGCCGGGCGGGTCGGGCGAGGCTGCCTGGGCGGAGGCGTTTCGGGAAGTCCGGCGCAACATCGCACCCGGCCTGGAAATGCTCTTCAGCACGTTCAGTCATGCCGAGCAGGTGGTACTTCGTGCCCTGGCGATCTCACCATCGTCGACCCATTGCTGAGCGGCTGGATCCGAACCGTCCTGCCGCTCTGAACGACCCCGTCAGGGGTAGCGCTCGGCGAGCCACTCGGCGACGTGCGCCATCGCTTCGGGCCGATGGCCCTCGAGATAGTGCGGGGCGCCATTCATCTCGATGTACGTGACGTCGTCGGCTCCGGCCGCGTCGACGATCTCCTTGGCCTGCCACACCCGGATCTCAGTATCGGCGGTGGGGTGGATCAGTAGCGTCGGCACCATCACGTTCGGCATCGTGTCGGCGAGCTTGGCGCCGCTCGACAGGCCCGACCACGTACTCAGCCAGCCGCGTGCGGTCATCGTTCGGGCGAGGCCGCCACGGCCGTAGTTGGCGTCGAACGGGTCGGGGAATGCGAACAGTGACCCCAACGGGCGGTCATCGGGGTCGATCGACGGGTCGAGGTAGGCCGGATCGGCGAGCGTCCGGTAGATCGTGAGGTACTTGGTGAACACGGCCCGACGTCGGAGCTCCCGCCAGCGCAACGGGTCGTCGGACTTGTCGACGCCGCGCAACTCGGGCACGACGTCGAGCGAATCAGCGATCGATGCCTTGGCGATTGCGTCGATGCGCGCCACTCGCTCGACCTGGGCGGCCCGGTATCGCTCGACCCATGCCGGGTCGTACGCGCACGGCTCGGGCCAGGGTCGCCACCCGTTGTCGGGGTGATACATGTCCAGTTCGGGCACCGTCGAGAACGGATCGTGCTCGTCGGCGACCGAGGGGTCGATCACCTGCAACATGAACACGCCTTCGCCAGGATGGGCCGCCATCCCGATCCAGCCGTCGCCGATTCGCAGCTCGGCGTTCGCCATCGCCATCAACGACCCACCGCCCGAGTTGCCGAGCAGCACGACCGCCTCGGCGCCACGACGCATCATTTCGTCGTGGGCGGTCCGAACGTCGGTGATGCACGCCTCGTGGAGGCAGTCGGTGTCGTTGTTCATGTAGCGCGTGCCGAACCCGAACACCGCGTAGCCGGCCGCCGCGAGCAGCGGACAGGCGTAGTGCACACTGAAATCACCGCGCGGATGCGACAGGATCACCGCGGTCTTCCACCGAGTGCCGATCGGTGGTGTCCACAGCACGCCGCGCACGAGCGCCCCATCGGGTGACACCAATCGAACCGCCTCGCGCTGGACGGGCACCCCGGGATCGTCCTCCGGTAGCGGCCAGTAGCCGAGGCCGAACGGTCGGATGCCACCGAGCATGACGTCGAGCGCTTCCACGACCGCAACGTAGGCGACCGCCGACGTCGGGTCCTCCACCGGCCGATGAGCCAACCGCCCGAATGCCGACACTTCGCTCATCGCTCGCCGGGTGGGAGGGAGCCGGTGTCAGTCCTCGGGGCGCTCGACCAGGGTGACCGTGAAGTCGACCGGTTCGCCGTCGCGCAACACCGTGAGCGTGGTGGAATCACCGGGGCCGAGGTCGCGGATCGCGGCGATCAAGCCGGTTGCACCGTCGATGGCAGCACCATCGGCGACGACGACGAGGTCGCCGGCTTCGATGCCGGCATCAGCGGCCGGTGTGCCGTCCTGAACCGAGCTGACAACCGCACCCTGCCCGCCATCGCGACGCTCGCCGAGTTCCACCCCGAGGTAGCCCTCGGTGCGCGGCTCGCCACCCGACTTGGCGCGCAAGGCTTCGATCACCGGCAACGCTTCGCTGGCACTGATCGCAAACCCGACGTTGGTGGCCGCCGACGTCGCCGTGTCGCGGGCCACGGCGGTATTGATGCCAACGACCTCGCCGCGGGCGTTCGCCAGCGGGCCGCCGGAGTTGCCCGACGAGATCGCTGCATCGGTCTGGATCAGACCATCGAGGAAGAAGCCGTCGGTGCCGATGGTGCGGTCGAGCGCCGAAACGATGCCGAGCGTGACCGACGGATCCCCATCGAGACCGAGGGCGAACCCGATCGCCACGACCTCGTCGCCGATGCGGACACTGCCGGGGTCGGCGAAGACGGCAGCATCGAACTCGTCGCCGCTCATGCGGAGCAAGGCGAGATCGTTGCCAGGGTCGGACGCCAGCAGACGGGCTTCACGCGGTTCGGTCTCGCCGGCCAGCCGCACGCGGATCACGGTGGCGCCTTCGACGACGTGCGCGTTGGTGAGGATCTCTCCATCAGCGGAGACGATCACGCCGGTGCCGGTCGACTGGCCCTGCCCGAACTGGCTGTCGATGTCGGCACTGATGGTCACCACCGAGGCCGCCATGTGGTCGAGGACCTTGGCGACGTCGAGGCGCCCTTCGATCGGGCCCCTCGGGTCGGACACGTTGATCGGTTCGTCGCTGGCGCTCTGGGGAGGCGAGTCGATCCAATCGGAGAGTTGGTTGCCGGCCAGGGCGCCCGTGAGTCCGGCGGTCCAAGCGACGACGCCAACCGCGACGACCACGGTCCAGTTGCGACGCTTGTTGGCCATGACGTCACGCCGCTGAGCGGGCGATGGCAGCCCGGGACTGACGCCGGGGGGCGGTGGCGGCAGCGAACTCATAACTCATGTCTACCTGCGCTCGGCGACACTCGCCCGACCCGGCCGACGGTTCCCACCGAGTTCACACGTTGGACGATCTGCCACCGGGGTGGCCGGCACTCAGCCGCAGGTCGCCTCGAACTCGAAGGGGATCGGCTCGTCGAACTCGGCGGCGGCGGCATTGTTGTCGACCACGAATCCGGAGCCACTCACCGAGTTGTCGGTGCGTTCGAACGTGATCTGCTCCGCCGTGATGTCTCCCCACGCACTGACGAAGAAGTACGGCTGGTCTTCGGTTCCCGAACCCATCTGGATGGCACCCACCTCGACACCGACCATGATTTCTTCATCCGGCTTGCCGTCACCGTCGAAGTCGGTCTCGCTACTGCCCTCGACGTCGACATACGCCGGGTTGCCGTCGGGGTCGGATCCCGGCCCCACGATCACGAAGCCGGACTCCTGGAAGAAACAGACCTCGGCGCCGAACGCGTAGGCGACACCGTCGACGGTGACGATGCCGCCACCGGAGGCGTCCGTCACAGTGGCCGCCGCGTCGTCCGACGACACCTCGTCCTGCATGTCGTCCAACGCCTGCTCATCGTCGTTCGACGTGCCGTCGCTGTCACCGCAGCTCGCCTCGAACTCGAATGGTAACAGTTCGCCGGCATCGGTGATCGCGTTGGTATCGGTCATGAAGCCGAAGCCGCTCACGGAGTTGTCGGTGATCTCGAAGGTGGCCTCGACGCCGACAAAGTTGCCGCTGTTGTCAGCGTAGAAGTCGGGCTGGTCGAGAGGAGTGACCAGCTCGTTCTCGGTCACGCCTCCCCTGACGTTGATGAAGACGCTCGAATCTGGTTCGCCGTCACCGTCACCGTCACCGTCACCGTC
>Ga0105054_10000419_pt1 | contig 65361 bp, 54 predicted proteins | sample BON02_FD_78091 | JGI IMG/M metagenome (GOLD analysis project Ga0105054, IMG submission 78091) | Freshwater microbial communities from Lake Bonney liftoff mats and glacier meltwater in Antarctica - BON-02 (megahit assembly) | ecosystem: Environmental > Aquatic > Freshwater > Ice > Glacier...
ACTTCCTGCCTTAATATCACCTACATGAAGTGTGAAAGCGGGTTTGGCCGTATTAATTTGTGTGATCATGCGATCAAATCTTTGAAAATCTTCAGGCAGATGGTAAGGAACATCCCCTATTGCCATAAAACTAAAAGAAGTTTTGTCTTCGGTGGAACAGGAAGATAAAATGGCACTTGTTACTATAGCAAAAAGGAAAATTGCGGATGTTTTCATAGGCGAAAGATAACAATTTGGCAGATAAATTTAAACAGATTAAGACTTGAAAATCATAGATATTTAGGAGAAGTAAGGCTGATTGTAAACTTCTCTTTTCTAAGGGTCAGGCTTTAATCCCCAACAATCAGCTTGTTTTGAAAGAAATTATAGGTTAAAAATAATTTAATTTTTGTGGTATTTTCCTTTTGGAAAAATAAACATCCTACAATTTTTTAATTACAATTCTTGTCTTTCCCAAAGTAAAACCATAGTTTCCCTATCAATTTGCAAGACTATTGTGTTTTTCAAGGTTTTCAATCGAGCCTATTTGTAACTCAAAGCAAAATTTATAATCATCTGAAAATTTTGAATTAAATGTCTGCGCTACTACTTTTATATTTAAATCACCCTTTATATGGATCGTTTACTTAATGCTAGAGGATTCATTGGATATTGATTACCGAAATCACAATTTGACTACCTTTGATAAATCAAAAATATTTATAACAGTTAATTGCCTCTCAAAACTCAAGGATATCGTTGAGGATAATAATTTGTGAAATTTGCCTATAAATTATGTGGCCTGTTAGGCGAAGCTATGATCTACAAATTTAAATTTTAATGCTCTCATCAGGTCTGATAACCATATCGATTGTAATCATTCTGGTAATTGTACTGTACAAGGACCTGTTGAGGCCCTCTTTTGCCTTTTTGGGAGCTGTCTTTTTGTTACTTGTATTGCAAATAATCAGCCCTGAGGAATTTTTGATGGGACTGGCCAATAAACAGATCATTGTTATTTTTCTGTTGATAGGTTTGACTTCAGGTATACAACAGAATATAGGGACCGGGTTCTTTTTTAAAATTTTCAGTCAAAAATTAAAGCCTGGGACATTCAGGATTCGGCTCATGTTGTTGGTAAGTAGCCTTTCAGCTATTTTAAACAATACGCCGGTGGTGGCCTTTATGATACCTTATGTAAAGGAATGGACCAAAACCAATAAATTTCCAGCCTCAAAATTCTTAATTCCCCTTTCCTATTCCACGATTTTAGGAGGCATGATCACAGTGGTAGGTACCTCTACAAATTTGGTGTTGAATGGCTTAATTAGTCAATTTGGTTATCCCATGTTAGGGTTTGAGGATTTTCTTTATTTGGGTATTTTGGTAGCTACCATTGGTATGATCTATTTAAGTATTGCTTCCAATTACTTATTGCCCTCAAGGGAGGAAAACAAAAGTGAAGTAATTGATCACTTGAATGAATATTTGGTGGAAACCTATTTGCCGATGGGGTCCAAAATGCACGATAAAACGGTTAAGGAGGCAGGATTAAGACAACTTAAAGAAATTTTTCTTGCTGAAATCAGAAGGGAAAAAAAAGAGATTTCTCCTGTAGGTCCAAATGAAATTTTACAAGAAGGAGATAAACTTTTTTTTGCCGGAAACTCCGAAGCTATTTTAAAACTAATTCAAGAGGAAAACGGTCTAAGCTTACCTGAAGATGGTCATGTGTCCAATTATGGTTTCTTTCAGTTAACAGAGGCAGTGGTGCCTACTTCCTCATCCTTGATAGGTTTAAAAGTAAAAGACAGTGACTTTAGGAATAAATACCAAGGTTCCATTATATCCATTCATCGAAATGGTACCCAATTGAAAGGAAATATTGGTGAGACGAAAGTGCATGCGGGAGATCTTTTCCTGATGTTGACAGGTAAAGACCACAATCGAAATGATTATTACAAGGATTTAATTATTGTTACCCTGCGAGGGGAGATAAGTACTGATAGAGGAAACTTAAAAAGGTTACCTTCATTATTGGCTTTGGCTGTTTTATTTACTGGGATTATCGGATGGATAGATCTTTTTGTAGCAGCTTTTGCAGGAATTCTTACCCTGTATCTATTTAAAGTGTTAAATTTGCAAACTTTGAAGAAAGCCGTCGATTTGGATCTTTTATTGATTCTTGTTTGTTCACTTTCTTTGGGTTTAGCATTAAATAATTCCGGTGCGGCGAGTGTTTTAGTGAACTTATTGATTCATGCGACTGATGGGTCGGAGGTAATGTTTGCTTTAGTGTTATTGTTTATCATGACGTTGATATTAACAAGTTTGATTACCAATGCAGCTGCTGTATCTATAATGTTTCCAATTGCATTAGAATTGGGCAATCAATTAGAGCAACCCTTGACGCCCTTCTTCGTGGCAATAGCCTTTGCTGCATCAGGAGATTTTATGACACCAATAGGTTACCAAACCAATTTGATGGTAATGGGCCCTGGGAATTATAAATTTAGAGATTATTTTATTATTGGTTTTCCACTTACTTTGATTTATTCTGTAGTGGTGTTGTGTTTTATTAATTGGTATTACCTATAATTTATAAATAAAGTGTAAAGTTAATTTCATTTTCCAAATGCGTGAAAACATTCATCCGTCTGTATTTAAGGTAAAAGGAGAACACCGGAAAAAGGCTCTTGGTCAACAGCCAAAATTGATTTGGTTTACAGGCCTTTCAGGTTCGGGGAAATCTACTTTGGCAAATGCTACCGAGGATGTCCTTTATAGGATGGGGTATCACACCTATCTTTTGGATGGTGATAATATAAGGACGGGATTGAATAAAGACTTGACATTCAGTGATAAGGACAGGGTAGAAAATATCCGAAGGATAGGAGAGGTAGCTAATTTAATGTTAGATGCGGGATTAATTGTGATATCGGCATTTATATCACCATTCATTTCGGATAGGGAAATGATTAGAGGATTGGTAGGAGAAGATAATTTTCTCGAAATTTACTTGGATTGCCCACTAAAAATATGTGAAGAACGAGATGTCAAAGGCTTGTATAAAAAAGCCAGGCAAGGTCTGATCAAGGATCTAACTGGCATCGGGTCTCCCTACGAGCCACCAGAGTCTCCATTTGCGGTGGTTCATACTGCTGAGGAAAAAATAGAAGATGCAGTAGTAAGATTGGTACAAAAAATAAATAAAAAATTAAAAATTTGATATGGCACAATACTATTTATCCCATCTGGAGGAGTTAGAGGCAGAGGCAATTTTTGTTATCAGAGAAGTTGTTTCTCAATTTGAAAAACCAGCCTTGTTATTTTCAGGGGGTAAGGATAGCATCGTTTTGGCTCATTTATCTAGAAAAGCCTTTTATCCATCTAGAATCCCTTTTCCTCTGATACATATTGATACGGGACATAATTTTCCTGAAACAATTGCCTTCAGAGATGAACTGGTGAAAGAGCTTGGAGTGCAACTTATTGTTGGCTCGGTTCAAAAGAGTATAGATGATGGCAAAGTAAGGGAAGAAACTGGAGCAAATGCTAGCAGGAATGCATTGCAGACGGTTACCTTGCTGGACACACTGGAGGAAAACAAGATAGATGCCGCTATGGGAGGTGCCAGAAGAGACGAAGAAAAAGCCCGTGCGAAAGAACGATTTTTCTCCCACAGAGATGAATTTGGTCAATGGGACCCTAAGAACCAAAGGCCAGAATTGTGGAATCTTTTCAACGGTAAAAAGCATATTGGAGAACATTTTAGAGTCTTTCCAATTTCCAACTGGACAGAAATGGACATTTGGCAATACATTCAATACCAAAATATTGAATTGCCTTCCTTGTATTTTTCTCACCAGAGAGATTGCGTGGTCAGAGATGGAGTCATTCTGGCTAAATCGGATTTTGTTCAATTAAAACCGAATGAGGAGATAAAGAATTTAACCGTAAGGTACAGAACCTGTGGTGATATGCCCATCACTGGTGCTGTAGAATCGGAGGCTGATAACCTTGAAAAAATCATTGCTGAAGTGGCTACCACAAGGACTACAGAAAGAGGTACCAGAGCCGATGATAAAAGAGGAGAGACGGCCATGGAAGACAGAAAAAAGAGTGGCTATTTTTAGGAATAAAGAGACCATATATCCCAGCCAATTAGAGGATATACTTTTGATAAATAAGTCTCACACTTTTTGGTGTAGGAGCGTTATTATCATGATTTGCGGCAAATTTGAGATTTACAAAAAATTCTAGTGAAATAGTATACATACAATATGAGCATACAGGAAACCAATCAATTGTTAAGATTTACCACTGCGGGATCTGTTGATGATGGAAAAAGTACCTTGATAGGTAGATTGCTTTATGATTCGAAATCTATTTTTGAAGATCAGATTGAAGCAGTGAAAACTTCCAGTGAGAAAAAAGGATTTGATTATGTAGATCTTTCTCTGCTCACAGATGGTTTAAAATCTGAAAGAGAACAAGGGATTACTATTGATGTGGCTTACAGGTATTTTGCTACCCCTAAGCGAAAATTTATTATTGCAGATACACCGGGCCATATTCAATATACCAGGAATATGGTAACGGGAGCCTCGACTGCAAACCTTGCAATTATATTAATTGACGCAAGAAAAGGTTTGTTGGAACAGACATTTAGGCATAGTTTTATTGCTTCCTTATTGAAAATACCACATGTAATTGTATGTGTAAATAAAATGGATTTGGTAGATTATGATGAGGAGGTTTACCAGAAAATCCTAAAAAGTTACAAAGACTTTGCCAGCAAAATGGAAATCAAAGATATTCATTTTGTTCCTATCTCTGCACTTAATGGAGACAATGTTGTGGACAGGTCTACTAATATGAAATGGTATGAGGGACCTACTTTACTCTACCTTTTGGAAAATGTTCACATTGCCTCAGATTTCAATCATATCGATTGCCGTTTTCCTGTACAAATGGTTATTCGTCCCCATACCCATGAGCATCAGGATTTCAGAGGTTATGCAGGTAGGATTGAAGGAGGTATATTCAAACCGGGCGATGAAGTGAAAGTTTTACCTACTGGCTTTACCTCTAAAATTAAAAGCATAGAGTTAGACGGAAACCCAATTGAAGAAGCTTTTTCTCCAATGTCGGTAACCATGACCTTGGAAGATGAATTGGATATCAGTAGAGGTGACATGTTGGTAAGACCCAACAATATGCCTAACGTGGGACAAGATCTCAATGTTATGATTTGCTGGATGAGTACGCAACTATTAACAGGAAGGACCAAATTATTACTAAAACATACTACTCAGGAATGCCAGGTAATGGTAAAAGAGATTCTTTATAGGGTAAATGTCAATACGCTTCATAGGGAGGAAGGAGTGGATCAGATAGGCATGAATGATATTGCAAGAATTAGCATGCGTTCTTCTAAACCTCTGTTTTTTGATCCTTATAGAAAAAATAGACAAACAGGCTCAATTATTTTAATTGATCCAAATACCAATGAAACGGTGGCTGCAGGAATGGTCATCTAATATTCAAAACCATTTTAGGTGACTGATGGTCACTACAATTGCTTCCTTATCCGTTAATGATAACAGATAAGGTGACCAGAAAAAAGTTAAACAGTCGCTATTTTGAAATAGTTGCGGTATAAAACAGCATGGCCAATGTATTATTTTGGAGATGCTTATTTGTTTATTGACAGAATAATGTATTGGTTATAGTTTTGCTTTTATTGGGAATTCATGCAAATTGACGAGAAATACCTTACAGAAATCGCTATTAAGGCTGCTAAAGCGGCGGGAGATCAAATACTTACTATATATAACAGTACCAATCTTGGCCTTGAATACAAGGCAGACGATTCACCACTTACCAAAGCAGATTTAGCGGCCCACCTGAAAATTTCTGAATTTCTAATTGATACCCAATTCCCTATACTTTCGGAGGAAGGTAAAAGTATTTCTTATAATGAAAGAAAAAATTGGGATTTTTTCTGGATGGTAGATCCATTGGATGGTACAAAAGAATTTATTAAGAGGAATGGGGAATTTACTGTCAATATAGCGCTGATCCATAATGGAGTACCTGTTATGGGTGTGGTGTATGCCCCTGTTTTGGATTGGATGTATTGGGGTAACAGTCAAGGAGCTTGGAAAATCAATGGCAGTAGAGCACCTATAAAGCTGCTGGAGAAGGGGGACTCATCAGTACAAACGATTGTAGCTTCCCGCTCTCATTTGAGCCCTGAAACACAGAAATTTATTGATCAATATCCTGGCGCTGAAGTGATTAGTATGGGTTCTTCCCTCAAATTCATGCTTTTGGCTGATAATAAGGCGCAACTTTATCCTCGGTTCGCTCCAACGATGGAATGGGATACCGCCGCTGCCCATGCTATCTTAAGAGCTTTAGGATATGAGATAAAGAAAGTAACTTTAAATGAACCACTGGATTATAACAAAGAAAATCTTTTGAATCCCTGGTTTATAGCTTCTTAATTCTCGAATCTTCAAATTAAATAATGAATTCATTTCACCATGAAGTACATTTTTTTTATTGTGAAATAGACATTAAATTATATGAGCGAATTTTTGTCAACTATTTAAAATTTATTGGAAAACTTATAAAAATTAATAATATCTTTACCTAATATTCAAGCGATTGGGATGTTTTTACTGTATATTTTAGTTTTCAGATAGTTTTTATGAACCAGAATTCAACCAAATAGTTTGTTTATATGCGAACCTAAAGCAGTGTCATTACCTATGTTTATTGGACTAATTCTTGTTTTATTTTTTTTAGTTTGGGTATTATCAGGTATTAAAGTATTTGGTCTAAATAGATTTGTGGATTTACAACGTTATTTAAGCCTACTTTTTAAGAAAATTAATATTCCCAGAATTTGCAGCCGTTTTTTGACTACTTGTATAAGGTTTATTTCTGAACTCAAATCAAAGCTAACTTTGGTTTCCGAACAAATGTTTATTTCTGCTCAGAGGCTGTATATTGCACTACCTTACAAAAATCAGTTAGTTAAAAGTCATTGCAATATCGTTTTAAGTCTTCAATAAACTCATGATAAAACGAATTCAAACATTAAGTGTATAGAATTTAAATTTTAGTATTTTTGTGTAATTTTTAATAAGTGAAGTAAAAGGGGAAGGTGAGGTTCACCCTGATGTTATAAATGTTTTAAACTATAAGAAATGAAAATCCAGAATATTTGTTGTATTGGTGCAGGTTATGTTGGAGGTCCAACGATGGCCGTAATAGCAAAAAAATGTCCAGATATTAAAGTTACTGTAGTAGATATCAATGAGGCGCGCATTGCCGCTTGGAACGATGAAAATGTTGAAAACATACCAGTATATGAGCCAGGGTTACCAGAGGTAGTAGCTGAGGCAAGAGGTCGAAATTTGTTTTTCTCTACTGATGTGGACAAGGCAATTGATGAGGCGCAAATGATCTTTATTTCCGTTAATACACCTACAAAAACATATGGTGAAGGTAAAGGACAGGCTGCAGATTTAAAGTGGATAGAGCTTTGTGCCAGGCAAATCGCCAGAGTAGCAAAAGGAAAAAAAATAGTTGTAGAGAAATCTACCCTTCCTGTAAGAACTGCTAGTGCTTTAAAAGACATATTAAAACACACTGGAAATGGAATTAATTTTGAGATTCTTTCTAACCCTGAATTTTTGGCTGAAGGAACAGCAGTAGAAGATTTAATGGCTCCTGACAGGGTGCTAATCGGTGGCGACCAATCTGAAGAGGGCCTAAATGCAATTAATTCTTTGGTGGAAGTGTATGCCAGATGGGTACCAAGAGAAAGAATACTTACCACTAATGTATGGTCTTCAGAGTTATCCAAATTGACGGCTAATGCTTTTCTTGCACAGCGAGTTTCTTCTATCAATTCTCTCTCAGAACTTTGTGAGCATACCGAAGCAGATGTGAATGAGGTATCAAGAGCGATTGGAACCGATTCTAGAATAGGACCTAAGTTTCTTAAGGCATCAGTAGGTTTTGGGGGTTCTTGTTTCCAAAAAGATATTTTGAACCTCGTTTATATCTCACGCTCCTACGGTCTGGATGAAGTTGCGGATTACTGGGAGCAGGTGATAATAATGAATGATCACCAGAAAAAACGGTTTGCAAAAAAAATAATAAGAAATTTATACAATACTGTAAGTGGTAAAAAAATAGCATTTTTGGGTTGGGCCTTTAAAAAGGATACCAATGATACTCGGGAATCTGCCGCTATTTATGTAGCGGATCACCTTCTAAATGAGCAATCAAAAGTATCTGTTTTTGACCCTAAGGTGACTGAACAGCAAATATATTCTGATCTGGATTATTTGGGAAGCCGTAGTTCAGAAGAGAATAAGGAGTCATTAAAAGTAGACAACGATCCCTACAAAGTATGTAGTGGAGCGCATGCCATTGCTGTACTTACTGAATGGGATGAATTTAAAACTTACGATTGGCAAAGGATCTACGATAATATGCTAAAACCGGCGCATGTTTTTGATGGAAGAAATATAATGGACAAAAAGGCCTTACAAAACATAGGATTTCAGGTACATTCGATTGGTACTTCTGATGACAATTAGTAGTTGAATCAGGGTTTTGCCCGTTTCGGTAAGAGGGATGGTACAAGCATTTCAGATACTATTGAACATAATCTGAATTAAAAAAAAGGTGAACGAGAAATCGTTCACCTTTTTTTTAATTTTGATTTTGTAGCGTTTGCTATTAAAGATTATTTGTCTTTAACATCATCTTTTACTTCAGCCATTATTTTTTCCAAAGCTTTGATGTCTAATTTTTCATCCTTGGCGAAAAAGGAGGCCAGATTAGCAAAAGAACCACTAAAATACCCAGTCAATAGATTTTTAATCGTAAAACTTCTGTATTCGTCTTTAGAGACTATGGGATAATATTCGTGCGATTTCCCATATGCTTTGTGTTTTACAAAGCCTTTTCTTTCCAAAATACGTATGATTGTCGAAACGGTATTGTACGCTGGTTTTGGAGCGGTCATTTTTTCCAAGACATCTTTGACAAACCCTTTCTCGATGTCCCATAGAATCTGCATTATCTGCTCTTCTGCTCTTGTTAGTTCTCTCATATTGATTGTTAAAGTCGGTGATTTTTTATGAACTTAACCATTTAGTTTTTTAATTGCAATATTTTTTTAAAATAATATGGCGTTTTTCATGGTTTTTTTCCTAAAAGTCTGTTCGAAACAGCTTTTTTAATAATTTGTTACGCACAATTTAGTTTTATCAACAATTAGAAATATATAGGATTGCCTAATGATAATATTTCAAGATATCTTGCCCCCTTCTTGATTATTTCCATCACTAGGGAGAATAAGTGATTCAGTTTTTGAGGATGTTAATTTATTTGTAAAACAGTGCTACATTGAATTACATGGCAATGTTTCATAAGGGTTTTTTTGAAATCTACCAAAAAAATTATTTTACAGATTTCAGTTTGATTATTCCTGTAGCATGAAGTAGTTTAACAATAGGGTAGGTAGGGTCAAACTCATACCACTTTACTGCAAAATTTACTCTTTTAGGTAGTCTGTGGTGATTGTTTTGGAAAAGCTCACCTAGCATAAGGAAATCCAATATCAATGAGTTTTTAGATTTATCATTATTGTCAAAATTAGCATACCCATATTTATGTCCACTCCAATTGACTATGGCACCGTGAACTGGGCCCATCATGAAATGAATAGGTAAGATAAAGTACATCCACCAATGCGTTCCTGGAAGGTCAAATATACTAATGCTGAGTACATAAATCAAAACATACACAATCAGCCATCCTATGCGGATCCCCATAGTGTCTGCAAATCGATCAAACCTATTCCAATCAGGAACATCTTTGACAAACCTCTCTTCTGGTTTTGCCCTAAAGGAAAAGTGTTCATTGTAAATCTTTTTGGTTTTCCACATCATGGTAAAAAGGTTCTCAGTATGATGTGGACTATGTGGATCTAAGGGAGTATCGCTATACGCGTGGTGCATCCTGTGTAAAATAGCATAGGCACGCGGGGAAAGGTATGAGCTTCCTTGACACACCCAGGTGAAAACATAAAAGAATTTTTCCCAATATTTGTTCATTACGAACATTTGGTGTGCAGCATACCTGTGTAGGAAAAAACTTTGGCAAAACAAGGAGAAATACCAGTGCAGTAGAAAGAAAACAATTAGAATCACTTGAGATATAATTTGATTTACCTTGCAAAATTAAATCGTATTTTCGTTAATTAAGCAATCCAGACATAATTTTTTATAAAAGGTGATTATATTCCTATTTCCCGACCACTTTTGATCGTTTTTTCGACTGCTGAGCCATTCTTTTTATTTATTAAAAGAAAATTATACATTTAGGGCATTAATGAATAAACCCTAGAATGAATAAGCCCTACCTAAATACCAATCGTTCTGTCAAGGAATTTACTTTTGAAAAACCCTCAAACGGAAGTTTTATTGTTAGTGATGCTCACTTGTGGCAACAATTTAAAGAGGGGAGTGAAGCGGCATTTATCAAAATCTACAATGAAAATTTCAATTTACTTCTAAACTATGGGTATCAGCTTACCGGAAATCAAGAACTTATTGAGGACTGTATACAGGATATTTTTATTTATCTCAGACAAAAGAGGAAATCGCTTGGCCCAACAGATTTCATTAAGTTTTACTTAATGAAATGTATGAAGAGGAAGCTTATAAAGGAAATGAAAAAGTCCAAAAGTTCTTTTTCATTGGAATACCAAGAAGGATTTCAAATAACTTTTTCGCATGAAGACTTTCTAATTGATCAACAAATTGAACAAGAGAAATCCGAAAAATTAAATAAAGCCTTAAGTCTTCTTTCCGGCAAAAAAAGAGAGGCTATTTATTATTTTTACTTTCAAAATCTGAACTACACCCAAATAAGTGAATTATTCGGCTTGTCTCATGTGAAATCTGCTCGGAATTTGGTGTATAAGGCACTCTCTACACTTAAGAATTCGATGGAGCACTAATTTTATTTCGATTAACCCGGAATTGGGCCTTTACAATACTTTTTTTTCTGTTTGAGCCAAATCAAACAATATTTATTAAATTTTTACTCAAAAAGGGATGTCATTTTTCCTTTACAGCCCTTATAGAGGTGAAGGTATTAAAAAATGGATAACGGAGAAGAAACATCACTATTATTATTAACCAATCCCGAATTTGTACAATGGGTATTGTACCCCAATAAGGAGTTAGATATTTATTGGAACAATTGGATGCATGTACATCCTGAGAACCTATCGGAGGTTAAGAAGGCCAGAGAAATTCTTCTAGGTTTACAACATCATCCGCTCAATATTTCGCAGGGAGTAAAGTCCAGAGTTTTGAAGAATATCTTAGCAAATGATAAAGCAGATCAATCCAATTATTCTGCTTATCCTTTATCCTACAGGGAAAGAAAATCATGGCGGACTATAAATCAGTGGTATAAGGTAGCGGTAATTTTAGTATTAACATGCTTTTCCGGATATTTGCTTAGCAAGTTTGCTGTACCAGAAAAACCCATGGAAAAGCTTGTGGAGATACAACCAGTAGTTATTACCAAAGCTACACAGTTTGGGGAAAAATTGAATTTCAAACTTCCGGACGGTTCTAGTGTATGGTTAAATTCAGGGAGCCAATTGTCATTTCCTGAGAAGTTTGATTCTCTTGAAAGAAAGGTTGTTTTATTAGGTGAGGGATATTTTGAGGTAAAGAAAGACACCTCCAGAGTGTTTAAGGTGGTTTCAGGGGATTTAGAAACTGAAGCTTTGGGTACTTCATTTAACATTAATTTTTTAAACCCTCAAGAGGTGTTGGTTTCTCTGCTGACAGGGAAGGTCAAAATTCAATCCGAATCCTTAGCGGAAAGCTACCTGCTTGTGCCAGGAGAGCAGCTTCAATACATTCAAACTGACAATCATTTCAAAATTTCTAAAATAGCCACTGAAACTGTTATTGGTTGGAAAGAAGGATTACTTTCCTTCAAAAATGCTGGTTTTGAAGAAGTTGTTGCTAGCCTTGAGCGATGGTATGGCGTTAATATCCAAGTGTCGGGCAGACCCTTAAAAACCTGGAGATTAAGTGGAAAGTATAAAAATCAAAACCTTGATTTGGTGTTGGACAGGATGTCCTTCGTTGAGTATTTTAATTACGAGATAAATGGAAAAAACATTCACTTAAAATTTTGATGGTATGCTTAATAAATAATAATAAAACATGAGGAGAATCCCTCTAGAAATTGGCTAAGTAGAACAAGTGTAAAAAATCTATACCTAGACCATAATTAATGATTGTAACAATAAACCTTTAAGACTATGAATTTTAAATCACAAAAGACAATCTACCTTTTGTCACGCTTTTTTCTCTATGGGTTTTCATTGCAGCTCATTTGCTTGAACCTTGTATTTGCACTGGATGTCAATGCACAATTTCAAAACATAGATGAAGTTAAGGTGAGAATCAGTGAAAATGAAATGACTTTGGGGCAATTTTTCCGAAAAATTGAATCCGAAACCGCTTTCACTTTCTCTTTTGATAAAGCGGATATTAATGAGGATATATCATTGGTGCTTTCAAAAGGAAACGCCAGTATAGAATCATTTTTGAAAGAAATTGCTTCGCAAACGACTTTAAGTTTTCGTCAAGTCAATGACCAAATTGACATTAGGCTTGCGAAAAGTTCTGAAGCCCTTTTGGTTGCTACAGTAGATAAGACCATTAGAGGGGTGGTTAAGGATGATCAAGGTCAACCATTGCCCGGAGCTACCATCTCCGTACAGGGAACGACCACGGGAACAATTTCTGATTTAGATGGGAGCTATTCTCTTACGGTACCAGACGGGGCTTTTTTGGTGTTTTCTTATATTGGTTATGAGCCTCAAACTATTAACATTGGGAATCTATCCATAATCGATGTTACTATGAGTATGGACGCGTCCTCTTTAGAAGAGGTAGTTGTAGTAGGCTATGGTACTCAAAAAAGAAGTGACCTTACTGGGGCTGTATCTTCTGTAAAAGCTGAGGAATTGACAGCTTACCCAGCTATTGATGCCGTTCAGGCATTACAAGGAAGGGCTGCCGGAGTTCAAATCTCATCAAACAATGGAGCACCTGGTGCCAGTATGAAAGTAAGGGTAAGAGGTGGAACATCTATTAATGCCAGCAGTGATCCTATATTTGTGGTGGATGGATTTATTGGAGCAGCGATGCCTCCTCCAGAAGACATTGCTTCCATTGAAGTCCTAAAAGATGCTTCTGCAACAGCAATCTATGGCTCCAGAGGAGCCAATGGCGTCATAATGGTGACCACCAAAAGAGGGAAAACTGGTGCTGCAAGAATTGAATTCAATACCTCTTACAGTATGCAAAATGAAATCAACAGGCTCGATTTATTGAATGCAGCTCAGTTTAACGATTATATTTCCGACGCAAGGCCAAATATCCAGCCTGCAGGTGGTGATACCGATTGGCAAGATCAGATCTTCAGAACCGGAGGTATCCAAAACTATCAGCTTTCCATTTCCGGTGGCACAGATAATGTCAATTATTATGTTTCAGGTGCTTACTTTGATCAAAAAGGTGTCATCATAAATTCTGATTACAACAGATTTAGTATTACAAGTAATTTGGATATCCAGGCATCAGAAAAACTAAAAATAGGCATGAATCTTTTTGCAAGGAGGAGTAGCAGTGATGGAGTAAGAACCCAAGAAAACTCTGGTGGATTAACTCCAGGAGTAGTAGCTTCTGCTTTCAAATTTGAGCCTGATCAACCTATCTATAAACCAGATGGTACTTTTACAGTGGCAAGACTTAATGATCCACACGATAATCCATATGCTGTGGCTACTCAATTGATCAATGAAAATGTAAATGACAGGTTTCAAGGCAATTTCTTTGCTGAATATGATATCCTAGAGGGGCTTAAATTTAAAACTACTTTTGGTGCCACAGCAAATACTTCCCGAACAGGGAATTATGCACCAACTACTGTTACTGAGGGAAGAAATGTAGGTGGAGATGCCTCCATTGATGCTTTCAGAAACACGCTGGTATTGAATGAAAACTACCTTACCTATTCCAAAACCTTTGGCAATGAGCATACTGTTTCGGCTATGGGTGGATACTCTTTCCAGTCCTCAGAAAGCGAGAGTTTTGGGGCTAGAGGTACTTCATTTATTACCGATGCGTTTTCTTTTTGGAACCTTGGGTCTTCAGCAGTATGGCAGGCACCTAATTCTTCGTTAACTGACTGGCAAATTTCCTCGTACTATGGTCGTTTAAATTATTCCTTAGGGGATAAATACCTGATTACGTTTAATGCAAGGTACGATGGTTCATCAACATTTTCCAAAAACAATAAATGGGCATTCTTTCCTTCTGGAGCCATTGCTTGGAACATGAAAAATGAACAATTTCTTGAAACTTCAGACCTTATCAGCTTTTGGAAATGGAGAGGTAGTTATGGTATCACTGGTAACCAAGCCATTTCTCCTTACCAAACTTTGGCCAGGTTCTCACCCGTTTTCACCATTATTGATGGAGTACCTGTAAACGCAGTAAGACCTACCACCGTAGCCAATGACAATTTAACTTGGGAAACTACAGCCCAATTGAATATTGGAACCGATGTAGGGTTTTGGGATGACAGAGTCACTTTATCTGCAGAATATTACAGAATGGTAACTTCTGATTTATTGTTTGCTGTACAATTGCCTCAATATTCAGGATATACCAACCAATTGAGAAATATTGGTGAGGTAGAAAACAAAGGAGTGGAACTTACTTTGGGCTCTCGAAACCTTGTAGGTGCATTCCAGTGGGACATGGACATTAATTTTTCCAGAAATAGAAATAAGGTGCTCTCTTTACCAGATGGTACTGAAATCCAATATGGATCAGGCCCTGGTCATATGGTAGGTTTAGGCACTACTCAACTATTAAAGGTAGGCTACCCTGTTGGAAGCTTTTATGGTTGGATTTATGAAGGTGTATACCAGGCAGGTGATGATTTTATACCCGGTGGAGGTTTTGAACAGGAACCCGGTGGAGAGAAATTTAAAGACCTTAATAATGATGAGTCCCTTAATAGTGATGATAGGGAAATCATAGGTGATCCTAATCCAGATTTCTTTTGGGGATGGAATCATGCCTTTAGGTACAAGAATTTTGACCTTAACATCTTCTTCCAAGGTTCTTTTGGAAATGATATCTTGAGCTATACCTTAATGGAACTTAACTTGATGTCAGGCATTAATAATGCTACAACAGCTGCTCTTAACAGATGGACACCTACCAATACCCAAACAGATATACCTATGGCATTTAATGGAAGGACACGTAGGGTCTCGTCCAGATGGATTTATGATGGTACGTATACCAGATTAAAGAACCTTTCCTTAGGCTATAACTTCCCTAAGACCGTAGTAAATCGCTTGAAGCTATCAAAATTAAGGTTATATGTAAGTGCACAAAACATATTGACTTTTACAGCCTATGAAGGTTATGACCCAGAAGTAAATTATCGTACTGACGGGGCTACAGATGGTAACAGAAATCTTGGATTGGATTATGGAAGTTATCCAAATGCAAAAAGTTATACTGTAGGTCTTAATGTTGGATTTTAAGCGTCGAAACAAAATAGAAATAACCATGAAAACGAATATATATAAATCTTTGGTATTGGTAGCCACCTGTCTATTTGCAGGATGTGCTGACTTGGAAGAAAAGCCTGTAGGCTTATTGGCACCGGAAAGCTTATTTAACACAGAAAAGGATGTGGAAACAGCTCTCTTCGGTGCTTATGGGTGGATAGCCACTGAAAGGCTGTACGGTAGACAATTTGTCACTTCAATCATGCTAAGAAGTGATATGGTAGACATTGGGGACAGAGGTACCCCGGCTGAAAGGCAGCAGGTAAATGATTTCAATATGGATGATAACAATGGTATGGTCAGAGTATATTGGCCCTATTGGTATCAGGTAATTAGTGCAGCCAATGCGGCAATTGCGGGTGCAGAAAGTTTGGATTTAGACGAAGCCGTTAGTAACCAATTAATTTCTGAGGCCAGATTTGTTAGGGCATTTAGTTATTATCATTTGGTAAGGGTGTTTGGTGAAATTCCTTATATTGATTATTTTATAACTGACCCTGAAGCAGTTAAAGATATTTCTAAGACTTCTGTGGCAGATGTTTATAAAGGGATTTTGGCAGATTTTGCCTTTGCAAAACAATACCTTCCGGATAATCAACCCAGTAATGTAAGGTCACGACCTACCAAAGGAACAGCGGCATCTTACTTGGCTTCTGTCAACCTAACCCTAGAAGATTATCCAAAGGCGTATGAAGAAGCCAAATGGGTGATTGATAATAAAGACAGGTTTGGCTATGACTTGGAACCGGATTATCAAAACCTGTTCAGAGCGGATAAGGCGGATAACCAAAAGGAACATATATTCGCTATAGATTTTCTAGGTCAGCAAAATGGAAGTGGAGGTGCAAATGATGATATCATGCCCCCAATGACGGGTATACGAGGAGCCGACAATCTCGGTTGGAGTGTTTGTGTTCCATCTATGGCGGTGTACAACACCTGGGATGATAGAGATTATAGAAAGAAAGTAAGTTTTGAAGATGAGGCATTGGTCAATGGTGTAATGGTGTCTTATACTGAATTCCAAAATACCCAACGGCCACACATTGCCAAATACAGAAGATTCCCTGGTAATAGTAATTCTGATGGAAGGTATTCAGACAATAACTATGCAGCCATGCGTTATGGTGAAGTGTTATTAATAGCGGCAGAGGCTGCTGCTGAAGTGAACAATGGACCTACAGCTGAAGCAGTATCTTTGGTGAATGCTATTAGAGAAAGAGCGAGAAATGCTGCTGGGCAAATGAATAGTTTTCCAGAAGATGTTCAAAGTGGTATGGATAAAGATTCATTTATCAACTTGGTGCTTGAAGAAAGAAGGATTGAACTATCTTTTGAATACAAAAGATGGTATGACATCAAAAGAAGAAAGTTAGGAGAGACTGTATTTAAAGCTTTAGAAAGCCTTGAACCGCATCCTAATTTTGATGCGGCTAGAGATTATTTGATGCCTTTGCCAAGTTTAGAGTTGGATGTTAATCCAAACTTAGCGCCGCAAAACCCAGGTTATTAATTATTTGACTTTTAAAAGCAAAAGGTGGTAGGTTTATCCTGCCACCTTTTTTTTAAACGATTATAAGACATGGAAAAAGTAACGTTAAAAAGCCAAAAGAGAGGATGATTAGCTATTGATTATATTGGGTTAAAACTCAATTGTGCAATGAGATTACTTGAATCTTTTCAGTTATTGATTTCAGCATCTAATAGATTGTTTGTCGCATATTTGGGTTAATACACCGGAAATTCCTTTTGAAGCCCAGTAAATCCATCGATCATTTGCCATTGATACTTGGTTGGCTTAATTCGGGTATTTGAATTCAAGTTTCCATAAAGAATATAAGATAGGGCGCTGGATAATTTTTCATCTTCAAGGTCACCCCAATTGATAGAAGGGTCGTCTGAAGCTGGAATATCCACAGGGAAACCATTATAATATTCAGCTTCACCCGAAGCATTCGCAATGGCAAATGTGATAGGTACTAATTCTACGTTGTTTTGATTCAATGCCTCATTAAATGAGGACAATGGAAAAGATCCCACAGGTTTACCATAGGTTCTTTCGCCTATTAAAACGACCTCCATATATGGTCTTAGACAATTTATTACCAATTCACTTGAAGAGGCCGATCCCCTTGAAGTAAGTACTACCAGTTTTTCTAAGTCAAGATTATTGGGCTTCTCGAAATTATAGGCCTCATTTAGGTTTTCCTTGTCGGTATTGAATGCATTGGTATACATTAATTTACCATTAGCTGACGCAGGGACCAAAGCATTCATTATTTGCTCAGCCACATCTACCGAACCTCCTCCATTGTACCTTAGGTCAAGGATCAATTCATTAATGTTTTCTGATTCAAAATAATTTACCGTTTCTTCTACTTCCAAACTTTTAGTAGGAGTTACATTAGCGGTTGCTTTAAAACTGTTGTATACCCAATAGCCGATTTTTTTATCTCCTTCTTCAATAATCTCCTTGTGAAGGACAGAATTTGCCTGATAAGCATTTTTGATATTGGTTCTGGTAGTAGTGCTTCCATCGGGTAGTTTGAACGTAAAAATATTGGAAATGCCGGGGACATTCTCTCCCAAATTAAAATTGTAACCACCGTCTACCCTATAAGTAGAAACTGGTTTGCCATTTATTTCAAGAATTTGCCAACCTCTTTGCCATCCGTCTTTGCCTGCAGGTGAACCATCGTATACAAAAGACACGAATAATTCATCGTCTTCATTTAACCCAAACCCAAAGCCATGACCTGCATTTTGTCCGGTAAATGCATTGTCAAATTCTTCTTTTGTCGTGAGGTAAGACCACCTATCCAATTGCAGGTACATTAGGTTATACAGTAATTCATCGTTACTTCCATAACTATTAACATTCACGACATTTGGCAATTGGTCGTTCCAATAATACCATTCCCGCATGCTTTCTAAAATCGCATTTTTAACCAGATTTGGGTCCTGAGGTGTTTCTTCTGTATTCCTATCACAAGATGTAGCAATGAAAATAACTACGAGGATCACTAAAAAAAGGATGTTTTTGACCTTTGACATTGAAGTATTATGGTTAAACTGTTTCATAACTAACGAAGAAAAATAAAAAATAGATGTTTAAATTTTTATTCAACCGTCGCAAATTTACTCATTCTCCTACAGGATTTAATTTTTTATGAAAAATATTTGCAAGAATTAACAAACCACAAGGGCACTTATCTTGTTAAAGAGGTGAGTTAAAATAATTTAATAAAAATGACGGAAAAAACTAAAAATCAGCAAACCGACGAAAATAAAATTATCGATGGGTATATTAATCACGTTTTGGAGACTGGACACGAGCCAGCGTCTGTTTTTAAGTTTGCCAAGGACTTAAAAATGAAAGAGGCGGCATTTTATGAGTACTTCACTTCCTTCGATGCTGTGAAAAAAGCAGTATGGGAGTTAAATTTTGACAAAACCATCCATGCCTTGGAAGGTCAGGAAGTTTACAAAACGTATACTTCCAGAGAAAAACTGCTAGGTTTCTTATTTACCTGGATTGAAGAACTAAAGAATCGGAGGTCTTATTTACTTGCAGTTTACGGCAATGGATCATTGAAGGACCGCAGTTTCCCTACAGAATTGAAGGGATTCAAATCAAAATTTAAAGATTTTGCCAACAGTATTGTCAATGAAGGTAAAGAAACGGAAGAGATTGCCGAAAGGCCTTATTTGACGGACAAATATCAGGAAGCCATGTGGCTTCAGGTATTGTTTGTATTTCGATTTTGGCTAAAAGACGATTCTCCTAAATTTGAGAAAACAGATGCGGCCATTGAAAAGTCAGTGAATTTGGCTTTTGACCTGATGGGAAAATCAGCTGTGGACAGTTTTGTTGATTTTGCCAAATTCCTATTCCAATCCAAATAGACCATGACAGTAAAATTAAATGAGCAGCAAAGCATACCTGTTTCTAAGGTGCAGAGAGCAGCTAAATTTATCAGTACAGGAGCCAAGGTAGGAGGCAATTATATGAAGCACTACACCAAAAAAGTGGTAAATCCTTCCTTGACCAAAGATGAGCTTCATAAAAATAATGCCACAGACATATACGACTCATTAAGCGAGCTTAAAGGCAGTGCGCTAAAGGTGGCTCAAATGATGGCAATGGATAAAAACTTGCTTCCAAGAGCTTATCAGGATAAATTTTCCATGGCACAGTATAGCGCTCCTCCTTTATCTTATCCACTAGTAGTAAAAACCTTCAATCAATATTTTAAAAAAGGTCCGGAAAGCCTCTTTGATACTTTTACAACCTCGGCTGTAAATGCAGCGTCAATTGGTCAAGTGCATAAAGCTACAAAAGGAGACAAGGAATTTGCAGTTAAAATTCAATATCCCGGAGTTGGGTCCAGCGTGATATCGGATTTAAGATTGCTCAAGCCATTTGCGCTTCGCTTATTGAATATGAATGAACGTGAGTTGGACAATTATATGGATGAAGTGGAGGAGAAATTATTGGAGGAGACGGACTATGAATTGGAGGTCATAAGGAGTAAAGAAATATCTGAAGCATGTAACCATATTGAAGGATTGAATTTCCCAAAGTATTACGAAGAAATGAGTAATGCCAGAGTGATCACAATGGATTGGATGAAGGGAAAACATTTGAAAGAATGGCTTGAAACAAATCCGACTCAGGAGGCTAGAAATAAGGTGGGACAAACCTTGTGGGATTTTTATGACCATCAGGTACATAGCTTAAAACAGGTGCATGCCGATCCCCATCCTGGAAATTTTATTATCCAGGAAGAAAACGAATTGGCAGTTATTGATTTTGGCTGTGTAAAAGTAATTCCTGAAGATTTCTATTCCGGATACTTTTCATTGATAAAGAAGGATTTGTTGATTAAAGAGGAAGAATTAGACCAGATCTTTTATGATTTGGAATTTATATCTGACAGAGATTCTCCAACCGAAAAAAGCTACTTCAAATATACCTTCCAAGAAATGATATCATTGCTTGGAAAACCTTTCCATGAAGAGACATTTGATTTCGCTGACGACGATTATTTTCAAATGATTTCTGCCCTGGCTGATAAGATTTCAAATGACAAGACGTTTAGAAAATCAAAGCAGGCCAGGGGGTCAAGGCATGGGTTGTATATCAACAGAACCTATTTTGGCTTGTACAATCTTCTAAACCAATTGCATTCAAACATTAAGACAACCAAGCCCGAATGGCTTAAGAGTTGAAAGAAATGCTTTATTTAAAGATGCTTCATCATACTGTATGCCAGTTTGTAAGGAAGTAGAGGGTCATCGTATTGATTGGTAGTTCCTGTCATGAAGGTTTGAAATTCAGGCATGTAAAAACTGAAAGCTCCTGAGGAAAAACCAGAATTTCCTATGATCTCTGGGTCTCTGGTAGCTGTTGGCAAAATGCGTGACTTTTGGTAACGAAGAATTCCTTTACCCTGACTCAACCCTTGTTTTATAGGAAGCCATTTCATTGTAGTTTCTAGTTCGGAAAGTGGAAAAAGATGGCCGTGAAAAAAAGCTTTAACAAAAGTAAGACAATCTTTGGTTGTACTCACGATGCCTCCAGAGGCACCCAAAGACGCCATGGCCAGAGGTAAATTCAAGGGGTCATTTTTGTAAGAAAAAAGTGCAGGAGTTCGGTCGTTTGGGTCTTTATATACATAGGTTTGGTTCATGGAAAGTCTGCTGAAATGAAAATCATTTAAGGTTTTCTCCAAAGACTTACCGTTGATACTTTCAATGACCTTGCCCAGAAGTTGGTCATTTGTAGAAGAGTAAACCGCTTTTTTGGTTTGCCCTGGTTTGAAACTAGTCTTTTGGCTTTTTGTTCTATTTAGTATCTCAGCGTGCTCCCAAGTCTTGTCTACGCCAGAAATCATATCCACTTTCAAAGGGTTATTTTTGTCTTGGGAATAATTCAAAAAATCAGGGATACCTGAATTATGTGAAAGTAAATGAGAAATAGTGACCTCATCAGTGTAATCCTTACCTCTGATGTTAATCAAACCCTCATACTCCTTTTCTAAAAGAAAGTCTGTAATGGGCTGGTCCAATTTCAGTAAACCTCTAACTTTTAGTTTGAGAATAATTGCTAGCAGATGAAGATTACCTAGCTCTGTGATAAAGTAAGGCTGGTCCAAGGAAACATTCCCCGTAATTCCTGACCAAAGTAAAGGTTCTGCATTTTCTTTATAAATGCTAAGAACAAGACCAGATGATTTTTTCTGGTTAGAAAATTGGTTTAACGCTTTATGCCAGGCAGTAAAAATAGAAGATTCCCTGTCGGTAGAAGACATAAAATGATATTTATGATTAAAAGGGTAAGATACTAAAATTAACCATTATATGGCAAATAGAATATAAAGTTAGTAAACTATTAAAGTTTAACCCTAATTATGCAATTGGATTTCCAGACCTTTCTCAGGAAGTGATTTCATTGCTTAATAAAATGGTAAAGCCAATTTCTGGTTTAAGATAAGTTTTCATCCAATGAACAATTGTCAAATCATAATTTAATGACCTTGTCTAGATTATTTGTTGAAATTTACCTTATTTTAAATGAAAATAGATAATAGATCAAAAATTAGGTCTTTTTTTTCATTAAATATTACTACTATGCTAAGAAAAAATTCATACTATTTCCTGCTATGGCTAATAAATGTATCGTTAATTTTTAGCAGTTGTAGCGGCAGTTCCTCACAAATTAAGGGTGAAAATGAAGAACGGCCACGTGTTGCTATCGCAGGCCTGGCCATAGAATCAAGTACTTTTTCACCAGCAGTTTCAGAAAAGGATGCTTTTCATGCTAGAAGAGGCGAGGAAATATTTAATTATTATCCATTTATGAACCAGGATTCTATCAATAGATCCAGAGCTGAATGGTTCCCTACCTTAAGGGGACATGCAATTCCCGGAGGGATTGTTTCGCGAGAAGCCTACGAATCTCTTGTAGGAGAAACCCTCGATAGATTAAAAGAAAACTTGCCTTATGATGGGTTGTTTTTTGACATTCATGGCGCCATGAGTGTTATAGGGTTAGATGACCCTGAGGGTGATTTTATTGAAAGAATAAGAGAAGTAGTAGGAAAGGAGACCCTTATTTCTACTTCAATGGATTTGCACGGAAATGTTTCCTGGAGGCTTGCGGGAAATACGGATTTAATAACCTGTTACCGGATGGCACCCCATGAAGATGCGCTGGAATCCAAGAAGCGTGCAGTAGATAATCTTTTGAACCGTTTAGAATCAGGTAAAGGAAAGCCAGCTTATAAGGCTTGGGTGCCAGTTCCTATTTTGCTTCCAGGCGAAAAAACAAGCACCCGTGTAGAACCGGGAAAAAGCCTCTATGCAGAGGTAAATCCAGCAACTCAACAAGAGGGTGTAGTCGATGCTGCGATTTGGGTAGGATATGCCTGGGCTGATGAGCCCCGAAACCATGCGGTGGTAATGGTTACAGGAGATGTCAAAGACATAGTCACTCAAACTGCAGAAAAGCTCGCCGCTAGTTTCTGGGAAAAACGAAATGAATTTGATTTTATCGCCCCAACCGCCAGTTTGAAAGAGAGTCTGGAAATGGCAATCGAGAGTAAAGTAAAACCATTTATGATCAGTGATATGGGAGACAATCCTACGGCTGGTGGAGCAGGTGATGTTACCTGGACACTAAAAGAAATACTCGATCGACCGGAGTTTAAGTCTGAATCAGGCCCTTCGCTTATATATGCCTCCATTCCAGGACCTGAATTAGTCGAAGCTGCTTTAGAAGCCGGTGTAGGCGGGAAAGTTTCTGCAAAAGCTGGGGCGGCAGTAGATGATCGGTTTTCACCTCCGATTCTACTTTCCGGTACTGTTGAGGCAATAGAAAAAGGAGATAAAAATGCTGAAATAGAAGTAGTTGTTAAGGTAGGGAGCGTACATGTTATTGTCACTAAAAAGAGGAAACCTTATCATAGAGAAAGCGATTTCACCAATCTTGGGCTAAATCCACGAGAAACAGATATTGTGGTTGTTAAAATTGGCTATCTTGTACCTGAATTGTATGACATGAGAGCAGATTGGATAATGGCCCTCACGCCAGGGGGGGTCGATCAGGACTTGGAGAGGCTGGAGTTTACGCGCATAAACAGGCCCATGTTTCCGTTTGATAAGGACATGGAAACACCTGATTTGAGTGCACGGTTGGTACCTTTGTCTCATGAATTTTAACTCGGATTCTAAGACATTGGAGAGTAACGTTATACAGTTAAAATGGACAGGCACCAAAAAATGGACTAATACCAATAGTTCTTTTCCTTCATGCCTTCTAAATTTACTGATTATCTGATAGGAATATTACTGGCCAAAGAAAGCAATTAAATAGTATTAAATTCGGTAATTAAAGCCCTACTAGTTAGTATTATTAATTGGTTTATTACCGGTATTCAACCCGAAGCCGACAATAAATTTCATTATAGCCTGTCATGACCCTTCTCAAGAAGCGGTAAACTAGAAAAAATAATGCAGTGGTTGATTTTGTCCGCCGCGGTGGATCAGCACGTAATAGAATAGCTATTGCATATTTTTAGTTTAATCTGGGAAATTTATCTTTGTGATTTCCCCAATTTCTTTAATACTGTATATGGCTGAAAACAAGTTAGAAACCTGCAGCATGGATTTTCGGCTGCTAGAGTTACTATTATTTGAATAAAACATACTAACTATTGTTAACGTATTTAAACCAAATGCCTAATTTGCATGAATAATTAAAATATAAAGGTCAGGGTATTTTATTTAAAAAGAATAAATCCTCTATCAGGGTAGATTTAGGAATTTATTTAAAATCATATTTTAAGGCTTTTGAAAAATGCGAATTTCTGACAAGATTGGGAAGGTAGTATGCCAAATAATAGTTTAAAGTCGTATAGGACAATAGCCTGATAAGTTATTGTTTCCTTCATACAACCTTACTATAAAAGTCAAATGATGGAAACGTAAAAGAAAAATATTCTTCCAACACCTTTCTAAAATTATGTAAGCTGAACAGTTATTTTTAACGATTCGAAAAAAATGATAAAAATCTTTTACGTTATACTACCACTTTGTTTTTTTTCGCTATTGGTGTTTAGTCAGGAGAAAATCGAAAAAGAGATTAAAGTACCTATTAACAGTGTGCCGGACAAGGCCATAAACTGGTTAGATGAAGTGTTTAATCAAAAGAAGAAGTTGAAGTGGTTTATAGAAAAAGGAGAAGATAAGGTTAGTTACGAGGCCAAGTTTATTAGAAAACGTGAGCGTTACAGTGTAGAGTTTAAAGAAGATGGGAATTTGGAAGACATTGAAATTTATGGAAATTGGAGAAAACTACCCTTAATGGTCAGAAATAATATTTCAGATTATTCGGAAGCTCAATTTTCAAATTTCCGAATAGTAAAGATCCAAATTCAATACAGTGGTACTCAAGAAGCCATAAAGAATTGGATAGATAACGACGAATTGGACCAATTAGTAATAAAATATGAAATAGAATTTTATGGAGAAAAAGCGAACAAAAAAAAATTATGGGAAGGATTATTTGATAAGGATGGACATATCCTGATGAGAAGAGAAATCATATTAACACCTTCTAATAATCTGTTTTTTTAATGCGTAAATTACTATTAATCTTTCTTTTATCTCTTCCAGCACAATTAATGGCACAAGGTACGGTCCGGCTATTTGGGTTTTTCCCGGAAATTCAGGTTGGGTTTAAAGCAACAGAAAAACTAAAAATTATTGGAAAAATAGAGAGTCAAAACGGCCTGGCCGAAAAGTTTGAAGGAAAGGACATTGATGCAGGGTATTTTCACAATCTCACTGATTTTCAAGGTTTTTTGGCAACCAAAATCAACCCTTTCATTGATATAGCTGGCGGTTATCAATATCGAGTCAATAGTCTTGGAGACAATAGCCACAGAACAATTCAGCAAATTTCAATTCTTCAACTACCTAGGAACTATAAAATTGGACATCGGATACGCGCAGATCAAACCTACTCTCCATTCGAAAAAAATGAATATAGGTTTAGGTACCGGATTTCTTTTGAACTGCCCATTGAGGGGGGAAGTCTTGATCCCGGAGAATTTTATTTGGTGTTTAGTGACGAACTCATTTACAGTTATCAGGCAAGAGATAGTGGTGTTGAAAATCGTGTAGTGGCCTCTCTAGGCCACCTTTCTAAGGAAAAGCAAAAATTTCAGGCAGGAATCGACTATAGAACTGATCGGTTTTTTGATCCTGATCTTAGACACAGGAGTTGGTTTAAATTTGGCTGGTACTTGAATTTTTAGCGTTCAGCCTGTACTTACTTATACAAAACCATTCTAAACTTCTGATATTTTTACAAAATTAGTCGACCCGAGCAGGATAAATACAACCACGGGTGCCATCCCGTGGAAAACATTGAAAAGCGATACGATTTTGTTTGTAAGAATACCAGTCAATTGATGGGTGTTATCAATTTCGAATTGCCTTCTTATAATAATCACGAGTTAGGGTACTGTATTCTGGCCCTTAAGTACGAGTTAAATCACAAGAGTGTTTGCCTTTTCACGTAAAGAACGGCAATCAATTTGCTATAATATCTGGCTTAGTAAATGTCTATGATTTTATAGTTTTGACCTTTCAAATTGAATGAATCGCCCTTCTTTTTTCCTTGCATTACATTGTAAATTGGGGCCTCAAGAGATATTCCAAATAGCGTGTTTCCATCAACTTCAAATTGCTCTAAACTCACACTTGGAAAAAAAGTCATTTTATCCGTCTTTACTACCGCCCCGAGCGTTACTTCAGTAAAAATATTGTCTGCAGTTTTCATCTGTTTCAAAAAATTCAATTCTTCGATAACAAAATTTAATTCCCGGGAAATGCGGTTGATGCTAAGGGCACTTTCGTTTTCTTGCGCTTGTTGGTCATATTCCTGGGGTTCATCTTGAGTTTGTCGCTCTCCCTCTCGTATTTCTTTTATCCTTTGTCTAAAATCTGATACGATACTTTCTTGATGAATAATGGCTTCATCCATCACTCTTTTCTTGTAGGCTAATTTTTCCATAATTGTTAAGGTGTTTTTGCTTATTTTGCGTCAAAAAGGTTGCCAGAAATTCTATTTAAAGTTTTAATTTTATTTGTGGAGGCTTGAAGCGCTTATCAATAGACTATTTCGTAAATAACTTAAAAATAATCTTTTATTTTTGAATTTTTTAAAAAATATGTATCTTTAATAAAATCACAAACTGTAAAAACATGAAAATCGTAAAAAATTTAAAAGCTTTCGCTTTAATGACATTATTGATGGGTTTTTTCTTTACGTTCACGGTGACTTCTTGTGGTAACAAGAAGACTGAAAGTACCGAACAGACAGAAGAACATCCTGCAGAAGCAGATGAGCACCCGGCGGCGGATGAGGATGAACATCCTACAGACAGCACTGAGCACCCAAAAAAGGAGTAGTACAATTCATAAAAAAAGCGCTTTATTAGCGCTTTTTTTATGAATTAATTTATTCTTTTAAATGAAAATGTTGTTTTAGCCACTGCTGATTTCCCATCAATTTCCAACACTGGATATGCCATGAAGTTTACAGCACCTGCCTCTGGTCCAGGGTTTAGGACTAAATCTCTACCACTGCTTAGCTCTATTCTGTTCGCAGGGTGGCGGCCAAAATAATAAGTTGAAAGGGCAGTGTATTTATTTCCTTCGCTTATATCCACTGGCCACCATTTTCCTTCCGCATAAAATTCAGCCCAGCAATGGTAACCATCTATGCCCCCTTCGTTCCTGTCTGAGGGTATGGCTGCACCTATAGAAAACCTAGCAGGAATGCCAACCGACCTTGCCATGGAAATAAATAAGGAATGAAATTCGGTACAGTTTCCAGTTTTGGTATCACAAGCATAGATCGAATCCCCTTTGCCATAGTCACCGTACTTCATGTACTTCATATTGTCTATAATATAATCGTATATAGCCCGGGCTTGCATAAGGTGACTGTCTTTCTTTTTTTCTCCAATTGCCTCCAATGCCAATTCTCTGAACCTTCTTCCTACAGGCATTAAGGCACTCGATTCCAAGTAACGAGGGTCTATCTCACTTTTATCTTCATAGGGACCTTTTTCTTTTCGTTTTACATTGTAAACCAATGTTACCGGTTTGCCACTCTCTTCTGGGGTGAGTTCAAGGAATAGAATATCATTGTTATTTGCATCATCTTTGATGATCTCGTGTTTGCCTGGGACTTCTTGTTTTACAAGTTCTACTTCTTGGAAATCATCAGTGACGGCCACGGGAATCCACATTTTTGCGGTACCATCTATAGCGGGTAAAATAACTTCATAGTTGAATTGAAATTGATCTTCACCTTCTATTACTCCCAATAATTCATTACTTGCCTCAGCTACCGGAATCCGATACCAGGTTTTGTCAGCTTTTTGCTTCCAAGTATAAAATGGTTTACCATTTAGTTTGTGAACGGTAGTCTCCGTCACCTCCATCGCGCCAGGTTCTCCTTCCATAAAAAAATCTACATCATATACATCTCCACTGGTATCCGCAAGGTCTACGCATGCAAAATGGCTGTTTGGACCAAGGTTTGATAAGTATTCTGTATGTACCCTCACCAATTGTAAGCGCAATAATTTGCTGTCGTCCCTAACAAGAAAGTACCCTTCATTAGCCGCTGCTTTATTTGTTATAAAGGCTTTGATTCCATCTTCTATATCAGCAATGTTTACCTTTGGTATAGTCGCGGTTTTAATATCTGACTGATTAGTCTCCTTTTTATCGGATTGGCAACCTACAAATGCTAAGCAACATAGGGACAGACTAATTAGCGGAGCAAAACACATTTTTTTTTTCATTATAAGCTTTTTAGTTGATGTGTTTAAAGTGAATTATTTAACTCAAAGTTAGTGTTTCTAAATTAAGTATCAAGTCAATGCAGGCTTATCCATTTTATTCATTTCAACTGAAATAGAAAAGTTATTTGACATTTCGGTTTCAGTCCCAAATCGCTTTTAAAAAAAAAACTAAAGGATTGCTTTCCCAAAGTAACCAGCCATGGTTACTTAACAGCGTCTTCAAATCAAGGTTGAAAAGAGTAGTTTACTTTCTAAGGTATTTTATTTTATCAAAACCATTAATGATTATATTGCATCTTAGTTTTTGATACCTAATACGCATTTGAACTAACAAAACCACAAACCCATTAATCCAAAATTCATGAACTTTACCTCATTAGACCTGGCCATATTTGTTGGTTATTGTATCCTTATCATCCTTATGGGATATTTTGTATCAAGAGAGAAAGAGGGCCACGTAAAAGATTCCAATGATTATTTCCTAGCGAGTAAGGCATTGCCTTGGTGGGCAGTTGGGGCCTCATTAATAGCATCGAATATTTCAGCAGAACAATTTATTGGGATGTCGGGGTCAGGGTTTGCTCTTGGCCTGGCCATTTCCACCTACGAATGGATGGCTGCAGCTACCTTAATTATTGTTGCCATATTCTTTCTCCCTATTTATCTAAAGGAAGGAATTAGCACTATGCCTCAATTTTTGTTTAAAAGGTATGACAGCAGGGTAAGGACGGTAATGGCTGTATTCTGGTTATTGGTTTATGTATTTGTAAACCTTACCTCAGTACTTTATTTGGGAGCCTTAAGTCTTGAAACGATTTTGGGAGTACCCATGATGTATGGTATTGCAGGGTTAGCAGTGTTTGCGATGTTGTATTCAATTTATGGTGGGCTAAAAGCCGTTGCTTGGACAGATGTTGTTCAGGTATTTTTTTTAGTATTAGGTGGATTGGCCACTACTTACCTGGCATTGTCGATGGTAGGTTCAGGAGATATTTTTGCAGGGTTTGCAACACTTATAAGAGAAGCGCCAACTCACTTCAATATGATTATAAATGAAGGAGAAATGATGATTCCTGACGGTGCAGGAGGTGAAAGGGATGCCTATATGGATTTGCCTGGGCTTTCTGTGTTAATTGGGGGTATGTGGGTGATTAACCTTAGTTATTGGGGTTTCAATCAATACATCACGCAAAGAGCCTTGGCTGCGAAATCACTGAATGAAGCTCAGAAAGGGATGATCTTCGCTGGATTCCTTAAATTATTAATGCCCCTTATAGTAGTGATACCTGGTATTGCCGCTTTTGTGATTGTTAATCAGGGCATGGATCCGGCATTTGCTGATTCCATGACAGATCCTGTTACCGGCATTATCAAGTCTGACAGAGCTTATCCTACCTTACTGCAGCTACTTCCATCTGGCTTAAAAGGACTGGCCTTTGCCGCCTTGACAGCAGCTATTGTTTCTTCCCTGGCCTCAATGGCCAATAGTACTGCTACTATTTTCACCTTGGACATTTATAAAAATTTCTTCGATGAAAAGGCTTCCGAGAAAAAGCAGGTAACAGTAGGTAGGATAACAGCCATAGTTGCTTTTATAGTTGCTGCTATTGTCGCTCCGGCATTAAGAGAGTTAGATCAGGCATTTCAGTACATACAGGAGTATACAGGGTTTGTATCTCCGGGTGTATTTACCATTTTTGTATTTGGTTTCTTTTGGAAGAAAACGACTTCAAATGCAGCATTAACCGTTGCCGCACTTACCATACCCTTGTCTGCCGCTTTCAAATTCTTGATGCCTGCCTTTCCATTTATAGATCGAATGGGTTTGGTTTTCTTAATTCTTTCAGGGCTTATTATTGCCATCAGTTTATTTGAAGGCAAAGGAAATGACCACCCTAAAGGAATAGTGATCACCAAGGATCTTTTTGAAACAAGTACTCAATTTAAAATAGGTGCAATATTGATATCCGGTATCATTGCAGCCCTATACATTGTATTTTGGTAAATTTTAATTTTCGTTCGTAACATGAGACAACTCCTTATAGGATATGATATAGGCAGTTCTTCTGTAAAAGCTACCCTCTTGGATGCAGATTCTGGTAAAGTAGTGGCAGCAAAAGGACTACCTGAAGTAGAGATGAGCATAGATTCCCCTCAAAAAGATTGGGCGGAACAGGATCCTGAATTGTGGTGGAAGTACATCAAAGAAACAACAAAAAATATAATTTCTAAGGGCAATGTTAAACCCGCAGAGGTCAAAGGAATAGGTATCTCGTACCAAATGCATGGACTTGTGATGGTGGATAAAAACAGGTCTGTCATAAGGCCTGCTATCATTTGGTGTGACAGTAGGGCAGTAGAAATAGGCAATAAAGCCTTTTCAAATTTAGGAAGTGAATATTGCCTTAGTCACCTGCTAAATTCCCCAGGGAATTTTACAGCCTCAAAGCTCAAATGGGTTAAGGAGAATGAACCAGATAAGTATGATCAAATCTATAAAATAATGCTTCCGGGTGATTTTATAGCAATGAAGCTTACGGGTGAAATACTTACCACAGAATCCGGTTTGTCAGAAGGTGTGTTCTGGGATTTCCCCGAAAATAAAATAGCAGATAGCCTGTTGTACCATTATGGGATAGATGCTGAATTGCTTCCTAAAGCAGTTTCTTCTTTTGGGATTCAAGGTAGATTATTGTCTGAGGTGGCCAAGGAATTAGGGCTGGACACAGGCGTACCTGTAACCTACAGGGCAGGAGATCAGCCGAACAATGCCTTTTCACTTAATGTTCTTCAGGAAGGAGAATTAGCCACTACGGCTGGAACTTCAGGAACTGTCTTTGGCGTTAGTACCAAGCCTGTGTATGATCCTTTGTCTAGAGTCAATACCTTCGTCCATGTAAATCACCAGAAAAGTGACCCTAGATATGGCGTTTTACTTTGCATCAATGGAACAGGAATATTGAATAGTTGGCTTAAACGATCTTTTGGTGGTCAGTCGCTCGATTATGAAGAGATGAACCAACTCGCTGCAGAAGCGCCCATAGGTGCTGAAGGTTTAAGCTTTTTGCCCTTTGGAAATGGGGCGGAAAGAATTTTGGAAAACCAACAGATCGGAGCACATCTTTCAAAATTAAACCTGCTAAAACACGATAAGAGACACGTTTTCCGTGCCGGTCAAGAGGGTATTGTTGCGGCATTGACCTATGGGTTTAACATAATGAAAAGTATGGGACTCAATTTGAAAACAGTGAAAGCGGGTAGGGCCAACATGTTTTTAAGTCCGATTTTCAGAGAAGCCTTCGTTAATATGAACAATGTTTCCCTCGAACTCTACGACACAGATGGCGCTCAGGGGGCTGCCAGAGGAGCAGGAATAGGAGCTGGTATTTATTCAAATCCTGAGGAAGCATTTCAGGGATTGGTTAAAATCCAGGATTTCGAACCCGATGCTCAAAAGAAGGAAGCATATGGGGAGGTTTATACGCAATGGGAGGATTGCCTAAACCAGATAAAATAATTCATAATACTTATCTAAAACCTAAAAAAAATACAATTATGTCAGATTTATTTTTTCCTGAAATTGATAAAATTAAGTTTGAAGGAAAGGATTCTAAAAATCCATTGGCTTTCAAATATTACGATGAAAACCGCATTATTGGTGGGAAATCGATGAAAGAGCATTTCCGTTTTGCAATTGCTTATTGGCATTCATTCTGTGCTACAGGCAATGACCCGTTTGGACCAGGGACTATCGTTCACAAATGGGATAAATCCAATGACCCGATTCAGCGGGCTAAAGATAAAATGGATGCAGCATTTGAATTTATTCACAAGATAGGTGCACCATTTTATTGTTTCCATGACATTGACCTTATCGATGAGGGAGATAGCATTGCTACCTATGAGAAGCATATGGGAGCCATAGTTGATTATGCAAAACAAAAACAAAAGGAAACAGGGATAAAATTACTTTGGGGGACGGCAAATGTTTTTAGTCACCCAAGGTATATGAACGGGGCGGCTACCAATCCGGATTTTGATGTGGTAAGCAGAGCAGCTACACAAGTAAAAAATGCCATAGATGCTACGATTGCCCTTGGAGGTGAAAACTATGTGTTCTGGGGAGGACGTGAAGGATACATGTCTTTGTTAAATACAGACATGAAGCGCGAGACAGAGCATTTGGCCCAGTTTTTAACCATGGCTAGAGATTACGGTAGAAAGCAAGGCTTTAAAGGTACTTTTTTGATAGAACCCAAGCCAATGGAGCCAACCAAACACCAGTATGACTATGATGCTGCGACAGTTATTGGATTCCTTCGCCATTTTGGATTAGACAAGGACTTTAAATTAAACCTGGAAGTAAACCATGCAACACTTGCAGGACATACTTTTCAGCATGAATTGCAGGTAGCAATGGATGCAGGACTTCTTGGTAGTATAGATGCCAATAGGGGAGATTACCAAAATGGTTGGGATACGGATCAATTTGCGATCAACTTACAGGAACTCACCGAAGCAATGTTAGTATTGTTGCAAGGACCGGGATTTACTTCTGGAGGAGTTAATTTTGATGCTAAAATTCGAAGAAATTCCACAGACCTTAATGATCTTTTCCATGCACATGTAGGCAGTATGGATGCATTCGCCAGAAGTTTGCTTATCGCAAGCGATATCATGGAAAAATCAGATTACCAATCCCTAAGAAAACAACGTTACAGCTCTTTTGACGGTGGCAAAGGAAAAGAATTTGAAACAGGTAAACTAGATCTGGAGGCTTTGAGAAACCATGCTTTGGTAATTGGGGATCCAAAAATGACCAGTGGGAAGCAAGAGATGTACGAAAACATATTGAATCAATATATCTAAAGACCAATGTTGATCAGGTTCAAAAAAAGCGGCTTAGAATTCTAAGCCGCTTTTTATATGGTATTTATTTTTACTAAAATTTCTACGATACTTTTTCTCGTGCCAAAAGTACTTTCACCTCTTTTATTAATGTTTCACTTAGTCCGTACACTAAGTTCAGGTCTTGATCCCAATATTCTACCTTTGCCAAAACACTTTCTACGACTACTTCAGGTGTTTTAATCTTCCATACCTGATCAAAATATTTAACTATTTCAGGTTTGTCATTTATTGGTGTCTTTTCACCATTGTAGTGTCCTCTGTAGTAGACAATCATTGCTGCAAAAGCTTGAACCATACCCGTAGGGATTTTATCTTTTTTGTTGATAAAATCTAGCAATGAAGGCAATACCCTGACTTTCCATTTCGAAATAGAGTTTAGTGCAATGTCACTGAGCTTGTGCTTGATAAATGGGTTTCTGAAACGGTCAAGTACATCTTCAGCAAAAGGTATAAGGCTTTCAGCGGGTTGGTCCATTGCTGGTATTATTTCCTCAAAGATAACCTTCTGAAGGTAATTACTGGTTGCCTCATTCTCCATGGCATCTTTCACTAGCCTGATTCCATTAAGATAAGCAACGGGTACCAGACAAGTATGGGCACCGTTTAGGATACGCACTTTTCTGGTTCTGTAGGGAGCTATATTTTTCACAAAAAGGACATTAAATCCTGCGCTATCAAGAGGTAACTCAGTTTTCAACCAATCCGGACCCTCGATTGCCCAAAAGTGAAAGGGCTCAGCCATCACCATTTGTTCATCTTTAAATCCGATTTGGGCTTGAATATCGTTGCCATTACCCAATGGATATCCTGGAACAATTCTGTCCACTAGGGTATTACAGAATGTATTGTGTTTGACGATCCAATCTTCAAATGATCCTGGTAGTTTCCATAAGTCAATGTATCTAAGGATGTTATCCTTTAGTTTTTTACCATTATTATCTACCAACTCACAAGGAATTATTACCAGACCCTTTTTCGGATCACCTTTGAAATGCTTGAAGCGCTGATAGAGCAATGCGGTTAATTTGCCTGGGAATGATTTAGGTGGTGTCGCCCAATCTTTGTCGTCTTCATCAAAATATATTCCCGCTTCGGTGGTGTTTGAAATAACGAACCTTAGTTCAGGAGTTTTTGCAAGGTCCAAATAAGCCTCATAATCTAAAAAAGGATTTACCGCACCTCTTACAGATTGGATAAGTCTGTTTTCTTCTATCGTTTTACCTTTACTTATACCCCTGGTCAAAATATGATACAAGCCATCCTGATCATTTATCCCCTGCGCCGGCTTCCGACTATGTACTTGTACCATCTGAATGTCTCCATCAAATGATGTTTTTTCGTTAAGGATATCTATCATCCAATCAGCAAATCCTCTTAAAAAATTCCCCGTTCCAAATTGGATAACTCTCAATGGATGAGAAGTAGGGGTTGGGACATTTTGTCTATTTAATAGTTTCATGCTTTACTTACAATTAGTACAGTTAATGTGGTTTGGAAATATTTTTTGATCACACTCAAATGAATCGTTTAGACATGCCAAGATTTCACTTTCGGTAAAATGTTTTTCTTGTGATTTAACAAGCAATCCTTTTGTTCACTGATTTAAAAGTCTATGGGTAAAGGTAATTGAAGAGATGAAATAAAGGCCGTAATGGTTTCATTCTGTATTTGTTATAGACTTTTAACTTTAGAAAATATCAAGTTATTTTTATCCATATCCTGCAATGGTTTTACAATGTCATAATTACTAACGAAATATTGCATCAAAGTATTTATTTTTTTTCAAAAGTAGCAGTGAACTTCACCACTCACTCAAAAAAGTGTGTGCTGCAATTTAGAGCAAAATTTTGATCAAATTCTGTACCACTAATAACGAAAGCCTGCTTGTCAATTTTAACCCCGATTATGCAGTAGAATTTCCTGACTTTTCTCAGGAAGTGATTTAATCACGTAATAGATTAGCTATTGCCTATTTCAGGTTTAAGCTTTTACTGTTTAAAGACTACGGTAATTCCGCTGGATTTACAACCAATTGATTTAGCATCACTTTCAATTGTTATGACAATACCCTGAAATGGGAAATTCCGTTTCTTTTTCAACCTATATAGGCCAAAAGACAATTTGAATGGCTCCCATTCAATACCGTTGATAACGAATTACTAGTTCTAATGCATTAAATGCAATCGGTTGCGCCAATATTTGTTTTATTCTCCTTTTATATTCTTTATATTTAATCCCTTGATCAATTTTCTTGCTGTTCTTTATATTAGAACAATAATTGGATTTTCTTGCATCAAAATAGATTACCCAAAGTAATTATTACCTAATTTTAATTAATTACCAAAACCAAATATTATGAAATTCAATAGTAAATTTTGGTCACCATTTGCTGCCTCAATTTTGCTTTTATCAGTATCATGTTCCAACGAAAAAAATGTGGAAGAAGAAGTAAAAACCACCTTTACTGGGGGAAAAAACGAAATTAAACTAATTACCCTCGATCCAGGGCATTTTCACGCACACCTCGTGGTAAAATCCATGTATGAACAAGTGGACCCAAAAGTTTATGTTTATGCTCCTGATGGACCAGAATTACAATCCTATCTAAAATCCATTGAAAGTTACAATACCCGGGAAGAAGATCCTACCAGTTGGGAACTAGAGGTTTACAAAGGTGACGACTACTTTCAGAAAATGATTAGTGAAAAGAAAGGCAATGTAATGCTTACCGCCGGTAACAATAAGGAAAAAACAGCAAATATAAAGGCAACCATTGAAGCCGGAATAAATGTTTTGGCCGATAAACCAATGGCAATAGATGCAAAGGGTTTTGAAACCCTAAAGGAGGCCTTCGAACTTGCTGAAAAAAATGATGTTTTGCTTTTTGATATCATGACCGAGCGGTTTGAGATCTCCACGATCCTTCAAAGAGAATTTTCGTTAATTCCAGAATTATTTGGTCAAATGGTGGAAGGAACCTTAGAAGATCCTGCCATCACAAAGGAGAGTATTCACCATTTTTTCAAGCAAGTCTCTGGAAAGCCTTTGGTCAGGCCAGGATGGTTTTATGATGTCAACCAGCAGGGCAACGGGATTGTTGATGTTACCACCCACTTGGTGGATTTGGTTCAATGGGAAAGTTTTCCAGGCAAGATAATAGATTATAAAACAGACATCGAAATGCTCAATGCCAAAAGATGGACGACTGACCTCACCCTTGAAGAGTTCACTAGTTCCACAGGCATCGAAGAATTTCCAGATTACCTTCAGTCAGTAGTCTCTGATGATGGTTTGTTGAAAGTTTATGGCAATGGCGAAATTAATTATAAGATTAATGGCGTTCATGCGAAAGTGTCCGTGATCTGGAATTACAAAGCTCCAGAAGGTTCTGCTGACACTCATTATTCTATCATGAGAGGAACCAAAGCTAATTTGGTTATCAGACAGGATGCTGAGGAAAATTATAAACCTGAGCTATACATAGAGCCCGTAGAAGGTCAGGATTTGGCTGAATTTGAAGCGAATGTAACCAAACATGTAAAAGAACTTGCTGGTACCTTTAAAGATTTGGATGTTGTGAAAGTAGAAGGTAAAAACGCTTGGAGAGTTGTTATTCCTCAGGCATTTAGATTGGGCCATGAAGATCATTTCAGAGAAGTAACTGAAACCTATATCAACTACCTCAAAGAGGGCAAATTACCTGATTGGGAAGTTCCAAATATGTTGGCCAAATACTATGTTACTACACAGGCTTTAGAATTAGCCAAATAAGAGATCAATATTTTAAAAATTTCAAGCAGATGAAAAAGCAAAGAAGGGAATTTATCAAAACTGCAGGATTGGCCGGATTTGGAATAGCAGGAGGCGTTTTATCTCCTCAAAGTTTTGCTTCTTCATCTGCTATAAAAGACCTTGCCATGACCAAAAGCGACCTTAGTATCATCGGTCCCTACGGCCCTTGGGCCAATGGGTTGATAAGCAAAGAATTGCCATCACTTTCTTTCAGAAACGAGCGATTCAAAGAGCTGGATTCTTGGAAAAAAGAGGCCATGGCTACAACTAGAGAACGTATGGGAATTCCTGATTTGGGTCCTGTACCAGAAGTGATTGTACATGATACTTATGTCAATGATGGATTGCATTTTGAAGAAATAAGTTGGAAATTGCCTTATGGAAATCCTACAAAGGCCTTGGTGATTAAGCCTGATGGAGCTGAAGGCAAGTTGCCTGCTATTTTGGCCTTCCATGATCATGGAGCAAACAAGTATTTTGGTTTAAGAAAAATTACCAATACGGGAAAAGAACAGCACCCGCTTATGGTGGAGCATCAGAACCAATACTACGAAGGGAATGCCTGGGCCAATGAAATGGCCAAAAGAGGTTATGTGGTCATGGTGCCGGATGCCTTTACTTTTGCCAGTCGAAGGGTTTTGCTGGAGGAAGTGCCAGAGTACCTTAGGAATGGTTTGTCTGATAAAAATCCTGAGGATGAAAAAAACATTGCTGCGTACAATGCATGGGCTGGGGATCATGAACATGTGATGGCCAAGTCCTTATTTTGTGGAGGCACCAGCTGGCCTGCCATGTTTTTTGCAGAAGATCAGATGGCATTGGAAATTCTACTTGCCAGAAAAGATGTGGACCCTGAAAGAGTTGGCTGTGGAGGTCTTTCTGGGGGAGGTTTGCGAACAGTAATGATGGGAGGATTGGACCATAGGATCAAATGTGCGGTCTGTGTTGGATTCATGACTACTTGGACAGATTTTTTATTAAACATGGCTTACACACACACATGGATGACCTACGTTCCAAGATTACCGGAAGAGTTGGATTTTCCAGAGATCCTTGGGTTACGTATTCCATTACCCACCTTGGTCCTTAATGATAGTGATGACGAGTTGTATACCTTACCCGAAATGCAAAGAGCTGATAAAATCCTCGAAGCTATCTATAATAAAGCGGGAGCGAAGGAAAAATACAAAGCCTCTTATTATCCCGGCCCCCACAAGTTTGATAAAGCCATGCAAAAAGAAGCTTTTGACTGGTGGGATCAATGGCTTAAAAACTAACAATATTCCTTATGAAAAACACCTTTCTTATGAAATCAAATTGGTATTTAGTAACAGCTCTTTTCATGGTTTTCTCTTTGCCAGAGGTAGTGAGCGCCCAAAACTCAGTTTCTGACATGCTCTGTGTTGGTGATCATTGGACAGAGGAAGAAGGAGCATCCTTCCTTCAAATAGAGAAGAAAAAATACAGCACCGAAAAAGCATGGGACAAAAGGGCTGCGGCGATTAGAAAACAAATTCTGAAGGGTACCGACCTGGATAAAATGCCTAAAAAGTCCCTTTTAAAACCCATTATGGGAGAAATCAGGAAATTTGACGGGTATGTGGTTCAAAATATTGCTTTCGAAAGTTTGCCGGGAGTGTTTGTGACAGGTAGTTTGTACATGCCTAATGAAAATCCGGGTAAATTACCAGGTATCATTAGCCCTCATGGGCACTGGGCAAATCCGGGAGACGTAGGAAGGTACAGACCTGATGCGCAGAAAAGATTTGCCTCTATGGCCAGAATGGGCGCTATAGTTTGGGCATATGATGCTGTTGGTTATGGTCAAATGGAAGAAATTGGTTGGGAACATAGAGAAGGAGATGTACTCAAATTACAATTGTGGAACAGTATCCGAAGTGTAGACTTTATACTTTCACTTGGTGCGGATCCTGATCGACTGGCGGTTACAGGAGCATCGGGTGGAGCAACGCAATCGTTTCTTTTGGCAGCAGTGGATGATAGAATCGATGTGGCAGCCCCTGTAGTAATGGTTTCTGCTCATTTTTTTGGTGGATGCCAGTGCGAGAGTGGCATGCCTATACATAAAGCAAAAAACTTTCAGACCAACAATGTGGAGATCGCAGCAGTAATCGCACCCAAACCACTTTTATTGACCTCTGTAGGAGGAGACTGGACCAAGAACACACCGAATGTAGAATACCCATTCCTTCAGTACATTTATGGGTTAAAAGGTCATCCTGAAAAGGTTGAAAACAAGCACATACCTGAAGACAATCATGGCTATGATGATAAGAAAAGACAAGCTGTGTATCCTTTTCTAGCTAAAAACTTAAAATTGGATCTTTCCAAAGCCATGTACAGTGATGGCCGCTTAAAAGAGGAGACTGTAACAGTTGAAGACCAAAAGGCCTTGTACCCTTTCAATGACGCGCATCCCTTTCCTTCGTATGGAATTACTTCAATAGAAAATATAAAATGGTAAACCCAAAACAATGAATAACGATCAAAATAATCGAAGAGATTTTCTTAAGAAAAGCCTTTTGTCCAGTATAGCACTGAGCAGTATGGGTGCAGCATGGGCAAGTCCTGCAGTTCCTAGAGCAGCTTCTATGAAGTTGGGTTTGGTGACCTACTTGTGGGGAAAAGACTGGGCTTTGCCAGAACTTATAGCCAATTGTGAAAAAGCAGGATATGAAGGAGTAGAGCTTCGGACACAGCATGCCCATGGGGTGGAAACGAGTCTTAGCAAAAAAGAACGGAAAGAAGTAAAAAATAGGTTTAAGGGCAGTCCCGTGACCTGTGTAGGCTACGGTAGCAATTATGAATACCATAGCCCTGACCCTGCAGAGTTGGCAGCGAATATTAGAGATACCAAGGAATACATAAAATTGTGTCACGATATTGGAGCCACTGGTATAAAAGTGAAGCCGAACAGACTTCCAGAAGAGGTGTCACGTGAGAAAACCATCGCCCAAATCGCCAAATCCTTTAGCGAAGTTGGAGAATACGCCAAAGATTATGGTCAGATAGTGCGTGTAGAAGTACATGGAAAGGTAACCCAGCAGCTTCCCGTAATGAAAGCGATTTTTGATCAAGTGACCTCATCCAATGTTAAAATTTGCTGGAACAGTAATGATACAGATCTTATGGATCCGGGACTAGAAGGCAACTTCGATATGGTGAAAAAATGGTTGGGAGATACTACCCATATCAGGGCTTTTGATGAAAATGATTACCCTTTTCAACAGCTTTTTAAGTTGATGCATCAAGCTGAATACAATGGATGGATACTAATTGAAGCCCATAGTGATCCTGCTGACAAGTTAGCGGCCATGATCGCCCAGAAGGAAACTTTTGAAAAATACCTCAAAAAATTATAGAGCAGAGGAACCATAATAATACTAAACTTACAATGACAGAAAGAAGAGATTTTATCAAAAAAAGCCTTTTGGGAAGTGCAGGGCTGGCAGTGGCAGGGATGACCATGAGTGCCAAATCCTATGGGAATATTTTAGGTGCTAACGACCGTATACAGATCGGCATGATCGGTATTAGGGGGCAAGGAACCAACCATATCAACCAATATTGTAAGCTCAAGGAAAGTCGGAATGTTGTCATCAAAACATTGTGTGATACGGATGAGAATACCTGGGCTGAAAAAGTGAAGCTGGTAAAAGATTCAGTAGGAGACAAGCCCAATACAGAATGGGACATGAGAAAGGTATTGGATGATCCGGAAATTGATGCCGTTTCATTTGCTACGCCAAACCATTGGCATGCACTAGGTACCATTTGGGCATGTCAAGCAGGAAAGCACGTTTATGTGGAAAAACCTGCAAGCCATAACGTATTTGAAGGTAGGAAAATGATAGAGGCGGCCAGAAAATACAACCGTGTCGTTCAGGTAGGCTTTCAAAACCGGTCCATTGAGAATGTAAAAGAAGCCATGAAATTTCTTCATGATGGCAATATTGGTGAAGTATACATGGCCAGAGGCTTGTGTTACAAGCCTAGAAATAGTTTTGGCATCGCCAAGGACAGTGCGCCCCCTGAGGGGTTTCATCATGACGTGTGGCTAGGGCCTGCACCGTACCGAGCATATAACGAAAAAAAGGGGCACTATAACTGGCATTGGCACTGGGATACTGGAAATGGTGATACCGGAAACCAAGGGCCACACCAATTTGATGTTGCCCGCTGGGGACTGAATAAAAATGAGCATCCTGTTTCCGTATTTTCTTCAGGAGCCATATATGGAATATCTCCCAAGGAATGTTCACAGGAAACCCCCAATACCCAGACATCCATCTTTAAGTATGAGGATGGTAAAACTTTGGAATTTGAAACCCGTGGAAGGTATACCAACGGAGAATCTAGCCTTGGCACCAAAATAGGAAACATGTTTTATGGCACAGATGGATACCTTGAGCTTGACGGTGGTAACTGGAAAGCTTTCCGTACGGATGAAAAAGAGCCATTTGCAACTTCCAAAACGGCCCAAACAGAGGTTTCGGGAAACAACGTATTGGTGGCAGCACCAGGAGGATCAGAGCATTATGCTAACTTCCTAGACAGTATCAGGGCAGGAAACAATGACGCATTGCATTGCGATATTAGAGAGGGCTATTATTCTTCTGCTTTGCCGCAGATAGCCAACATTTCTTATCGCTTGGAGCGAGGGCTCAAATTTATGGGTGATTATGAAAAATTTGCCAACGATTCTGAGGCAGATACCATGCTCACAAGACCTAGTCGACCTCCTTATGTAGTGCCTGATCAAGTATAAATATTGAGGAAGAAGACCATAAAAGCCGGTCTTTTACTCATGGTAATAAATTAGGAAGGTTTTTTTCTTTTATAGTGAAAGAAAAAAACCTTCCATTTTTACTCCAACTTTTGCTGGCAAATGGATTGAGAGCTTGGGGAGATATTTTAAAAAATAATTTTTAAAAGTGCTTAACAACTGGTTTTAATGGCCAGCTGTAAAATTAAATTACAAACTTTCTTCAAATGAAAAACATACCACTGACACTTCTGCTTTTTATTGGCTTGTCTTCTATAGGTTTTGCCCAGGAGGACCTAACAGTAATTAAATCTCATTGGGTAAACTTCACTGATGGCCCCAATGCACTTTACAAACACCAAAGCCAACAAGCGCTCGAAATGTTGGAGGAAAGAGAAAAAGACATTGCTTCGATCTCTTCTCTAAATGAATGGAAAGATTGGCAAGCCAAAGCAAAGGAAAAATTGATGGAAGTGGTTGGACCTTTTCCTGAGAAAACACCTTTAAATCCAAAAATTACTGGAAAACATAAAGGAAATGGTTTTAAATTTGAAAATATTGTCTTTGAGTCCCAGCCAGGGTTTTATGTAAGTGGTACCCTCTTTATACCAGATGGAGTGAAAGGGAAAACACCAACCATTATTTATTGTTCCGGTCATACGCCTTTGGCTTACAGGGCTCCTACCTACCAGCACGTTATTTTAAATTTGGTTAAAAAGGGCTTTGTTGTATTTGCTTATGATCCTGTAGGTCAGGGAGAAAGATTAGAGTACTTTGACCATGATACCAATGAAGATCAGGTAGGTGGACCCACCAAACAACATTCCTATCCAGGAGCACAGGCATTCATTGCAGGTTCTTCCCAGGCCAGACACATGATATGGGATGGTATCAGAGCAGTTGATTACCTAATAACTAGAAAAGAAGTGGATCCGGAAAGAATTGGGATCACAGGTAGGTCAGGAGGAGGTACACAATCCTCTCAAATCGCGGCTTTTGATGAAAGGATTAATGCGGCTGCACCTGAGAACTACATTACAAATTTCAAGCGGCTTTTACTTACCCATGGGCCACAAGATGCCGAACAAAATTTTTACCACGCCATAGCAGCGGGGTTAGATCATCCTGATCTAATGATTGTAAGGGCTCCCAAGCCCAATCTCCTTATCTCTACCACCCGTGACATGTTTAACATTGAAGGGGTGAGGGAAACCAGCAAGCAGGTACAAAGAATTTACGATGCCTATGGTGCTTCAGAAAATTTTCAAAAGATAGAAGATGATGATGGGCATGCTTCGACAAAGAAAAATAGAGAGCGTATGTATGCATTTTTCAGGAAACACCTTGATCTTCCAGGGCCAGTAGAGGATCAAGACATAGATACTCTATCTATGGAGGTACTACAAGTTTCCCCTACAGGGCAAGTGGTAAGCAGCTATGATGGCATAACCACTTTTGACCTCAACAAAGCTGGATTGAAAGAATTGGATGGCTCCTTGAAAGAGAAAGTAGCTTGGGCCAAGAAACTTTCCGGCTATAAAACCCCGAATAAGCTATCTGAAACCATGATGGTGGGTAGGTTCCAACGCGATGGATACACTGTGGAGCAACACCTGATGAAAGGAGAGGGAGATTATTGGTTGCCTTATCTTTTAATGAAACCTGACCAACCTACTGACAAAGCCGTACTTTATTTGGACCCTTCGGGAAAAGCTGGCGATGCCAGTGTTGGCGGAGACATGGAGACCTTGGTAAAGGAAGGCGCCATGGTATTGGCTCCAGACCTATTAAATACCGGAGAGATGGGTAATGGGGGTTTTACAGGCGATGCCAATTTTGATGGGAATTCATATAACCTTTGGTTTGAAAGCATTCTGATAGGAAGAAGTATTGTAGGGATTGATGCAGGTGATGCCAATCGGCTGGTAGCTGTTTTACAGGAGAAAGAAGGTGCCAGAGAGATCAAAGGCCTAGCTAAAGGAGAAATGTCTTCGGTACTGCTTCATGCAGCAAATTTCAACCCTGCTATATCTTCAGTGGCATTAATAGATCCAATGAGTTCCTACAGAGGCCTAGTGGAATCCTTCAAGTATTCTACTCAGGGAATTAATTATTCAGTTGCGGGTGCATTGGAGCATTATGATTTACCAGACCTGTTGGAGAATTTGAGCATTACGAATCCATTGGTACTCCATGAAAACACCGAGTTGGAAAAAGAATACTCCCTATTACCAGAGCGCGGAGGTAAAGAAAAAATCAAATCCCTTTCCGTAAAAAATGCAAACGACAGAAAAGCCTATTTAAGAAAATGGCTTAACCCTTAAGAGGGGGTTATAGGTATGGGTTCACAGGACACGAGAAGGATGTTGAAATAAAAGGACCGGGACGACATCTTAGCTTTGGGGATTACGGGTATGATCCGAGGCTGGCAAGAAGGTGGGATATTGACCCATTGGCCAGTGAGTTTCCTGTATGGAGCCCTTTTGCATACAGTTTAAACAATCCACTCTGCTACACTGACCCAGATGGACAAGCTCCTTGGGATAATTTTGTTCAAGGGCAAAATAACTCAAGTATTATTATAAAGACTGACATAATTGATGCTGCCGTAAATGCTAGTTTCTTACAAATTGACTTTGGGGGAAACTAATCAGTTAGCGGGACGGATGCCGTGATTACTGGTCTTGAAATTATAGATGTTGTCGACTGCAGCTGCCGTCACTCGGTGATCAGGACGACCGTGTGGAAAGGCCATCTTTTCGTACAGGGGAAACTTAATTGAACAAAAAAACCGTTAACTTTATAGAACAGATAAAACTGATCAGAATGGATATCCAAACAATCAAAGTCGACCTTATCCACTGGCTTACGGAGCTAGAGGACCGGAAAATACTGGAACAGCTGCAGGCTTTCAAACACCTGCAGGAGGGAAGGTTAAGCGATGCCCACAAGGTGTTGTTGGATGAGCGGATAGCTTCCTATGAAAAGGACCCAGGCAAAGCGTTGGACTGGGATGACGTAATGAAAGAGCTTGAAAAGGATTTATGACCTATAGAATAAAGCTGCTCCCGGAAGCCCGTTTCGACATCAATGAAATCATGGAATGGTACAATGAAGAAAAGCGGGGATTAGGCAAGCGGTTTTATGGGGCTTTGAAATCAAGGCTTGATTATATCCGGAAGTATCCACTGCATTGTCAGGTTAGCTACAGGGATGTGAGAAACATTTTATTGGACAGTTTCCCCTATCAAGTACATTACAGGATAGAGGAACCGGACGGATCGATTGTTGTTTTAGCAGTCACGCATACTAGCAGGAACCCCAGGGTCTGGAAAAGCAAGAGGTGACCCCCCCGTCTGGTCTAAGTTTAGCAAAGCGTAACTTAGACCTAAAATGATGGAAGTTTTCAACTTCCATAACCAAGGCTCAGGTGCTCAGGTAATAATAAATGGTATAATACCCTTCCACTCGTATAGTCTATAATAAAACACAGGTAATGTTCATGTATTGCCAAAAGCCCGGCTTCTATAGTGATTTAATGAAAGTTAATTTTAACATTCACATTTCAACTAAACACTATTTATTTAAAAAAACTATCTTTAGGCTTGTCCTTGGGGCAAGAAGTTTTCCTTTGGGCTTTTTCAATAAATATCCTTTCTATGTCCCAGATCGATCACATCGACAAGAAGGACACTGTCCTGTGTCTCGTAGATGATGCGGTAATCGGCCACCCGGACACGGTAACCGTCCCTGCCTTTTAGTTTTTTGCAACCCTTTGGGCGTGGGTCGTTCCTCAAATCCAGTAGGACAGCTTTGATATTGGAATAGTACGGTTCCGGAATTTTTGAAAGGTTTTTCTGGGCTTTACGCTCGACACGGACTTGGTACATCAATTTTGATTTTATCCGCGTTTTTCTTCAATCTCCCTGAAAGCCTGTTCGGCATCTATAAACTCCTGATCACCTTTTTTCGCAGCATCGTAGCGTTGAATGTCTTGCAGATCTTCCAGATCATCGATCATTTTATTGTACTCTTTGATGGGAAGAATGACGGCGATTTTTTTACCGTGGTCGTCTGTTACAAATTGCGTTCTCATTGTATATAAGTTTTTTGAGGGTTTGGGTCCCTGATTACCGTATCAATCAAAAAGAAAAGTTTGTCCTTTATGGTGGGGTTCAGGGCTTCGATGTCCTGCAACCGCTGTACCGTCTTTTCGTCAAACTTTTCATTTAGTTCTTCTCCGACCAAATAATCTAAAGATACCTCAAAGGCATCGGCAATTTTCTTAGCGGCATCAATGGACGGCACAGCTTCCCCCCAGTTCATATTTACCGATCATTACATGGGATACTCCGCTATTGTTGGCCAAATCGGCCTGTGACCAACCTTTGGAGTCCCTTAAAGTTACAATTATTTTACCTGTTTCCATACTTGATAAGATACAATTATACTCTTAAACCCTTGTTTGTGGTAAATTCACATAAATAAAAGATATAATAAAATTTGATAATTTTTGTCTCATTGAAATAATTTAACGCTTTTGGCTCCGATAGGAACAAAAATCATTTTTCAAAAATCTTTCGATTATGGAAATAACCGCAATAAAACAATGCCTCACTCTTGCAATTCTCCTGCAGCATTACGGCTTGAAAGCCGACAAGAAGAACCGTATGAAATGTCCGTTCCACAAAGACAAAACCCCCTCTAGGTCTAGGTTTCCCGCCCTGCATACTGGCCACTCGCTAAAAATCTTTACCAAAACTTTTTAAAACGCTTATCCCTTTCTTCCTATCTCTGGAAATCTGCAATTCCCCTACCTATGATTTAACTACTCAAAATCTTTAATTTCACTGGTATGCTACCATTTGTGATAGTTTAAGGCTTATATTAAACCGTGGACCGAGCGGAGCCGAAGTCTTCGATTCTGGCTAACTGGAATTAGGATTCTTGACACGTTACTTTCAGCAACTTGCTATAAAAGTGAAATTTTAAACTCCACTTATTGCTAAAATATACAAATGAATAAAGATTAAAACGCTGCCCATTTTAAAAGTTTATTTGTTCCAGGAAATTGTTAACTTTAAAGAACCAAAAGAGAAAATCTATGGACACTGTAAAATTTCGGGAAGAAATAAGCCAATACCTTCAATACGCAGACGACCGTGTAATAAAACTTATTCATGGGCTTATTAAAGCGGATCAAATGGCTTTAAGCGGTGAAAATAAAGCAGATGGATCACCCTTCACAAAGGAAGATTTGATGGCCAGAGCGGAAAGGTCAGAAAAGGATGTCCTTGAAGGTAAGGTAAAGACATCTAAACAACTTAGGGAAGAAATAAAGCACTGGTAACTCATGAAGGTGAGGTTTACAAGATGGGCGGAAATTTGTCTAAAAGAGATTTACAATCATTATTTGGAAGAAGCTAATCTGGAAAAAGCATCTGAGATCGTAAATAATATAATTGATAAAGCAGAAACTCTTGATGATTTCCCTAATAGAGGTAGGATAGAAGAAGACTTGAGAATTATTGGAAAAGGGCACCGTTATTTATTAGAGTACCATTATAAAATTATTTATAGAGTGGTTGATGGTGAGGTTTTGATTATTACTGATATTTTCAGTAATAATCAAAACCCTTCAAGAAAGGAAAAAAGGAATAAATAGCCACTTCTAAAAAGGATCCAGTCTAATTTTAGATGCCATTTACAGCTGTGTATCGTCTGTAATTTTCCTTCCATTTACTTATTTCATCACTTCTGGACTTTTACTCTGTCAGGGATTTTGCTAATTTCCCACTAAAAGCCTTAGGCAAAAGCTCAATAGGCAATCCCTAAAAACCCTAAAACAAAAAAAGCTACCCATAGCGGGTAGCTTTAATATTCTAATTGCAATTTTCTAAACTTAATTTCTATTCAATGCATTCAGCATGTCGAAGGCAAGTTCTAGTCTTTGGCTAAAGTTTTCTTCACCTTTTCTAAGCCAAACCCTAGGGTCATAGGATTTTTTATTTGGACTGTCTGGTCCATCAGGATTTCCCAATTGTGTTTGAAGGTATCCTTCTTTTCCATGGTAGTACTTCAACACACCTTCCCAGAATGCCCACTGAAGGTCAGTATCAATATTCATTTTTACTGAACCATAACCATTGGCTTCTCTGATCTCTTCTACAGTAGATCCAGATCCACCATGGAATACAAAATTTACAGGTTTACCAGTAGTGCCAAATTTTTCATTGATATAATCCTGAGAGTTTTTCAAAATTATAGGTTTCAATGAAACATTACCTGGCTTGTATACCCCATGCACATTGCCAAAGGCTGCAGCAATGGTGAACAAGTCGTCCACTTTCTTTAACTCTTCATAAGCATAACCTACTTCTTCAGGTTGCGTATATAGTTTTGAGCTGTCAATTTCGGTATTGTCAACACCATCTTCTTCTCCACCAGTTACACCTAGCTCAATTTCGATGGCCATTTTTATTTTGGCAAACTCCTTGAAATATTTCACAGAAGTTGCTATGTTTTCCTCAATAGGCTCTTCAGACAAATCCAACATGTGGGAGCTAAAAAGAGGTTTTTTATAAGCTTCATAATAGGCTTTTCCTTCGGCAAGTAAGCCGTCTATCCATGGGAGCAATTTCTTGGCGGCATGATCTGTGTGCAAAACTACAGGTACACCATATATTTCAGCCATTTTATGTACATGCAGGGCACCAGAAACACCACCTGCTACAGAAGCTTGTTGCTTGTCATTTGGCAGACCTTTGCCAGCATAAAATTGAGCACCACCATTTGAAAACTGAATCATTACCGGGGAGTTGACCCTTTTTGCGGTTTCTAAAACAGCGTTCACAGTATTACTGTTGATACAGTTTACTGCAGGCATTGCAAATTCACTTTCTTTCGCATAGGCCAATAGGTCTTTAAGCTCTTCGCCGTACTTTACTCCAGGTTTGAATTTCATATTAAATAATTTATGGTTGTATTAAATTTTGATCCTCATCTATTCCTTGACAAGGTGGTTGAGAATTCAAAGATATAAATAGTGCAGAACAATTGTCTTATGTTTTGATTGAAAAACACATTTTAACGGAATATTTCATATTTTTTTGCCCAATACGAACGGTTGGAAACTATAAAATTTCATTTATATATTTGTTTTATGGAAAAGATAAGTATTACTGGTGTACCCGAACATTTTAACTATCCCTGGCAACAGTTGGTAAAAGAGCAACCTTTTTTAAATGATCAAATCCAGTTGGTATGGGAGGATGAGCCTAGGGGATCTGGGGCCATGAATAGGGCTATAAGAGATGAGCACACAGATTTGGCGATCATTCTCACAGAAAGTTTCCTTAAGGACAAAATAGAGGGGAATACTGGAAAAATCATTGGATTTCATGTGAAATCACCCTTAGTCTGGGGTATCCATGTCCCTGCAGCTTCCGGGATACAGTCGATTGGAGAATTAAAAAATATTCCTTTTCTGATAAGTAGAATGGGTTCGGGCTCACACTTGATGGCCCATCTTTTGGCCAAAAATCAAGGATGGGCTTCTCAGGATCTGGATTTTGAAATCATAGGTAATCTGAATGGAGCAACAAAGTCTTTTAGTAAAAATAATGCCAAGGCTTTCCTTTGGGAAAAATATACCACCAAACCATTGGTGGATAAAGGACTTTTTCGTCGGGTAGGAGAAATCCCGACACCTTGGCCATGCTTCGTAATCGTTGCTTCTGGACAAATGTTAAAGGAGAGGAGGGACTTGCTATGCAAAATTCAAAAAGAAATATACCGTATTAACAAGACTCTTATGGAAGACAAGCAAAGCTTTGTTTTGCCAATAAGTGAGGCCTATCAGATTGGGAAAGCAGATGTTGAAGAATGGCTGGCACAAACCAACTGGGCAACTGATGGCGAGGTGCTAGATCATGATGTCATTACTACCTTGGATGTTTTGATGAACCTTGGATTAATAAGTAAAAGGTTAGCTTTGGGTGAAATAATTGAAAAATTATAAGTAGAAACCTAAGCTAATAGAGAACATTTATAGCAGCCCACTTTCTGTTCTAATCCAGAGTCTAAGGCATGGGAAAATGTAACGTAAAGGTAGCTAACTTGGATCTATACAAATCTTTTTTTTACTTTTTACCGGATTTATGAAAATTAGTAAAATGGATTGCTCAATGGCGTTAAAAAAAAGCTGCTGTCTGACGCCTTTTCAGCGTAGTTTTTTGATTGAGCCAAGGACTGATTCATTTTGCGTTAATATTTACAAACCGATTTATACAATAGAATTCGTAATGAGTGATGGAATCGCAAGAAAACCAGGCTATTTGAAGACTGAAGCATAGCCTAGGCTATGGTAAAGTCGAAAATAGCAACGTAGTGGCTGATTTTAAAGTGGTTTCATCTCGTAACAGAAAGGCTATGCATATTTTGGGTTTAAGTCTCACATTTCAAGTTAAGATATAAAAAAGCCGATCATAAGAAACTATGATCGGCTTTTTTATGTAAAAGGTAAAATTTAGAAATCTGAGTAAGAAGTAGGTCTTAAAAGTCTTTTGTCATTTTTAGCTACTGTATTGTCATATTCTTTATTTGCTTTTAAGGCTAACCAAGCAGGATAATCACTGAAGGAGGCCCAATGTGCATCTCTATCCTCTAAATTTTCAAAGGCTGTCATATAAACCAAATTTGGCATATTTGCACCAGCTATTGGTTCTCCATAAAATACCCCATTGAAATTCAGTTCATCAAAAATATCGATTTCTCCTTCATTAAACATTTTTACTTTTTGATGGTAAAGACGTTCTGTGGCTGATTCATAACTTCTCAATTCATAGACTCTTTCGCTTTTAGGAGAACTTAGCTTAGGCAGTGCCATTCTGGTTCGTGTTTCAAAGGCTTGCATTAAAGATGTTTCTATTCTGCTGAAAGAAGGATTGTCGAATGCTGCCTGAATATATGCTTTTCCATCCTCCTGGTGTTTGGCGTCAGAATTTAAATTTCTCTGGAACCTGAAAAAATCTTTAGCGTTGGTAAACGGCAGAAAAACGTAGATTTTTTTGCCTGCATCTGGTTCTGAAGGTAAAGGCTTGAATACACCTACATTTTCCACACCTGCCAGATGGGCTGCTGGTATAAAGGCATTTTCCAGATAGGTATCAATTACTTTTTCCTGGCTTGAATTTTCGATATGGTACATCCTAATCTCATAAAGATCGCGTTTGCCATCTTGGGCAGTTAATGGAGAATAGGAAACAATAAAGAGTAGAGCTATTGTGAATAACTTTAAAATAGGTAGGCTGTTTTTCATTTTATTTTAGGTTTTTAACGATTTTGTTGTTTAGATTATCAGATAGATACTTAAATTTAGGTAAATTATAAATAACATTAAAAAAAAGTTATTTCAATGGGTAATATATTATTATTTTTGGATGTTAAACAGCAGCAATCGTAGACTTTAAGTTTTTAATTAATTATTTGATAAAATGAAGAGGATTTTAGTAACCGGTGGAGCCGGATTTTTAGGTAGCCATCTTTGTGATAAACTTTTGGGTGAAGGCCATGAAGTGATATGTGCCGACAATCTTTTTACGGGAAGAAGAAGAAACATTCACCATCTTTTGGAGAATAAAAATTTCGAATTTCTCAGGCATGATGTGACTCTTCCATTGTATGTAGAAGTGGATGAAATTTATAATCTAGCCTGTCCTGCTAGTCCTGTCCATTACCAGTTTGATCCAGTTCAAACCACCAAGACAAGTGTAATAGGGGCTATTAATATGTTGGGGCTTGCCAAAAGGTTAAAAATAAAAATTTTACAAGCCAGTACCAGTGAGGTTTACGGAGATCCTGAAATTCATCCTCAACCAGAATCGTACAAAGGAAGTGTAAGTATTACAGGACCAAGGGCCTGTTATGATGAAGGGAAAAGATGTGCTGAAACTTTGTTTTTTGATTACCATAGGCAGCATAAATTGAATATCAAGGTGATGCGGATTTTTAATACGTATGGACCAAGGATGCATCCAAATGATGGTAGAGTAGTAAGTAATTTTATTGTTCAGGCTTTGAAAGGAGAGGACATTACGATTTTTGGAGATGGCAAGCAAACACGTAGTTTTGGATATGTGAGTGATTTGATTTCAGGAATGCATAAATTGATGAACAGTCCGGATAGTGTGATTGGACCCATCAATATTGGCAATCCAGTTGAATTTACCATGCTAGAATTGGCTGAAAATGTCTTGGAACTTACAGGATCAAAAAGCAAACTTAAGTTTATGCCTTTGCCTCAAGATGACCCAATGCAACGAAAGCCCAACATCGATTTGGCACGAAAAGAACTTGATTGGGAACCGAAAGTTCAGTTGAAAGAGGGTTTAGTTGAAACCATTAAATATTTCGATTTTATTTTAAAAGAGGATAATATATAAGTCCTAAATTCTACTATAGCATTAGCATTGTTCTTTTCCAAAAGAGCAATGCTTTTTTTGCTCATAGTTCGCTGTTTTGAAATACATAATTAAGTTATTTAAATAATATATTTTGTACTTTATATATTTAAAAGAATAATTATCCCTGTATATACAAAAACATTTAATTAAATAAGGAAATTAAATATTAAAACCTTTTTTTATATGCAGGTTCGTTTTTACCTTTATTAGTAATTTAATAGATAAACATTCTATTTGGCAACTATGAAAAATAAATATAAAATTTTTGGTATAGATGATGAACCTTCAGTTTTACTGATCATACAGCATTATTTTAAAGAAAAATTTGATGTCAAGGTATTTAATAAACCTGCAGATGCCATTGCCAATATGCAAGAAGGAGATTTGCCGGACATTATTATTTGTGACTTGAATATGCCCGAGATAAGTGGTGCCGAATTTGTTGGACTTGTACGTTCAAGTGGGTTTTTCTCCTCTATTCCTTTAATCGTTCTTTCTGCTACCGATTCTTCTGAAAAGAAAATCGATATTTTAAATCTGGGAGCAGATGACTTTATGGTTAAACCTTTTAACCCTAAAGAACTTGAAGCCCGAATAAGTTCAATTTTGAGAAGAACAGGAAAATTCGCAATCGAGTCAATAAATGAATAAACAAACTAAAAAAATAGCGTTGATTTCCGAAGATTCCAAGGTGATCGATGCAATTAAAAAGGCCGTTGGTGATTCCTTCGAAATAAATACTTTTTCTAACGGTATTATTTTTTACAACAAGCTTTCTACTGCTTCAGATAGCTTTTGTTTGATTCTTAGTGATTCCACATTATTGGACGTGCATGGAGTCGCATTAAAGAATACAATTGAAAAACTAGGTTTTGGTCATCTGCCTTTTTTCATGATCGTGGATAAAGCCACTCCCAAAGATATTTCTATTGCGATTTCAAAAGGGGTTTCTGATTTTATTCTAAAGCCCATAAATGGGAAACAATTAAATACCAGACTGGAGTTTCAAATGAAGCATCCAGTAACAAAAAAGAAAAATCCTGAATATACTGCCTTAAAAGAGTCTAAAACCCCGTTTATTAAAAGGTTATTCGATATAGTAGTATGCGGATTTATTCTTCTAGCATTGCTTCCTTTGTTCTTTATTGTAGCTATTTTGATCAAACTGGAATCAAGAGGCCCTGTATTTTATTATTCTTATAGAGTTGGGACAGGGTATAATATTTTTAAATTTTACAAATTCAGGTCCATGGATCCTGATGCAGATGCCAAACTGCAGCAACTAAAGCATCTCAATCAATACAATGCTGCTGAAGAAGTGGAAGAAGATGTAAATTCTACCGAAGTAGTCAACAAAGTAAAGGAACTCTGCGAGTTTTGTGAACAAGCAGGTGGTGGATGTCTTCAGCCATTGTATGAGGATAATAAAATGGTGTGTGAGAAAATTCTTATGGCTAAAAAAGACAGCAATAAGGATGCAGCATTCATCAAAATCAAAGATGATCCAAGAGTAACTAGGATAGGTAAATTTATTAGAAATACCAGTATTGATGAATTACCACAGCTTTGGAATGTGTTGAAAGGGGATATGTCTCTCGTCGGGAATAGACCTTTGCCACTCTATGAAGCGGAAAAAATCACTACTGACAAATATGCACTAAGATTCCTTGGGCCAGCTGGGATTACCGGACTTTGGCAAGTAGAAAAGCGAGGAAGGGGGGCTATGTCCGAAGAGGAGCGATTAAGCCTTGACAATGATTATGTTAAAAATTTTAGTATTTGGTTTGATCTAAAGATCCTCTTGAGGACAATCCCGGCTTTGTTTCAAAGTGAAAATGTCTAACCAATTAACAATTCCCAAAATAACTTAACTCTCCCTTTCCATGTGTTTTTGGAGGCTTCCAAATACCTGGCCTCGGCTTTTTGTTCAGTATTTGTTGCCAATTCTGCTTCTATAGCTTTATTAAAAGCCTCAGGCGTTTTTTCTAGGCTTATTAGTGGATGAAACAATTTGATGTCCTCTGAGAAAGGCGTTGCTACTATGGGCTTGCCGGAAGCGAGGTATTCATTGATCTTAAGTGGATAAATGCTTTTAGTCACCTCATTGCATAAAAAGGGCAATATCAAAAGCTGGAATTGCGCCAGGTATTGGGGCAGTTGTTCTATTTTTTTTGGCCCTGTAAAGTACAAATTAGGTATTTCATCTAGGTTTATTGTTGTGTGTCCTTGATGATTTCTAGGGCCAACCATTACCATATTTTTGTCAGGGTTTGCCTCGCATATGCTCTTTATTAAATCATAATCGAGTCTATGACAAATATTTCCAGTGTAGCCGATTATAGGCTTGGGTATATTGCTGATGTCTTCAGGGATCTCCAGTTGCTTTTCGTAAGCTGTTTTGAACAAATCAAAATCTGCTGCATTTGGAAAATAAGCCACCTTTTTCCCTGAAAGTGTTTCCAGATCCTTTTGCAGCGTGCGGGAAGTGACAAGGCTTTGATCTGCATTTCTAACGGCATCTATTTCTTTTTGGGCACCATGCTTTCTCAAATAGAGCTCCAAAGCTCTGATATTATCCCGGGATTGGTATACGAATGTATTGGGTTTAAATCCTTTGGGTAATTTACTTAGATACAAAGGGTTAAAAGAATTAAAGAAGATGAAATCTTTTACATTAAGTTCCATTAAGGCTTTATTTATTGATTTGGCCAATCGCCCGTCATTCCAATCTGAAAGGAAATTGTACAACATACCATGAGGTAGCCAGTTTATCGGAAGCATCAAAGGAGGTGTCAGGGCATAAAGAAAAGGGCTAAATTGGGGCAATGGTTTAAGGCTATCCTTTCCCCAAATTAAAGCTGGTTTTCTAGCTGAAACGGAGGGTTTCTTGCGCTCTTTGAAATAATCCAGTAAAGTAAATGGATAGTCTACATAAATAACATTTTGGGTTTGAGCAAAAGTTTTGGCAAGCGACCAGGAAGCTGATGAAAATTCTCCATCCCATCGGGACATGCTAGTCATTACTATGGTAACCTTATCTAAAGAAAGGTTAGAAAAATCCTTCATAAAAAGCTGTTTTTTTCCAAAATAATGAATGTTTTCCGCATTGGAAAGCTTAAATTTAGGTTTATGTTAACCATTAATTTTTAAAGCTTTGATCTTATTTATCATTATTTCGTTTATTTGCAGTTTTTATCTTTTATTTCCATTATTGAGCACTTTTGTTTCATTTTTTGGTAGTAAAATAGAGCTTAATGAATCTGAGTTAACTGCTGATTTTGCTTGTGTGATTACTGTATACAAGGAGAAAGATATAGCATGGCCATTGGTTAGCGCTCTTTTGGCTCAGGATTACCCTCATTTCCACATTTATTTGGTAGCTGATGGCATCACTGAAAAAATGGACGTAATGGTAAATGAAAAACTCACCGTTTATCAGCCCAGTCCATTTCTTAATAGTAAGGTAGCCTCCTTGGGGTTGGTACTAGAAAAAATGAAAGAGAAACATAGCCATGTGGTGGTTTTTGACCCTGATAATCTAGTGCCTTCGCATTTCTTAAGAATAATTAGTAAGTTTCATGCAAGTGGGTATATGGCAGTTCAGGGAAAAAGAATTGCTAAAAATATAGCTGGCACCTACGCAGCATTGGACGCCTTGGGCGAGTATTATTATGATTTTGCTGTGAGGAATATCCCTTTTCGATTGGGATCTTCTTCTACCATTGCAGGTTCAGGAATGTCTATCGAAAAAAACTTGTACAGCAAAAATATCGCCAAAGAGTTATTGGTGTTAAAGGAGCAAGGGGTGGTTGTAGCAGAGGATAAATCCTTACAATCAGAGCTTGTAGATCAAGGACATAAAATCGCCTATGCAGCCGCAGCCATTATTTTTGATGAAAAGATTACTGCCTCCACACAAATAGGCAGACAGAGGGGAAGATGGCTTAATAGTTATTTTGGGCAGTTGCCAGGGACATTAAAACTTTTAGGAAAAGGGATCTTGAAGTTTGACTGGAATCGCATTTATTTTGCCGTGATGACAGCTATGCCTCCTATGGTGATCCTGGTAGGCTTAAGTGGCTTATTGGCATTGATCGCATTATTTATCCAATGGAGTTATTTTTTCCTTTTAGGAGGAAGCCTTGTATTATTTGCGCTTGGTTTCCTACTGCTATTGCTACTTAATAAGACACCGCAGAAGGTACTTAACGACATCCCTAAAATACCCCTATTTGTATTGGGACAAATTTCTGGAATACTTAATATACGGAAAGCCAATAAGGATTTTATGGCAACGACCCATAATGAGATTACTGAAATTGGTCCACTATGGGAATCTAGGAAGAAAGAATTTAAACACCTTGAAAAAAAATGGCGACAGCGTCCTTAAAATTTCTGGGATTTTATTTCTTGAGCTTACGGTGTAGGGTTTTGATCATGATCGGATAATTTTGTAATGCTTTGATCCAACAACGACCGAAATTGACTTCAATAAATTTGCTCAATATTATGTGTTTGATTATTGCAGTAGTTAATATGGCAAGTACCAATCCGTAGGCTGCACCTAAAAGGCCAAACCATTGGATGAAAATCCAGCTAAAAATGGCACCATAGATGAATGTACCAAAAACCATAATCATATTAATAAAGGGCTTACCAATTGCATCGAGGAAAACACCAGACTGTCGATCAAAAGGCTTTATAAGGGCTAAAAAAGCCATAATTCTTAAAAATGGAACGGCATCTAGGTATGCCTCACCTGCAATGAGAAGGATGATGTAATGGGCAAAGAGCATACAAAATAGCCAAAAGGGAGTTGTAAGGCTAAGCATCATTCCCAAGGTTTTCTCATAAATTTCTCCTACGAGGCCAGCTTGTTTTTTATCATGTGCCTCCGCTGCTTTTGGGTAGCTGATAGAAGCGATAGAGTTGACGGGTATTTCCACCATATTCATAACCCTTCCTGCAGTATTCGCCATTGCCACTTGCACTGGTGACAATAGAGCACCCAGTAAAAATTTGTCCAGGCTGTTTGTCAACATTGACACTAAATTGGTACCGAAAACATATTTTCCAAAATGAAAAATTCTGTTCAGCCAGTATTTTTTCGCTTTGAGACGAAATTTAAAATAATGCCTAACCTGATATACAGACATAAAAGTAGCCAAAAGAAAGGCGAGATTTTGGTACCAGGCCAATTCTATCAAACTAAGTCTGGTATCAATAAGGTAGGCAAATAAAATAACCAAAAAGAAAGGTAGGCTTTTGCTAATTCCCGCAAGAAAATAGGCTTTGAAATCATACTTGGCCTGCATAAGGACCATGTTATGGGTATGAAAAATCAATATTGGAAGTACTAAAGAATGAATTTTTAATAAATCGGCTAACCCTTCAGCGTTTAGTAGTTGCTCTAAAGGTTTGGCAAACAACCACAATAAAAGTACCATCAAAAAGCTTAACGCAGCATTTAACCAGATCGAAGCGGTTTGAATTTTTGCTTGTATTGCCCCATTCTTACCTACAAGGAATTTAATCATCCCATTTTGAATGAATCCATTTCTTGCCATATCAATAATAGAGACAATGGTGATAAGCAGTACCCAAATCCCAAATTCTTCAGGACTAAACACCCTTACCAACAGCATGAATCCAATAAAGCCGAGTAAGAAATCTACACCTCGGTGCATCATCGTAAAAAATCCTCCGGTAAGCCAATATTTCTTATCTGTCATTTGTTCGGATAGATTTTCCGATAGGCAGAAAGTGTGTCCAATGCTCCTTTTTTATAATCGAATAAGGGAGGTCTTAGAAATCCCTTCTGTATAAGCATATTTCTTGACGCCGAATCGGACAATGTTTTTTCAATGGCCTCACTGATTGATGCTGGATCAAAAGGATCAATGATTATAGCCGCATCTCCCGCTACTTCGGGCATGGAAGAGGTGTTGGAGGTGATTACAGGGCAACCACAGGCCATGGCTTCCAAAATTGGAAGCCCGAAGCTTTCTCTTAGTGATGGGTACAAAAATACCTTCGCCTGGCTGTAAATGGCAGGTAAGTCTTCATTGGGAATATACCCTGTCAGGTGAATCTTTGAAATCAGGTGTGGTGCCTTAATTTCATCTAACATGGTTATTAATACCTCTTTTCCAAAATCAGGCATAACTAAATCAGGGTAATCAAACCCCTTCTCTTCCAAAATTGCAAGGCTTTTGAGTACTCCTCGAAGGTTTTTCTTTGGATCAGTATTACCCAGAAAAAGTAGGAACGATTGTGGTAAATTGTACTTTAAACGGATCGCTTCCTGTTTTTGGGTGTCTTCTATTTTAAAATGACCGGCTACTCCATTGTAGATGACTTGGACTTCATCGTTGTCCAGGCCAAAATGCTGTACAATTCTTTTCTGCTCGAAATGAGAAACCGTAAAAATCATAGCCGCTTTCTTTACCACCTTTGGTACATTCCACCTCCTGTAGATGTTGCCAAGTCGTTGGTACCACGTTCCTTCCTTTAGGTTTATTTTTTCCAGGTAAATAATATCATGTAAGGTGATGAGCAGTGGTATTGAACAAGAAACTGGTGCGGTATTGCTAGTACAATGAAGAATATCTAGTTGATAAGTTTTTATAGCTCTAGCCAGGCTTTTCTGTTCCCATATGGGGTAAGGTAACGGAGGCAAGGGAACAATTTTAAAATTACTTGTTTCCTTTATTGCTGAAGGATCCTCCGTGTCATTTACGAAAATGAAATATTCATTTTCGGTATCCAATTGCTGCAAGTTTCTTATCAGCGCAAGGGCTACCATGTCCATGCCATGTTTTTTCTTTCTAAAAATACGTTGTGCTTCTATGCCTATTTTCATCGTCTGGTAGTTTAATTAATTAGGGTGGGATTCTCTTTAATGTTTTTTAAAAAAAACCCATCTAAAAACCCTTTAAAGTATTTCCTGAAATGGTCCCATTCTGACCGAAAGACATAGACCAGCAAGTTTTTTGGAAGGGCCACTAGCAGGTAATACCCTGCGGTGAAGATGAATAAGGGGTAATGAACATTTCTCCGAAGGTATAGCCACCTGTTTCGGCTCATGTAATAGGTCTTTAGCAGAGAGTTTTTACCCACACTCATGGATTCTTTGTGGAGAATATAACTTTTAGGTTCATACCATATAGCATAACCTGCTTTTTTGATTCTTTCACAATAGTCCATCTCCTCATAATATAAAAAATAAAGTTCAGCCATTAAACCGATTTCTTTGACTACTTTTTTGGGAATAAACATGGCAGCACCATGTGCCAATTGTGTAATCTCTGCTACTTGGTGTTGACCGTTGTCTTTATCTAAATAACCTTTGCCTTTGCTTCTACCCGTTATAGGATTTATGGCCGAAAATCCGGCATACTGAATAATGTCAGGCTTTTCATGGTAAAGAATTTTAGGACATACCAGACCTACTTTTTCTGATTTTATAGTACGTTCTAGCAAGGCTTCTAAAATATCAGGAGCGACTTCAGTGTCGTTATTGATCAAAAAGAAAAAATCCCCTTTGGCTATCTCCATTCCACGATTATTTCCACCAGCAAAACCTTCATTTATTGGATTTTTGATTAAAATGGTATCTGGATATTCATCAAGAAGACTATCTGGGGCTTCTTTAGAGGCATTGTCCACCACGATAATTTCAACATTTGGATAGGTGATTTTTTGAAAGGAGGCTAAAAAACCCATGGTATGAACCAGACCATTATAATTAATGGTGATAACGGAGATTAATGGTTTATTCATTTTTAGACGATTTAATTAAACTTTTGTCCATGTCTTCGGCTAGAAAAAAGTACGCCCATGACATATAGAGAATGATACCTGTAGGCATTTGACCCAATAGTGGATTGCCATATGAGGCTGCAGCGATACCTACATATCCGCCGAATAAAGCGAGCAACTTTTGCCGTAACCTAGGATCTTTGACTTTCCAGATTTTAAGGAGTCCTATGACGGCGATAAAACCCAAGATAAAAATGTGTAAATACAAGCCGACAATTCCCATCTCAGCCCATATTTTGATGAACCAACTGTCATTTGGCGTGTCTGCTAGAAATGTTCCTGGACTAAACCTTTGTCCCCAAAATCCCGAGGTACCAATCCCACCTCCAAAAGGCCTTGATTTTAAATATTCAGAGAATTTTCTTTTATTTAAATACCTCACATTCAGCGAGGGATCGTCAGTATCCAAAGCAGATCGCATTCTTCGAACTTGGTAGTTGTCATTAGCGATTGTAGTAAATTTTAAGAATGAAAATACTAAGGCTAAACCTAAGAGTCCTATAATCATTAATTTGAAATTCTTTGAAGCAAATAGGTAAGCCATTGTGCCAGCTACAGGTACCATTAATGCACCTCTGGTGCCACTCATGATCATAAGATAAAAGAATAACAATGCCATTACAGCAAATATTATTCGTTTTTTCAATGAGAATGGGCCTATAGCCAATACCATCGCCATGACTCCAGCATGTGCTATTCCTGCACCGAATTGACCAGCATCAGAGAAAAAGCTAAAAACCCTTAGGTTGCCAAACAAAACATGAGTGGATCGGGCTCCTGCATCTAACCAACGGTTTTCTGCAGCATCTAATCCAATATAAAACTGCTTCAAACCCCAGAATGAGGCCAGTATGCAAAAGAAAAAAACAATGATGAAAAGTCTGTTGAGGTCAGAAGGCTTGTTAGCATACAAAAGTGTCAAAGGTACAGTAAGAAACATGTACAAAGCTGTTCCCCTTACCGCATAGATCCAGGCAGAAACACTTCTTGCCTCTGGATTAAAGATTTCTGCCACATTATATCCCATCCATATGAGCGTAACTAAAAAAAGACTATTGTTAAGCTTGGAGAAATCTGTCTTTATATCTGTATGAAACAAGGCACTTATGATTACCGCAGCCAAAGCAAAATCTACAGAAAGTCCCAAGGGTAAATTGGTAATGTATCGCGTGGCACCGATTGATACGAAAGCAAAAACAAGACCAGTAGCCAATGCCTTGTTGGGATGGCTCATCATAAAAATAATAAGCAACAAAACAAAGGGTAAAGCAACCATAAGGCCTATTCCCAAAACACCTGTTTTGACCACAAAAAGGCTTACCAAACCCGAAATTATGAGGCAGATAGCTGAATTTGTGATATTTGCTTTGATATATTTCATTTAGTTTAGGAGAATAATCTTCTTTAAGAAAGCATTCTTTTAATCTTAGTGCGGATTAAGGATCTTTTTCTTGGAATTTCACCATTGATATCCTCCAGTTCATCGCCATCCATTCTGTTTATCCATAATAAATGAGGAGGTTTAATCATTTCCACTAGGCTATTGTGAAAATGAGTGTCTGAAGAACTCCATTTCCTATTTGCAGACATAACCAGAATGATGGCACTGGCTTTATTTATTGCCGAGTAATTTAAAGGCTTTTCAATAGAATTAGGAAGTTCCCATAGGATGAATTCCTGGGGTGACTGCGAAATATTTTCTTCCAGATAATCTGTCTCCTCGGAGGGATTGGCAGGCGACTTCTTACCTAAAACCTGTGTCTCGCAAGGCATAGTAGCTGCATCTTTTTCATTTCCCCAATATACAGTGCTTCTGTTTTGATTTAAAAGTTCATTTATAAGATTTTGAATTAAGAAAGTCTTTCCTTCTCCATCCATGTGGCTATAAAATACAAGGACTTTCTTTCCGTCTTGAGGTAGATGCTTGCTGAGGTTATTATAGAATTGTTTGATTTGTTTATTTCTTAATTTATCCAGGAATACATTTTTTGCTACTTTTTGCTCATCTACCCAACCTCCGGCTACTGGCAGACCTGTGAGTTCAGAAGCATTTTTCCCTGACTTTATGGTCGTATCAATAAAAAAGGATAACAGGACTACAGCAAGCACAGATACCCCCGTACCAAGCATTCCTCCGACCACCATCAACATTCTTTTGGAAGCCGTCGGTGTTTTGGGATAGTAGGGTTCATCAATAAGTTTTTGAGAGGAGGACATTTCCAGATCATATTTCTGTAGGTAGGCCATATTAAGTCCATGCAAAATTGAAAGGTATTGATCCTCATTTACACTTACCTCTCTTTCCAATTTTTTCAACTCTGCACCTAGTGGCGCAAATTCATCTATCTTTTCCAAAAGATAAGCTTTGCGGGTTTTCATGACGTCCAAAGCCTGTTTTTGTTGTTCATAGGAAATTTTCAAACGCAACCATTCATCAAGGATAGTTTCTCTTTGGACTCCCTGCAGGGAATTATTATTTTTAAACAATTCACCTGAAAGGCCTTTAATTTCCCCTTCTAATTCCTGTATTTCATTTTCTAATTGTGCTGTTTGGCTCGTTTGATCACTCATTACAGACCGCCCCTGAATTTCCATCCTTCTGGATACAATTTGGTCTTGAATGTTGGAGATGTTTTCTATGATGATTTGACGCTCATCGAAGTTTTCAAACATTTGTTCGATTTGCTCTAAACTATAATCAGTACCTGACAGTAGCCGGCGAGAGCGCTCCTCATCCTGGTCATGTTCTAATTTGGCGATGTCCAGGTATTTCCCTTGTTCATAATAATTCAGGATCCGATTTTCAGTCATAAATCCTTTCAGACTTTCTTCAGCATTTCTTAATTTTTCCTGCGCCAGTGCCAATTGATTTTGGAAATAGGTAATGGTATTGATATTCTCCAGCTCCTTGATGTTCGAATACCTATCCATAAATGATTCAGTGATGGCTTTAAGGGTGTAAAAGCAAATTCCTGGATCATTTGTATAATATTTTATTTCCATCATGTCACTGGAAAACTTCCTGGAAACAGACAAACGTTCAATTATCTTATTGATTGAATAATGTTCATGCACTCTAAGCAGATATTCTATCGGAGAGTTTTTATCCTCTTCGAGGTTTTGAAGAATATTTTGAAGTGTTTTTTCTTCATCATTTTCTACTGCCAATTGCTCCCAAACCGAAAAAGGAAAATGTGATTTGAGATTGAAATAGGCCTCCTCGCAAATGACTTTATCAATTTGTTCAGGAAGTGAAAGGTGTTTTGCCAATAGCTGGAGAGAGGCCTCCTTTATGGTTTTTCTTGATTTCACCAGCAGAGTTAGGTTATCAAAGAGATTATTGGAGGTATAAAAATCCATTCGGATTACACCCCCATCGGTAGCACCCCTGTCGGAAGTTGGGTTTGTAAAAACCAAGGTAGAGGTTTCGTAAACTCTGGGAAGGTTTTGGGTAAGGAAAAACACACCTACGGCTACAAATATTGGCGTCAGAAGGATCCAAAATTTATTCTTCCAGAGAAGCCGGATAATTTGTTTTATCGTCATTTTATTTAATAATATTGGCCAGAGATTCCCCCAGCAGTATTTCTAATTTTTGCACAGCAACGAAAAAGTTTTTTCTCGCATTCTCGTATTCTGATCTGGCAATTGTATAAATTTCTTGGTTTCTTAAATAAGCAGAGGGGTCAAGGTTACCTAAATTGAATTCCATCTCCATTTGTTGAAGGTTAGTTCTGGCGTTTTCCTGCATGTCCAGCCGGATCAGCATCAATTTTTGGCCTAGCAGAACACTATTGTATTCCTCTATCACCTGGTTGGCAATAGTTATTTCCATTTCTTTCGTTTTATAATAAGTGGCTTCCAATTCTTGTTTTTGGAGATCGATTCTGTTTCCCCTAATAAATATTTCTGACAGGGGAATACTAAGGTTAGCACCAGTCCTGTATCCATTGGCAATATTGGAAAGGTCTGACCCGGAGGCATACAATATGGCCTGGTTTCCATAACCATAATCGGCATATACCCTAAATAAATTTGACCAGGATTTTTTGGCTATTTTTACTCTGGTTTCTGCTGATCCTATTAGTGCCTCGTTGACTTTTACTGTTGGATGGTTGGCAATTGCCACATTGATCAAACTATCTAAGCTAGGTAATTGGTTTTCCAGTGGATTGTTCAAATCAATAATCTCCTCAAGACTCATTTCTTGCTGAGCAATGAGTTTTATTTCTGAAATAAAAAAAACTAAAAATGTATTTGCATAAATTAATAATTTGAGCACGGTGTTTTTAAATATCAATTTCATTTATTTATATATCAAAGACATTAAATGTTTCACGTAAAATAATTTACTGTTTTTATCTTATTTTTAAAATAAATGTAATAAAAATTTTAGGTTATCCTTTTTTTTGAATTTAAAATTTTCAATTCTATATTCATTAAATATTTAAAAATCGAATGGTTCAGCGCAATATTTCGGGTAAAATATCTCAATTAAGTCACGGTATTTACGGACGGGAAACAAGAGGGTTTGGTGAAAAACTTCAGGTCTACGTTTCCTTATTTAATGACATTATAAAAGGAGTATTTCGTGTCCTTAATGGGAGATTTCGCTTACGAAATTGTAAAAGTACTGGTAAACTGATTACCGTAAGAGGACCTTTGCGAGTCGAGGGTTCAGGTGATATCCGAATAGGTGACCATTGTAAGATTTGGTCTCATATGGGGGTCACTCAGTTATTTGCCGATCGAGGAGCAGAACTAATTATAGGGGAGGGTACCTTTATAAATACGGCTTGCATTGTATCTGCAAGCAATCGGATTGTTATTGGTAAAAATTGCCAAATAGCAAATCAGGTAATTATAATGGATGGTGATTTTCATGGAGTAGACGACAGGTCAGCACCTGGAAAATCAGATGCCATCATTATAGGAGACAATGCATGGTTGGCCACTCGATCAATGATCTTGAAAGGAGTAGAAATAGGGGAAGGTGCG